>Ga0137403_10005421_pt1 | contig 14796 bp, 20 predicted proteins | sample CZOMad2_1_16fung_FD_122057 | JGI IMG/M metagenome (GOLD analysis project Ga0137403, IMG submission 122057) | Vadose zone soil fungal communities from Angelo Coast Range Reserve, California, USA - CZOMad2_1_16fungal (Hybrid Assembly) | ecosystem: Environmental > Terrestrial > Soil > Vadose zone... | reverse complement strand
CTGGTACGGCACGCAGAAGGGGGAAGGCTACGAATATCACCTTCTGGCCATTGGCGCCGCCCTGGTCATCATGATCAGGGGCTCCGGCGCCTTTTCCATTGACCGCACGCTCTCAAAATCCTGAGCGCAGGTACTCGCAGTCACTTTCGCCGCATTCCGGTCAGTGGGCTGCAGTCGCTCCGCTGCCCAGGAACGCCATTACTGCCGCCAGAAACTCCTCCGTTTTCTCCATCGGCGGCACATGCCCGCATTTCTCAAAGCTGACGAACTTCGCCCCGGCGATTCCTGCGGCGTAGCGTTCCCCAGACGCGATCGGCAACAATTTGTCCTGCTTTCCCCACGCCACCAGCGTCGGCACCTTGATATTCCCCAGCCGGGCGTCTAGCCTTTGCGTTTCGCGCGAAGGATTGCTCAGGATGCTTCGCACTGTATACCCGTCCTTCACCGCCAGCTTGTCCGTGAAAATCTTCCGCAGCGCGTCCTCATTCAGCCAACTCGTATCGTAGAACACCACCTCCATCAATCCGCGCATCGCCGTCAGCGAGCTCGGATTCAAATCCGGCAACGGCTGATCTTGCTTCAGCCCTCCCGCATCCACCAGCACCAGCTTCTCCACCGGAACCAGATGCGCCCCACCCGATATTTCCACGGCGTACAGCCCGGCGATCCATCCGCCCAGCGATTCGCCCACCAGGCTCGCCTTCTCCACTTTCAATTGCCGCAAAAATTCGTTTAGAAAATCCACATACGTTTGAATGCTGTAATCCAGCAGCGGCTTGTCCGATTTCCCGAAGCCGATCTGGTCCGGCACCAGCAACCGGTATTTCTGCGCCATCGGCTCCAGCACCGGCAACCAATCATCTTTCCTGCTCCCCAATCCGTGCAGCAGCACCACGACCGGCCCCGAGCCCATATCAAAATAATGGATCGATTGTCCAAACACCGAGATCGTCTTGTCCGCCGGCTGCCCTTGCCCAAATGCAGGAACCACGAACGTCGGAACGACAATCACCGCTAACAGTAGGATGAGCCCGAAATTCCTCTTTCCGCGCATAATCCCTCCTGTCCTTGCGCGCCCTCTTTAACACACCCCTGCACCGAATACTACTCGCGCCTTCGCTGCCCGCGCTGCCCTTTTCACGCAACTTTTACTTGCCCCAGCCTCACCTCTCCTCTATAGTCGCCGCACTCGCGGTCGTTTCCTATTCGAGGCGTGGAAGTCTGTCGCGATCGTTCCGATAGTCCCGTCGGAGAACATCACAATTAACACTGGAGGTTCATATGCGAGCGGCTGTAATTGCAGCGCTTGTCTTTTTTGCTCTGCCCGGATCCACCCGGGCCCAGAGCATGCAGGATGATCAAGTCCCCATTAGTTTCACACTCAGTGTAAATCCCCATACGCTTGCCTCTGGCTCGGACTCTACTGGGGGCGGTGTCCTCGGAAGGCGTTCGAGCGGCGGCGCATTGGGCATCGACTCGGTAGCCAACTGGAGCAGCTATTTCTACTATCAGGGCCTCGATTCAAACGGCTTTACCCAGTTCTCCTGGCAGTACACCATGGTCGGCCACGCTCCCTTCGGCCAGGGGGATGGCGGCGATTGGCAAGGCGAAACCACTTGGATCGGCGCACCCGTCGTTCCGGTCAGTCTCGACTTGCGTAACTTCGACGGTTCGCCGCGCTTTGTCGGTGGCAAGCGCCTCTTTTCCGACGCCACACAATTTGTGGCCCCGGTCCTGAGCTCGCCGGTCTTTTCCAAGACCTTCTACACTTCCAGCGACACCCCGACGCAATACACCGACGCTATCCAGCGCGCCGAATTCATTCACAAAGCCGACCCCGAGTGGCACACCTTGTTGCGCCCACGCGTTGGCACACCGCGAACTATAGTGCTCATCCGCGGCACGTATCGCTTTGCCCTCAACGCCGACGGCTCATGCTGCGCCTTTGTTTTGATCGATCCCGGCACCTTGTGAACGCCCTTTTTCCCCCGACGTTTTCGGGGACCGACACCACCACACCTATAGGCGCCGCGGAAACCTCAGGCGACATCCGCACCCGCGATATTTCCACGTTCCTCTTTCCAAATGCCTATCTCTACACCAATAACGATCCGGTCCACCACTGCTGCATCCTCGGGTTCACACCTATGACCTCGAGGCCGGTGGCCCGGCCAACGGCTTCCTGGAGAAGCGTTATGTCTTGAACTATTCCAGCTGGATCTCCCCGGGCATTTTCGGTGGGGGCTTCAGCGACATCACCGCGCTCAGCCACGAGCTGTCTGAGACCTTCAGCGACCCCTTCGTGAACAACGCGACTCCCTGGTGGCTCTCACCCAACGGCAATTGCCAGGACAACCTGGAGGTCGGCGATGTGATTGAAGGGCTTCCCAACGGCGTGTTCCCGGTCGTGCTTCACGGTGCCACATGGCATCCCCAGAACGAAGCGCTTCTCCAATGGTTCGCGGGCGTTACGCCTTCGTCGGCCATCAGCGGTGCTTACAGTTATCCCGATACCAACGTGCTGACCACCGCGAACGTTTCGCAAAACTTCGCCTGCACGCCGCCGCTGCCCTAGCTGTTTCGCGCGCTCGCGTCGGCGATATTCCGCCCGCAACGCGCGCCGCTTCATTACTGACGCTCGATCATCGCTTCAGGGGTGGGCTTCGGCTCACCCCCGAGCGTCTTGCTTGTTCGTGACTAACTTCAGCCCAGGAAGCCTTTTGGGACCGGTTTTGAGCTTCTGGGCGTCTGATTTTTCCTCGCCGCCTCTTCATCCTGGGAGCATACCGACAAAGTAATTGACAGGTAGTGTCGCCGTCTGTTTACATCTCCCCATGGCGCCGAGAATCATTTTCTTACGCGGTGCGATTCCTTGCGTATTGATCCTCACCGCTCTTTGCGCGCTTGCCGGTCCCAAGGACAAAGAACCCGCGCCCCGCTTTAACGCCATCACCACCACTGGCGAAAAATTCACCAATGACTCCATCAAAGGCAAAGTCGTCCTCCTCGAATTTTGGACCACCTGGTGCGGTTTCTGCGCCGACGAAGCTGCCTTCGTCGACAAAATTGGTCATGAACTCGCCGATAAAGGGCTGATCCTTCTCGCCATCGACGTCGGCGAGTCCAGGAAGACCGTCAAAAAATATCTCGAGCAGCATCCCCGAAACTGCAAGATTGTCATGATGGAGGACACCAATCTTGCCGCCATGTACGCGGCCACCGCCTACCCGATCTACGTCGTTATTGACCGCGACGGCTTCATCGCCGGAACCCAGCGTGGCGCTGGGGGCGAGGAGGCTCTTCGCAGACTCATCGCCCGCGGCGGCATCGAATCCGCAGACTCAGAAGACTCCGATTCTGACTAGAGCACTTTGCATCCGCCGGCCGCTCTGCCTGCCATTCTAAATCATTCATTCCAATGCTCTTATGAAGGAATCTTCATCCTCGCCCGACGTACCTCGCCCATTCCTTCGTTTCCAATGACGCCCCGATTGCTCCGGAACAGCCGCTCTCCTCGTTTCTCTGGCCGGTGCCGCTTTGGAACAGCCTGACCCTCCGGCCAGTTTGCGGCACATGTTTCCAAGCCTATAACGGTCTTAGTGGCTCGGTGTGTCCCCGGGCCGAGGAGGGGGCGATGCTCCGCAATCGATTCCTTATTCTCTTGGGTGCGAGTTTTCTCGTGGCTTCCGGCGCTTGGGCCGACGACGTCGGCTTTATTGATTGCTCGAGCCATTCCGATGGCGCGCAAGTCTTCGGAAAGCCCAGGAGGAGTCCGGAAATAGTGGCAGCCCTCCCTTGCGGCGAGCGCTTCACCATTCTGGTTTACGGCTTCGTTTTCTCCCGGATTCAGACCGGCGACGGCAAAATAGGTTATGTCTACTCAAACCTGATCGCCGTCGATCGCTCTGGCGCTGCGGTGCAACAGACGTCTTCCCCGCGAATGGTCTCAGCTTCAGAGAAAGTCGTTGTTAAGACTGCTCCGGCGCCCGTCGCGCAGCCTAAAACGCAGGCGCCTCCACCAGTTCAGTCTGTGTCGGCACAGCTAGCCCCGGCTCAGCCCGCCCCGGCGCAAATGCCCGAGTCCGCATCGCCCACAATGGCATCGTCCGCATCGGCATCCAATGTTCCAGAAGCAACCGCAGCCGTCGCACAGCCGACTCCGGCAGCGCCTGCGTCCCCCGTGCAGCCTGATCCTCCCGCGGCTGCGCAACCTCAACCGGCGCCCACTCAGCCGGCACCACCCCAACCAGCCCCGGTACCTGCTTCCGAAGCCACTGTGCCTGCAGCCCCCTCAAATGTCCCGGAAGCAACTCCGGCCGCCTCGCAACCTGAACCTCCTGCGGCGGCACAGCCTCAGCCCGCGCCCGCTCAACCGGCGGCGCTTGCCATTCGGCCCAAGGAGGCGCGGGCCACCTGGGAAAAACGTAACCCGGGCGGCATTCGCCACACGCCCTTGATAGAAGTCTTTGGCGGCTACGCCTTTGCGCGCTTGGACGGCGGCGGTGGTACCGGCACCAACTTGAACGGCGGCATGGGATCAGTTGGCTGGAATTTCAAGCCCTGGTTACAGGTCGTCGCGGACAGCAGCTACAGCGTCGTAACCATCAGTGGCACCAAGAATGTCCTCTATGGAAACCATTTCGGGCCCCGCTACTTCCATCGCGGGCGAAATCGCTGGGGCGCCACGCCGTTTGTGGAAGCCCTAGTTGGCGGTTCGCGCGCGGACACGACCGTCACAGGTACCGGCGGTTACACGACTTCGGTGAACTGTTTGTCCTACAAAGTCGGCGGCGGCTTGGATCTTCATCCCTCCCGCCACTGGGAAATCCGTGTCTTCAACGTCGACTATTACCGGACCGCCTTCGGCACCAACTTACACCAGAACAACTATTGGGCTTCCGCCGGTATCGTCCTCCGCCTCTTTGGCGGATCATCCGACTACTAGCCCGCTCCACACACACCCGCGCGCTCGGTGAAAAGAGCGGAGATCGCGGCTGGAGATTCTACGGTCACCTGGTTGCTGCTGCCGATTGACCGAAAGACTTAACGGCCTCGGCCTCGTCGTCCATGATATCGAAGACGGTATACAGCCTTGTAATTTGCATCACGTCTTGAACCTTATTCGTCAGTTTCAGCAGTTTCAGTTCTCCACCCTGCTTCCGCACGCTCGTGAAAGCACTGACCAGATGGCCCAGGCCTGCACTGTCGATGTAATTAACGTCCCCAAGGTTGAATAGAATCTTCTTCTGTCCCTTACCCAACAGGTCGCAAACCAGGTCGCGCAGCGCAGCGCTCTCTTCGCCGAGCACAATCCGTCCGCTGATGTCCACAATGGTGACGCCACCTGTTTGTCGAGTGCTTGTAGTCATTTGCATTGGCAACCTCCTAAAGGCGCTTTGATGGTCGAAGACTTCACTTTCCAGCATCGCATGATACTGCGGTCAGCCTTCCAGCTACCCTACATTAGCCCAAATCGTCGCATCGCGGTCGAGAAATCCCTCGTGCCCCAGGTATGAAATCGCCGTCGCACTTAAGGCTGCACACCTGCATAAGCGGGTATCGCCCCGCGCGAAACATTCTTGTAAACGACGCCGCCCTTCATCACAAAGACGACCCGTCGCACGGCCGTAATATCCTTCAAGGGATCACCATCCAGCGCGATAATGTCCGCCTGCAACCCCGGCGCAATCGTTCCGATCTGGTCCGCCATGCCCAGCGCTTCCGCCCCCAGCGAGTTGGCGGACACCGTCGCTGCCATGGGGTCCACTCCGCCGTCGCGCACGCGGTCAATGAACTCCTCCGCGTTGCGCCCATGCGCGCCCGCCACGGCGTCCGTCCCAAAAACGATCTTCAGCCCCGGAGTTTTCACCGCGTGCTGCACCAGCTCATGGTTAATCGGTAGGATCTTCTCCATCGCCGCGAATCCCTCTTCAGTGTATCCGGGTGTACCAAGATACTGTTCCTTGTGCAGCAAATAATTCTCGATGATCAGCCCGGCCTGCGGGTCCAGATACGTGCCCTTCTCCGCCATCAATTTCAAGTCATCATCCGTCGCCAGCGTCCCGTGCTCAATCTCTGTGCATCCCGCAAGAGTCGCCGCGCGCACTGCATCCTTATAAGCGTGCACCAGCGTGCGCAATCCCTGCTTCTTCGCTTCATCGCACGCCGCGTTCAATTGTTCCTGCGAAAGCGTCATCCCTCCGCCCTGGCGGATGCTCTGCGACGCAAAAATCTTGATCACGTCCGCGCCGGCCTGCTTTTGTTTCCGCATAAACGTGCGTATCTCCTCCGGCGTCCCCGTTTTCTCTCCCTGCCCGAATAGTGGCTCGACGGCCGTAAGAATCCTCGGCCCAGCCAGTTTTCCTTTTGCGATCGCGTCGCGCAGCGGAATATCGTTTGCCGCGCCCGGGCTTTGCACCGTAGTGAACCCCGCCATCAGCGTCACCCACGCATTCGACGCCGATTGATACGCATCCTCCTGCGAAGTCCCTCCCATCCCCGCATTTTTCCCGTCTTTGCCGAAGTTCCACGTAATATGCGCGTGCGCGTCAATCCAACCTGGCAGCACCGTCAACCCGCGCAGGTCGTAGTCTACTGGCCCCGCCCCCTTGTCAACTTTTGTCTCAGTCTTTGTCTCCACCGCGGCAATCTTCGGTCCTTCCACCACAATGCGCGCATCCCGCAGCACGCCACCCTTCCCGTCGAGCACCGTACTCGCCGCAATTACAATCCGCTTGCCCCTTGCCGGGTCGGGAACTGGCGTCTGCGCAGAAACTCGCAGCCCCATTCCGCACACGCCAAGCACGCCGAGAATGCCCGCAACGACTTTCGCCGGTCGCATAATCGTTCCTCCCGCCATTCGATAGCCCGCCCTCCTCTCTTATCACACCGTCGCGAACATGTGTACAATCCGCCGAATAGACAAAGCCACGCACTGTGTAGGGGCACGATACATCGTGCCCTTTCTTTTCTCTTTGTTTGTGTAGTGGCGGGTCTTCAGAACCGTGCTCTTACGACTTTTCTCTATTGTAGGCCCGGGGCTTTAGCCCCGCCTGCTCCTCGAATTTCGGATTGCGCGCGTCACGATTCGCTAAGCACGAGCGCCTTCTCGAGCCTCCGTGCGCTGAGCACGGACTTTACCGCTCTCCGGCTTGGTGCGCAGGTGACGTGCACTCGCGTCGGTATTCCCTGGGAGCTACTCCCATCTCTCTCCTAAAGACACGGCTGAAAGAGCTTTCCGATCCGTATCCAACGGCCGACGCCACCTCGGAGAACGACATATTGTTCGAGCGAATCATGGCTCCTGCTCTGTACATCCGCCACTGCGTAAGGTATTCGAGAGGCGTCTGGCTCAAAACGGTCCTGAATTTTAAGGCAAAGGCAGACCTCGACATGCGTGCTTCGCGCGCGAGTGACGCGACAGACCAGCTCCTATCAATGCCCGAATGCATTGCCCCTATGGCCTTGCTGAGATGCTCGTCAGACATGGCCGCCAACCACCCCTTCGGCGCAGCCCCAGAGCTGCTTGCGTAAGCTCGGATGGCGTAGACAAACAGTGATTCATAAAGACAACTGATCAAGCGCGATGAAGCTATACCAGGCTGAGCGGTTTCTGCCGCCAAAAGGTCCAGCACGGATTGGAAGGCGTGACTTCGATTTTGTTCAAGCCGCAGGTGCAGATAGCGAGGCAGAATCGTGGAAATGAGCGGAGCCTCGAATGCACTCATGCAAAACGACCCACTCACCAAAGTTGTGGGCGCGCCGCCTCCTCCGTAATGAATCACGCAATCCACTTCCAATTTTCTTAATTCGCGGTAATCGGCGACACGGGAACGCGGATGATCCACCAATGTAAAGGCCTCATCGCTGAGAATGAAGATGAAAACATCGCCGGCGGAGAGGGAGATGGCTTGCCGCTGGTTCTTGAACTTCAGAAGCCCCGATCCGCGGACCATTAGCCCGAAGCGTATCCGCGGAACCGTATCCCCCGGGTAGTGAAAACCCCACGGAGCTGTCGCCTCCAGCCGCGTATACACCGCTTCCTGAATTCTCATCGATCCAAAGACTTCAGACAGCGGGTCCATTCGGCGTTCAAATGCTGGACGATCGGTCACGTTTTTTGGACGGATGACACTCACAAGTCCCGATTTTATCGCATCTACCTCTCGGGCCACCAATACATTTCAATTGGAGAAAAGATGATCGTAAGAACGTATTGCTCTAAGCATTTCATTCGCGTGACTGGAATCGCGCTATGCCTTGCGGCCGCGTATTCGCCGGTTGTCGTATCACAGGAAACGAAAAAGGATGCTGATCTCTGTCGCAACTCTTCTGATGCGAAGTTGCCTTGTTCTTCCGCGGCGGCTAGCAAAGAAATCCCGGAAACACCGGGCCAACAGGCAGCCAACCTTCCTGACGCGCCGCAACCTCAAGGCCAAAGCAATCTGCCAAGCTCAGCGTCCCATCCGCAAGAGGAAAACAGCGCCCTACTGTTCCTGCCTGTCAAGAGTCCTCGCACTCTGTCCTTTGGCGATAAATTTACAATCTACGCCCATCAAACCTTTGGGCCGCCTGCGCTTATCCTCCCGGCGTTCAAAGCTGGCATGGGCATGGCGAATCCAACAAAACATTACCCTCGCGAATGGAAGGACGGTGCCGTAGCCTTCGGGAGACTCTATGGAGATTCTATCGCCATGGCCACTTCCCAGCGAACAGCGCGCTTTTTGACAGGCGTTGCCTTGCATGAAGATCCGCGGTACGTGCGGTCCACCAGTAAAAATCCTCTGGTGCGAACTACGCACGCGCTTGCGTTTACTCTTATTGATAAGACCGACTCCGGGAGAAACACGATTGCCTTCTCCAATTTTGCAGGAGCGGCCGCTGGCGGTTTTGTGGGAAGGGTTTATCTGCCGCAGGGATACAACGATCTCACCCATACCGAACAAAGAATGGCCTTCCAGTTCGCGAGCATTGCAATTCAAAATATAGCCGCTGAATTTCAACCGCAGTGGGGACCGCTTGTGCGAAAGCTGCGCATCAACAAAATCATCCCCGAGTGGTGGGTTTCGCAGCGCCATAAGTAAGCCCTGCGGCAGTGTCTTCTAGGTACGGTTGTTGCGAAATGCTTCGTCGCCCGGTGCCCACCCGACGGCGTGGTCCACCTTCACTACGCCGCGATGGCTCCTGAACTCTGTCTCCGTTGTAGTGGCGGGGCTAGCCACGCCCGCCCAAACGCGCTTCGCAACGATTTTGTAGGGGCACGATACATCGTGCCCTCTCTTGCTTTTCTCTTGGTCTTAGTGGCGAGTCTTCAGACTCGTGTCTTTGCGGCCTCCTTTGCCGTAGGGGCGGGGCTTGCCCCGCCCGCTCCCACGTCTTCTCCTGCTCGATTAGAAATCCAAGCACATGACGCCCCGTCCCCATAGCGTTATCATTCCCCAAGCTCATCGAGGCGCATCCCCATGAAGACTCCCAGAAAAATCATCGCCCTCGCCGCCACCAGCGCCGACGGCTACATCGCCCGACCCGATGGCGACGTCGCCTGGCTCGACCGTCCCCGCCCCAAAGGCAATTACGGCTATTGCGCTTTCTTCAAGTCCGTCGACACTATTCTTTGGGGATACAAGACCTACGCCAAGGGCCTCGAGATGGGAATGGAAAAGGGAATGAAATCCGCCGGCTTCGGCCCAAAAATCAAGAACTATGTTTTTTCCCGCCACCCTCGCGAGGCGCCGCTGCCGGCCTTCGAATTCGTCAACGAGCCGGTCAAACCATTCGCCCAGCGCCTGCGCGCCCAGCCCGGCAAAGATATCTGGATGATGGGCGGCGGCGAAATCATCGCCTCCTTCTTGGACGCGGGCGAAATCGACGAATTCCGCATTCACGTCATCCCCTTCCTCATCGGCGAAGGCATCCCCCTTATCCAGCCTCGCCATCGCTCCCTCCGCCTCAAGCTACTCTCCACCAAAGCCTTCCCCGACGGCGTCGTCCTCCTCCACTACCGCACCACGCCCCATCCCTGAATCCCACAGCAGTCTGCTCCCGCGGCCAAGCAAGCATCGTACTCGGCATCAGTGAGACCTTCCGGACCTTCTTCCTGTGTTGTATGCTCAGGCCGAGCTTTTTGGAGCAAACGGCATGGATTCCCTGGCCGGATACGTCGCATCGGGTTGTGGTGCGATCATTGTTGGGTATCTATCTCAGTTTCTACTGCCAAGAATAAAAATCCGTTATTGGCTCCCAAGCAGCTTTCTCTACACGATGCCCATCAACGCAGCAGGCAACGCCGCCCAACCAGGGCAACCACCCGCTCCGCAACTCCGCAAACACCGGGACAACCCGCCACACCAGCTACTTTCTTGATTCAAACTAATTCGCTCACTATCCAAAACTTCGGACGCAAAGCCGCGACCTGGGTGGAAATCGTCCACCGCATAGACCTGATTTCTTCCAGTTGTATCCGTCCCTGAACTACACCGAAACCACGACACCATCAGGTGAGCACATCATACGGATAGAATCGCTGGCGCACAGAGAGTACGTTACGCTCCAACTTCTAAGCTATGTGCGTCAACCGGAGCTTCTATACATCCGTTCCGAAGCTGGCCATGCTTCTCAAATGCCGTGGATGGTAGTACGGAAATTTCCCAAGTGGGCATATGCGGCCGTTCAACTCTTAGTCCTCATCGGCGCAGGATTTAGCGCTTATTGGTTAATTAAGGTTGCTATCTTCGTTTTCAAGGATCAGCACAGTCCGTGAGAGTCACGGATCAACGGACTTCAATGTGGGAAATTAAGATCAAGCACGAAGGGTTGCACGCCTATCGAAACGTTCGAGGCGCGAGCAAAGAAGAAGCTGAGACGAAGGCTCGTCTCCAGATTGAGGCTTGGAACTTGCGATGGAAGCGACTCTTGGATGCAGAGGCTACGCGGCAGGAACGCCTTAAGAAGAGAGGCTGGGCGGATAAGCAGTCAGACATCGACAAACGCGCCAAAGAACACGCAGTCGCGCTGACCAAGGAAGCCGAGGCGACGTTAGATGGGCTTCGAGGGCTGCTCAGTCGTACTCTGGGCCAGGCGCACTCTTTTAACTGGGACAGTTTGAAGGACACATCCAGATTCGAAAAGGTTGAACCAACTCCCTCTGTGCTCGAAGATTACCCCGCCGAGCCCTTGATAACTGAGCCCCAGTTCACACCGTTACCTGTCCCTGTTACCGTCAATTTCTTTGATTGGTTTTTGCCCGGAGTACGTGCGGGAAAACTTGCAAGAATGGAGGTCGAGGAGACACGTAGGAAAAGAGATGCTCAGGAGAGATTTGTCCTCGCGCATTCTATCTGGGAGAAAAAGGTTAACGAGATCAAGCAAAGTAATCAAAATGCCTCAGCCAAGCACGAGAAAGCGAAAGCCGCGTGGGTACTTGAAAGGCGAATATTTGGCGAGACCCAGAAACTTTTCAATTCAGGAATCGATGAATTTAAGAAGTCCTACTTCGACCGGGTCCCGGCGGCGTTGATTAGGTATTGGACCGAAGTTCTATCCAAATCCGAATACCCTGACTCCTTCCCACGGGACCAGGTTGTGTCATTCGATCCGGCGAACGGAATGTTGGTGATCGATTTCGAGTTGCCCCCGCAGAAAGCGATACCCAACAAAAAACAGGTCAAGTACGTCTCCAACCGTCAATAGTTTCAGGATGTACCGATCTCGGAGACGGAATTCAAACGTCTTTACGACGAGGTGCTCTATCAGATCTGCCTGCGAACGCTGTACGAACTTTTCCGGAGCGATGACATCGATGTCATCAAGAACATCGTATTCAACGGTTGGGTCCAGGCCATCGAAAAAGCGACAGGAGCAAACACTCATCCGTGCATCATGACGGTCCAAGCGAACAAAGCAGAATTCATGGCATTGAATCTGAATCAGGTTGATCTGAAGGCGTGCTTCAGATCACTGAAAGGAATCTCTGGTAGCAAGCTTATCGATTTCAGTCCGGTTCGGCCTGTCTTGAGTTTGAACCGCGAGGATCCGCGCTTCGTTGGCTCACACAATGTTGTGGAGTCGCTGAATGACAAAACGAACCTAGCAGCAATGGACTGGCTCGATTTTGAAAACCTTATTCGTGAACTGTTCGAAAAGGAATTCAGCAAGAATGGTGGGGAAGTTAAGATTACGCAGGCAAGTCGAGATGGCGGCGTTGACGCGATCGCATTTGATCCCGATCCGATTCGCGGCGGAAAGATCGTCATACAAGCAAAACGCTATACGAATACTGTTGGCGTGGCCGCCGTGAGAGACCTTTTCGGGACTGTTCACAACGAAGGCGCAACCAAGGGAATTCTTGTTACAACGTCCGACTACGGACCCGACGCATACGAATTTGCGAATGGCAAACCTCTTACCCTGCTCGCAGGCAGCGAACTCTTGTACCTGCTGGGCAAGCATGGATACCAAGCGAAGATCGATTTGAAGGAAGCGAAGAAAATGCTTGGCGAAGTGTAGCGTACGACGCTGAGCTGGTTAGAAGACGGCGTTGGCGCGTGGCAACTCGAACCCATCCCGTATCTTTTAGGGTGAAGGTGCCGCGCGCTGGGCGGCTGGACGCGCTCAACCGGTGGTATGCTCCGTGGTGATCCGGCATCCAGCCACGGAGGTCACATCATGAAACTTTTAGCTGCAACTGGCGTCCTACTCTTTGCTTCCGCGTCCGCCCACGCACAAGCCCCAGCGCAAACACAAACGCAAGCGCCAGCGCAGGCGGCAAAGCCTTGTGAAGAGCTGAAGGACGAAATCACCAAGAAGCTCGACGCAAAAGGCGTGAAGGGCTACACCCTGGAAATCGTCGCGAAGGACAAGGACGCGGAAGGTAAAATCGTCGGCACTTGCGACGGCGGCACCAAGAAGATCATCTACACCAAGACCTCAGCCCCCGCCGAGCCCTCGGCAAAGGAACCACCCAAGCCCTGATCACGGGCTGTGCGCCCGCACACCCACCGTCATTTGCGTTTTTTGCATCCCGATTGGGTCTACGGGACCGAACGAAGCAGGCCGATTTTTTCTTCCGCTTTCGTTCCTACGAAAGCGTCGGCCTGCGCAGAGAGGACCTCCTCACCATCGCTACGAATTTGGTAGCGATGAATCTCTCTGTCCTTCTTGGCCGGGTGCATCGGTGCCCCAGGTACGGTTTCATACCTGGAGTCCTTGACTTTGCTTTCCTACCCAATCTCTCTGGGCCAACCGCTCAACCCGCCCCATTCGCCGAATCAACGTTGCATTTTCGTCCGTGGAATTACGTACGGGAAACTACGTATTGAGGAAGCTACGTCTAAGACGGTTTAACCACTTGTCAGTCAACTGCTGCCGCTGCTACACTCAACCTCGTCCATCCAGAGGTTATGTCCCATGACCGAAGGCCAAGTCTACCACTGCCAAAACCGTGATTGTGCTTCTGAAATCCTTGTAACCAAAGCGTCGCTCAAAGCCAGTGCAAACCCCAGATGTGGATGCGGCGCGGAAATGAAGAAGCCTTATAGCCCGCCGGTTTTGCGAATCCTCGATCCTCATGATGAACTTATCGGCCTCTTTCGAGTCAAGCGGAATTGACTCCATCAGCCCGCCCTGAACTGGAAAGCAAATCTATGCCGCACGGCGTAACTGGTCTCATCCTCGCAGTCGTTTGTATCCTGTTCGGTGCCACGCTCCTCTACAGTGGCACTCCGGGAAGAGACCCTATCCAAGCGCAAACCATTGCCGGTGCTGCCGTTCTATCCCTCGGAGCAGTGACGTTGGGGATGATCCTGAAAGAGCGGCTGAAGTGGAAAAAGGAGCTTAGAAAATACAAAGAGGAATAACGTACTCCCGATTAGTCAGGTGCGCCTGGGTGTCGGTTTCTCGCTTGGGGCCGTTGACCTTAGTTTTCCTTGCCCACAACCTCCCCGCTCTAGCCATTCAACCCGTCCCCGCTACCATTCAACCTTCAATTTCTACCATTCAATGCTTTCCACTTAACAACTTGATACCGGCGTGCTATTCTCTCCCGTGTACGCCAAGCCCCAGCGCCGATCGCCCGCTTTTTCTGATCCGGCACCCTCTGCGAAACCTCTATTCGCGGCGTTTATCCTGCTTGCCCCGAACCTCTCGTGGATCCTGTTGGGACGACGCCCTCGGTCTTCCCGGGGCGTTAGAGTTCTCGTTCTCCATTCGACCTCCCCATTCCCTTAAGTCCTCGCTCTACCTGCAACGCTTATGGGCCTCCCCGCAAGTGTTGCAAACCAAAGACTTACGTCCTGGCTAAGCCCTTTACATGCAACACTTACAAAAAACACCGGGGTACCCCAACTCGCCCGGCAAGGAGGAACCTACCGAGAGCTTAAACCTGAGCGCGGTACACGACCATCCCAAACGCTCATCCGAAGTGCTAAAATAAAATTGCACGGAGGGGGCGACACGGTTTCGACGGAAGCTGTCGCGGCCCGAAGGCATGCCGGGACCCACCTGCCCGTAACCTGGTGGAAACTAGAAATGCCAACAACAACTTGGCACTTGCAGCTTAATTAATTAAGTTGCCGCTTCCCCGGGCTTTGCTCATGGGCCCGGTCAGAGGCGTCACACAGTGAGCTGGCCTGAGCCTTTCGGTCCGTAAGGCTCGGGCGAGAACCATCGGACTAGCCGGCTGCGTTTCTTGCTCATTCTGAGCGTGGCGGGCGAACCAAACGGAATTGAGCTAAGCATGTAGGCTTCGTGTCGTAGCGCTTTTCGGACGGGGGTTCGACTCCCCCCGCCTCCACCATTCTA
>Ga0137403_10005420_pt1 | contig 14803 bp, 12 predicted proteins | sample CZOMad2_1_16fung_FD_122057 | JGI IMG/M metagenome (GOLD analysis project Ga0137403, IMG submission 122057) | Vadose zone soil fungal communities from Angelo Coast Range Reserve, California, USA - CZOMad2_1_16fungal (Hybrid Assembly) | ecosystem: Environmental > Terrestrial > Soil > Vadose zone... | reverse complement strand
GAAAAATTGCAGCGGACGGATGAAAGTTATCCGCAGGCCGGCGACGGCTATATTTGGGAGCCGGCATTGCGAATCGTCCACGCCGACGGCAACACTTCGACGGCGCTGTTTTTTGACAATGTCACGCGCACGAACGACGACGCTGGTCGCGAATTGACTCAAATCAAACTGCACGACCCGGCTTATCCGTTGGAAGTCACTCTAAATTTTCGCGCCGACCGCACGCGCGATGTGATTGAGCAATGGACGGAAATCGTCCATCACGAATCCAAGCCAATTATTTTGGAACGCATGGCTTCGACCGCGCTGCTGCTTCCGGCGACAAATATTTATCTGACGCATTTCTTCGGCGATTGGGCGAAGGAAATGTTGAATCCCATCACCGAGCAAATCACGCCCGGCACAAAAGCTTTGGACTCAAAACTCGGCGTGCGCGCGGATCAATTTCGCAATCCTTCGTTCATGCTCTCGCTGGACGGTGTGCCTCAAGAAAATTCCGGCCGAGTGCTCGCCGGTTCGTTGGAATGGTCCGGCAGTTTTCAATGCGCGTTTGATGACAACGGCCAAAGTGTCCGCGCGTTGTGCGGCGTGAATCCATTTGCGTCCGCATATCATTTGAATCCTGGCGAAACCTTCACCACGCCGAAAATGATCTGGGTTTGGAGCGCGAACGGCCTCGGTGAAATGAGCCGGAAACTGCACAGTTGGGCGCGAGATTTCGGAATGCGAGACGGCCACAAAACGCGCGCCGTCCTTCTGAACAACTGGGAGGCGACGGGATTTGATTTTGATTTCAACCGCATCGTCGGACTTTACGATCCGGCCAAAGCGCTGGGCGTGGAATTATTTTTGCTCGATGACGGCTGGTTCGGAAACAAATTTCCGCGCGTGAACGACCACGCCGGCCTTGGCGACTGGCAGCCGAACAAAAGTCGTCTGCCCGACGGTCTCGCGCCGCTCGCCGGCGAAGCGGTCAAACGCGGACTGCGTTTCGGCATCTGGATGGAACCGGAAATGGTGAATCCGAAAAGCGAATTGTTCGAGCAACATCCCGACTGGGTGATTCGTCAGCCGAAACGCGAACTGGAATTGCAGCGCAACCAGCTCGTGCTCGACCTCACGCGACCCGAAGTGCAGGCGTTCGAGTGGCAATCCATCCAAAATATTCTTGGCGTGCCGGACATCAGCTATGCGAAATGGGATTGCAATCGTTACCTCACGCAGCCGGGTTCTTCTTATCTCGCGCCCGATCGTCAGTCGCATTTGTGGATTGATTACGTCACCGCGCTTTACGCGCTCATGGACAAAACGGCGAAGAAATTTCCCGACACGGAATTGATGCTGTGTTCAGGCGGCGGCGGGCGCGTGGATTACGGCGCGCTGAAATATTTTCACGAATTCTGGCCGAGCGACAACACCGACCCGACGCAGCGCGTGCCGATGCAATGGGATTATTCCTACTTTTTCCCGCCGATGGCCATCGCCAGCCACGTCACGCATTGGGGCAACCGTCCGATGCACTTCGCGTGCAGCGTGGCGATGAGCGCGCGCTTCGGCATGGATCTGGATTTGAATAAATTGTCAGCGGAAGACAAAGCCGTTTGCGCCGGAGCGATCAGCGCCTACAAAAAAATCCGCGAAGTCACCGCGTTCGGTGATTTGTATCGCTTGGAAAATCCGCATGAAACTTTTCGCGGCGCGCTGAATTTTACGTCGCCCGACAAAAATCGCGCGGTCGTTTTTGCTTTTCAATTGAAAGACGGCGAAAATGTTCCGGTGCGTCCGCAAGGACTTGATCCGGCAAAAAATTATACCATCCGCGAACTGAATCCTGCGCCGGGACGCGACGCAATTCCGCAGGAAGGGAAAACTTTTACCGGCGAACAATTGATGCGCGACGGCATTTTGCCTTCATGCTCAAAAGCGATTGAAGCTTGTGTCATCGAACTGGGTTCCTAATCAATCAACTCCCTCAATGTTTTCAGGACTAAAAAAAATTATTGCGTTTAGTTTTGCATTAGCCGCGCTGGTTTTTGCACCCGAAAAATTTTTGGCCGCAACCGAAACCAATTCCTGGTCGCTCGCTTCGCCGTCCGGCCAATGTGCCATTTTCGTTTCGCTCGGCGACGGCGGAAGTTTGAGTTACCAGGTTTCGCGCGCAGGAAAGATTGTCATCCAAAAGTCGCCGCTCGGCTTGCGGCGCGACGATCAGGATTTTGAACATTCGCTCGCTTTTGATCACGCGGGGAAAATTGAAAGTCGCCGCGAGAAATACGAACTGTTCGCCAGCACGCAGCCGCGAGTCAATCATCTCCTGAATTTTCGCAGCGTCACATTTCGCAATTCTCAAAATGCGCCAATCGAAATTGATCTGGCGGCGAGCGATGAAGGTGTCGCATTTCGTTATCGCTTTACGGAAACTGACAATTTCGTTCACGTCATCGAATCGGAATTGACCAGTTTCAAAATTCCACAAAACGCGCGCGGCTGGTTGCAGCCGTATCACGCCGCCGGACCTTACACGCCGGCCTACGAAGATTTTTATTTTCACGTCTCGCCCGGCGATCCGCCTCCGGATTCGCGCGCAAAGGCCGTGGGCTGGGCTTTTCCCGCGCTCTTCAATGTTTCCGATGCTTCGACTTGGGCGCTGATTACTGAAGCGGGAACGGATGAATCTTATTGCGCGTGCCATTTGAATCCCGATTGTTCCGGCGGAATTTATCGGATCGCTTTTCCATTAGCCGATGAAGCCACGCGCGGCTGCACGAACAAATTTAGCCCAGAGCCGCGCTGCACTTTGCCGTGGACGATGCCGTGGCGCGTCATCGTTTTGGGAAAATCGGCTGGCGACATTGCGCTTGAAACGCTCGTCACCGATCTGTCCGCGCCGTCGCGCATCGCGAACACGTCGTGGATAAAACCCGGTCGCGCGTCGTGGGCTTGGTGGTCGTATCCCGACGGGCCGGAAACGACGAATTTGTTCAATGAGTTCACCGACTTCGCCGCGAAAATGGGATGGGAATATACTTTGTTCGACGCCGGCTGGTGGAAGCCGGGATTAAAACCGATTGCCAATTATGCTTCTGCAAAAGGCGTGATGCCGCTGGCGTGGCTGTTTGCGACGGATTTTTACGATGCGAAAAAAGGCCCGGAAACATTGGACAAAATGGCCGCCGCCGGAATTCGCGGCGTGAAGGTGGATTTCTGGTGTTCGGATCGGCAGGAAGCCATCGCCGCGCAGCAGGCGTTGATGCGCGAGGCGGCGGCGCGAAAAATGGTCGTGAACCTGCACGGCTGCACGATTCCGCGCGGCTGGCAGCGCACCTGGCCGAATGTTTTGTCAACGGAAGCCGTGCTTGGCAGCGAAAGTTATTTTTTTGAACCGCATTACACGGAAAAAGCGGCGGAACTTGACGCCGTTTTGCCGTTCACGAGAAACGCCGTCGGGCCGATGGATTATACTCCAGTTGCCTGTTCGCCGAAAAAATACGAACGCACGACGACCGCCGCGCACCAACTGGCCGCCGCGCTTATTTTCACCTGTGGAATTGTTCATTACGCCGACAAGCCGGAATTTTTTGAATCGCTGCCGCCGGAAGCGTTGCAAATTTTCCGCGACGCGCCCGCGCGCTGGGACGAAACAAAATGTCTGGTCGGCGAGCCGGGACAAATCGCCGTCTTCGCGCGGCGCTCCGGCAAAAGCTGGTTCATCGCGGGCATCAACGGAACGGGCGAATCTTTGCCGGTGAATCTGGATTTGTCCGCGTTCAAAAAATTTCGGCATCGCCTGATGATTTCCGAAGGCGCAAATGCGACCATGCAGGTAAACGCCGCGCCGCTGGAAAACTCAAATGGATGGAAACGTGAAATTCCGCCGCGCGGCGGATTTATTTTGCGGCTGGATAAATAATCAACGTCAAATTTATGATCGTAAAAAAAACAAGCATTTCATTTTGCCTCTCAATCTTCGCGCTCGCCGCCGCGCTGCCTTTGTTCGCCGCTGAAAATAAATCCGTTCCGTCGGAAACGACAATCTGGTTCGACGCGCCGGTGAAAAATTTCACGGAATCGTCGCCGCTCGGAAATGGACGGCTGGGCGCGATGATGTTCGGCGGCGTGGACGACGAGCGGATCGTGCTGAACGAAAGTTCCGTCTGGTCGGGTTCGCGCCAGGACGCCGACCGCCCGGACGCCTACAAAGTTTTGCCCGAAATCCAAAAGTTGTTGCTCGCCGGGAAAAATCCCGAGGCCGAGGCGCTCGTGAACGCCAACTTCACCTGCAAAGGCCCGGGTTCTGGCGGCGGACAATATGGCTGCTATCAAGTGCTCGGCAATTTGCATTTGTCGTTTTTGCCGGGCGATACAAATTTGCCGGTCACAAATTACCGGCGCAAATTGGATCTCAACGACGCGGTGGCGACGGTGCAGTTCAATCGCGGCGGCGTGAAATTTGATCGTGAAATGTTTTCAAGCGCGCCGGATCAGGTGATGGTTTTGCGTTTGAGCGCGGACAAGCCGGGGCAAATTTCCTTCGACGCGCAGCTCGACCGGCCGGAGCGGTTTGGAACCACGGGCGACGGCGACAACGGTTTGCTGATGACCGGCCAGCTCGACAACGGCACGGACGGCAAGGGCGTGAAATATGTCGCGCGCATCCGTGTTTTGAATCGCGGCGGAAAAGTTTTCGTTCACGAAAATGTCCTGAGCGTGAGCAATGCCGATGAAGTCGTTTTGCTGATCGCGGCGGGAACGGATTATCAAGGCTTCGCCGGACGGCAAACGAAAGACCCGTGGCTGGCGACGCTGAATGATTTGAATCTGGCCGCGAAAAAATCTTTCAAGTCGCTGCGCGAGGCGCACGTCGCGGATTATCAGAAATATTTCCAGCGCGTTTCGCTCCAGCTTGAACCGCTCGACGAGGCGGCGGCGGAAAAACCGATAAGCGAACGGCTCAAGACGGCGGAAAACGGCCCCGGCGATCCAAGCCTGGCGGCGCTGCATTTTAATTTTGGCCGTTATCTTTTGATTTCCTCGTCGCGCCCGGACGGATTTCCGCCGAATCTTCAAGGCATCTGGGCGGAAGAAATCCACACGCCGTGGACGGGCGACTGGCATCTGGACGTGAACGTGCAGATGAATTACTGGCCGGCGGAAGTCTGCAATCTTTCGGATTTGACGCAGCCGTTGTTCGCGCTGATTTCTTCGTTGCAGGAGCCGGGCGCGAAAACGGCGCATGATTATTACGCCGCGCGCGGCTGGGTGGCGCACGTCATCGCGAATCCGTGGGGCTTCACCTCGCCGGGCGAAGGCGCTTCGTGGGGCGCGACGACCGGCGGTTCGGCGTGGTTGTGCCAGCATTTGTGGGATCATTATCTGTTCACGCGGGACAAGAATTTTTTGCAATGGGCATATCCGATCATGAAAGGCTCGGCGCGATTTTACGCAGACCTGCTGATTGAAGAACCGAAACATCACTGGCTCGTCATCGCGCCCGCGAATTCGCCGGAAAATGGTTTTCGCATGGCGGACGGACGGACGGCTGCGGTTTGCATGGGACCAACAGTGATGCAGCAAATGGTGCGCTATCTGTTTGGAGCGTGCATCGAGTCGTCAAAAATTCTCGGCGTTGACGGGGATTTCCGAAATGAATTGATCGCGAAAACCGCGCGGCTGGCGCCGAATCAGATCGGTTCGGACGGACGGCTCATGGAATGGCTGGAACAATACCAGGAACCCGAGCCGCAGCATCGCCATGTCTCGCACCTTTGGGGTTTGTATCCCGGCGACGAAATTTCTCCCGCCACGCCGCCGGACATGGCGCAGGCCGCCCGCAAAACTTTGGAGGCGCGCGGCGACGACGGCGTCGGCTGGTCGCTGGCCTACAAAGCCGCGTTGTGGACGCGCCTCGGCGACGGCAACCATGCGTGGCTGCTCACGCGCAAGGCGCTTTTCCCCGTGACCTCGCAGGAAATGAGATACGACAAGGGCGGCGGCGTTTATCCCAATTTATTCGACGCCTGCCCGCCGTTTCAGATTGACGGAAACTTCGGCATCACGGCCGCCATCGGCGAAATGCTGCTGCAATCGCAACCGGGCAAAATTGAACTGCTGCCCGCGCTGCCGGACGCGTGGAAAAATGGAAAAGTTTCCGGCCTGCGCGCGCGCGGCGGATTTCAAGTGGACATGATTTGGAAGAATGGAAAATTGATTTCGGCGACCGTCCGTTCGGACACCGGCGAACCTTGCTCCGTCAGCTATGCCGGCAAGACCATTGATCTCAAAATCAAAAAAGGTGAATCCGTCACATTGAACGGAAGTTTGGATTTGAATTGAATGTTTTGGAAATTTCAACGAAGATAAAACCACAATCAAGCAACCCTTTTAAGCAAATACTCCATGCAACCCATTCATCTCGCCGGGATTGATTACACCATCCTCATCGCCTACGTCGCCTTTGTCATCGGCATCGGCTGGACGCTGGCGCGCTACATGAAAACGTCGGCGGACTTTCTCACGTCCGCGCGCTCCATCCCGACGTGGGTCACCGGCCTCGCGTTTATTTCCGCGAACCTCGGCGCGCTCGAACTAGTTGGAATGGCCGCGAGCGGCGCGAAATACGGCATCAGCACCGCGCATTTTTACTGGGTCGGCGCGATTCCAGCGATGATTTTTCTCGCCGTGTTCATGATGCCGTTTTATTACGGCTCCAAGGCGCGCTCCGTTCCCGAATATCTGAAAATGCGTTTCGACGAGCGCGTCCGCGCGCTAAACTCGATCGCGTTTGCGGTGATGACGATTTTCGCCTCCGGCATTTCGATGAACGCACTGGCGAAATTGCTCAACCAGCTTCTCGGGTGGGACTACAACATCGCGTTGTGGATTTGCTCGGCGGTCGTGCTTGTTTATGTTTTGAAAGGCGGACTCACCTCGGCGATTTACACCGAAGTTTTGCAGTTCTTCATGATCGTCCTCGGCTTCGCGCCGGTCGTTTATCTCGGCTTGAAAGATGTCGGCGGCTGGCATTCGATGACTCAATCGCTGCAAACAGTGGCCGCAAATCCGTCCGCTCTTCTATTAAAGCCCGCCGGAGAAGTCTATACGGCTCATGCTTGGACGAGTGCATGGCAACCGGTGCTTGCAGGGCCGGAAAGCAACCCGATGGGCGTGGACTGGTTCGCGATGATCTTCGGCCTAGGCTTCGTTTTGAGCTTCGGTTATTGGTGCACGAATTTTCTTGTCGTCCAGCGCGCGATGGCGGCGAAGAACATGACCGCCGCCCGCAATACGCCGCTCGTCGCCGCCGTGCCGAAGATGTTTTTTCCGATGCTGGTTATTTTGCCGGGCATGATTGCCGCCGCACTTGCCGTGAATCCTGGGAAAAACTATCGCCTTCCTCCTCCTCCGATTGATTCAGATAAATTCACGGTAGCGGTTCAAGTTTTGGCCAAGTCGCCATCACAAGATTTTGAAGTGACTTATAGCGAGATCAGCAAGGCTATCGGAATTAAGATGAGCAAGGAAAAGGTTGAAGCCATTGTTAAATCCGATGCAGTCGTGTCGCTTGGATCTGTCATTGCTCAAGATGAGCAGGCGCAGGCCGAGGTGCAAACCAGTCGGACGATATTAAAACAATTGAAACGTGGTGGGGCGGCATCCAGCAGCGACATCGCCGCAGCGGAAAGCAAAGTTACTGATGCAAAAAATTCTTTGGGCGCGGCGGAAACGAAATTAAAACAAACATCATCAGCTTTGAATGAGCAGCTGCGTGATGCGGTTATGGCAAATGATTACGACGGTGTGATTTTGTCGCTTGTAAAACGCTATTGTCCACCCGGTCTGCTTGGTCTAGCACTTACTGCCCTGCTTGCGTCATTTATGTCGGGCATGGCGGGCAACGTCACGGCATTCAATACCGTGTTTACCTACGACCTTTATCAGAGCATCCGTCGCGGCTTCGTTGACACTTCACGCGAAGTCACAATAGAGCGCACTGGAAAATTGGAAGAGGCGGTGATTACTCCGAAAGAACCGAAAGATGTCCATTTCTTGTGGATGGGACGTGTAGTGACAGTTGTTGGCATTCTGTTGAGCATTTGTGCGGCCTATTTCGCCTCAATGTATAATAATGCGATGGACATCATTCAACTGGTTTTTGGTTTTGTGAACGCGCCGTTGTTTGCAACATTTTTGCTCGGCATGTTTTGGAAACGCACTACCGGCACAGGTGCGTTCTATGGTCTTTTTTGTGGCATTGCCGGGTCGGCTGTTTTTCACGCTTTGACTATCGTGGAAGGAAATACGCCTGGACTCAAAGGTGGTTACGCTCATGTGATGAAAGAATTTCCCAGCGAAATGGCTCAAAACTTCTGGCTTGCTTCATTCGCTTTCACCATTTGTTTCACACTGACACTGATAATTTCACTGGCGACAAAACGCACAAAGTCCGACGCCGACTTGAAAGGCCTCGTCTATTCGCTCACGCCAAAAATCGTGGACGACAACATTCCGATTTATCAGCGTCCCGCCGTCGTCGGCGTCGTGCTGCTGATCGCGTGCGTCATCTTGAACATTATTTTCTGGTGAACCAAAACAAACCCAAACTGAAAGAATAAATTTATGGGACTCGATATTCGCTGGCCGATCGGCCTCATGTTCACGCTCATCGGCGCGCTGCTCATCGTCGCAGGCGCGGTCAGCGGCGCGAGCGAAAAATCGCTCGGCATCAACATCAACCTCATCTGGGGCGTCGTGCTCCTCGTGTTTGGCGCGCTGATGCTGCTCGGCGCGGTTCGCGGCGGCAAAAATCCGCCGTCCGCCTGAACCGTGAATTGCTTTCACCGTGCTGGAGAATCATTTCCTCCGGCACCGTTTTGATTTTTTCATGAACCTCAAAGAACTTGCCGCGCAAATCGCCGCTGAATTTCAAAAGCACCACGGTCGCGCGCCGCGCTGGATCGTCGCCGCGCCCGGCCGCGTCAATGTCATCGGCGAACACACCGATTACAACGACGGCTTCGTTTTGCCGATGGCGATTGAACGCTACGCAATCATGGCCGCCGATTCATCCTCGTCGTCATCCTCGTTCTCGATCTACGACACGCAGTTCAAGGAAAGCGCGACGATTGACGTTTCCGCGCCTGTGACCAAAGGCTCGCCGAAATGGTCCAACTACATTCGCGGCGTGCTCGCCGGATTTCAAAATCGCGGTGAAAAAATTCCCGCGCTCGATCTCGCCTTCATGTCCACCGTGCCGCTCGGCGGCGGATTGAGCAGCAGCGCCGCGCTCGAAGTCTGCACCGCGACTTTGATCGAGGCCGCGACCGGCAAAAAAATTGACCCGGTCGAAAAGGCGTTGCTCGCGCAGAAGGCCGAACACGATTTCGCCGGCGTGCCATGCGGCATCATGGACCAGTTCATTTCCGCGCTTGGACGCGAAGGCCATCTGCTGCTGCTCGATTGCCGCACGCGCAAGACCGAATTCGTGCCGATGAGCGACCCGTCTGTCGAACTGCTCATCGTCAACACGAACGTGAAGCACGAATTGAGCGGCGGCGAATACGCCGAACGCCGCGCCGAATGCGAAGCTGCGGCGGAAATTCTCGGCGTTAAATCTTTGCGCGACGTGACAGCGGAACAACTCGAACGGGGAAAAAATAAATTAAGCGCAGTCGTTTATCGCCGCGCGCGCCACGTCATCGGCGAAATCGAGCGCACCATCCGCGCCGCCAAGGACATTCGCGCTTCCAACTGGCTTGGCGCGGGCAATCTCATGTATGCCAGCCACGCCTCGTTGCGCGACGATTATGAAATCAGTTGCGCTGAATTGGACGCCGTCGTGGAAATCGCCGAAACCATTGGAAATAAAGGCGGAATTTACGGCTGCCGCATGACCGGCGGCGGCTTCGGCGGCTGCTGCGTGGCGCTGGTGAAAGCCGGTGACATGGATGCCATCACGAAAAAAATCGCGGCGGATTACAAAACGAAAACTGGAATTGAGGCCGCAATCTTCAGTTCACGCCCGGCGGCGGGCGCGACGATCATCAAAGGCTGATTTTGCAAAACGAATGGCGCCCTCGCCCGGAATTGAACCGGGATCAACGGTTTAGGAAACAAAATGTCCATACTTAAGAACGTCAGTTTTGAGAGACTTGCGAATCAACTTGCCTCGAACGCAAATCCTTGCAAAATATGTCCCGATGGAACGTAACGGATTAAATTTGAGAACTGTGTTTTTTGCCACCCATTGATAGAGTTGGCAGCCGGGGATACTGCCTTTGTCGTTTTGATACAATCAGTATCCAATATCAGATTGTCAAATCGTTACGGTCAATTTTTGCAAAAATACCTGCAAATAAACGGCTGGAGAGATGGCCGAGTGGCTGAAGGCGATGGTTTGCTAAACCGTTATACGTTCAAAAGACGTATCGGGGGTTCGAATCCCCCTCTCTCCGCCAGTTTTTATTTTCCGCATTCGCCAAAAAATCGTTTTATCCCAAGAAAATTTCCCGCACCGGCGAAAAACAAATTTGCGGTTAAATTTTTTGGACCAATTCCGAAACTTCAAACCGCGCTTTCGGAATTGCGGCGTATTTGTCATTTTCGGCGCGATAACCGAGCGCACACGCCACGACCGTCGCATAACCGCTGGTGACTAAATTCAGCACGCGGTCGTATTCCGGCGGCACGATGCCTTCCATCGGACAAGCATCCACGCCGAGCAAGGCAGCGCTGGTCATCAGATTTCCGAGTGCGATGTAAGCCTGCCGTGTTGCCCATTCATGCGCAATTTTTCCGCGCGAGCCGTGAACAACGTCGCCGAGCATCATCCCGCGATAGACGTTCAAAGATTCAACAGGAACTTTTCGGACCTCGCTCAATTTTTGGATCCACCGATCCACATCCGATTCGGTCATCTTGGTGCGCGCAGTAAAAACGACATAATGCGAACACTGGACGACTTGTTTTTGATTCCACGAATGCGCGAGCAGTTCGGCGCGTTTTTCCGAGTCCGTCATCACGATGAATTTATACGGCTGCAAACCGTAAGATGTCGGCGTGAGAACCAGCGCGCGCTCCAAAGTTTGCCAGACGGCGGCGGGAATTTTTTTATTCGCGTCAAAAAGCTTTGTCGCGTAACGCCATTCGAGCGCGTCAAGAAGTTGTTCGTTTGAGATTGGATTCATGCCCGTTCCTGTTTTTGAAAATGACATAAGCCGGCGCAAATGCAAATTTTTCTTCGTTGCCGGAAAATTTCTGTAAAAATCCCGCCATGAATCCGCAACAACTCCGAGTTCGCCGCGCTACTGTTGACGACCTTGTTGCGCTGCGAACAATTTGGATTTCCATGAGATTGCCGGCGGACGAATTGGAAAAACGGCTCAAGGAATTTCAAATTGTCGAAAATGCTGACGGAAACATTTTGGGCGCGATTGGAATTGCATTTTCAAAGCAACACGCCCTGCTCTACGGCGAAGGATTTTCTGATTTTTCCGTCGCCGATGCCGCGCGGCAATTGTTTTGGGAACGCCTCCAAACGCTCGCCGCCAATCACGGCGTCTTTCGGATTTGGACGCAGGAAAAGTCGCCGTTCTGGACGCGCTGGGGATTTCAACCCGCCAATGAAGAAATAATTTCACGTCTGCCGGAGGAATGGAAAAATCTTGAAGGCAAATGGTTCACGCTGGAATTGAAAAATGAAGAAGCCATCTCCGCCGCGCTCGAAAATAAATTTGCCGGATTCATGGACGCCGAAAAAAAGCAGACGGCGAGCATTTCCAAAAAAGCCCGCACATTAAGGATCATCGTCACCGTCATTTTTTTTGCCATCGGGATTTTATGCTTCGCCGTCGTCATTTATCTTCTCATCCACCGCAATCCGTTCCAAAGATAATTGGCGGGGCGAGCGTCCTCGCGAGCCGCAATTTAATCTTGTGACACCACCGGCAGCGAAAATTCATCCGCGTGATACGAACTGCGCACCATCGGGCCGCTCGCGACGTGGACAAAGCCCATCTCCTCGGAGCGAACTTTATATTCTGCAAACTTGGCAGGCGTGACAAATTCAATCACCGGCAAATGTTTCAAAGACGGCTGTAGATACTGGCCGAGCGTGAGGATGTCACAGTTTGACGAACGCAAATCGCGCAGTGCCATCAAAATTTCTTCTTCTGTTTCGCCAAGACCAAGCATCACGCCGGACTTCGTGTAAATCGTGTCGCCGCGTTTCTCCTTCACTTTTTTTAGAACGCTCAAACTCCGGTCGTAAGTCGCGCGATGCCGCACGCTCGGAGTCAAACGTCGCACAGTTTCCAGATTGTGATTGTAAATGTGCGGATTCGCCGCGAGCACATTTTCAATCGCCACGTCGTTATCCAAAAAATCGGGAACCAAAACTTCAATGACGATGCCCGGATTCAATTCACGCACCTTCTCAATCGTTTGGGCAAAATGTTCCGCGCCGCCGTCCTTCAAATCGTCGCGCGCCACCGCCGTGATGACGACGTGCTTTAATTTCATCCGCCGCGTCGCCTCGGCCACGCGCGCGGGTTCGTCCGCTTCGAGCGCGAGCGGTTTGGCCGTCGAAACCGCGCAAAAGCCGCACGCGCGCGTGCAGCGGTCGCCCGCGATCATGAACGTCGCCGTGCCTTTGCTCCAGCATTCCCAATGGTTCGGGCACTTCGCGCTTTCGCAGACCGTGTGCAGCTTCAGCTCGTCGAGCAGTCCGCGTGTGCGCGCGAAACTGTCCGACGTGGGCAGCGTGATGCGCAGCCATTCGGGGAGACGAGGGCGCGGTTTCAATTCAGTCGCAGTCATTCAATTCAATTTTCTTTAGCCACGGATTGAACACAGATTAAACACGGATGAAAAATAACAGGTCGCGCTCTTCGCGCGAAATAAATCTGTGTTCAATCCGTGTTTCATCCGTGGCCAAAATTTTCTTGCCAAAATTTCTCAAGTTGCTCCGGGCCGAAATCCGCCAGCACTTTGCCATCCACGTCCAGCACCGGTGCGAGTTCCTGGCCGGAAATTTTGATCATCTCGGCGAACGCCGCGTCGTCCGCCATCACGTCAATCTTCTCGTAAGCGATGTCGTGGTCGTCGAGCCAGCGCATCGCCTTGTGACACCAACCGCAATACGGCTTGATGAATAAGCGGATTTTCATGCACTAATTTCCAAAAGCCTTGAGCAACTTTCTCGGGTGAACCACGCTCACTTCTGTAATGTGCCGTTCGCGGCAGACACGCGCAAGTTCATCCGCCTCGATGTCGAGCAAATGTTTGTCGGATGACACAATCAACTGAATTCCCGCCAGTCCGATTTCCGCCAGAATCAATCCATCGTTCAACTCGGCTTCCGGCAGCAATTTCAATTCGTGCAAACGACGCGCGAACTGTTCCGTGATGCCATGACCGACGGAAACAAGATCAAAAGGAACAATTCCCCACGCGCGAAGATTTTGCAGCGTCACGAACGCAAGTTTTTGTTCCTCGCCTGATTTGTGAAGCGCGGCAAAAGTCAATTCCTGAACGACTGTCGGCGGAAGCTGGAGCGTGTAATTTTTCTCCTTCGCCACTTCGAGAAAAGTGAGCGCGAAATCTTTTTTCTCCGCGAGATCGAACAGCAGATTGCTATCAACGGCCAACGGTTTCTTTTGTGCCGCCATAAATCATCTGCATCCCCTTTTTGAAAAGCGATTCGCGTTCGGATTCGGACAGGCGATTGGCCTCGGCGCGCACGCGCGCGACGCGTTCCCCACCTTTCGTCGTCGCGGGATAATCAAAATTCCGCCGATGACCGGCTGAAGCAGTTTTCTTCATGCGAAAAAGGATAACTCAATCGCGCAAAATTGTCGAATCCATTTCTGCCGCGTCCGTCGAGCCAGCGCATCGCCTTGTGACACCAACCGCAATATGGCTTGATGAATAAACGGATTTTCATGGGTCAAATCTGTTCGCAGAATTCCTCCACCGTGATTCCCGCCGTGCGAATCAAACTGCGCAGAGTTCCTTTGGCAATTTCCTTGTGGTCGGGAATTGAAAGCGTCGCAATTTCACCGTCCTTGACCATGATGATGTGGCTGCCGCGTTGACGAGCAATTTGCCAGCCGAGATTTTCAAAAGCCCGAACAGCTTTACGCCCGCTGATGACCGGAAGTGATGGCATCAGACCAAAACTTCGACTTGTTGTGTTTCCACCGTGAGCGGCAGGCCGCGTTCCGCGCGCACTTCGAGACAGAGCGCGATAGCTTCTTTGATATTTTTCAATGCCAACGGTTTGGTTTTGCCCTGACTGACGCAACCGGGAATAGACGGACACTCGGCCACCCAAATTCCGTCCTCGTCGCGGTCAATGGTCACAGAAAGTTTCATGTTTAACTTGTAGCCGATGACGGAACAATTTTCAAGCGCTCATCCGGCCAGCGCATCGCCTTGTGACACCAATCGCAATATGGCTTGATGAATAAACGGATTTTCACTGCCGAACTTTAAGTTGGAATTTTGTCCTCAATCTTAATGGACAATACGCATTTAGATTCCATTTCTTGATTTGGAACAAACTTACGGCGAAGTGTTTGAATAACATATTTAAGTTCAACTCGTGATGCGTCACGATAATAATTGGCTAATTCGCGGTTTTGCGCTTCGCGTGTCCAAGATGAAACTGTGCCTGTGTCTGATGTTATATCAAAAGTCGGCCAATCATTCATACTTGTCATGTAACACCGAGAGCGTATCTCATAAATGTCTCAAGAGGATGATTACCGCCGCCAAATGAACAAACCCTTGAAAATTCTCCGCGTGG
>Ga0137403_10005419_pt1 | contig 14806 bp, 15 predicted proteins | sample CZOMad2_1_16fung_FD_122057 | JGI IMG/M metagenome (GOLD analysis project Ga0137403, IMG submission 122057) | Vadose zone soil fungal communities from Angelo Coast Range Reserve, California, USA - CZOMad2_1_16fungal (Hybrid Assembly) | ecosystem: Environmental > Terrestrial > Soil > Vadose zone... | reverse complement strand
AAGCACGAGGCGATGAAGATCCTGGCTGGCGCCGGCGTGCCGTGCGGGGCCGTCCTCGACTCGAACGAGGTCCTCGCCGACGAGCACCTGCGGCAGCGCGGGTTCATCGTCGAGCTGGAGCACCCGACGCGCGGCAAGTTCCCGATGCCGGGCAACCCGGTGCGCCTGTCCGACTCGCCGACCGAGCTGGTCCGCGCGCCGCTCCTCGGCGAGCACAACGCCGAGATCTACGGCAAGGCGCTGGGGCTCGGCGAGGCCGACCTCGCGACGCTCAAGCGCGAGGGCGTGATCTAGCGACGTCCAGGATGTGGCCGTCGGGGACGACGGCGAGGAACTCGCCCTCCATCACGGCCGCGCCGGCGCGCCGCACCGTGACCTTGACCGAGCGCTTCTTGCCGTCCGTCTGCTCCACGGTCGCCTCGGCCTCGAGACGATCGCCCACCACGACCGGAGCGAGGAACTTCGCGGTCGCATTCGCCGGCACCACGGTCGGCTCGTTCACGGCCAGCATCGCCGCGTAGTCGGCCAGCCCGAACGTGAATCCGCCGTGGATCAAGCCGCGCCCGCGGCCGCCATCTCCTGGCTCGCGTCGAGCACCACCTTCGCGTGGCCGGCGCCGAGCTCCACCGCGCGTCCGCAGAGATGCGCGGAGATCTTCTCGTGAGTCCGCTGATCGGCGCTCATCGCCGGCTCAGCAGCGCGTCACGTGGGCGGAGACGGCCAGCCAGCGGCCGTGGCGGCGCGCCCATACGTCGGTGTAGCGACCTGAGCCGGGGCGCCCGTCCGGACCCGTGTACGTCGTCTTCGCGTGAATGATCGCGAAGTCTCCCATGAGGCGCACGTTGACCTCGTGGGCCTGGAGGCCGGAGATCTTGACCGGCACCGCCGTCTGCTTCAGGAAGCCGGCGCGATCGACGAGCGATCCGTCGGGATTGCTGCACAGGAAGTCGTCGGCCAGGATCTCGTCGAAGCGCCGGACGTCCGAGGTCTGCACCGACGTGATGTAGTCGCGGTTCAGATCGATCAACGCCGCCAGATCGTCCATTCCATTCCTCCGCTATTCGGCGAACAGCTCGACGCTCCACGCGCGGTGCGCGGCGGCATCCGCCTTGAGAAAGCGAAAGCCGGCCACGGTCGCGTAGTGGTCGTCGACGTCCGTGTCGCCGATGTGATAGTAGGCGGCCGCCGCGAAGCGGGCTTTGATATCCGCGAGGCGGTGCTTCAGCACTGTGAAGTCGGCAGCGATCCCGAGCCGCTGCCACATGTCCTGCTGGTAGCGGATCGGACGGTCCGAGCAGCTCCCGATCAGGTAGCCGCGCTGCTTGGCCTGTCTCACCATTGCGATGGACACGATGCCGGGCGGCTCCCCGATCTCGAGCGTTCCGTCGATGTCGAAGCTGACGAGCGTCACGAGACTCACGGCCACCGGGCGCCGGCCACGCGCTTTGCGTCGAGCCAGCGCGGCGTTTCCGGAAAGGTCAATCCGTCGACGACGACGTCCATCCCGTTCAGTCCGTCACCGTTTGGGCATCAGCTTCTCAAGCGTGTCGACGCGTCCAGCATTCCGGAGTTCACGCAGTCCGCGCCGGATCTCCCGCATCAACTCGCGGTTGGACTGAACCGCGCCTCTGCGCTGCGACGCACGTACCGGTCAACCGATTCCCGTTGAGACGCCTCGCGCAGGATGTGCAGACATCAGCTGAGGCAGTGAAGCCCTTGTTCCCGCGCGGTCCTGTTCAACGTCAGAGCAATCCAGCACCGCGCGCCCACTTGTACTTCGCGCCGAGCACGTCCACCGGAATCTCGGTCGAGTAGGGATACGCGGGAATCTTGTGATCGAAAAGGTATTCAGATGCCTCTTCGACCTCGACGTCGCCTGCGAGCGACACGACGACCGGCTTGTCGATGCCCTTGCCTCGCATCTCCTCGACGATCTCGGCCAGCAGCTTTGCGAACACCATCGGCGGCGTGACGATCGTGTGCCAGTAACCGAGGATGAGCGAGTGGATCCGCGGATCCTCGAGCCCGAAACGGACGGTGTTCTGGTAGGTCTTCGGCGGCTCGCCGCCGGTGATGTCGACGGGGTTGCCGGATGCGCCGAAGGGAGGAATGAACTTCTTGAACGCGGCGTCGAGGTCCGGGGGAAAGGCCATCAGCGACAGGCCGTTGTCCACGACCGCGTCCGACAGCAGAACGCCGGAGCCGCCGGCTCCGGTAATGATGACGATGTTGTCGCCCTTGGGCGTCGGCAAGATCGGAAGCGCGCGGGCGAATTCGAGCATCTCGCGCAAAGACCGCGCGCGAATCACGCCGGACTGCCTGAGCACGTCATCATAAATTTTGTCGTTGCCCGCGAGCGCTCCGGTGTGCGAGCTGGCGGCCTTGGAACCCAGAGACGTTCGTCCGGCCTTCAGCACGACGACCGGCTTCTTCTTCGACACCCGCTTCGCCACTTCTGCGAACGCGCGGCCGTCTTTCAGATCCTCGCAGTGCTGCACGATGATGTGCGTGTTGTCATCCTGCTCGAAGAACGTCAGCAAATCGTCCTCGTCGATGTCCGACTTGTTCCCCAGACCGACGATGGCCGAGACGCCCATCTTCGCCGAGCGGGAAAAGCCGATGATCGCCATTCCGATGCCGCCGGACTGCGACGACAGCGCCGCGTGGCCTTTGACGTCGTACGCCGTGCAGAACGTCGCGCAGAGGTTGCTCCACGTGTAGTAGAAGCCGTAGATGTTCGGGCCCATCAGGCGGACGCCGTATTTCTGGGCGACGGAGACGAGTTCCTTCTGCCCTTCGTGATTCCCGACTTCGGCAAACCCTGAGGGAATGAGGACCGCGCCCGGAATCTTTTTCTCGCCACACTCGGCGATCGCGGCCGCGACGAACTTGGCCGGGATCGCGAACACCGCGACGTCGATGTCGGCGGGGACGTCCTTGACGCTCTTGTACGCCTTCAGCCCCATGATCTCGTCGGTGGACGGGTTGATCGGGTAGACCTGCCCCTTGTAGCCGCCGTTGATCAGGTTCTTCATGACCGAGTTGCCGATCTTGCCGGCCTCTGACGATGCGCCGATGACGGCGACCGCCTTCGGCTTCATGATGCGGTTCATGTCGCGCACGATGTCTTCGTGCTTCGGGCGATACCGCGCCGGCGCCGGCGAGAAATTGACGACAATGCGGACGTCGGCCGCGATTGCGCCATCCCTGGTCGCGAAGACAGGGTTCAAATCCATCTCCGCAATTTCGGGATAGTCTGCGATGAGCTGCGACACGTTCTGGATCATCTTCGCAAGCGCGTCGCGATTGACTGGATGCGCACCGCGGACGCCCTTGAGGATCTGCGCGGCGGCGATGCCATCCAGCATCGACAGCGCATCGGCCTCCGTCGCGGGCGCGAGACGGAACGTGATGTCCTTGAGCACTTCGACGAGGACGCCGCCGAGACCGAACGCGACGAGCTTGCCGAAGACCGGATCGGTGACCGCGCCGATGATTACTTCCTGGCCGCCGGTGAGCATCTCCTGCACTTGCACGCCGAGCACGTTCGCCTTCGCGTTGTACTTCTTCGCGTTGGCGATGATCGTGTCGTAGCCCTTCTGGGCGTCTTCGGCGCTCTTCACGCCGACCAGCACGCCTCCCGCTTCGGTCTTGTGGAGGATGTCCGGCGAGACGATCTTGAGCACGACCGGAAAGCCCATCGCCGTCGCGATCTTCGCGGCGTCGGCGGCCGACGTCGCCACGCCTTCCTTCGGAACGGCGATCCCGTAGGCCTCGCACACGACTTTCCCTTCCGGTGCCGTGAGCGCGGTTCGTCCTTCGGCTTTGACGGTGTCCAGAACACGCCTGACGTCGGTGCGGTTGCTCATCTTTTTTCCCTGAAGTCTTTCGTGTCAGATGACTTTTTCAGTGCGCAGCGCGGCGATCTGATCCGCGCCGTAGCCGAGTTCTCCGAGGACCTCGTCGGTGTGCTCGCCGAGCAGCGGCGAGCGCTTCACGTCGGACGGACTATCGGACATCTTGATCGGATATGGTGCGTATACTTCCGCGCCCTGGCTGCGAGTTCCCCGCGCTCGGCCTTGCTCAGCTCGATGACGTATGGACTCTGGCGCGGCATCGGCACCTCCCACTCGGGAGTGTGCCAGAGCCGCCAGCAACCGGCGCCTAATACGTCATCATATTTACGAACATAAGTACTACGCTTGGCTTTGGCATCGGCAGGTGAAACGATTTTCATCAGCAGCACCCGCCGCGAATGGGCGCGCCCGCGGGCAGCATGCGGTCGGGCTCCCAACCCCACGGGCGCGGCCCCCAGTCGGGCGTGAACACGCGGCCGCGCTTGACGGTCAGGAACGGCACGACCGCTTTGCTCACGTGCAGACCGGCGCCGAGGACGTCGTACACCATCCAGTCGCCATCACGCAGCTCGAGGATCGAGATGTCGGCCTGCCGACCGGCGATCAGACTGCCCAGGCGTTGCCCCGCGCCGATGGCCTTGGCCGGGTTCGCCGTGCACATGGTGACGACCTGCGGGAGCGTGAAACCGAGGCCGAGGAAGCGCGTCATCATCTCGGTCATGCTGTGCACGGTATTGACCCGGCCGGGCACGGTGAGATCGGTGCTGATGCAGTGCGGGAGCAGGCCCTGATCGATGATCCGGCGCCCGACGTCGAAGCTGAAGTTCATCCGGCCGTGGGCGGTGTCGAACCAGACGCCGCGGTTCGCCGCGTCGTAGGCCTCGGGCACGAGCTTGCCGTTGCCGTCGAGCACGCCGCCCGGGTTGGCCGTGAAGTAGTGGGTGAGGATGTCGCCCGGCTCGAGCAGCGGCAGCAGCGAGCGGATCACCGTCGGGTCGTAGCGCTTCTCGGTGTCGCCGATGTGGACCATCAGCCTGGTGCCGCTCTCGCGGGCCGCGCGCTTGGCGAGCTGCGGCATCTTCATGCCCATGATCTCGAGCGCGGGCGAGACCATGCGGGCCTTGATCCCGCAGATCAACCCCTTGTGCTGATCGGCCACGCGCAGCGTGTCGTCGAGGTTGATGCTGCTCTCGGCGATGATGTCCGGCATCGTCGCCAGCCCGGTCTGGCAGATGTGCAGGAACGGGATGATCTCGGTCTGGCAGCTCGGGATGATGTGCCGCGGGAACGCGGCGAACGTGGCCGAGCCCGAGCTGCCCGCATCCACGATGGTCGTGACGCCCGCGTACACGCCCGCGAGATCCGGGTTGACGCCGGTCCGGTTGACGCCCTCGAAGACGTGAGCGTGGACGTCGATCAGGCCGGGGGCAACGACCTTGCCGGTCACGTCGATCGTCCGGGCGGCCTCGACGCTCGGGATGTTCGGCGCGATGCGAGCGATCGCACCGGCCTGCACCGCGACGTCGGACGGGCCATTGAGCCCGGAGGACGGATCGACGACGTCGCCGCCTTTGAGCAAGAGATCGTACATGGTGGTCTCCCTGGGGATCTCGGTTCGCTATCGGTTCGCCGGGGCCGAGCGGCGGATCTCTTCGGCGATCGCCGCGTAGCTCGATCGGAGCACGGCCGCGTCCGACGAGTAATTGATGATCGTCGCGCCGAGCGCGCTCATCTGGCGGGCGTGCGAATCATCGTCACCCACGTGCCGATCTGGACGTGGCCGCGCTCGGCGCGCGTTCGGTAGGCGTTCTCGTTCATCGTGTCATCCTCACGTGTGGTGCGTCCTCAGGCGTTGCGGTACGCGGAAAGAACAGCCTGGGCCATCTGGCGCGTCGTGGCCGTTCCGCCCTGGTCGGGCGTGAGCGTCTTGCCCTCGCGATAGACGCGCCCCACCGCGGCCTCGAGCCGTCCGGCCTCGGGGCCGAGTCCGACGTGCTCGAGCATCAGCGCGGCCGACAGCAGGGTCGCCGTGGGGTTGGCCATGCCGCGGCCGGCGATGTCGGGGGCCGAGCCGTGCACGGGCTCGAAGTATGCCCAGCCGTCGCCGAAGTTGCCCGATGGCACCAGCCCGAGCCCACCGGCCGTCTCGGCTCCGAGGTCGGAGAGGATGTCCCCGTACTGGTTCATGCACAGCACGACGTCCATGGACTTCGGGAAGCGCACGAGGCGGCGCGCGGCATCGTCGACGTGGAAGTGCTCGAAGGTGAGGCCTCCGGTCTCGCCCACGACGCGCTCGGTGATCTCGTGGAAGAGCCCATCCGTCTTGCGCAGAACGTTCGACTTGGTCACGCACGTGACCTTGCCGGGCTTGCCCTTCGCCTTTCGCGAGAGAGCCAACCGGCTCGCGAAGCGAGCGACGCGCTCGACACCACCCGGCGTGACGACCTTCACCGCGAAGCGTCCCTCGCCGTACTCCTTCACGGTGCGGCCGCTCCGGTCGCGCAAATCGGGCATGACGCGAGCCAGGTCGGTCAGGTCGCCCTCGCGGCCGGGATAGATGCCCTCGCTGTTCTCGCGCACGATGACGTAGTCGATGCCCTCGGGATCGGCCAGCGGCGAGCGCATGCCCGGACGAAAACGGATCGGCCGCACGCCGGCCCACGCGCGCATCTCCCAGCGCAGCCAGCTCACGACGTTGGTGGTGGCCGGGCCCGCGGCGCCGAAGAGCACGCCATCCGCCTCGCGCGCCGATTTCCTGGTCTGCTCGGGAACGGATCCGGCCACGGTGGGCGTGGCGCCCTCGACCTGCGGCGGCGTCAGGATCTTCAGCGGCAGACCGGCGCCGACGAGCACGTCACAGGTCGCGTCGACGACCTCGATCCCGATCCCCTCGCCCGGCAGCACCACGACGGTCTTCGTCATCGGTCAGGGCTCCTCTCGAGCGTGGAGTCTCCCCGCCGATGGACCGCTTGTCAACGCGGTGCCGACAAAGTCGGCAACGTCAGGGCACGAGCACGAACGGCACGCTCGCGCTCTTCGCCACCGCGCGTAGTTGCTCCATGAGATCGTCGGGAACCGGCACGCCGTCGCGGAGCCGCTCGGCGCGCGTCGCCATCTCGGGATCGCCCGCGACGAGAACGGGCTGGGCGGGATCGGCGCGCTTGGCGCCGTGGAGCACGTCGATCACCTGGTCGAGGTCGTTCTCGAACTCGCCCTCCGCGCGGAACGCGCGGGGATCGATGGCCAGGAAGAAGTGGCCGATGTTGTGCGGATCGGAGGGTTTCTGCGTCCGATTGCGAATCGGCGAGAACGAGGCGCCCGACAGCGCGCCGCCCAGGATGTGCACCATCACGGCGAGCCCGTAGCCCTTGTGACCTCCGACCTCACGCGCGCCGCCGAGCGGCGTGATCCCGCCCTCGGGCCGGTCGAACACGTAACGAAACGCTTCTTCGGCATCGGTCACGGGCTGGCCACCCGCGTCGACGACCCAGCCTGGCGGCAGCGGGCGATGGTTCAGCTTGTGGACCTTCACCTTGCCCGCGGCCACCGTCGTCGTCGCCATGTCGAGCTGGAACGGCGGATTGCGCCTGGCCGGCGCGGCGAACGCCAGCGGATTGGTGCCCATCACGGGCTCGGCGGCAAACGTCGGCACCATCGACACACCGCGCGTGGAGGCGGTCCATGCCGATCACGCCGCGCTCGGCCGCAATGCGCGAGTAGCAGCCGGCCGCGCCGAAGTGATGCGAGTTGAACACCGACACCACGGCGACGCCGCTGGCCCGACACTTGTCGACGGCGAGATTCATGCCGTACACGGACACCGGGTGACCGAGCGAGGCGTCGGCGTCGATCAGCGCGAACGCCGGGCCCTCGCGGACGATCTTGAACTGCGGCCGCATGTTGAGCCGGCCCGCGCGGAACTCGCGGTCGTAGGTGGGCAGCATGGAGATGCCGTGAGAGTCGACGCCGCGCAGGTCGGTCTCGACCATCATCTCGGCCGTGGTCTCGGCGTACGCGTCCGACATGCCCCACGCGCGCAGGACGGCTACGAGCTGCTCGTGGATGTGCTTCGCCGGGATTCGCATCGTGACTCCTCTCGTGTCGGGGTGTTGGTCGCCGGCGTCGGGTGTCAGTCGCCGGTGGAGACCGCGGGCAGCCGCTGGCCCGCCACCGGGTTGGCGACGGCGTCTTCCAGCGTCAGGGCCTGGCGCCACTCGCTCGCCGGTCGCACGTCACCGCCGGTGCCGACCTGGTCCAGGCCCCAGTAGATCTCGAGGTTGTTGCCGTCCGGATCCTTGAACTCGACGGCGATCTGACAACCGGCGCGCCGCCGCCCTTCGAAGTGGATGGGCACGCCGTTCTTGCGCAGCCAGGCGCGGGCGCGGAACACCTCGTCCAGCGTCCCCACCTCGAACGCGAAGTGATTGAGCGTGCTGTGCCCGGGCCGAGGCGCGCCGCCGACCAGCGCGACGCCGTGGTGATCGGTGTTGCAGCGGAGAAAGACCATCCCGCCCGGGACCATACTTTCGTTATAGCGGTCGCTCACCTGCAATCCCAGCAGGCCGGTGTAGAAGCGCGTCGCGGCCTCGAGATCACTGACGTTGAGCACGACATGGCCGATCCTGCGCAGGTGGAACGGTAACGGACTCTCCGGCATCTGGCCTCCCGCTCGGCACGAATGGCTCCGTGATGGCCGGATATTCTAGCTCGTGATAGGCTTCGCGGGTGAAACGCCGGTTGTTCGCGCCCGCCGTGGCCCTCATGGACCGGCTCACCTATCCCCGGAAGTTCCTGCTCATCAGCGTGCTGTTCGGCATCCCGCTGGCGCTGGCCACGTACTTCCTGTTCGGCGAGATCAACGACTCGCTGGAGATCGCGCGGCGCCAGGTCGTCGGGCTGCGCTACCTCGAGGCCAGCCAGCCGCTGTTCCGTCGTATCCAGGAGCACATGGAAGAGGAAATTTCGCCGCTCCGCGGCGAGGCCGGCGAGGCGAGACGACAGCGGCAGCTGGCGGAGATCACCGAGGCGTTCGCCGTCCTCGCGCGGGTGCAGCGCGAGCTGGGGCCGATCCTGAACAGCGCGCAGCGCTTCGGCACCGTCAAGAGCAACGTCGAGACCCTCACGTACGAGCTCTCGCGCCCGGGCGCCGAGCGCGCGATCCGCATGGCGGTGGCGATGCGCGATCGGGTCAAGGAGCTCGCCGTGCGCTGGGAGAAGCTCGGCTACGAGCTCGACGTGGGCGTCGGTATCGCGCAGGGCTACGCGACCATCGGGGCCATCGGCTTCGAAGGACGCTGGGACTACGGCGCCATCGACACGGTGACGAACCTGGCCGCGCGCCTGTGCGGCGAGGCCAAGGGGGGCCAGATCCTCGTCTCGCGCCGCGTGGCCAGCTCCGCAGAAGCGCTCGTCGACGCCGAGCCCGTGGGCGCGCTCACGCTGAAGGGATTCGCCCGCCCCGTTCCCGCCTCGCTGGTGACCGGTCTCAAGCCCGCGTCCTGACCGCGCTCAGGCTCCCCCGAACTCCAGGATGTTGAGGCCGGCGTTGGTGTCGGTCAGGTACATGAGCCCGTTCCGGTCCACGTAGCAGTCGGCGGACTGGATCACCTGCGGACGATTCGGGCGCGGATCGATCATGCGCTCGGGATCGGGCGGCACGTAGTATCCAACCTCGCGCGGCCGGAACGGATCGTCGATGTCGAAGACGCGCACGCCCGCGTTGTAGTACGTCGCGAAGATCAGGCGCGAGCTCTGGAACGCGCCCGGCCGGTTCTCGTGCAGATTGTGCGCTCCGAAGTTCCCGCCCTTGGCGCAGTAGTCGGCCTCCGACGGCGTGGGCATCGTCGCGATGCTGACGGGATTGCTCGGCTCGCGAACGTCGAAGATCCAGACGTGGCGCAACCCGTCTCGGCAATTGGCGCTGGTGGGCTCGTCGGCGACGACCAGCAGGTTGCGATCGGGCAGCGGCAACGGTGAATGGGTGCCGCCGCCGAAGGGCGGGTCCCAGTTCCGATAGGCCACGAGCCGTGGCTTCGCCGGATCGGCGACGTCGAGCACGGTGAGGCCGCCGTCGCGCCAGGCCCCATAGGCCACGTGGCCGGTGACGAGCGCGTGGTGGAGCGCGTAGCGCTTTCCCTTGCTCCACGTCGTGGTCTCCGCTCCGGCTCGCCACATCCCGGGAATCCACCAGCGGCCGGCGATCTCGGGCTTTCTCGGATCGGACACGTCGATGATCGCCAGGATGTGGTCGGTGAACTCGGCGAAGTGGATCGACGCGTAGGCGTAGCGGCCGCCCGTGTACCAGATGCGATGGGGCCCGATGCCGTCGACCGCCAGGAACCCGATCTCGGCCGGCTTCTCGGGCCGCGAGATATCGAACACGCGGATACCGGCGGTGAAGCTCCCCGAGCGCTGCGCGAGCTTGTCGGCCGGCGACGCCGCGAAGTAGTCCTGCTGGTTCTGGAACTCCTGCATGGTCCAGACGCTCGGCATGTTCGTCGCCAGCAGGAGGTCGTCGTGAGTCTGGAGGTGAATCGAGCGGGTGTTGGGCGGGCAGGCGATGAAGTCGACCACCCGCGGTCGCTTCGGATCGCGAACGTCCATGATCGTGATGCCGTTGCTGAAGGTGTGACCGATGTAGGCGTAGCCGCGATGGACCATGATCTGAACGCCGTCGCTGCGGCCAGCCTGGTCCGAATGACTCACGAACGTGACGTTGCGCGATGCGACGGCCGTCATGGTGTCCGCGGCGAGTATAGGTCAACCCGAGAACTTCGACTTGCCGTGGCGCTGAGCCGATGGTAGACGACACAGCACGATGCTGAGCGAGAAGCAGAACAGGGCGCTCACCGAAGTCGGCGCTGGCACCGGTATGGGCGAGCTGCTTCGACGCTACTGGATGCCGATCGCGGCCGTGGCGGAGCTGGACGATCGTCCGACGAAGCCCGTGCGGCTGATGGGCGAGGACCTCGTCCTCTACAAGGACAAGAGCGGTACCTACGGCCTCCTCGACCGTCACTGCGCTCACCGGCGGGCTGACCTGTGCTACGGTTTCGCCGAAGACCGCGGCCTGCGCTGTCACTACCACGGCTGGCTGTACAGCGAGACGGGGCACTGCCTCGCGCAGCCGTTCGAAGAGAGCGCCCACCCCGAGGCGCGCTTCAAGGACCGCATCGCGATCAAAGCCTACCCGGTCGAGGCCAAGGCGGGTCTCCTGTGGGCCTACCTGGGGCCCGCGCCGGTGCCGCTCGTGCCCACGTGGGAGCCGTTCACCTGGACCAACGGCTTCGTCCAGATCGTCTTCGCCGAAATCCCGTGTAACTGGTTTCAGGCCCAGGAGAACTCGATCGATCCGGTGCATTTCGAGTGGTTGCACGGGAACTGGTCCCGCGTGCTGCGCGGCGCCGACGGCCCGAAGGCTCCGCCGCACCTCAAGCTCGGCTTCGAGGAGTTCGACTACGGGTTCGTCTACCGGCGTGTGATGGAAGGCTACTCGGAGGCGAACGAGCTGTGGGCCGTCGGGCGTACCTGCCTGTGGCCGAACTGTCTGTTCACCGGGGCGCACTTCGAGTGGCGCGTCCCCATCGACGACGCCAACACGCTCAGCGTCGGATGGTTCTTCGACCGCGTGCCGAACGAGATGGAGCCGTTCACGCAAGACCGCATCCCCTCCTGGTACGCGCCGGTCAAAGATCCGGCGACCGGCCGGTTCATCACGACCCACGTGATGAACCAGGACTTCATCGCGTGGGTTGGACAGGGCACGATCGCCGACCGAACCGAGGAGCATCTCGGCGAGAGCGATCGCGGAATCATCATGATGCGCCGGAAGATGCTCGAGCAAATCGAGGTCGTTGGCGCTGGCGGTGAGCCCAAGGCCGTGGTCCGCGACGCCGAGGCGAACCGCAGCATCAGCCTCCCCATCATCGGCCGCGACCGCTACCTCAAGGGCGCGCCGCGCGGCCAGCTCCTTCGAGAAGCGAGCAGCACGCCTGGCCCGATCCTCCCGGAGGGCTTCGTGTTCCTGGCCGGCCAGCCGGAGGAGATCCGGATCGCCTATCGACGCGCGATGGGCCTCGACGACACATGGCCTGAACGCTCCTCGCCCACGTAGCATCGCGGTGGCTGAATTGCGCCGGAACACCGGGCTTGATAGCCTGCGCATGTCCCGCGAAGGCAGGACCCAACAAGAGGAGCGCGCGGAAATGCTGACCCGTGAAGAGAACGAGCTGGTCACGAGGACGGCAGCGGGCACCCCCATGGGCGAGGCGATGCGGCGATACTGGATTCCCGCTCTCCTCTCGAGAGAGTTGCCCGAACCTGACGGCCCGCCTGTGAGAGTGCAACTCCTCGGCGAGCGTCTGGTAGGTTTTCGGGACACCGCCGGCCGCATCGGCCTGGTAGACGAATTCTGTCCTCATCGTCGCGCGTCCCTCTGGCTCGGACGCAACGAGGAGTCTGGCCTGCGCTGTGTCTACCACGGGTGGAAGTACGACGTTGCCGGCAACTGTGTGGACCAGATGAACGAGCCCGAGCCGTTCTGCCACAAGATCCATCTGAAGGCGTACCCCACGGTCGAGATGGGAGGGGTCATCTGGGCCTACATGGGCCCTCGCGAGAGAGTGCCGGCACCGCCACGATTCGAGTGGACGCGCGTGCCCGAAAGCCATCGCCACGTCTCGAAGGTGTGGGAGGAGTGCAACTGGCTCCAGGCCCTCGAGGGCGGCATCGACACCTCCCATGCCCCGATCCTCCATCGCACCATCACGGCCAAGACCGCGCGACCGGGAATCCCAGTGCTGGGGGCGTTCGTCCGAGGAGGAAAACCGATCCTGGAGGTCGATGTCACCGACTACGGCTACCGCTACGCCGGGATTCGCCCCCTGGGCGAAGATCAGACCTACGTGCGCGCCTATCATTACGTCATGCCCTTCACGCAAATCCGGCCGCAACAGCTCGGACGCGGCCGGGATGGGCGGGACAGGACCATGATCGCCGGGCACATGTGGGTGCCGATCGACGACGGGAATTGCATGGTCTGGAACTGGATGTACAGCTTCGGGAAGGAGGCGCTGACGGAGGAAGACCGGATGGAACGCGGGCACGGCAACGGCCCCGATCACGTGGAGCAGCACGGTGAGTTCCGCTCCTTGCGGAACAAACGCAACAACTGGCTCATCGACCGCCAGATCCAGAAGACCGAGACGTTCACCGGCATCGAAGGGATCAATACCCAGGACCGTGCCGTACAAGAGAGCATGGGGCCGGTCGTCGATCGCTCGCAGGAACACCTGGGCCCGGCTGATCGCGCCATCATCGCCGCGCGGCGGCTGCTGCTCCAGGCGATCACGACGGTGCAGGACGGAGGCGACCCACCGGGCGTCGACGCCAGCTACTACCACGCCCGCGCCATCGAGAAGATCTTCCCCAGGAGCTCCACGTGGCGGGAGACGGTGTTACCGGAGATGTATGCCGATGACGGGTCGCTGGCGGCGGTGCACTGAGGCCCGAAGTATCGCGGATGGCAGACCTCGTCCTCGGCATCGGCACGTCCCACACGCCTCTCTTGAGTCTGCCCGCGGACCTGTGGCCCGCGTACGCCAGGCGAGACGAGCGCAACCCGGAGCTCGCCTTCCCGCCAGAAGGCCTGGTGATGTCGTACGAGGAGGCGTTGCACCGCGTCGCTCCCGAGGTCCGTGCGCGCTATCGAGGTCCGGAGCCGTTTCAGGCGCAGGCGGAGGCGTGTCAGCGAGCCCTCGACGAGCTGTCGGGCACGCTCCGCGGTATGAAGCCGGACATTACCGTGATCATTGGAGACGACCAGGACGAATGGTTCTACGACGACAACATGCCGGCGCTCGCCGTGTACTGGGGCGAGACGGCGCCATTGATCCCTCGCACGACGCCAGGCCCGGACCGCGCGGTGGCCGAGGCGATCGCTCGCGGTTACGGCGATGTCCGCCTGGAGGTCCCGGTCGCCAGTCGGTTCGGCCGCTTCCTGATCGAGCACCTGATCGAACATGACTTCGATGTCGCCCACATGCGGTACGCCAGGTCGTCGTACGGCGGGAGTGTGGCGCGGCGCTATCCATCGACGAACGGCGAGCTGGATTACGTGCGCGAGACGCCGCCGCACGAACAGGGACTGCCGCACGCGTTCTCCTTCGTCGTCAAGCGCCTCTTCGACAACCAGCCCGGCTCGATTCTTCCGGTATTCCAGAACACGTGCTACCTGCCGAACCAGCCGACGCCCCGACGGTGCGTTGCGCTCGGTGAAGCGATCGCCTCGGCCGTCACGGAATGGACCGAGCCGGCCACGGTCGCGATCGTGGCCTCGGGAGGTCTCAGCCATTTCGTCGTCGACGAGGAGCTCGATCGCACGCTGCTCGGAGCCCTGGAACGGAACGATCTGGCGGCGCTCGGGTCAATTCCGCGCCATCGGCTCCACTCCGCCGGCTCGGAGACGCTGAACTGGGTCACGCTCGGCGGAGCGATGCATCGGACGAATCTGAAGATGGAGCTGCTCGACTACGTGCCCGTGTATCGCACGCCAGCCGGGACGGGTGGGGGCTGGGCGTTCGCCCGCTGGCGCTGAGCGCTGCCCTGCTCGTCGCCTTTCTCCTGGCGGGCGTCCTTGCCTTCGTCGCACCGCCTGCGGCGCTGCCCGGCGCCGTCACGAGCAGAGTCCACGCGACGACGAGCAGAACGGGGAGCATTCGTTTCGGCCGAGCCATCGTCGGCCTCTACGCCTGACCGGGCACGAGCTTGGGCATCCACATGTCCAGGTCATGAAAGCCTCCGCGCCGCGACGCAGTTGGCCGCGCATCTGGCTACCCGGGAAAGCCCTGGGACTCCATCACCTGCGTCGCTCGAGGGATTGAAGGCCGGCCGCGCCTTGGCCCTCCGTCCCGAGTCGGGGCGGAGTGTATTGATGAGCACCCTGCCGAAAA
>Ga0137403_10005418_pt1 | contig 14806 bp, 15 predicted proteins | sample CZOMad2_1_16fung_FD_122057 | JGI IMG/M metagenome (GOLD analysis project Ga0137403, IMG submission 122057) | Vadose zone soil fungal communities from Angelo Coast Range Reserve, California, USA - CZOMad2_1_16fungal (Hybrid Assembly) | ecosystem: Environmental > Terrestrial > Soil > Vadose zone... | reverse complement strand
ATCGCCGACGTCATCCACGCCGCGGCCTTCTTCAACTGGGCCAATCGCCTGATGCTCTCGCTCGGTGAACCGGCGGCCACCGCCGGGCCGTAAGCCTAACGGGGCGAGCCAGCCACAACAAGGCCGTGGGCCAGCTCGAACAGATCGTCGCTGAAGATCTGACGTATTCGCGAAAGGTCGACCTCGAGCTCTAACGTCGTGGCGTCAGAACAGACACGCCACAAGCACTTACAGCGCGTAGCGGAGGGCCTAGCGCGGATCCTTCAGTAGCCAGTCGATGACGGCACTGCCGTCGCCCACATCCTTGTCGCTTCGTTCCGTTCTTGCTGGCCGCTCGGCCGGAGTCGGGGGCGCGATTGGAGCCCGGGACTCGGTGGGAGCCCAGGACTCGACGACAGGACGCAGGCGGCTGCCAACCACTGACGTCGCGACCGGCGGCTGCCGAACGATCGCCGGCGCGGGAAGCGGTCTGGCGACCGCGGGAACGCGCCGTTCCACGATTGAGTCGTCCTTGACGGCGCGGGACTCGGGGCGCGCCGGACTCTGTTCGCGAGCGGCCCATGCCGACGAAGGCACGTCGGACGGCGGTATAGCGTCCCGGTCGACAGGAACGGCTGTAACCGGGGGCGGCGTGACTCGGTCGTGGAAGCGAGAGACGATTCGGTCAAACCCCGCGACCCAGACGACCGCGGCGATGATCCCTGCTGTGACGGCGGCGGTCGTAATCCGGAGAGTGAACGGGAGCCGGCGCCGGCGCACTCGTCGGCGGGGGTTGCCCCGGGCCTTCACGGAACGCGAGCGTGACTCCGGCTCGGGGAGCACCGCCGTCGCGCCCCAGATGTCGTTCACCATCACGCTGATGTCCGGGTAGCGACGCTCGGGTCTTACCTCGAGTGCCGTCGTGATGATCCGCTCGATTGCCGGCGACAGGGGCGGCGTCGCAGTGAGGGCGCCGGGACTCTGGCTCGTCCCGCCAGCGGTCAATAGCTCCCGCAGCAGCATTCCCAGCGCGTATACGTCGGTCGCCTCGGTCGTCTCGCCGCGCTGGATCTGTTCGGGCGCGCGATAGGCCAGCGAGAATGCGTCTCGCAGGCGAAGGCCGATCGGAGTCCGGTACGCCGCGGTCAGCTCGGCGCCGACGAGCCTGATGCGTTCGCCGTCCGTGACCATGAGCACCGAATCAGGTCCGAGGTGGCCGTGAAGGAGCCGATTGTGATGAAGCGCCTCGAGCGCCTCACCAACACGGATGGCGATACGCAACGCAGTGGGTACAACGAGCGCACCGCCCGCACCGAGGACTTCACGGAGAGTGGCACCCTCGGCCCACTCGAGCGCGACGAAGAACTGGCCGGTGTCCGTCACGTCAAATTCGTGTACCCGCTGCACGCCACGGAGAACGTGGGCAGCGACAGCGAGCGCGTGGGCCTGCTTCCGCACCGCCGCCACAAATGCCGCGTCACGGGCAAACTCGTCCCGCAGTACCTTCAGCGCGATCGATCGGCCGTTACGGATGTCCTCGGCGGTATAGAGGACCACGTCGCGGCTCACCGAGGAGACGGCGTTGACCCGATAGCGGGCCTTGATGATGGAACCGGCAAGGCCCAGGCTGAATTCTGGTACCGCCGCCGATTGTCGGGCAGCGCCCGCTGCCGCGCCGCTAGTCACCCAGAATGCTCTTGATGGCGTTCAGGCCTGGCTTCTCCTCGGATCGGACCCGAGACATGGTGCCGACGGTGACGCCGCGGCCGTTGCGATAGAAGGCAGGATCGGTGCGAGGATGGCGATCCAGAATCTCCTACTCATGCGTCTTGTCGCCATTTGCGGTCAGCGGCATCAAAGCACTGCCCACGGCCCGCGTCAAGAGCGGAATGCTGAACAGAAAAGACTTGCCGAAATGCCAACGATGTCCTAAACCTAGGCCACCCGGGGAAGCCGGGGCCCGACAGTGCGTACCGAAGAGACGCTGACCGCAGGAGCTCCCGAGATGCAGAAGCTCGTTGAAATGGCGCGCCGCACACTCGATATCGATCAGAAGGCGGCCGACGCAGCCCGTCACGACAATCCCAAGACGCTGAGCGCCTCGCTCGACGTCACGGAATCGGAGATTTGCGCGCACTTCGTCGCCCTGGCTCGACAGCGCAGGGAAAGTTGCGACGAGAGCCTCGCCAGGCTGCAACTCGATCGCAAGGCGACGGCGGCGAAGATCGACGTCGAGCAGACACGGGATTCCTTTGCGCGTCTGTTGACACCCGTCGAACCGAGCCTCGAAAAACTCAGATCAGATCACTCGACTGCGCTCTATCAGGCCAAGGAGAACGAGGCCAGAGCCCTCAAGCATCTTCGATGGTTCCAGCAGAAGCATGGCCTACATCACCGGGCCGCGTCGTATCCAACATCTCAGCTCTATCACTTCGCGATCGTGGCCGCGCTGGCACTCGTCGAATGGGTGTCGCTCGCGGCGTTCTACGCCGAGGGCAGCGACTTCGGTCTGTTGGGCGGCGTGCTGATCGCCATGACGCTCTCGATCGTCAATGTCAGCCTGGCGATTCTGTCGGGGGGCCTTCTTCGGTACGTGAACCATCGCAGCCCCCGCCGCAAGGCGCTCGCATTGACCGCGGTCGCGTTTCTTTACACGTGCTTTCTCCTCGTGACTCTGGCCGCCGCACACTATCGCGTTGCCACCAACGACATCGCGCCGTCGCAACCGGGCGTGTCGGCGCAAGGCACGAATCCGTTGCCGCCTCATGTCGTCCCCGACCTGGATCAATGGCGAGCCGCCAGACTGGCGTGGCAACGCTTCGCCAGCAACCCGGTCGGCTTCGAGGATGTCTTTTCCTGGATTCTCGTCGTGCTCGCGGTCATATTCGGCATTTTCGCCTCGTACAAGGGATACCGGTTCGATGACCCCTACCCGGGCTATGGCGAGCTCGATCGCGAGCTCAACGCCAGACGAACGACCTACGAGGCAGCGAAAGCCGAATACTGCCGCCTGGTTGATCAGGGCTTCGATCGAATCCTTCAAGAGCAGGCGCATCTGCTCTCGGACGTGAAGTCGAACATCGAATACTATCAGCAGCTCATCAGCCGGAGCGACGACCAGCGCCGAACATTCGTTCACGATGCCGCCGAGCTCCAGGACGCCTGCAACATTGTGCTGAAGCGTTACCGCCAGACCAACGTGCGCGTCCGCGTGTCCCCCGCTCCGTTCTATTTCAACAACAGGTTCACGTTCGATGGCCAGCTCATCAGGCCACCCGAGGCCATCTCGGAGAACGACGAGCGACTGTCCCGGTCCTATGAGGGCGCCATCAAGGATTTCAGCGACATCGCCCGGCAGAACGACGCGACGGTCCAGAACCTCCGCACCGCCGAAATACGACGCCGCGACTATTACTTCAACAAGCTGGACCGAGACGTCCGGGAACGGCTCATTCGCGAGGCGTGGGAAATCAAGAGCTGACGCCGTGCCGTTGAGCAGCTTGGATCGGCGGGGCATCTTGATTCTGAGCGGCATCGGCGGCTTCGCGGTCGCATTGCTGGCGACCGTGGTCGGTGTCACGTGGAGCCGACCCATCATCGGGCCCGATAACTGTGTCTACCGCGACAAGCGATTCCTCGGCCGTGCGCCGACAGACCAAACCGTGATTGTCGTCGATCAGTCGGAGGCCCTGACGGAGACCCATCGACGATTCGCGCTCAACTTCATCAAGGACTATGTCGCCGACGACTCGAAATTTGCGGTGCGCTCGCGGATCGCGTTGTTCACGTTCAGCAAGGCGACCTTCGAATCTCGCAGCGGCCCGCGTCTGCGTCCGAGCTCGGACTTGTGCCGGCCGCCGTCGCATGGGAATGACCTGTACGAAAATAACCGGAAGATCACGAAGGACTTTTACCAGCGCTTTCTGATCCCCGTGACCGCGGCCCTGGAAGAAAGTCTGACGACCGAGGTCGGCGAGCAATCACCGATTCTCGAGACGCTGCAGCTCATTTCGCGCTCGCAGGAGATCGAAGACGGAGGCCGCAAGACCCTCATTCTCGTCTCCGATATGCTTCAGCACACCGGCGCGTTCAATCACTATGGGCCTCGTCGCAGCTACGACGACTTTCTGCGCTCGGGATTCGCCACCGACGTGAAGGCGGATTTCAGGGACTGGAACATCATCGTCATCTATCTCCGCCGTTACCACGATCGCCAGCTGCAGCAGGCGTCGCATATCGACTTTTGGCAGCGATATTTCCACGAGGCGGGCGGAAAGATCACTCGCTGGGCCGGGGTCGACTGAGCATGGCCGGTCGCGTCCTCGCCAGTCTGCCTTCCACGTTCCTGGCCTTCATTGCCGTCGGGGTCGGGGTCATTTTGACGTTCAGTCTGGGGTATCGGAACACCCCGAGCGGGGCAACCCATTGGACCATGATCGCCCTCGTCGTGGGGCTGATGGTGGTGTACGGAATCGTCCTCTGGATCAGGTCGAGGACGGAGTATGCCTCCGAAACCGATGGGGAGACATTCTATTACCTCGGCTTCATCTACACGCTCGCGACGCTGGTCGCCACCTTTGCGCCGCTGCTCAACTCGTCGGAGCGGCCGGAGAGCAGACATGTGCTGGGGTTGTTCGGTCTCGGCCTCATCACGACGTTCGTCGGCCTGGCCGGCCGTGTCGTCTTCGCACAGACGTCGGCTGGGGCACTCGCGAGCCCCGAGGATGACGCGCGACGGCTCGGCGACGCCTACACGGAAGCCGCGCGCGCCATCGAGAGGAGCACGGTTCGTATCGTGCACGCCCAGCAGCGCGCTGAGGGACACCTGAGCGAGTCGTATTCCGGCGCGGTCGAGGCCATTCGCATCCTATCGGGTCGGGTCACGCAGCAGTTCGACTCGATGAGCGCTCAGGTGTTGAAGCAGTTCGCGACCGTGATCGAAACCGTCAGCGCCGACGCCGAATCGGCCTTCGCCGAGGTCCGCCATCGCGCGGTCCGGGAGATCGACGCCGCCTCCCGCCACGCGGCGACGACTCACGACATGGCCAAGGAGCAGATCGAGAGCCTCACCGTCACGACGGCGAGTGCGGTTCGCAGTGTGACGGAACAAATTGTTCAGGACTTCGCTCGGGTGGCGCGAGAATCGGCAACGGAGCTGACCGCGTTTCTCCGTGAGACGAACGGCAACGTCGTCGCAACCCTCCAGCAATTCGAGGCACGTCTCGGTGCGCTTCGATTACCGCCTGAGGACATCGGCGGGAAGCTCGTCACGGTATTGACGGAGCTCACCGAACGCGCTGACCTGCTCCGGCGGGCGACCGCGATCGTGGGAGCTGCGTACACCGAGCTCGAAGGGACACTGGCCCACGCGGTGGCCGGTGCACGAGACGGGAGCCGGGCGTTCGGCGCCTTGGCTCTCTCAGCGGACGCGGCAACGTCAGCGGTGACGTCGGCGAAGACGAACGTCGAGCAATTCGCCACGCATCTGAGCCAGCTCGGCGAGCTGGCGACGGGCCTCGAGAAGTTACCGCAAGAAGCGGCGAGCATCATTGCCACGCTCAGCAACCTGCGCACGCACCTCGGCGAAGCGGACCGCGCATGGGCGGAGGTCGCCGGCGTCACCGATGGAGCGAGCAAGTCGATGGCAAGAGCCGGAGCGGCGTTGTCCTCGCTCGAACAGGGGACGCGGGCGGCGGAGCAGTCAGTCCTCAACTGGAGCGGCGGCTTGATGAAGGCGGGGGTTGGCCTGCAGGCGTTGACCGAAATGACGGAACGCGCAGTGCGGCTCGGCAAGGACGCTGTCGCCACCCAGGCCCAACTGTCCGCGCAGATCTCCGGCCCCCTGGCGGATCAACTACGCAAACACAGTGAGGCCGCCGGCGCTCTGGCAAATCGCTTACAGGAAGACCTCCGGACGTCGGAAGAAGCCGTGAGAAAGGTCCATCATCATCTCATCGATGCCTCACGCTTCATTCTGAGCAAGGTTGAATACCGGCGGTGATCCGAAGGAACCGACTTGCACGCAATCGCGACATCACGCTCACGACGCTCATAGATCTTCTCGTCCAGATCATCTTCGTCTTCGCCCTGATCCTGATTTCGGTCGACGTGATGGGGAGTGAGTCGCATGAGCGAGGCTGGGTGACACCCGAGGTCTGGAAAACGCTGATCAGCATCTTCGATATCGATCCCCGGAGCCTCCGTGACCCGGGCGTCCAGGCCACTGAGATCAAGGGCAAGTACGAGAAGCTGAAAGACGATCTGCTGGCCTGTGACGCCAAAAGTGCCGCGTGCGACAAACAACCGGGGAGAGGCCCAGGTTACCCTCCGTGCCGAAATCCGGCTGGAGTCGAGATGATTGTGGCCGAAGCGACGATCGACCGCGACGGAAGGATTGTCGTCGCGCTGGCGCGCCACGCCGGAGAGCTCCAAGACCGGCAACCGCTCAGCGCCGATGCGATCGGCGTCCCTCTTTCCATTGAACAGTTTGGATCACTATTCCGGTCGTGGCGGGAACACGGCCTGGCACATCACCCTCCATGTGCTTTCAAAGCTGGGGTCAATTACGACGGGCGCGCCCGGGCCAGCGACTACGAGCCGGCCCGCCGGGCAATCGCCAACTATTTCAGCCTGTCAGCGCCGCCGCGGCGCTTCTGAGGTCCTGACCGCGTGGCGCGGGAGCGGCTCGACGATCTCGCAGGCCAACTATCCGCGCTTCTGAGCGATATAGACGCCGCCATACGCGCGCGGTTGCAGGAGTCGGCGAGGTACGAGACCAGGAGGCGACTCCGGAGGCGACTGGAGACAACCGAACAGAACAAGGGGCTCCGTGCCGTGGTCGTGTCCGCTCTTCGCTGGTTCACCAACTCAGGGCGGCCTCGACCGACGTTTCGGCGCGCGCGCTCGCCTCACGAAAGATCACGAAGGCGACGGTGAAGCTCTCTTTAACGCCCGGTACCGGCCGCGGCTCCTGTGAGCCGGCCAGCCACCCGACGTCGCCCCCAGCGAGCGTGCGCCGTCCCGAGCTCGTCGGCCAGCGGGCGCTCGAGCTTCTTCACTTCGTCGGCGCTGACCGCGACGCCGAGCGCGTTCGGGCCGGAGCACGTCGACCGCCTGCGTCGCGCAGGGCTCGACGATCTGGCGATCGCCGACGTCATCCACGCCGCGGCCTTCTTCAACTGGGCCAATCGCCTGATGCTCTCGCTCGGTGAACCGGCGGCGACGGCCGGGCCGTTGGCCTGACGGCGCCGACCGCGGCCAGTAGCTGGGCAAACGAAAGGGGTTAGCGGCTTCGACATCCGCTAACCCCTGGACAGCTTACGACACGCGCTGCAGGAAGGATCGGTCCTCGACGAGAATGACGCCGGCCTGCCCGGCCCGGCGCGCCACGTCAACGTGCTCCGGATCGGCCGCCAGCGCCTCGCGATACCGCTCATAGGCCGCGAGGCTCGGGAAGTCGATGAGCGAGAGCGCGCTGTTAGTGGGACCGGCGAACTTCGTCGGGGCGTAGTAGCCGATCACCTTGCCGCCGCAGCGTTCGATCGGCGCGGCGACGCTGCGCGCATAGACCTCGAAGTCGGCGAGCTTGCTCGTGTCGAGCGTGTAGCGAATGCAGAGCGTGATCATGGCCGTCCTCCTCTCGGTTGAGATATGAGCTGCTTTCGAGACGTGACTCACACGACGCAGTATCGCGTCGCGCCGCGCGCGCATCCCGTAGAACGCTTCGGTGCGGATCGAACCGTCTCCCCTTGCCCGCTGGCGGCCTCCGGCCTAGTGTGTAGGGTGATGGGAGACACCGACATGCTGGCGGAAGTGGCAGGGCTGCTCGGCGAGCCAGCCCGGACGCGCATTCTGACGGCGCTCCTCGGCGGCTGCGCGCTCACCGGGAAGGAGCTCGCCTACTTCGCCGGCGTGACGGCGCCGACGGCGAGCAGCCACCTGTCCCGGCTCGTCGCCGGCGAGCTCTTGGTGATGGAGAAGCAGGGCCGGTGTCACTACTATCGGCTCAAGTCCGCAGAGGTCGCGCGCGCGATCGAGGGACTGATGACGGTAGCCGCGTCGCCCCCGAAGGGCTGGCCGCCCGGCCATCGCGTCGAGCCCGCCCTGCGGGATGCGCGCATGTGCTACGACCACATGGCTGGCCGTCTCGGGGTTTCTCTGTGCGACATGATGCAGCGCCGCGACTACGTCGTGCTCGTCGACGGCGGAGTCGAGCTGACGGAGGCCGGCGCGCGATTCCTCACCGGTCTCGGGGTCGATCTCGAGCAAGCACGCGGCGCGAAGCGGCGGTACTGCCGCTCCTGTATCGACTGGACCGAGCGCCGGCCGCACATCTCCGGCGCCGTGGGCGCTGGCCTCACACAGGTCTTTCTCGAGCGCAGCTGGATCGCGCGCATTCCGGACAGCCGAGCGCTGACTGTCACCGCAGGCGGACGGAAGAAGCTGGCGGAGCTAGAGGTCGCGGATCTTCTGGAGACTCGCCGGGGCGGAGCCCAGAACGGATCGCGTGCTCCCAGTCTGATTTCGTCGAGAAGCTCCTAGCGGGACCACCGCAGGGTCTGTTCCCGAGCCGCTGGACCTGGCGCTTGTGCCCGTCGTCTGCGTGTCGAAGAGTTTGTAGCCTTCCTCTGGGCCAATCGCCTGATGCTCTCGCTCGGTGAACCGGCGGCGACCGGGCCGTAGGCCTGCGTTCACTCCTCTGAGGCGACGGCGGCGAACCAGAACGCGCCGGCAAGCAGCACGGTCGCGAACGCGACCGTGTACGCCAGCCGTGTGCCGTGCCACAGGCTGTCGAACCACTGTCTGAGCTCAGCCGCCATCACGTTGGCTTTTCCGCCGTAGAGCTCCATCGCCCGCAAATACTGCTTCGATTCCTCTGGGTTGTATCCGAGGGCGTTGTCGGTCGAGGACGCAGCGTTCAGATAGATCCAGATCGCACCGGCGAGCCCGACGACCAGGATCGCCGCGGCGACGAATCGAAGAAGTCGGCCGGTCATGGCGCGCTAGGTGGCCTTCGAGGAGAGCGCGGCCCACGCCGTCATGATCGCGCGATGCGACGGCACATTGCCGAGGAAGGTCGTTCGGTCGGCCTCGTCCAGGAGCTTCGCTCGTTCCGTCAGCACTGAATGGGCCCGAATCAGAACTTCATGCGCTCGAGGTGATCTCGCCGTGTCGAGCACCATGTAACAGGCCCACAGCAACTCTGCAGCACCGTTCAGATCGTCTCCCGCATCGATCCCCGCCTCGACGTCGGCCACATGGGCCAGTGCTTTTTCGATATTTGCCGACCGCCGCGGCCACTCGGGCGAGTCCAGCGAATGGCGCGAGCCGCACTCTGGTGCGACCCAGCTCACGATATATCGCAAGTGCACGGTGGTAGCAGTCTGCCGCATCGACCAGCCGCCCGAGAGCGGCGTGAGCGTCACCTTCGATGACGATCAGGTACGCTTCGAGATCGCCGTTTGATATGTCTCGAACGATCGTCCGGCCCTCCCCAACGAAGGCGAGCGCGGCCACTCAATCGCCGCGCGCGTTGGCGAGCTCCGCGAGCTCCATCATGAAATGAACGACGAACTTCGCGGCGCCGACGTCACGACATAGCTGGAGCCCGGTCTCGAGCCTGTCGATCGCGACCGCGTAGTTGCCAAGCGATCGCTCGACGTCACCAAGGTTGTGCAGCTGTACGCTTTCAAAGACTTTCTCCGGAATGGCCCGGGCGAGGTGCAGTGCCTGTTCAAAGCGCTCTCGCGCCACTCCGTATCGGCCAGCAATTCCGCCTTCGAGTTGTTCTCGCTCCGTCATGTTGTGTCCTCCGAGACTTGCGCACAGATCTCGGATCGACGCTCAGGACGGCAGGATGACGGCCTTGCCCGTCGTCTGCGTGTCGAAGAGTTTGTAGGCTTCCTCCGCCTGTTCGAGCCTCCAGCGGTGTGTGAAGAGCTTCTCCACGTCCACTTTCCGGTCGGCGACGAACTCGGCGCACTCGGCTTGACCTTGCTTCGAGAACGTCCAGGACCCCACCAGGGTGACCTGCCGGCGCAAGAGATCCGGGCTCACGTCCAAGGTCACCTGCCCGCGCTCGCCGACGAAGCAGGCCGTGCCCCACGAGCGCACCGCGCGCACGGCCGCGGCGCGGGCGTCCGGCGCCGAGGAGGCGTCCAGCGTCTTGTGCGCACCCTCGCCGTGCGTCAGATCGCGGATCGCCGCCACCACGTCGCCCGCCTTGGGATCGATCACCTCGTGCGCGCCAAACGCCTGGGCGAGCTTGCGCCGCTCGGGCGCCACGTCGATGGCGAGGACGCGTGCGCCCATGACGACGGCGAACTGCGTGGCTGACAGGCCTACCGGGCCCTGGCCGAAGATGGCGATCGTCTCTCCGCCCTGGAGGTTGATCCGCTTCAGTGCACCCCAGGCCGTGCCGGTGCCGCAGGAGATCGCCGCGCCGGTCACGAAGGAGAGCGACTCCGGCAGTGGCACCAAGGTCGACACCGGCACCTTCATATACTTGGCGTGGCCGCCGTGGCCGCCCGAGCCGTAGACCACCGTGCCCGCGAGGCACATCTGCGTCCACCCCGCCCGGCAATGTTTGCAGTTGCCGCAGCCGTCGTAGTGGTGGTCCATCACGCGCTGGCCGACCCGCGCCTCCTTCTCGGTGACACCGGCGCCAACCGCCGCGACGATCCCGCAGGGCTCGTGGCCGGCGATCATACCGGCCTCCCGCTTGATGCCGCCGGTCACCGCCCCGCCCGGATTGGCCGGGGCGCGATAGTTGTGCAGGTCGCTGCCGCACATGCCCGACGCCTTGATCTCGAGGATGACGTCTCTGGGACCTGGTGTCGGATCGGGGAACTCTCTGAGCTCTAGCTTTCGGTCTCCGAGAAACACGACGCCTTTCATGGATGGCTTCCTCCCGCGACTATCCTAATCCAGATTCCTTGACCGCCCTGGGCTGCCGGACTACCCTTCGCCCGTTCGACAAAGCCTCCGGAGGATCGCCATGACGGTGTACGAAATGCGGACCTACACGCTTCACGTCGGCAAGATGGGTGAGGCGGTCAAGCTGTATACCGAGTTCGGCTACCCGGCGCTCCAGAAGGGCGGCCAGGACAAGAAGCTGATCGGCTATTTCCAGGCCGATACCGGCATGATCAATCAGCTCGTTCATCTGTGGAAGTTCGACGACGATAACGACCGTCGCGCGCACTGGGCCTCGGTCTTCGCCAACAAGGATTTCGTGGAAGGCTTTGCCGTGAAATTCCGCCCGTTGCTCGCGTCGCAGGAAGTCAAGCTGCTGACCGCGGCTCCGTGGGGACCGCATCCCTGAGAATCGCGCCTACGGCTCCCGGAACGGCCCACCACCGGAGGCTCCAATGAGCACGCTCGAAGACTACGCCAACAAGTACCGCACGATCCGCATGGAGCGGCGCCACGGCATCTTGCAAATGACGCTGCACACCGATGGCGGCTCGCTCCGCTGGGGTTTTGTGCCGCACGGCGAGCTGCCCGACGCGTTCTACGATGTCGGCCGCGACCGCGACAACCGGGTGGTGATCATCACCGGCACCGGCGCGGAGTTTTCCGGGCCGAGAGCGACCCCTGGCACCTCATCCTTCCCTTCCCGTCCGACGATCGAGCGGATCGACCGCATCCACTGGGAGGGCCGTCACCTGTTGATGAAGCTCCTCGAAATCGAGGTGCCGGTAATCAGTGCGATCAACGGGCCGGCCTGGCGCCATTCCGAGATTCCGCTCTTGTGCGACATCGTGCTCGCCGCCGATACCGCGCAATTCCAGGATTCGGCGCACTTCCCCTCCGACGTGGTGCCTGGCGACGGCATGCACATCGTCTACCCGCTGCTCCTGGGCATGAACCGGGGCCGCTACTTCCTCTTGACCGGGCAGACGCTCAACGCTCAGAAGGCGCTCGAGCTCGGCCTCGTGGCCGAGGTTCTGCCGCCCGACAAGCTCCTGGCCCGGGCCTGGGAACTGGCGGAGGACCTTGCCCGTCGGCCGACCTTGCTCTTGCGCTACACTCGCCTCCTGCTCACCCAGGCGCTGCGCCGGCAGATGCATGATCTCCTGGGCTACGGGCTTGGCATGGAGCTGCTCGCGCTCGGCGAGAAGCCCGAAGGGCCTGCCTAGGCAGGAGAAACTCTGGAGGACACGATGGACGTCGGTCTGCAGATGGTGTTCGCCAGCTATGGCTGGACCAACGTGTCGGACGGAGAGGCCTGGGACGAGGAGCTCCGGCTCGCCCGGCTCGCCGCCGACCTGGGCTTCGACGTGCTGTGGTCCGTGGAACACCACTTCAATGACTACTCGTTCTGTCCGGACAACCTCCAGCTCATGTCCTACCTGGCGGCGGAGTGTCCCGATGTTGGACTCGGTACCGCCGCCGTGATCCTGCCCTGGCATGATCCCCTGCGCGTCGCCGAGCAGGTGTCCATCCTGGACCACCTCAGCCGGGGTCGCCTCCGCCTCGGTATCGGTCGCGGCCTCGCCCGGCGTGAGTTCGAGGCCTTCCGGGGCACGATGGACGAATCGAGGGAGCGATTCGACGAGGCCGCAGAGATGATCCTGCGTGGGCTTCGCACCGGGTTCATGGAGGGTAATGGGCCGTTTTACCGCCAGCCCAGGACAGAGATCCGGCCGCGGCCGAAGCGGAGCTTCGAAGGCCGCGTGTACGCGGTGGCCTCCTCCGACGACTCGGTGGTATCGGCGGCCAAGCTGAATGCACGCATGGTGATGTTCGCCGACCGGCCCTGGCCGATGCGCATGCCGGCCATCCGGAAGCATCGTGATCTGGTGCGCGAGCTGCACGGTCAAGAGGCGGGGCCGCCCTTGCTGGCCGACTTCTGCGTGTGCACGCCCACCCTGGACGGCGCGGAGGCGAAGGCTCGCCAGTACATGGGGAAGTTCGTGGAGAGCAACTTCTACCACTACGAGCTACTGGGTCCGCACTTCAGCACCGTGAAGGGGTACGACGCCTACGCGCAGAAGATCGCGATGGCCCGCGAGATCGGCATGGACGGGATCGTGTCCGTGTTCATGGAGGCGGCCGTCTGGGGCACGCCTGACCGGATCCTCCGCAAGTTCGAGGAGCGGCGAGCCATCGTGGGCGAGTTCGAGCTGGCCACATCGTTCCGCTTCGGTGGCACACCCCTCGACCTGGCCGAATCCGGTCTTCGTCTCTACGCCAAGGAGGTCCTGCCGGTGGTGCACTCCTGGGCGAGCGCGGGCTCGGCGCACTAATCGCTATCCCTTCAGTCTTGTTTGGTAGCGCGGGCCCGCAACCACTTGCAGGCGAACAGGTCGCTCGAGTTCAGGTTCGAGATCCGGATTTGAATCCGTGTCACAACCACGTGTTCATCACACGTCTCAGCAGCTTGGAACTCACCACCACCTCGAAAACAGCACGCTACTACAACATGCTGACGTACCCTGAGCACTCCCACGGTTTTCATCATCGCCATTGGCTCGCTCCATCGTCGTTCTAGTAGTAGCTCAAGCGGGGTGTCCCTTTGGTTGATACGACCCGGGCACGGCGCGCATGCTAATGGAGACCCGATTCCAGACGTTGATCGCGGCCGCCGCCCAAGTCAGGTCGACCAGTTCCTTCTCGGAGAACTCCTTCCTCGCCTCCGCGTAGAGGTCGTCGGGCACCCCATTGCCGATGTGGGTGAGGGCTTCCACCCAAGCGAGGGCCGCGCGCTCGCGATCGCTGAAGAAAGGCGTCTCCCGCCAGGCGTTCAGGGCATAGATCCGCTGCTCAGTCTCGCCGCCCGCACGGGCGTCCTTCGTGTGCATGTCGATGCAGAAGCTGCATCCGTTCATCTGCGACGCCCGGATCTTGACCAATTCGAGGAGGGAGTGTTCCAGCCCACACGTGGCGAGGTAAGAGCCCAGGGCAGTCATCGCCCTGGTCGCCTCCGGGGCCAGCCTCGGGTAGTTCAGGCGCTGCTCCATGATCAGCTCCTTTCGCGCTTTTGATGATCTAACCCTTTTGATGATCTAACCCGCCGCACTGGTGGTAGTGGCGATCCCTTCGGGCAAGATCCCGATACTCCGAACCGCACTGCCCGGAGCCATGTACCCCGCTAGCCGCTTGCGGAGAAACAGGCGCGCACGGTGTACGCGGGTCTTCGCGCTGGCCACGGTGATGCCGACGACCTCGCCGATGTCGCGGTGCGACAGCCCCTCGACATCGCGCAGCACGACCACCGCGCGATACTCCGGGGGCAGCTCGTCGAGCGCAGCGGTCAAAACGGTCCGGAGCTCGCTCTGGACACCTCTCTTACCAGGTCTCGGCTCAGCCGTCCGATGCTAGGCCGTAGGCGGGTCGCTGGTTGCGCTGAAGCGCCTAGCGCAAAGAGGGCCCCCACTCCTGGCTCCGCTGGAAGCCTCGCACGCCGTACCGGATTGACCACGCCATGATGGCCGCCGTGAACGGAATCCCGGTCACGATGTTGACGACGATGAAGGCGTCCACGCTGCCGGCCACGAGCATGACCAGCCGTAGCGCGCCGCGGGCGAGCAGGAACGCCGCCCACACCAACGAGACGCGTAAGAACACACGACGGAACGTCGCCGAGGCCCTCACCTCGGGCGGGAACGGATACATCTCGCTGGCGAAGACGCCGGCAAGCGGGCGGCCAATGAAGACTGACCCCAGGAAGAGGAGCCCGTAGACAGTGTTCACGATCACCGCCGGGGCGAAGTACCACTTCGCGCTGCCGGAGGCCAGCCCGACCAGTGCCTGCACGAGCGCGATGACGAACCCAATGGACGCCGCCAATCCGGTGCGCGCGTGCCGGCGCTCCCAGACGAAC
>Ga0137403_10005417_pt1 | contig 14807 bp, 13 predicted proteins | sample CZOMad2_1_16fung_FD_122057 | JGI IMG/M metagenome (GOLD analysis project Ga0137403, IMG submission 122057) | Vadose zone soil fungal communities from Angelo Coast Range Reserve, California, USA - CZOMad2_1_16fungal (Hybrid Assembly) | ecosystem: Environmental > Terrestrial > Soil > Vadose zone... | reverse complement strand
TCCTGCAGGGTAAGCCCGGCCAGCGGCTCGTCCAGCAGCACCAGCTTCGCGCCGGTGGCGAGCACCATCGCGATGCTGAGCGCCTTCTGGTCCCGGTGCGGGAGCTTCTCCATGGAGCGCCCCGCCTGGGCAGTTCCGCCGAGGCCGACGGATGTCAGGAGCTCCCGCGCGCCGGCCAGGATCTCGCCCTCCTTGAGGCGGTACGCGCGGGAGGCGAAGAGGGCCGGCGCCAGCCCGTCCGCCGCCCGGAGGTGAGCCGCGACGAGCACGTTCTCCAGCACCGTGAAGTCCCGGAACAGCGTGGTCGTCTGGAACGTGCGCGCCAGACCTCGCCGGCAGATCTCGGACGGCCTCAGGCCGGAGATCCGGTCGCCCCTGAAAAGAATCTTGCCGTCCGAAACCGGGAGCACGCCCGAGATCAAGTTGAAGACCGTGCTCTTGCCGGCGCCGTTGGGACCGATGAGCCCGTGGATCGTGCCCTGCGTCACCGTCATGGACAGATCGGAGACGGCCAGGAGCCCTCCGAACCGACGCGTGACATGGCTGAGCTCAAGGAGCAACGCCGACCCCCATGGCCTCCGCTTCCCCTCCACCGCCCCGCCGGAGAAGTCGATCCAGCTTTCCCGGCAGCGAGATCAGCCCCTCGGGCATGAGCAGCATGATCAGGATCAGCACGGCCCCGTAGACGAGAGTCTCGTAGTGGTGAAACTCGCGCATGAGCTCCGAGACGACCGTCAACACCACGGTGCCCACGACCGGTCCCCAGACGCTCCCCGCCCCGCCGATGACGGTGAAGACCACGAGAAGGACCATGGGCTCGAGGCCGAAGTCGCTCGAGTGCAGCACCTGGTGAGAGTGGGCGAAGAAGGCGCCGGTGATCCCGGCCATGAAGCTCCCGAGGGCGAACGCGGTGAGCTTGCCGCGGAAGACCCTGACTCCCAGCGTTTCCGCCAGGAGGTCGCTCTGGCGGATGGCGTTGGTGATGAGACCGAAGCGCGAACAGTCCAGCCGCACGAGAACCGCGGCGGCCACGAGGAACAGGGCGCACATCAGATAGTAGAGCTCCACCTTCCCCGCGAAGGTCAGCTGCAGGCCGGGCATCCGAATCGGATCGGGCTTGGGGATCTGGACAAGCCCCGAGGGACCTCCGAACCACCCGACGAAGAAGTTGTTGAAGATCAGCCGGACCACCTCGGAAAACGCGAAGGTGATCAGGAAGTAGTACGGGCCGCTCACGCGGAGGGCGAGACTCCCGATGGGGAGCGCGCAGAGAAGGGCGACCAGCCCCGCCACCCACATCGCGATCCAGAACGAATAGCCACCCCGCATCACCAGGAGCGTCGAGGCGTAGGCCCCGATGCCCAGGAACGAGATGTGGGCCATGTTGAGCTGACCCGTGCTCATCTCGAGCCGGAGGCTCATGGTGAGGACGAGATTCATGAGAATCGTCGTGGCGACGTCGACGTAGTACGTGTCCCGGGTCAGGAGCGGCAAGCACAGGCTCGCGGCGGCGAGCAATCCATAGCCTATCAGCGGGCGCCGCAGAGCGGGACTAGGCGGCACCGAAGAGCCCCCGCGGGCGCACGAGCAGGACCGCGATCACCATGAGAAAGCCCAGCACGTTGACGGCGGCGCTGCTGAAGAAGAGCGAGCCGAGCCCTTCCACCGTGCCCAGGAGGAGCCCGCCCACCACCGCGCCGGGCAGGCTGCCCATGCCGCCGATGATGATCATGATGAAGGCCTTGACCACGGGGAGCGCCCCCATGGCCGGGCTCACGGCGAAGAGCGGGGCCAGCAAGCCGCCGGCGGACCCGGCCAGCGCGCAGCCGATAGCGAAGGCCACCATGGAGACGACCTCGATATTCACACCCTGCAGCGCCGCCCCGTCGGGGTCCTGGGCGACGGCCCGCATGGCGCGCCCCAGCCGCGTCCACTGGAGAAACGCGTAGAGGACGGCGATGAGCCCCACCGCAGCGAGCACCACCACGAACCGCTCGACCGAGATGATGAGCCCGCCCAAGCGGATAATGCCGGCGAAGGCCGACGGCACCGACTTGTCCAGCACGCCGAAGGAGAGCTGCGCCCCGGCCTGGAGCACCCACAGGAGGCCCAGGGAGACGATGAACGCGTTGAGCGTCTTCCCCCGCAGGTGCCGGAAGATCAGCCGCTCGGACACGAGTCCCACGAGTCCCACCACGACGATGGCCAGGAGCAGCGTCAGGAGGTAGGGCAGCCCGGCCACCGCGAAGCCCAGGTAGGTGACGTAGCCCCCGAGCATGTAGAACTCGCCGTGGGCAAAGTTGATGATCTCGAAGATCGAAAAGATCAGGGTGAGGCCCAGCGCCACCAGCGCGTAGACGAGCGCCAGCGTGAAGCCGTTCAGCAACCCCTGGGCCAGGAGCTCGATCGGCGGACCTACTTCTTCATCACCTTCAACGCCGCGGGCAGAACCTGCTCGATGTCCACGCTCTTCCCGCTGCGGATCTCGCTGATCACCATCGGGTACAGGAACTGGCGGTCGATCCCGTACGTCTCCTTGGCTCCGATGGCCAGCCGGCCCCACACCGTGTCGTACGGCCGCGAGGTCAGCGCGGCCAGCACCTTGTCGGTGTCGACCGAGCCGGCCTCCTGCATCGCCTTGGTGATGACGTCGAAGGCCGCATAGTTGGCCACCGCGATCGCCCCGGGCACTTCCTTGTAGCGCTTCTCGTACTCGTCGCCGAACTTCCGGACCTTGGCGTCCACGAAGTCGCTCTTGACGTTGATGTTGAGGGGGCTCCAGAGATGCTCCGCGGCCTCGGGGCCCGAGATGCTCACCAGGCTTGCCGGGTTCGTGCCCGCCGTCCACCCCTTCGCGCCCTTGAACCCGAGCTCATGCGCCTGCTTGAGAATCAGGCCGGCCTCGCCCGGCGGAGAGGCCGCCACGTCGAGCAGGTCCGGCTTCTTGGCGAGAATCTTGTTCAGGATCGGATAGAAGTCCTTGGTGCCGCGCTCGTAGGTTTCCTCCGCCACCAGCTCGAGGCCGAGGCTCTTCACCGCCTTGACCACGGCCGTGTTCGTGTCGAGCCCGCTCGTGTCGTTGGGCGAAATGATCGCGATCTTCTTGATGGCCGGGTGCTTGTCCTTGACCCAGCGGTAGAACGGCTCGGCCACCTCCCACTGGCTCAGCATCGAGCGGAAGGAGTACGGCTTGTCGGGCCCGAGGTTGTTGGTTCCCCAGCAGACGAAGGCGAAGAGCACCTTCTGCGGCTCCGACACCGTCTGCACGGCGTTGCAGGTCGCGCCCACCGCGTTGCCGATGATGTACTTGACCTTGTCCTGGAAGATGAGCTTGTTGGCGGCGGTCGCGGCGTCGGCCGCGCTCGCCTTGTGATCGTAGGTGACGAGCTTGATCTTGTAGACATCCCCGCCCACCTTGAGCCCGCCCGCCTTGTTGATCTCGTCGGTCCGTATCTCGGCGGCCCGGACCAGCTCCACCCCGTAGGACGCCGCGCCGCCGGAGAGCGGGCCGAGGACGCCGATCTCGAGGGTCTTCTCGGCGGCCGCGGCCGGCGCGGCCAGGCCCAGCGCCATCACTGCGACCAGCACGATGATCCAGCCATGAGACCGTAGGCGCGTCATTGCGTATCCTCCTGGTCCTTCGCGGTTACCGAAACTTCGGCGCGTTTACCGGAACTCCGGGATGACCTGTTCGCCGAAAAGCTTGAGGGCCTCCATGACCTTCGCGTGGGGCGGACCGGCCGGATGCTTGAACCGGATCAGGAAATAGTCGGCGCCGATCTCCGCGTTCCACGCGCGGACGCGCGCGGCGCAGTCCTTGGGCGACCCCAGGATCAATCGGTCCAGGCCGATTCGCTTCAAGTCCAGATCTTCTTCCTTCTTGATGTCCTGGTAGTAGGACCCGTGTCGCCAGTAGTAGCGGTGGGTGCTGAGGAGCGCCGCCTCGTACTCGCGGACGGCCTCGTCGCGGGTCCTCGCCACGAATCCCTCGCGGAACAGCACCACCTGCGCGCGATTGCCACGGCTCGCCGCCGTCTGTCGGTACAGGTCCACCCGCGGCTTGAGTCGCGCGGGTAGCTGGAACGAATCGGCGAGGAGGGCGTCCCCCACGCGGCCGGCGCGCTTCATGGCCTCGTCGCCGACCGCGGCGACCCAGATGGGCGGGCGCGGCTTCTGCACCGGCTTGGGCGTGACGCTGATGTTCGTGAGCGTATAGCGCTTGCCGACGAAGTAGAGCTTCTCCTCCGTCCAGGCCCGCTTGATGATCTCGACGCCCTCCTCGAAGAGCGACACGCGCTCGCTCACCCGCAGCCCGTAGGCGGCGAAGTCCACGTCCTGGTAGCCCATCCCCACCCCCAGGATGAGCCGCCCCTTGGAGATGATGTCGATGACGGCGCAGTCCTCGGCCATTCTGACCGGGTGGTAGAGCGGCAGCACCGCGATGCCGGTGCCCAGGCGGATGGTCGACGTGCGCGCGGCCAGAGCCGCCAGCAGCGGGAGCGGCGACGGCAGATACCCCGACGGCTCCTGATGATGCTCGGTCACGAAGAAGGAGTCGAAGCCGTATGTCTCCGCCTGCTGCGCCTCCACGACCATCTCGTCGACCAGCCGCGACAGGTCCGCCGCCGACGCGGGGTGACTGTTCGACATCACCCCGAACTTGATCACGCTTTCTTCTCGAAGCGCTTGTCGACGAGCCGCTTGGCCTTCCCCTCGCGGCCGTACGTGAAGGCGGCCAGGCTTCCGGCCGCGACCAGGCCCACCGTCACCTTCACGCCGAGGTCTGATTTGAGCCGGTCTTCCAGCTTGGCCTTCAGGCCCTCGCGATCGGCCGCGCCCTCTTTCACCTCGACGTTGACCGTCATCTCGTCCCGGATGTCGAGACCGGACTCCGTCCGCTCCACCACGCAGAGCCACTCGCCCGTGGTCCGGTCGTCTCCGGTGACCGCCCCGAGGCAGGCCATGGGGAAGACGTTGGTCCCGCGGAGCTTGACCATGTCGTCGCTTCGTCCGAGGAAGTGATCCATCTTCATGAGGTGCGAGCCGCAGCCGCAGCGCCGGACGCCGTCGCTCACGACCCGGATATAGTCCCGGAGGTTGTAGCGAATGAGCGGCGGGTGATGCCGGTAGAGGCTCGTCATGACCAGGTTCCCCGTGGCGCCGGCCGGGAGAATCTGATCCGTGTCCACGTCGGCCACCTCCACGATGAACATGTCCTCCATGATGTGCAGCCCGTCCTGCTCCCGGCACTCGAAAGCGGGGAGGCCGACCTCGTGCGTCCCGTAGTTGTCGTACACGGGGCAATGCCAGGTGGCCTCCATGAGCTTCCGGAGGCTGCCGTCCAGATCAGGGCCCAGGAAGGAGGCGATGAACTTGGTCTTGAGCGTCTTGAGCGCCAGGCCTTCCTGCTCGGCGAGCGAGGCGAGGTGCATCAGGTACTCGGGGAATCCGGCCCAGAGATTCGTCCCCCACTCGAAGGCCACCTGGAGCTGGCGCCGGCTCGCCGTGACGTTGCCGCTCCCGGTGGTCACGGGGACGACACCGGACCAGTTGATGCACGAAAGGTAGTAGAACCAGCCCAGGTTGGCCGTGGAGAGCGTGGAGGGAATCTGCATGACGTCTCCAGGGCGGGCGCCCTGGATCCACAGCGCCCGCGAGCCCTGGATCCCCTGGATCTCCCACTCCCACGGCGTGAAGAGCGTCGGTCGCGGCATTCCGGTAGTCCCGCCGCTCGACTGGATCTTGATCGGCGTCCGGACCCCGTCGCGCGTCCCGAGTCCCTGATGCTCGCCGAAGGGGGGCTTGGCTTCGATCCCCGCCTTGAAGTCCTCCACTGCCACCATCGGCAGCTTCACGATGTCCTTCACCGACTTGATGTCGCTTTTCCTGACCCCGTGCGCCCCCCAGCGCCGACGGTAGAAGGGGTTGCGCCACGCGACCTCCACGATCTCCAGGAATCGGCGGGCCTGGAGCTGCGCGATCTTCTTCCGGTCATAACGGAAGACGGTCTCGGCGAAATCCTTCGACGGCGGGTACTGGCGGACCAGCGCCTTCCAATCCAGCGACTTGTAGTAGTACGGAACCTTCACCGGCTACGGTCCCCCTCAGGCAGCTGCCAGACTCCGCCACGTCCCGATCCGGGTAGCGCGGTGATCCTGCACCTACGCTAAGGCTTCGTCAAGGGTCGCGGGAGTGGTCCCTCTTCATGTGGAAATCCATGGCGCAGCTTCCAGTAGTCATCATTCAATGACTTGGTCCGCCCGCAGCAGGACCGACTGCGGGATCGTGAGCCCCAGCGCTTTCGCGGTCTTCATGTTGATCACCAACTCGAACTTCGTGGGCTGCTCGACGGGCAGATCGGCAGGCCTGGCGCCCTTCAGGATCTTATCAACGTAGACCCCGGCGCGACGGTACTGATCCGTGAGCCGCGTACCGTAGAACATGAGCATCCCTTGCTCGGCAAATCCTTCCCAGAACGTCACGGCCGGCAGCCTGTGTTTCTGGGCGAATTCCGCGATCCGCCGGCCGTCGGCAGGCGATATTGGCAACGCATACACGAGAAGGGCTTGCGCCTGCTGATCGAGAATCGCGGCAAAGGCATCCTGAAAATCCGCCGCGGCTCTCACGGTGATGCGCTGCGGCGTCATGCCCAACCCTCGTCCTGCCCTTACGACCTCGTCATCGATGAGGATGTGGCTGGGATTCGTCGGATCCCGCAGGAGCGCTATGCGAGAGACGCGGGGAACGATTTCCTTGAGCCGCTCGAGCACCTTCACCGCAACCTCGAGGGTTGGGAACAGGGAGGGCCCCGTGACGTTGCCTCCAGGTCGCGCCAGGCTGTCGATGAGCCCGCTCCTGACGGGGTCTGCGACTCCCGTCATCACGATCGGGATCGTCGTCGTCGCCTGCTTGGCCGCCAGGCTCGCGGGCGTGCCTTCGACCACCAGGAGGTCCATCTTGAGACGGACCAGGTCGACCGCGAGGTCAGCGAAGCGATCTACCCGGCCCCGTGCATCGCGGCACTCTACAATGAGGTTCTGACCCTCGACGTACCCCAGCTCGCGCAGCCGCTGTCGGAACGCGCCATTTGGGTCGAGCGAAACGCCACAGCCGCGGTAGCTCAGGTACCCTATTCGGTAGACCTTCCCCGCCGGCTGCGCCTCGGCAGCGAGCGACGCGGCGAGAAGGCCGAGGGTGAGAGCGGCTGCGAAAGCAACACGTATCATCATCATGCCGCTACCGCCGCATGCTGGGTGAGCACTGCAGCGATCTTCCGCCAACCGTCGATCCTGCGCAACTTGATCTGTCCGCTCGCCACGAGGCTGAAGAGTAGAATCAGCGCCGCACGGGTTGCGGAGGAGTGGGCTCTGGCATAGGCTTGCGTGCGCCGTGGCATCGCGCCACCGAGTGTCTGGCGGAGACTCGCAGGGATAGCCTCGAGGAGGCAAGCATGGCGACGTGGACACGACGGATAGCGCTCGGCGGCATGGCGACGGTGTTGGTCGCGTTCCTCGGATGGGCCGTGTCGGGTCCCCCGCCCGTCGGAGCCCAGGCCGGCTTCGACTGGAAGCGCTACAGCGGCAAGCAGCTGCGCTTCCTGGTCAATAGCCACGACTGGACGAACGAGATCATTCGTCCCGCCATCCCCGAGTTCGAGCAGCTGACGGGCATCAAGGTCGCGTGGGAGATCTTTCCCGAGGATCAGTTCCGGCAGAAGCTCGCCGTCGAGATGGTCTCCGGATCCGGCTCGGTGGACGGCTTCATGAGCCTCACGTCCTGGGACGGCCTGCGCTTCCTCAAGGCGGGCTGGTATGAGCCGATCCAGAAGTACCTGTCGAACCCGGCGGTGACGAGCCCGCAGTTCGCCTTCGACGATTTCTTCCCCAACACCCGCCAGATCGCCACCGTGGACGGCCATCTGATCGGCGTGCCCCTCTATCCGGAGGTCCAGCTCCTCTACTACCGCAAGGACGTGTTCAAGACGAAGAACGTGGCGGTGCCGCAGACGATGGAGGAATGGGAGGCGGCCGCCAAGAAGCTCACGGACAAGAGCAACAATTTCTACGGCTATGTCTCCCGGGGCAAGCGCTCGGCCGCCGTCTACACGCTGGCGCCCTACATCTTCAATTTCGGCGGGCAGTGGCTCGACAAGGACAACCAGCCGCTGCTCAACTCGCCGGCCGCGGTGAAGGGGCTCGAGACCTACGGGCGCATGCTGCGCGAATACGGACCGCCGGGCGTGGTGAACGTGCACACGTACGAGGTGGTGGACCTCATGTCCCAGGGGCGGGTCGCCATGGCGAGCGATTCGAGCAACTGGGTGTCGAGCTTCGAGAACCCGACGAAGTCGAAGGTGGCCGGGCTCCTGGGCTATGCGCGCATTCCGCGTGGTCCCGGCGGGAGCCACACGCCGCTCATCTCCTGGGCGATCTCCATCTCGGCCCAATCGAAGAACAAGGAGGCCGCCTGGTACTTCCTGCAGTGGGCCACGAGCCGCGACATGGTGCTCCGGCAGGCGAAGGCGAAGATCCCCGTGGCGCGGAAGAGTGCGTGGGAGAGCCCGGAGTTCCAGTCGGGTCTGCCCAAGGAGTGGCTGACCGCCTTTCAGGCCACGTTGCCGGACAGCTACCCGAATCAGGCCAATCCCGTCGTGGTGGCGGTGCCGGAGACGCGCGATGCCATCGGCGCAGCGATCGTCGCGGTGATCGAGGGACAGGACGCCAAGGACGCGGCCGAGCGCGCCCAGAAGAGCGTGGCCGAGATCATCAAGAAAACCCAGTAGCGCGCCCGCCGCCGTGTCCTCTCTCACGTCGCCGGAGGTCGGGGCCAGGGTCCTCCCTGCCCGCCCGAGTGCCTCCGGCGGCATCGAGCGCTGGGTCGAGCGCCACCTGCGCTGGATTCTGCCCGCGCCCGCCGTCATCGCGATGGCGCTCCTCCTGGTGGTCCCGCTGGTCTACACCGCCTATCTCTCGCTGCACGAGTGGTATGCCTCGAGCGTGCTCGGCCCCCGATTTATCTGGCTGGACAACTACGCTCAGCTCTTCGTCCGCGACGAGCGGTTCTGGCCGGCCTTCCGCGTCACGCTGATCTTCACCGTGGGCGCCGTCGCGCTCACCGTGACCCTGGGCCTCGGCATCGCGCACCTGCTCATCCGGAACTTTCCGGGTCGCGGGCTGGCGCGCACCCTCGTGCTCCTCCCGATGATCGCCACGCCGGTGGCCATGGCGCTGGTGTGGATGACCATGATGAGCCCAACCATCGGCGTCTTGAACTACGTCCTGCGCAGCGTGGGCCTGGCCGGCAGCGCATGGGTGTCGAGCCCCCGGTCCGTCATCCCGTCGCTGCTCCTGGTGGAGACGTGGATGTGGACGCCGATGACCGCCCTGATCTGCCTGGCGGGCCTGGCCACGCTGCCCTCGGAGCCCTTCGAGTCCGCCCGCGTGGACGGCGCCTCCGGATGGCAGATCTTCTGGCATCTCACGCTGCCCTTCATGCGCTCGACGCTGGTGGTGGCCGCCCTCTTCCGGACCATCGACGCGCTCAAGGTCTTCGACATCGTATACGTCATGACCGAGGGCGGCCCGGGCTTCGCGTCGGAGACCCTGAACCTCTACGTGTTCCAGACGAGCTTCAAGTACCTGAACCTCGGCTATGCCTCCGCGCTCATCGTCGTCTTCTTCACGCTGATCCTGGGCGCGAGCATGCTGCTGATCCAGGTGCGGAGGTCGCCGCCGTGAGCCTCTCGCGTGGGCTGCGCCGGGCGACGTTCTGGTGCCTGCTGATCCTGACGTTGGCCTTCCTGTTGTTCCCGCTCGTCTGGATGGCGCTGGGCTCCTTCAAGACACAGGTGGACTTCATGGCCTATCCGCCGCGCTGGCTCTTCCGGCCCACGCTGGCCAACTACGAGAAGGTGCTCATCGGGGGTGACTTCCTCAAGTTCACCTGGAACAGCCTGGTGATCGCCGCCGGCTCGACCGCGATGAGCCTGCTCCTCGGCGTGCCGGCGGCCTACGGGATCGCCCGCTACCACCAGACGCGGCTCGGCGTGGCCATGCTCGCGGCGCGGATGGCGCCCGGCATCGCCTTTCTCATCCCGTGGTTCATCGTGTTCTCGAAGCTCCGCATGGTGGATACCTACCCCGCGGTCATGCTCACGCACATGGTGGTGGTCTTGCCGCTGGTCATCTGGGTGCTGGTCGGCTTCTTCGAGGACCTGCCGCGCGAGCTCGAGGAGTCCGGCCTGATCGACGGCTGCAGCGTGCTGGGCGTGTTCCGCCGCATCGCGCTGCCGCTGGCGCGCCCGGGCATCGTGGCCACCGCCATCCTGGGCGTCATCGCCTCGTGGAACAATTTCATCTTCTCGCTGGTCATCGCCGGCAACTCGACCCGCACGCTGCCGGTGGCGATCTTCAACTTCGTCTCTTACGACTCGCTGAACTGGGGCGGCCTCACCGCGGCCTCGAGCCTCATCACCCTGCCCGTGCTCCTCATGGCCTTCCTGGTCCAGAAGCACATCGTCCGCGGGCTGACCATCGGCGCGCTGAAGGGATGAGGCATCAGGAATCAGTGCGGATCAGCTTGTCATAGTCTGCGTGGGTACCGATCCAGAACCAGAGAACACCGACGGGCTGCGCCCGGTAACACTCCCAGAACTCTGGCGAGGCGTGGTGCCGGTGGGTCAAAGCTCCGTGGATTGTCCAGCCGCATGCGCCCGGAGAGCACGTTCCGCGAGCTTGTCGAGCTTCCCTGCCTTGACATCAGCCTCGAGCTGCTGGTCCCATGCCTCCGCATCAAACTCCGCAAACCACTCGCGAAATCTGGCCAGCTCCGCCGGGGAGAGCCTCCTGATCTGTTCCTCTAGGTTCTCAACCTTTCCCATACGTACCTCCAGCCCCTGACACCAGTGCGGCGATGGCCTGTTCTCGGCTGACTCCGGGATATTGTTCCAGAAATTCGTCAAGAGTTTCTCCACCCTCCAAATAATCAACTAATGTTTGGAATGGGACGCGCGTGCCTCGAAAAACTGGTTCGCCACTGTGGATATCCGGATCTTGGACAATGACACTTTCAGGGCCAGTAGCCATTCTGAACCTCCTGCAGGTGAATTAATTATCGCACCCCTCTGCAACTATCGTTGTTAAAACTGTGGATCCCGATATTGGGACACAAATTTGGAATCGCCGTGACGAGGTGCCAGCTAGGATTGGCCGCGCCGTTCAACTTCACCTGGTCGTCGAAAGCGCTTTCAGGAAGCGGTAGCCGAATTCGACACCGTCGTAGAAATCTTGCACACCCACGCGCTCGTCTTTGCCGTGCGACCGGTGGTCCTCCATATCGAAAAACATGCAGGCGATGCCGTAAGTGGGAATCCCTGCAATGCGGAGATATTTTCCATCGGTCGCCCCCGTCGACATCGTCGGGACGATCGGCACGCCAGGCCACATCGTGGCGAGCGTGCGATCGAGCGCGCCGGTCACTTCCGGGAGCAGCGGCGAGGGCGGGACTGTGACGATGGGAATGATTTGCCCGTCCGCTGTTTTTTGCGCGACGGCTGTGATGTTCACCTTTGCATCCGCCACAACGCGCTCGAGCGCTTTGCGTACATGTTCCGGGTCCTCGCCGGGAAAGATGCGGCAGTTGACGTTGGCGCGCGCCATTTGTGGCAGCGCGTTCGGCGCGTGGCCGCCGGTAAGCATAGTGGCGACGCAGGTGGTGTGCAGCAGCGAGTTGTAATAAGGATTGTTCGATAGCCGCTTGATAGAATCCCCATCGGGAGGTTCCTTCGCCACGCCCCGAAGGTCCGCGGAAAGCTGGCCGCTGGTGAGTGTCGCCGCGTGCGCAAAATAGTTGCGCGTGATTTCGTTAATCTCGACGGGAAAAGCATACGACTGCACTTTAAGAAGCGCGGCAGATAGCTCGTAAATGGCATTTTCCGCGCCGGGAACCGAACTGTGGCCGCCGGGATTTCGGGTTTCCAGTTGAAAGTCCGCATACACTTTTTCGCTGGCCTGCATGCCCGCAAGAACGCGCTTCCCTTTCAGCTTCTCAAATTCCCCGCCGTCCAGATTGATGCAGAACTCCGCGTCAATCCAGTTGCGGTGCTCTTTCACCAGCCAGTCGACGCCGTTGTAATCCCCGCCTTCCTCGTCGGCGGTCAGCGCCAAGATCAGGTCGCGGTCGGGAACGTAACCCTCGCGTTTCAGGCGAGCAAACGTTTCGACCAGGATCGCGTCACCCTCTTTCATGTCCTGCGTGCCACGACCGTAGAAGAATCCATCTTTTTCGATGAACTGAAAGGGATCCACGGACCAGTCTTCGCGCCGGGCTTCGACGACGTCCAAATGACCGATGAACAGGATTGGCTTTTTCTGGCCGGAACTGTGGTAGCGGACAACCAGATTCTTTTTGCGCTCGTTGGGTCCCGCGATGATTACATCTTTTTCGGAGAATCCAGCGGCGAGCAGCCGTTTGGCCATCGCTTCAGAGGCTTTCGTGACACTGCCAACGGAATCGCTGGTGTTGGTTTCGATCAGTTGCTGAAAGATCGCGCGGGCTTCCGAGTTAATCGCCGGGTCGTTCTGCGCGCGCAGCGTTATTGGAAGAACCGCAATCCCACACAAAACCACCGCCACGCCGAGACTTCGGATCATGCGGTTCTCCTTGTAATTGCCCTATGAATGAAGCACTCAGCCTAACGGCAAATCGCGCGCCGCGTCAAATTGGAGGCAAGTTGCCGATCAAACGCAGAGTCGCATAGACTGACAGAAGTCGCCGTAAGAGGAGGAATTTCATGCATTCACGCAAACGCCGCTGGCTGCAAATCGGAACGGGTATCGGGCTGTTTCTGGCCGGAAGCGTCGCCGGAAGCGCGTTGACGCAAAAGGTGTCGGCCGTGAACCGCTTCGGCCAGCCGAAGACCGTGATTCACGTGGTCGCTTACAAATTCCGCGCGGCGACTTCCCAAAATGACCAGGATCAGGCCATCAACGGCATCCGCGATATGGCGGGGAAAATTCCCGGCATCAAAAATATCTGGCTCAAGACCGAACGGAACCAGATTCGCGATTGGAGCGGCGTCTACGTGATCGAATTCACCAGCCCCGAAGCCGCCGCCGACTATGCGGAAAGCCCGCTGCACGAAACCTGGCGCAAGAAGTGGGAAGCGCTGCGCGACACCAGCGTCTCGTTCCAGATTTCCAACTAAGTCTTAATCTTCCTCTTCTTCCCGAACGATGCCGAATTTGCGGCGCAGAAAGGAATCCATCAACGTGTCGGGAAGCACGCGTCGGCCGATCGCTGCCCATCTCGCCAGCGGCGTCACCGTGTAGCGCGCTTTTGGGTGGCCGGATTCGATGGCATTCAGAATTACCCTGGCGCAATCCTCCGGCGTGGTTTTCGATTCGCGGCGGCTGTTGGTGGCGCCGGCAATCGCGCCTTCGTAAATCTTCGCGTAAGGGCTGGCGTTGGAGCCTTCGATATACGATTCCGCCGCATCCTTCGCGGTCTGCTGAAAATTCGTCATGATGTAGCCCGGCTCGATCAGGATCACGTCGATATTGAAAGGATAAAGTTCCAGGCGCAGCGCGTTCGAGAGCGCTTCGACGGCGTGCTTGCTGCTGCTATAGGCGCCGTAGGTAGGAGGCGTGAGGATGCCCGCCACGCTGCTGAGCATCAAGATCCTGCCGGCTTTACGCGCGCGCATGTGCGGCAAGACGGCCTGCGTGACGCGCAGCAGTCCAAAGATATTCGTTTCGTACAAGCGGCGCAGGTCATCGAGCTTCAGCTCTTCGGCGACGGCCATCAATCCAACGCCTGCATTGTTGATAAGCACGTCGATGTTGCCGGCTTTTTGCAGGACCTGCTGGATGGCGCGGTTGACGGAACCGTCGTCGCAGACATCGAGTTCCAAAGATTCCAGAGGCAGCTTCTTATTCGCCGCCAGCCGGTCCAGTTCCGCCCGCTTCTCCACGGAGCGCCCCGCCGCAAACACTCGATAGCCTTTTTCTGCAAGCAGCAGGGCGGCCGCGCGGCCGAGCCCATCCGTTGCGCCGGTAATCAATACCGTCTGTTGCGCGTTGCCCATGTTTCTCCCCTGTTGAGAGGCCCATTTTACGCACCGGGGTGCCGGGAAGCCAGCCGGATTGGAAAAATTGTCAGGTGGTGTGACGCTTCTTGCGGCCGGGCGCCAGCTTGACGGGCGCTTGCGTCGCTTCGCGCAATCCGGCCACCAGTTCCTTTGCGCTCTTCGAGAGCGGCCGGCGCCGGGGAAGGATCACATCCAGGCTGCGCCGCAGCGGTTCCGAGCCGGAAATTTCCAGCGGGCAGAGTTTGCCGCGCCGGAGTTCTTCGACCACCGCGATTTGCGGAAGAAACGCCACGCCCAGTTTGCGCAAAACCATTCGCTTGCAGGCTTCGATGGTTTCCACTTCCAGCACGATGTTCGGCAACAGGCCGTCGCGGCGGAAAAGACCGTTCATCAGCGTCCAGTCGCTGGAGCCGCGGTCGTACGAAATAATGGGCATGGACTCGAGCTCTTCGAGGCGCAGTTTTCGCCGGGCCAGCGCGGGATGGCCCGGATGGCCGACGAGAATCAGCGGATCGTCCCGCAGTTGAATCGTTTCCACTTCCGGGTGATTTAAAGAGCGCGCCAGACCCAGATCCACTTCGCCGTCGAGGACCATTTTCAATACCTGCGCGGAATTCCCGCTGCGCACGCTGACCACAACGTTTGGATGGCTTCCCTGATATTTCTTCAGCACTTCGGGCAGTAAATAGGTGCAAATCGAAAGTGACGCAGCGATCGGGAG
>Ga0137403_10005416_pt1 | contig 14812 bp, 18 predicted proteins | sample CZOMad2_1_16fung_FD_122057 | JGI IMG/M metagenome (GOLD analysis project Ga0137403, IMG submission 122057) | Vadose zone soil fungal communities from Angelo Coast Range Reserve, California, USA - CZOMad2_1_16fungal (Hybrid Assembly) | ecosystem: Environmental > Terrestrial > Soil > Vadose zone... | reverse complement strand
TGGTAACTTAGCCAAAGCTGCTCTGTACTCGTCGGAGTCGATCATACCACGAGCGTTGACCTTCTTGTCGGCGTCCACGCGCGGCAGGTTGGCCAGCAGTGCCTCGCCCTCCGATGACACGCTCTGCGCGGCCATGGTCTTCTGCGCGATCGCCTGGTAGCTTGGGTCGAGGTACTCACCCCACTGCTTGTAGGCCGCCTGGCTCATTGGGTTCTTGCCGTCCAACATCGTTCGAATCAAAGAGTGTGAGCCCTTCATGGCGGCAATCTTGGACGCGTCGTCCGGGTCGAGACCGTGCGACTTGGCGAACGCCTCTGCACGCGCTTGCATGTCTTTGATCTTATCACTGGCGCCTTCGAGGTTGCCGTCCTTCGCCAGCGCCGCCACGGTCTGCGTGTCGATGTCCTGACCCTGCTTGAACTGGGTGAGCTGGTAGGACTTGTTCTGGCGCTCGAAGTGGTGATCGATCAACTCCTGAGCCAACCTCGAATTGCGCAAGCTGTTATTACTGTAGATGGACAAGCCGTGCTTTGATTGGATCGTGCTACCAATCTCAGCACGAAGGATGTCGAGGTCGATCGAAGCTTTTTGGTGGGCCTTCACCGCGTCTAGATTGTACAAAGTCTCATACTTACTAGCGATCTTAAATGCGCCCTTCTGGAAGTCGTTCTCCTTCTCCTGCGCCTTGGTCTCCGCAGCGAGCAGGTACGAGCGATGACCTTCGTCGAACAAAGCCTCACCGATCTTGCTAAGCCCCTCACCGATAACGAGACCACCGAACGCACCTGGTGGTGGACCCTGCACCGGTACGACAGGCGCAGCTTCTGGTTGGACGCTCGGTACTTCGACCTCAGGTACGCCAGCCATTATATCCCCTGCTCTTCACTGTTGATCTTTTCATCACCAGGCTTGATGTCCGATATGACTTTACCACCTTGCTTGAGCGTATCAGCGATGCCACCCAAGAACGTCCCAATCATCGCGTTCTTGCCCTCAGTAGCAGCGTTGACACCAGCCTGTCTGAAGCCGCTTGCCCTCATCCGCAGACCGTAGCCCTGCATCGCCGCGTTGTAGATGACCATTTTCCGATCAGCGGCAACCACAGCCTCAGTAGCCTCCTGCGTGGCCTTTGGAGCCCCGATGTTCACGTCGGCGCCGGTACCACTTTGGATCACTCGCTGCGCGGCGACGACCCTGGAACCCTGCATTGCCAACTGAATATCTTTGATCTCACCGCGATAAACGGCATCACCAGCCGCACGCTCAGCCGCGTCAGCAGATCGAAAATCCTCGGCCTGCACCGCCTCACCGTGCTTCTTTGCAGCGATGCCCTTAACAACGGTCCCGATTCCTTGGACACCAAGACCAACCATCATCGCGTTACACACCGATCACCTCAATTCTGTTAGTGACCAGCATCGCACGGCAGTGCAAATCCCCGCGAACACCGAACGGCTCCGGCGGTCCGAGCTTAAAACCAAGCCGCTCCAACCAGCGCAGAGCTTCCGTGTACTGTCCATGAATCATGTTCACCATGATCGGGTACTTGCCGCGCAGGTACTCTATCACGATCTTACTGCACCGATAGAATGTCAGAGGATACCTGTCCACATGCACGCTGGTCATAATCCATGCTACAGTGATCTCAGGAGTACCATGCATCGGACCGACACCGAACACGCAGAGAAGATAATCACCCACGTACGCCGCATAAGCCTCGCACGAGTTATTGATCGACATGCGCACACTGGCTTCTGGCGTGAAGTTCCCAGCCGCGCGCCCCTCCTCGCGGTCCTTGGCTCGCATGATGCGACCAAGCTCACGCGCATGGCGTTTGGTCGCCAACACCAGACGAGCCCCGTGTGGTGTGAGGTCAAGCATTAGGAATCGCCCAAGCGCATCTCTCTAAGCACGGATGACAGAGTGGCAGGCAGCGGCTGGAAGTGCCGCAAGCACGCCGCACCGGCCTTGTTCCAGCCACCAGTCACGAACGTCTCGAAGTACCCGGTATGCAGACCCATGACACTGTAGGCGTCCAGCACGGTCCTTTCTTGCAATTGCGCCAGATTGGCGAAGTCCTTGCCAGCCCACATGTCGCGAGTGTTGGCAACCTCGAAGCCAACTCGCAGAACTTCCTTGAACTTATTGCGGATCTCAGCATTTGGATGATAGGCGTCAAGAAGCGCGACGTCGCCGTTGTAAGAGATCCCAGCATGAATTACAACCGCCGGCGTATTCAAGTACACCACACCACCAACCCACGCACCAGGTACCTGCACATCTCCGTCAGCGAGTGTGATGATCCCACGAGCAAGATTAGCGTCACCAGAGTCCCATTGGTAGTTCAGCAGGTGTGTTAAAGTGATCTGACCTTTAGCGAGAGCCCATGCATTTTGACCAGCACGCCATATGTTTACCTGCGCCTGCGTCATGGGAGCATCAAGCTCGATGGTCACCACGGTCGATGAAGTAAATCCAACGATGCGCCCACTAACAGCAGCAGACACATTAAAACCCAGCAAGTTTTCAGGATCAAACACGAACGCAGACCCATACGGATTAGCTGCGTCGGCCACCACGAACGGCGTGGTCACCGTAGTTACCTTGACCAATTTACCAGCTGCGTAATCTGCGATGTTGTTTGAACCTGGATTTGTCACGGAATCGATCGTAGCATTGGTGCCAGTAGTGTTGTGCCCGTCATAGGTGAGACTAGCGTCCAAGAACCTTCCATAACGCACGTCGGAGAACCCTGGTGTGTATGGTGACGCAGGACAGATCGGACTATCCATGCGCTCAATGTTTCGCAGAAAGCCACCATTAACAAAACGCCTGACGCCAACATAGACCGCGTCCTCTGGAGGCTCAGGCACACAGCAAACAGACTCAAACTTGTCCGACCCCACACCAGTCGTATGCTGCGCCCAAGCAACGATCCCCTCCGAAAGCTGCTGCCCGAAGCTGGGTGGGGCGTGCTGGTAGGTGAGCGAAAGGAGATACCCGTCCTCACGCACCAACCACACCACCGGGTATGGTGTACTCTGGAATGCCCAATCTTGGATCGTATGCAGGTCGAGCAGATGTCGCGCCATGACGGACAAGTCCTGCCCGTCCCAGATATCGGCGTAGAGACCGTAGAGCGGGTAGAGGTCGCGAACCATGTTCGACTTGGCAGTGTTGAACAGGATGCCAGTACCGATGACGATCGGGTCACGCCAGCTTGAACCCCACTTGCTCTGCCTCTTCGGGTCGTTGTTTGAGCGTGAGATTGGCGCACCACCCTGCCCAGCGATGGCCCACTCACCCTGACCGGTCAAGAGAAGACCTCGACGCATCGGGACGAACGATCTGATCTGCTCAAGTACCTCAGACGCCAACGTCAAGTTCATGGCGTCGGTGTCGGCACCCGGTGTGTTCTTGTTGTCGTAATTGTACAAATCTCCGATCTTTGACAAGAAGAGGCTCGATGGCAGCAGAGCGGACCCCGCCCATAGCCGACGCTGGTCGAGGTACCCAATGACACTCGGGAACGAGTCAACACCATTCACAAGGAACGGATCTGTACCAGCCGGTGGTTGGATCGCATAATTTGCTGCTCTACCATCATCTTGAAATGGTGTTGTAAATACATGATCAAGAACCCACCCAAATGAACCGTTCTTGGTGCGGCGATAGACGCGCATGTAGAGCGCTGTATACCCACCAGCCAAGGTGTACGTCGCGCGCACGAAGACTCTTGGTCGATCTGTTGAAAGAGGAGCGTGTAACGTCAACTCAGGACTTGGAGCGCTTTCGTACGTCACACCTTGCGCGTCTTGGAATACCACTGTCTCAACCCAACCAAAATCTAAACCTGGATGTACGGTATCAGTTGAAGGTGTCCAAAAAAGATTTCCTTGCAAGCCAGTCTGCGCAGCGTTGAGAACCCCAGGTGGGTTCGGTGGCGCTTGACCAGCACCAGTAATACCGTTCTGGATCGCAGCCCACTCCAACGTCGTACCACCGGCCGTGGTGGTAGTCAGTTGACCAGAGTTATAAACACCAGCCGGTGCGTACGGTTGAATGGCGTCGAGCATGGCAGCGGTCCACGTCACCGCGCCGACTGGTGCTTTCAAGTTGGTAACAGAGATCGTCCAAGGAGTGAGCGCACCTTGTGTGTGCGTCAGGTCCCTCGGAGCGATGCCAGCGACCCCCGCTGCCTGACCACCGTACGCAATCGTAATAACGTTACCGACCGACGAGAACTTCAAGAACGGAAGCATAGCCGTCGTGAACGGTGTGACAACCTCGTAGTACCCACCAGCGTACGAGTCACCGTAAGTGTGCAGGTTGCCATCAACACCAACGTACCGACCGCGCTGGTAGAACCGGATGTACAGGTTCCCAACCTCCAACACAAAGGTCTGGTCATCTGAAAACGTGTACTGGATCAATCTTGGTGCGTAGGAAGAATCCTTCACCGGCGCGATGAACTTGAAACCAGGACGCTTCACCAACGCACCTTGAGGTACCGGTATCCAGTTCAAGCAGGTACGAAGTGACGCAGCGTACTTCGGGTGAGAGGTATCCCCGTACAGCATCGGGTGGATCTCACCATTGCTGAACTTCGTCTGCTTGATTGGAAAGGTCTCGTTCACAGGACTCCGTTCCTCGCAGCCTCAAATTCGCTGACCGGCTCCTCGTCCTCTTGCTGGTCACGCATCGAGATCACGAATGCCTCTGCCGCCTTCGCCATCGCTTTCTTGTCGCAGGAGTCTCCCTTCTTCTCGTCGCCGCGCAAACCTCGTGCTAGTGGGCCGGCAAGATCCCAAGCCAGCGCCTCAACGAACTCAGTGGGGAATGACGACGGGTTTGACACGTTGGCCGTGTAGCGCAAGATCGGTGTATCTAAATCAGTAAGCAAGACCACCGTGTCATTACCGTCGTTCGAATTCTCCAACTTGAACGCCGGTCGCTGGTTGGACCTTGGATTGCGCAGGTTTGTCTGCGAGGGGTCCTTGAAAGAAAAGATCGGCACGACGGAGAACTGCGACACCGTCGGCTTCTCCCAGGCCTCAATGGGGTCGAGGCAATCATCAGGTAGCGGACAGACGAACCCATAACCATCGCGTGTGATCTGCTTCCACCACGCCGCCGATGCGTTGTCACTCGGTCCGTGATTTAGGTTGCCAGCTTGAAGAGATTGGTAAAGTTGATCCCCAAACTGCGCATAGACATCCTTCGCGTACGTCAAAGTCGCATCCCACGCCTGCCCACTGAACGGCACGAGCTGTGTGCGTCGGATCGCAAACGGCCAGCGCAAGGCGCTCAGCAAGTTCTTCCGATGCTCGTCATAGATCGTATTGCATGCCTGTGCCTCGGCGCTGTTTGGTTGCGTGATGGAACCGATCCTGATGTTGACACCAGCATACAGAAGAGACATGTTGCAGATGTCCTCAACAGACCTTGGCGTAGGCACTGCTTGCTCCGATCTAAGGGAGGACGACCGGGCACGTGTCGTCCTCCCTTGGGTCTACTTCTTCTTTCCAGACTTCTCTTCAGTGTCTTCACGCAAGCGACGATTCTCTGCTTGCATCGCCAGCATGGCGTTCATCATCTCCAGATGCATCGCCTCCATCTTCTTGAAGCGCTCGTCGTCGGCCGTTGGCTTCGGCCTGTTCTTCTCCGCGACCAACTTCTTGTGTTCTTCCATCCGCTTCACAGCTGCCTCGTTCAGCGGCTCGAAGGACAGGCTGGGACCATACGCAGCGAAGTGCTTCCCGTACTTCTTCTCGTCCCAACCTTCCGGCACTGCCCAGACGATCTCCTCACCCGGAGCGTACAACTTCACCCCGGTTGCGAAGGGTCCAGACACTACGCGAAAGATCGGTCTCTCGTCGCTTGCGCTCGGTGACTTGGCTGTCTCGGTCATGGCATCTCCTTAGCCCAGCACGTCGGCGTGGTCTTCCTGGTCCAGCATCAGCGCCGCCGAGTAGGCGCCAGCCGTGAGCGTCGCCGTACCGATCACAACCTGCGCACCAACATACCTGCTCGGAACCACACCTGGCGTGTGACCGTGGCGGAAGCGGTACCCGACGACCAGCGTCGCCTTGGGAACCACCTCTGACGAAAGCAGCGCCACACCGGCTGAGAGGTCTGCGTTGACCGAGTTCAGGAAGTTCACCTGGACCGTCGCCGCGCCTGCTGACGTTACTGCCACCGTGATCCGCGCATCGAACTTCAGCCGGATGCCTCGGCCAAGGTCGTGGATGAGCGGACCTCCGATTGTGCCTCCACCTGACCCAGCGAAGGTTGGTCCCACCGCAGCCGGAACGCCGGTCGCGAGGGTGTCGTAGGACTTGGTTGACGTGTAGGTGCCCGCTGCCCCGGCGCCAAACTGCGCCCCGGTGAGCACCCCTGTTGCGGCAGCACCTCCCACGGTGTTGCCGGTATCGAATGTTGCGAACGCGTCCATCATGGCTTTGTCTCCTCTGCTCGCAGCACCGTTAGGTGACCACGGCCTCCGTGTTCGTGATGGCGTCTGAGATGTAGATCGGGAACCCCAGAGCCTTGACGATGGGCTGGCCAAACAGACCAATTGACCCGATCATCGGAGCAGGCTCGATGGAGAGCGTCGAGTTGTACGTCTTGGAGAGAGCCTGTTGATGCAGGAAGCTCCCAACCACGCGGTTGCAGTACCAGGCCAGTCGGACCTGCCTCGGGTCAAAGATCTGCCAGTACGCCTTGACCATGGTCCGAACCAGGTCGGCACCAGTCGCGGCGTCCACCGTGAGTTGCGAGGTGTCGACGTTGCAGATCCGAACAAGGAAGCGATAGTCCTCGACGCAGAGACCGCAACGCCACCGGAACAGTGTCTCGTACTTGTACTTGATTGCGCCAGTGACGATGTCTTTGTCTCGGATCTCTCCCTTGTCCTCCATCTCCAGACCGGTGGGCTGACCGCGCGGCGTGATGCCGTAGACGGTGCGCTCTCCCCAACCGATAAGCCAGATCGAGGTCTGGTCCGAGCCTGACGGGCTCGCATCAGCCTTGATGATCTGGTTGCCGTACTTGCTGGTGGTGGAGTTCAACCGAGGCTGGAGGCCCAGGATGCGTTCCGGGTTGACGAGCGTGGACTCGTAGAAGAACGCGCTTTCCAGCGTGTTCGCCATCGAAGCCAGGAATGCGTCGTCCTCTGAGGCCCGGTAGGCAGGCTCGTTGCCGTTGATCTGAGCAACTCGCTTGTCAACCGAAGACAGCCCTTCGAGGATCCCCGTCCGCTCGGTGTAGGTATCCACCGTGCTCTTGCCAGGGAGGACGCCATCGTTGTACCGCACCCACGTCACTGAGGGCAGGCTGTTTCGAGCCGCCACCATGTGACCGGTGTCCGTGTTGCCCTGCTTCCAGACCATGCTCTGGAGGAGGCCGTTGCGCTGTTGCAGCGCCTCGACCACGGGCAGCATGACGCCGTCCTTGGTTCGCTTCGCAACGTCCACCAACGTCAGGTCGGTGGCCGTCAATGCAGTTGTTGCCATCGTGCCGCTCCTAGCGCTTGAACATCCCTTGTGAGGAAGGATGCGGATAGCGCTGTTTCAAGTGCGTTGTCTGCGGATCATCTTCGCCTTCTTCCGGCTGTCCTTCGCTGCCAGTGCGGTTGGGTGCTTTCGGCGTCGTGTCTTCCCCGTCTTTCTGGGCCAGAGTTAAGAAGTGTTCCACGAGGTCAGGATCGCTTGTCGTAAGTTTGCCAAGCATCTTCGTTCCAGCGAACTTGACTGCCGCTCTTCGCGCGGCCTCCATGTTCTCCTCGTACTTCTCTCCCCACTTCGCCTTCAACGTAGCGACGTTGGCTGCATCGACCTCCGCCGGGGTGGGCTCCTTCGGCGGGGGAGGTTGTCGCTTCAGTGCCTCGCGAGCCAATTTCGTTTGAAGATCAATCTGCGACTGCACTTGCTGAGCAGTGAGACCGTTCTCCTTGGCATTCACGAGATACGCATCAACCGCTTCTCGGTTCACTGGCACGTCATCGGGAAGTTTGATCTCCACCTCACCGTACTTGGGAGCGGCGCTCACAGCCGGCTTCGGTGGTTCCTCTTTCTTCTCCGGTGGCGGTTCTACCTTCTCCTCCTTCTTTGCCACGAGCCCAGCTTCCTCAAACATCTGCGGAGACCGCTTATAGAACTCCTTGAGCTGATCAGCGGTAAAGCTGTCCAGACCAGTGGGTCCTGCTTTCTTCTCTTCTACTGGAGGAGCTTCTACCTTTTTGTCTTGCGCCACCTGGACGGGTGTCTGCGGAGGCGCTTCGACTTTCTTGATCTCTTCTTTCATGTTACTACTCCCTCTGCGGCGGTGAAGCCGCTAAGTCAAGTTCACGCTCATAGTCAAACCGCGCTTCAAGCATGCGCGACAAGAAACCGGGCAGGGCGTCGTCAAGCTCCGCGACCATCCGCAGGACCAAGGACCGCTGTCCCATGAAGTGCGCCAGCGTGCTGCCGTTGTTGACCGGGAAGTCCTGGGTCAATAAAGGATGAGCGAACCGCCCGAAGAATCTCAGAAACGCTCCCTGCGTAGTCAACTCAGCGATGTCACTGCGCAAGATCTGAGCAGCACGCGAGTTTACCTTGTCAGCCGCGCGCTTCAACTCGGTATCGTTCAGATCTCCCTCGCGCTCGTCTGCTCTCATGCCGCCGCCTGTTCACCGGCCTGAGCACCGGCTGGTTGACCCATCATCCGAGTCACCAGGTTGTCGCCCTGCATGTCCACGCCACCCAAAGACTTTGCCGCATCTGCCGCCGAGAGCATCGACTGTGCCTGCTTTTGGATCTCTTCCTCACGCTGAGCCTCGGCAAGCGCCTTCTGATATTGCTCCTCGTTGAGGATCGAATCAGGAGGCACACCCAGGTCGTCCGCGTAGCGGTCGATGAGCTTCGGCCCGTTGAGCTTGAGCGGAGCGCGCCGATCGAGTTGAGCTACCTGACCGATGAACTGCACCAGTCGTTCTTTAGATTGGGCACCAAGCAACTTCTGAGCTTGCGCGAGCGGCGAAATAAACTCGACTTTTAGACGCATGTTCGCAGCCTCGCGTGGGAACTTCGGCAGCAGTCGGCGCCTTGCCATGATCGCGATGGTGCGCTCCACCAGCTTGGTGAGGAACTCGTTGATGTTCTCCAGCACCGGACCAAGCATCAGCATCTTCTCCTGCTGCTTGGCGACGACCTCCTGAGCGGTGTCCGGCTGCTTCCCCTCACCGGGTCGCGTGTCAGTGAAGAGGAGCATGAGGTCAGAGAAGAACGCCTGACCGATGCGCTGCATCGCAGCCTGCGCCTCTTCGCGAGCTTCCCTGACCCAATCTGGCTTCACCTCGTGTGCGGGTTTGATCTCAACACCCTGCGTGCCAGTCGGGTAGTAGATGGCATCACCGGGAAGCATCGAGAGCCTGTTCAAGCGCAGCGCGTCCGGGATGAGCATCGCCGGATTGACACCCTTGCTGATTGCCAGCAAGATCCTCCTGGTGAGCTGCATGAGTTGCCGCGTGTCTGGCAGCGCGTCGTGACCAGGACCTGTTGGGTAGATATCTCGGCTGGTCGTGGACCACCGCGCGCAGAGCACCGGGAACTCCTCGTACTTCGAGTCGCGCAGGAAACCGATGGTCGGGTCAGACGACGGCTGCGACAAAGCACCGGCCGCACTGGCAAGTCCGCCGATCTCCATCCACGCCGAACCCCAACGGGCACCCTTGCGACCGATGGTGCCAGGAATGAACTCCTCATTCCGTGCGATCGTTCTAAGTACAGCGACGAACTGCTCGTACCACCCACCGTTATACGCGACGCGAACCGAATTAGAGACGTTCTCCCAACCAAACTGATTGATCAATTCCTTGACAGTCCACGCCTCCTCATACTGAAGCGCGTCAATCTCGCCGTTACCATCGCCAGAGATCGCATACGTACCCATCGCCAATGGGACGAACCGCATCACCCGGCGTGCGTCCTCCTCCGCGATGCAGGTCCCCAGACCGAAAGTTGCCAATCCTGGATAGATGCTCATCGCCATGATGCGGTAGAACCCAGACAACTCGTAGATTAGTCTGATCCGACGATTCAACTCGAATAGTGCCTGCTTCATCGGACCCCACTCGGCAAGCTCTGGGTCTGCTACGGTGGTGTTCAACCACGGTCGCGCCGGCGAGGTATGCCCGGCGAGCAACCCAGCCGCCAGTGACCGAGCCATGCGGGTCGGCGTATTATTCAAGATCTTTGACGTATCTTTCGGCTTGTTGTGGTCCGAAGTCAAGAATCGACCAAGCTCAGGCATGGTGTGGTCAGAAAGCTCACGCCACTTGCCCCACTGCCTGGCCCTCTCAGACTTGTTCGCAGTCCACCAGACGAGGTACCTGCGTCTGCGTTCAACGAGATCATCAACCTTGACCTTTTGACGTTCGATCCCAAGAAACTCTTGCGGATGTGGATACTGAGCAGACTTCAGTATCGCTTCGTGAACAGTACCCCAACCAGGGAACCCATCCATCTGGATCGCTTCAGCCATTACCTACCTCCCGCTACTGGGATGGCTGAGTACGGCACTCCTGGCTGCATCGGCGACTGGTTGATTGGTTCGATCATCTTGATTGGCTTTATGCCCTCAACCTTCGGAGTGAGATCACCTATCAGGTTACCGATGCCAAACAAACTGTTGATGCCCTGACCAGCCGACGCCTTGGCCCTCACGCCGGCAGTATCTTGACTCTCTTTGAAGATCTGACTTGGGTCAATCCTCTTCGGAGGCCCACCAGCGGTCAACCAGTTGAGCATCATCTCAGCACGTTTAGTTGGATCAGCTATGAACTTGTCTTGCGAAGGTCCCATGAACGACTTCTCGAAAAACTTCCTGTCCTCGTCGCTGAGCGTGCTGCCCTGAGAGTTCACCTGCGGAGGTTGAGAGAAGAGGCCCATGTCAGTCCCTCCCACTGTATGGATCCCAAGAATCGTCGGTGCCACCGATGATCCGACCCTGCATGTAGCCCATACCGAACTGCGACTTCGGTTCCACGTTACCGAAGTGCTCCACGTCGCGGCCCCTCGGTGCCGCCACCACCGGCGCGGCGAAGGTCAGCGCCAGGGCGTCCGCCATGTCCGGAGACGAGATGCCGCGCTTTCGCATCTCTTCTTTAGATTCGAGCTTGAACTTGGTGATCTTTCCAGTCTGTGGCCAGGAGAAGTTCGGTGCCGACAACTCTGCACGAAGCTGCGCGTCGTCTGGGATCGTGCCGTTGTCTTTCAACCACTTCGCCATCTTCCAGTACATCTCCGAGCGCCGGTCCTGAAACTTGGCGTCCATCGGGGTCCCGCCGAAATCGATGGGGATGGTAGGTACGCCGAGAGTCGCAAGCCGATCGATGAGACCGACGCCGACCGGACCTTTGTCTATAAAAACCGCCGCCGGTCTCTCGTTCTCATACTCGTAAGCAATCTGGTCAGCCAACGTCATGTGATCGATCTCACGCCATACTCGCGGCTTCCACACCATGTTTCCTTGCCGCTTGATCATGACAGTGGCGTTATCGCCGTACCTGGCCACGTCAATACCAAAGATCTTTGCCTCGTACTCATAGTACGCCGGGTCAGCTCTCCGCATCGACGCCGCGAGAGCCTGGTCAGGACCGATGAGCTTGTTGGCCTGCTGGCTGGGGAACTGACCTAGGATATTGACTTTCACGAAGTCAGAATCGTAGCCCCAAGAAGCGATCTGCTCATTCACCCAGTCCTGGTCCACTCGTGGCGTCCGGTTCGGATCCCTCGGGTCCGAGGTAATCTCGTAGACCCACCAACGCAGCCGGTCCTTCTTGGTAACCCTGTACAACGGTCCTTCGGTAGAAGTCGGATTTCCAGCAATGATGATCCGACCATCTGGAGGTTTGCCGTCGACGAGGGACGCAAGAATCGCCTCGGCGGCGACCACCACGCCGTCGGGGTAGTCTCCTGCCTCGTCGCAGATAACGATCGGATGCCGACCATGAAGGCCTGCAAGCGTGTTGGCCTGCTGGGTCTTGTCCGAGTTCTGCGGGAACGACCGAGCTGAGAGCCACCAATCTTTAGGGAATTCCTTAGATTCAATCCTCTCACCACGATGCACGAAGAAGTGCGAGAGCAGCGTAGACCGCTGCTGGAGATGCGCGAACTCCGTCCAGAGGTTGTCTTTGAGGTTGTCACCAGTGATCGACATGGCGACACCGCGAGCGTGCCAGCGCGTGAACAACCACCACCAGCCACCCACGGCCTCGGCGAAGGTCTTGCCCGGACCCTTGCAGGCTTTCAAGGCAAGCTGCCGCTTGGCGGTCGGGTCGATGTGCGGACCGGAGAGCGCGCCCCAGAAGAGGTCCTGCCACTTGTCACCGGTGACCTGCAAGACGCGACTCGCGAAGAACCTGCAGTCTTCTCTGATCCGTTTCCATAAGTCGTCGGCCATGCCCGACTTCTTGCGCTGTGCGCGCGTGAAGGGCAGCGGGTCCTCCGTGTCCCTCACGCGCGTGCTCACTTCTTCTCCCTGGAGATGCTCGCCTTTGCGATCTTGATGGCGCTGACTTTGGACAAGTGTGGATGCTCGCGCCGGATGGCGTTCACCCGCGCTTCGATCTTCTTGTCCTTTGCAGGCGTGTCGCCGCCCTTGGCTCCGTAGGGCATCAGGTTCCCCTCGGGTGCGGCCCTCGCCACGTCTCGTGCGACACCGGCGGCGTGCCGTCCTCACGCCCGTCGCCTGGCCGATAACTGGCGTCGGTGTGCAGCTTGGGGTCTGTCGCCTGGAACACCGTCAGCTTCTGTTCCTTGCTCTGATCGTCGCTGCTGGGAACGAACTGGAAGTTCACGCCGGCAGACCCACCGTCGCGGTTCTTGCCGACCTCTTCTTCTGGAGATCCTGATGGATAACCAGAGTCCTGTCCAGAGAAGTCCTGCGACGGTGCTGTGATCTTGTTGGTGATGACACGGGTCGGCAGCATCGTCTTCTGGTTGGGGTCCCTCATTGGTTGATCCCCTTGACCTCGTCAGGCGCGATGGTCTTGCTGGTCCCGCCAGAGCCGTTGAAAGAGTTGTCAAGCTTGGAGTAACTGACCGGCGCGGCGTCTCGCGATTCGGCCGCTTCGGACTGCGGCGTGTCACCCTGCTGATCGTCGTAGTACTCCTGACCAGTGAAGTCCACCATCCCGGTGATTCCCGCGTTGCCGTTAGAGTGGTTCTCCCCTGGGTCTGCTGTCTGTGGCTTTGCCTTCATGCGTCGGCTCCTTCTTGTGTTTGTGTTTGTGACAACTCCGGCAGCGCCAGCGGTTGGCCCGCAGGCTCCTCCGGCGCGCCACCCATGGCGCGAACGATCGCCTCCATCGTCATCTTGCCCTTCATGTCAACCTGCACAGGCACGTACCCGCCCTGGATGGTGCAGAGCAACTTGTCGGCGGCGCGGATCTTGTCAGCATACTCCGCGTTGGAAGACCGTGTGATCCGAAGGAAGAGCTTCCTCATCTCCAACTTCAAGGTCCCCTCGTCCTCGACCTCGTCGTCTATCTTGCTGTTCATGTCAGGCGCGTTGATCAATGCGCGCACCGCCGCCTTCTTCATCACGTCGCGGCCGCGAGCCTGGAGTATCATCCTGGTCCCCAGGAACCCAGCCTTCTTCGCGATGGTCGCGTACGAAGCTGCTGGATCTTTTCTGAACTCAGTAGCGAACAGGCGCTCGCGGTCGGTGAGACCGTCGCCGCCTATCCTGCCTCGCCTGACCCGCCTCTGGGGCATGCCAACCCGTATAGCGAACGGGCTGGCACAGAGTCAAACTTACGCGTCTTTCATGTTTTACGAACGATCCTTGAATCGTGCCACTTCTTGAATACTTGGAGCTCCACACGTTGGTAACCAAGGTGGGTCGTCAAGCCTGGTATCTCCCCGGAGGAGAGTTTCTTCTTAGCCGTGGGCCAGGAGATGTTCAAGAGGCTCGCGACCGCACCTATCGTGATCCAACGCTCGTTCACTTGACGACTCTCAAGTACGGTCGGCCCTTGGAGTCCAAGATCGGCGAGACGCGTCTTGTCAAAGCCTCCATGACAGGCAGCAGTCTTCTCATGTGGTCATCCTGCACGAGGTCGAACAACGTTGGCGGATTTACCGGCTTGCCGTCTGGACCCAATAAATATAATTTACTCACCGGGTCCTCTTGTGATCTTTTACCAACAACGACTGGAGGACGCTCTCACCTTTAACCGAGTCGAGCGTGTGCATCAAGCGATCTCGTTTTACGACACTCGTCCCGTAGACAACTTGCTTGGAGTCCGGCCTAGACAAGATCACCGTGCACTCGACCTCGCCAGGATTCCAGAAGTGCAAATATTGGCTGACCAAACTCAGAGCGTCCTGCTTGAGCTTCTCGTCCGTCGGCATGATCTTTGGGTCAAGCATCAAGCCCTCCTGTACTGGAAAAGGCTGGTATAGCTCTCCGGCATCTCGTGCCACTCGCCGGTCTCCTGGTCCTGCCACCTATACGCAGGTCTGATCCCCATGTCTTGGAATACCCGCAAATACCTGGCAGACCCATTCTCCTGCTTCCAGTAGTCTTGCATGCACTGCTCGAACGCGGCGTTCTCTTGTGCTCTGAAGAACACAGGATTACCAGAGAGGTCTGCGATCTGCTTATCAACACAAGACACGCCCTCCAGCACGTCGTGAGGTATGTCCGCGACGCTGGAGATGGCTGGGATGGCCTGGACGGTCCCCAGGTAGAGCACCCACTTTATAAAGTCGCGCCTAGAGTGATCTGACATGATATGGCACCCCAAGTTTGGAGAAACAAGCAG
>Ga0137403_10005414_pt1 | contig 14817 bp, 16 predicted proteins | sample CZOMad2_1_16fung_FD_122057 | JGI IMG/M metagenome (GOLD analysis project Ga0137403, IMG submission 122057) | Vadose zone soil fungal communities from Angelo Coast Range Reserve, California, USA - CZOMad2_1_16fungal (Hybrid Assembly) | ecosystem: Environmental > Terrestrial > Soil > Vadose zone... | reverse complement strand
GGCCTGCACCGCGCGCAGTTCGCCAAAACCGTTGAGGAAACGGTCGGTGACGCGTTCGAGCTGCTCCACCGAGCCTGACAGCATCGGATCGGTCGAAGCGCGCGTCGTGAGCGTGCCGAGCACCGCTTCGCGCAGCAACAGGATTTCGGCGAACAGTTCCGGGCTCGGCTGATTGATGTAGCGATGGATCAGGTTCTGCAGGCGGCTGGTTTCGCTTTCCAGCCGCGCCAGGATCTTGTCGGATTCCCGCACCTGGCGAACATCTTCCCAGGCCGAACCGAGCACTTGTGCGCCGTTCCAGATCAGCGCGGCCAGCACCACCACGACGGCGGAGTTCAATGCCGCGATCGACAGGATGCGCCAGCGGATCGGCACTGCGCGCAGCCACTGCACGATGCGAACCCGGCCGCGCGCGGCGAGACTCGCCGGCCGTTCCGCTGCGTGGTGCTGTTGCGGTGCGCCGGTCAAATTCGCTCCACTCCGCGAAGGCGCCCGGCCAATAGCGGCGACATCGTTCCGATCAATGCAAATTTGGAACGTTTGAGGTCGCTTGCGCCGGCCCTGATATGTTGGAAGGCCTCCGTTTTTGTGCCGGGCTGGCCGGAATGGAACGTATCGATCGGATGCCTCCCGAATTGGGGATCGGAGGCGCAAAACTCGCGCGCAAAAGCACCCGTTGAGACCGCCGTAAGCAACAGCGCAACAACAAGCACGAAAGTCCGCCAAAGGTCGACGCGGCGATACACAGGCAACAAATCCCCTTAGAGATTGAGTCTGCGGCGGGGAGAAAAGGTTCAACGCGTTTTTAGCAGAAGTTACCGATGTTTGGCTATTGGTGGCTGGACTGGCAGGCAGTATTTGGCAGGTAATCCTCATATTCTTTCGGCAATCTAAACTTGTGTTGTGCGCTGCGGTGGGTGCCGGGCGGATTGAAACCGCAGCCGCGGGGATTTATGAGGGGCAGCAGGCAGATATTTCGCCGGCGCCGCAGAGCAGGGTAATCACCAGTGAAATTGGTCTTGAGATTCTTGCAATTGGTAGCGCTCGCGGCCATGGCGCTTGCGTCTCCGGCGCAGGCCGCCACCGAGATCATGTGGTGGCACGCAATGTCGGGGGAGCTCGGCAAGCAGCTCGAAAAGCTGGCGGCCGATTTCAATGCGTCGCAGTCCGACTACCGGATCGTGCCGACCTACAAGGGCAACTACACCGAGACGGTGACGGCGGCGATCTTCGCATTCCGTTCGCGAAGCCAGCCCGCCATCGTCCAGGTCAACGAGATCGCGACCGCGACCATGATGGCGGCCAAGGGCGCGATCTATCCGGTGTTCGAATTGATGCGCGATCAGTCGGAACCGTTCTCGCCGGAGGCATATCTGCCGGCTGTGACCGGATATTATTCCGACGTCGCCGGCAACATGCTGTCGTTCCCGTTCAACGTCTCGACGCCGATCCTTTACTACAACAAGGATATGTTCCGCGCCGCGGGCCTCGATCCGGAGGTGGCGCCGAAGACCTGGGCCGAGGTCGGTGCCGCGGCGAAGCGCCTGCGTGCGGCCGGCTCGCCTTGCGGGCTCACCACATCCTGGCCCTCCTGGGTTCATGTCGAGAATTTTTCCGCGTTCCACAATCTGCCATTGGCGACCCGGGCCAATGGCTTCGGCGGGCTCGACGCGGAGCTGACCTTCAATAACCCGGACGTGGTGCGGCACATCGCGCAACTCGCCGAATGGCAGGCGACGAAAGTTTTCGACTATAGCGGCCGCGGACAATCGGCCGAGCCGCGCTTTCAGAAGGGCGAATGCGCCATCTTCATCGGCTCGTCCGGGACGCGCGCGGACATCAAGGCCAATTCCAAATTCGAGGTCGGTTACGGCATGATCCCGTACCGGCCCGAAATTGCCGGCGCGCCGGATATCGATCGCAACACGCATCGGCGCCGGCGCTCAGCGAGCCGCGCCGGGACTCCCTGCGAGGGATGGTGTGAACTCCCAGCGGCGGTTGTAGAGAGGATACTGCGACGCGAATTCCGCGACCTCGGCGCGGATGCGGCGTTCGCGCCCGGCGTCGCCCAGATGGGAGAGCACCTCGGCAATCCACGCGGCGATGCGTTCCATGTCCGCCTCGCGCATCCCGCGCGTCGTCACGGCGGGAGTGCCGAGGCGAATTCCGCCCGCCGTCATCGGCGGCGTGGGATCGAACGGGATCGAATTCTTGTTGACGGTGATGCCCGCGCGGTCGAGCGCCGGCTGCGCGTCCTTGCCGGTGACTCCGCGCGAATACAGATCGATCAGGAAGAGATGGTTGTCCGTGCCCCCGGTGACGATGCGGAAGCCGGCTTTGGAAATTTCGGCGGCCAATCTGCGCGCGTTCGCGACGATCTGTTTCGCATACTCGCTGAATCCCGGATCGGCCGCTTCCTTCAGGCATACGGCCTTGGCGGCGATGATGTGCATCAGCGGCCCGCCCTGCGTGCCGGGGAACGTGATGCGGTCAAGCTCCTTCGCGAACTGCGTCTTGCAAAGCACCAACCCGCCGCGCGGCCCGCGCAGCGTCTTGTGCGTGGTCGTGGATACGAAATCGGCGTGCGGCACCGGGCTCGGATGCATGCCGCCAGCCACGAGTCCCGCGATGTGCGCCATGTCCACGAAGAAAAGCGCGCCCACCGCTTTCGCGATGGCGGCCATGCGTGGAAAATCGATGAGGCGCGAATAGGCGCTTGCGCCCGCAACGATCATTTTTGGATTGTGTTCACGCGCGAGCCGGTCCAGTTCGTCGTAGTCGATCGTTTCGGTTTCTTTGCTCACGCCGTACGGAATGAATTTATACATCACGATCATGAATGCGAACGAGAAGAATAGGTTCGCATACATGAGCGGACCTTTGAACTCGATTCGTTTCTCCGGAGCCACTTCCTTCTGTGCGTCTTCCAGCGCCACATTCACCGAATACTGCAAGGCGCGGTAGCCAAGCGTCATAGCCTGTCCGAGTGTGACCAGCCCGCGCACGAGCGGCCATCCGAGCCATTTCTTGCGCTCGCTGGGTTTTTCGAGCGGTTCCTTGTGCGTAACGATCTCGCCATTCTCCTTGCGCACCGCCACGCCCCAGGCGTGCGGCGAGCGCATCATCACGCCTTCCAGCACCGCCTGCCCGCCAACGAGGGTCGTCTCCTCGCCGTTTTCGATCACCGGCAGTAGCTGCAAAGCCGTGAAAAACCGCCACCAAATGGAGAAACCGCATAAGTCTTGGATGTCCTGGGCTTCGAAAAGCTTCGCCGGAAAGGTTCTCCAGCAATTTCAAGGGTAGCGTTGCCGGGAGGGTGTGTCAATTGTCGTTCGGCTATTCTGTTCGGCGTCCGGCAGCAAAATCAGGCACCCCGAGTTCTCGGGAAGGCTGATCCACAGCGCCGGGCAGGGCCGATCCGAATCCCGTCGCCACACGGCTGCCTTGGCGCCTGAGTTGGCCATGGCGCGCAGAGCAAGACCCTGAAGCTCCGGGGATTCCGCCCAAAATTCTCTCAAGTCCCTCTTCCATATCTCCGCTACCACGGGTACTGCGGCCCAGTGCGCCCAATAGTCCTCTTGGCCGTCACCGAGGCTGGCGACAGCATTGCCGGGCACGACTCCATATACCGGAAGAGCTTGGGCAATGGCAATATCGCGATCAGAATTTTCCGCGGAGTGGGAGAGCGCGAAGTGAAGCACACCCGGCAGTTCGATCACTGCAAAAACCAGAATGCCCGCCAGCAAAACGCGGCGGGTCAGTACCAGAGAATTAGAGTCGGAAAATGAAGAAGAAGATGATGAGATCGATGCGAAAGCCGCGCCCCAAAGCACGAGAAAGAAGCCCAAAACAAATCGCATCACCAAGTGAGTGAGCAAATACAAGCCAACCACGCCAACGATAGGCAACGTGCAAAAGCAAGTCGCTACCAGCCTGCGCCAGGAAGGGTTGGGCCTCTGCCACCAGAGAATCAGCAGCGGCACCAATAGCACGGCTTCCGTTCCAAGAACTTGTTCTTTTATCAACTTCAGGTTCACCGCGAGTTGGCGGAGTTGGCCTCGCAAGCTCAAGCGCGGCTGGCTGCGCTTGTCGAACCGCGCCGCGTCATACCACGGCGCGTAGGTCACGCCTTCCAGATAAGGAACGAGGAAGACTCGCGGCGAGCCGAACACCGCCGGCCCGGGATAAAACGGAAGAGGGGCGGCGTCCGTCGTCATCCAAGTCTTGGTTTCGGTCCCGTCCACGAACCAGGCATAGTTCAACCGCCCACTGTCTCCTGCAGTAAAGTGGCCTACTGTCCGCGATAAGGCTGCGACGAACGGAGCGATCAACACCCAAAAAACCACTGCCGCCACCAGTGGCTCGCGGAAGCTCCTGGAACGAAATGCGCGGAGCATGAGCCCTGCCAAAACAAAGACTGCAAAGAAGAGCAAGATTGCTTTAGCGTAATAACCAATCGCCAGCAGTATGCCCAGCAGTAAATACGAAGCCATGCCTCTTCCGCCGTCAGTCTCAATCATGAAGAGGCGCGTACAAATCGCAAAAACAATGCAGGCCACCAGAATGTCGGGCGTGACGTCATCCAGCGACCAGACGAACGTCACCAAGAACATCAGGTAGCCAAACAGAATCCATGCTACAGGCGCCGCGTCCGGCAGGGAAGTCTCGTCAGAATCAGCCTTCCTGCTCCATGCCGCAATGGCGCGCCAAAAGCTGCCAAAGGTCAGCAAAGCCTTGACAAACAGTGCGTAATTCAAGGCATGGACCAGCACCAGTTCTCCGCGCATGCCCGGGCGAAAAACCCACAACCCAATCGCCAGGAGCCAGGAATACAGCGGCCCCCAGTATCCATTGATAGCCGTGTGCCAATCATGGTGAAGGTAGGCGCGGGCCACATCCATGTACGCGAGTCCATCAATGCCAAAGGGCCCTTTGCTACCGGTATAGACGCAGACTGCCCCGATCAGCAGAACGACGCCTTGACAGGTTCTTTCGAGGAGCGGCAATCGGGCTGAAGATTCGATTCGGGGTGTTTCCGGCATTGGGAATCGCGCAATTATAACCGTGAGCGCGATTCATAACGGGCAAGCGTCCCGAAACAGGAAAAGTCCCGAAACGGGAAAAATCAGAACGCTTGGTTCATCATCCCTAGTTCTTGGTTTCCGCGGGAGCAACTTTGGCTAATGCCACAGCCAAGAGCTTGGGATCGAACCCAAACGGCCCGGGCTGCGTTTTAAAGGCGATATGCCCCTGCTGGTCAATCAGATAGAGACGGTCCGGCCAGCCGGTATAGGCCTTTTCCGTCCCGTTGCCAAACTCGTCGAGCACCGCCGGAATCTTGATGCCGAGCTTGCGTACGCAGGCTCCCGCGACGTATTCGCGTTCTTGCTCGTTCTTCGGCGTCGCGAAAATTACGTTGTCTTTGATGTTGCTCTGCATCTGCCAAACGTCGCTGGGATGCGCCTCGGTGATGTAGACCACCAGGAAAGCGACGCGGCTGCCGTATTGCTCGTAGAGTTTATTGAGGGCGGGAACCTCCCGCCGGAAGGGCGGTCAAGTATAGCTGCCGAAAACGAGGACGACGGGCTGCATCTTGTTGATCTCGGAGAGCTGGACCCGTGCGCTGTGGTCGAGCTTCATCAACGAAAAATCCGGGGCGGGATCTCCGATGTGGAGCGTACCAGCACGGGCGCGGGTCCAGGCGGTTTCAAACGGGAACAGCAGGAATGGTACCGGGCCCGGCATTTTGGACATAACCGTGGCGAACTTCTCCGGTGGTTGGCGCATGGCCCAGAGGACGAGGGCGGCGAAGGCGAGATAGACGGCCACGAGGGAGACTGCGGTCCTTGAGAGGATCTTGCGGGTGCGCGAGGAGAGTTTGAGTTGGACCTTGGCCATGTTCTTCGCCAGCGCGAAGATAGTCTCTAGGCGAGAAGGCTGACAATACTACGAAAACACTAGAGTGTCCTCTTGGTGGCTGCCGATCCTGCGCCGCTGCAGTGAAAAAACTGAAAGGCACCCTCTGAGGACACTTAGGAGCCTGTCAACGTGGACTGACTCGCGACACATTCCCAGTGGCCGTTTTCGAAAATCCACGTATCCGTAAATCGAACGTGGCGATCCACGTTCTTTCCTTTTATTCTTAGTTTCTCGATATAGATTCCCGTCACGACGACGGTGTCGCCATACGCACGGGCCGTCTGCGCCACATTGGCCATTTCCCGATAATCCTTCGATTCACCCTGGACTTTTTTCAACCATTCGTCCCGTTCCATAAAGCTTCCGTCATAATCTGTATACGTAAATGTTGCGGCCAGCAACAACTTCAACGCATCCCCATCATGCCGCACCTCCGCTTGGTTCCAGGCGTTTTCAAGATTGATAACCGATTGGGATTTGTCGGCGGCTGTCTTGCCGGTCTGGGCTCCGATCACGAGAAAGGGCAAGAAAAGCGCACCGGCCAACGCAATTAGGGTTCGCATTTAGCCTCCTGGTGATGGCTGAGGAGTTCCAATTTGTCGATCCGGAACTGCTCAATCTTAACCTCCTTGGTTTGAGACGATACCCTTACGATTGGTCGTATTGACCTCTCATGCGTTTTTTGCACGGACGAGGGCAATCTTTCGAAGAGGTATCAGCTAGGGCAAGAGCCGTGCGCGCCGTCCGATACGTCTCTCTGAATTCCTGTCATTCTTGAGCGTAGCGAAGAATCCCCAGGGACGCTCGAAGTCGCACGGCTGTTTGAACCTTTCTCGCGAGGACGCCGCAACTGGGAGAAAGGGTTCAACATTGACGCGGGGTCTAGAGTGCAGGGATTCTTCGCTACGCTCAAGAATGACACCCGCAGGAGAGAGCCGAGATACGCTAGTGGCTGTGCCCGTGCGAATGACTCTCCACCGTCGGCATCAGGCACCCATCCGCCACATTGCAAGCTACGTACTCAAACTGGATCGTCGTGTGCCCCAGTCCGAAGTCGTGCAGCAGTTTGGCATTCACGTCGCGCAGAATGCATGCGCTTTCCGACGGCGGAATGTCTTCGATACCGACGTGGCAGGAGACGGCGTGGGTTTCCGAGCCGATGCTCCACACGTGCAGGTCGTGGCAGTAGTTCACGCCGGGGACGGCCAGGATGGCGGCTTCGACTTTTTCCAAGGACACGCCCCGCGGCGTGCCTTCGAGAAGGATGTTCAGCGTCTCCCGCAGAATTCCAAACGATGACCACAGGATTAGCGCAGCGATGCCCATAGAAAGCGCGGGATCGATCCAGGGCTGGCCGGTCATCATGATGGCGACGCCACCGATCACCACCGCCGCCGTGGAGAGCGCGTCGCCCATCTGGTGAAGGAACGCGCTTCGCATGTTGACGTCGCGGCTGGTTCGGTAGAGCATAATCGCGATCGCGCCGTTGAGCACGAACCCGGTGGCGGCCACCCAGATCATGGTGGAAGCGCGAACGTCGCCTCCCACAGTCATGCGGTGGAGGGCTTCGTAGAAAATCAGGAATGCGACCACCACCAGCGAAGCCGAATTCGCTAGCGCGGCCAGCACTCCGGCGCGCCGCCAGCCGAAGGTTTTGGTGGCGCTGGCGGGGCGGCTCTCCAGATAGACGGCGAACCAGGAGAGGCCGAGGGCGATGAAGTCGGAGGCGTTGTGTCCTGCCTCAGAAAGTAGCGCGAGGCTGTGGGCGCGGATACCGGCGACCACAAGAAGGATTATGTAAACCAGCGTCAGGACGAGCGATAGACGCAGCACCCGGGCGACACCGCCTGAGCCTTCGCCGGGCGTGGTCTGGAAGTGCGCGTGACCGTGGGTGTGGGCATGCACAGTTCTAGTTTACGAGTGTCTCGGTGGCCCTTCAAGTTCGAGCGCTGGTGCATCTTCTCCCAACCCAGGGCCTCATTTCGCATGGGGACGGCCGCGCAAGTTTTAGTTCTCGCACCATGCGGCTTTTTTCAGACTGGACGGCCGAGGGCGGCCGTCCCCACGTAATTCTCAAGCCGCTTCGCGGAAGGCCGCGCCTTCCAACCGCAGCAAGTAGCGTTTCATATCCAGGCCGCCGCCATACCCACAAAGCGTCCCATTCGCCGCGATGACGCGGTGGCACGGAATGACGATGGGAATCGGGTTGGTGTGGTTCGCCATGCCGACAGCGCGGTATCCGGTGGTGCCGACGCGCTGCGCGATGTCACGATAGTTGCAGGTTGCTCCGTAGGGGATTTCGAGCAGCGCGCGCCAACAGCGTTTCTGGAAATCCGTGCCACGGAGGTCGAGAGGAAAGCTGAACTCCTGCCGTTCGCCGGCAAAGTATTCGTTCAGTTCTTTCTCGTAAGGGCGCGTCGCGGTGGAGGACTGCTCCCAGGTGACGCGAGTCTTTTTCCCGTCAGCGTCACGCGTAACCACGTTCGGCGACGGTTCCGCGCGGCCGCGGTCAAACTCAATCATTGCGAGACCATTCTGCGAAGCACCCACAAACAAGAGGCCAATTGGCGAATTCATGCGGGAGTAAAGGAGGGTATCCATCGCAGAAGAATATCAGTTCCCAGAGGGCACTATACCGACTACTATACCGACTCGAACTCGCCCTGTAGTTGCAGATGTCTCGCGCGGGCAGCCTCGACCAGCGACGAGAAGATCGCGCGCGACGGTGCATCGCCGGTCGAGCGTTCTGGATGCCATTGCACGGCCAGAACAAAGTGCTCGGGCGAGGTGCCTTCAAGGGCTTCGATGATGCCGTCTTCCTTGCAGCGCGCGACTACGCGAAGGCCATCACCAATCTCTCCGGCCGATTGATGGTGGCTGGAGTTCGCCGCAATCTCGTTCGCGCCAGTGATTTGGGCCAGTTTCGATTGTGGATCAATCACAACCTGGTGCGCGTATTCGACTTTTCGTCCTGCCTCGTGGTTGACCAAACTCCTCTTGTCAACCGGCAAGAACTCGGGGATGTGTTGAACTAAAGTGCCGCAGCGGTAGACATTCAAAATCTGCAAGCCGTAGCAAATGGCCAGCACCGGCTTGCGCATGTTGTAGGCGTCTTGCAAAAGCAGCTCGTCGATGGTGTCGCGCTTGGGGTCGGCGGGAGCGGTTTGGGGCTCGCGCTCGGCCCCGTACTTGGCGGGATCGACATCGGCCCCGCTGCCAGGCAGGAGGACGCCGTCGCAACGGGAAATCAGCTTCATGGCCTCGGCTGGCGTCTGGTCGAGAGGAATGCGCACCGGTAGGCCTCCGGCATCGACGACCGCCTTTTCGTATTGCGGCAGCGCCCGGCCGGTATAGTCCGGGTCGTCGGACTTTGGGATTGGAATGGCGATTCTTGGGGCAGGGGCTTCACTCAACGGCTTAGCTCCAAATTCTCTCGATTCAAGCTCTTAGCTCGGAAATAGTGCCGGACCTCGACGATGGACGCTACGACAAAAGCGACAATTCCCACCATCGCGGCGACCGGCAGCGCGAACATGCGGTATGCGAGGCGCATATCCGGCAAATGGCCTCGGAACGCGCCCATCATCGCCATGCACAGAATCCCCACAAACAGGCTAACGGCGAAGGAGATGCCGGTAATCCCAAAAGTGATCATGATGACGCGGGGAAAGATGCCCACGAGACTGGGAACCGAGCTGTCTGGGCCTTGGCCCGTTGACGGAGCGGTGGGATTTGCGGCGTTCGCCATTGATCTAGCCTACTATGACCTAGCCTACGATCTAGCCTACACCTTGCAGGTTACTCCACTTCGGACCCAAATCCGGCGCCTCGAGGTATCCCTCGCGGAATCGGCCGGGTGCGCTACAATCAAGCTATGGCTCAGGTTACCGCAGCTGCAACGCGGACTCCGGCCGAGGTGGTTCATCAGACCTCGGTTTCGCGCTCGCCGAACGGCATCAGTTACGCGACCGCCGGCGAAGTAACGCTGACCGCTTCGGATCTGGAGCGGATGATTGCGGCTGTCCCCAGCACCGTGGCAGCGGCACTGGACCGAAAAGCCTATTATTTTGTGCCGCTTACCGTGAGCCAGGGAGACGACACCGTAATCGCTGAGCGCTACGATGTCGCCCTCAGCGACAATGCCGTCTGTCACAGGAATGTAAACCTGAACGGGTCGCAGTGCGTGTTTATTTCCACACGGTTAATGGACGATAAATTTTCCGTGGCGTTCGAGTTCTACATCAACGTGGGACATGCGTTGGTTGAGCGCGCCGGCGTCCCGAAGGACTTTGCCGATCTCGTATGGAAGCAGGTCGAAGGCAATGCCCGCGGAGAGACGTCTCTGGACGCATGGGAAGCGCGCAAACTAGCGACAGGCCATCAGCCGGATGTGGAGAAGCATAAGAACGATTTCTTCGCGGCTGCATTTTCGGATTCAATTTCCATCTACATGCTGACGCTCTTGCTGGATGTGGACTATCAGGATTTGCGGGAAAGGGACTATCAACTCCTGGCCCCGGCGGCTCTGGCAGAGCGGCTGCGCAAGGTCGCGGACTTGTTCCCGCCGAATGCCGGATTTGAGTTTTCGATTCTGCACCGGCGGCGCGGGTAGAGTCGCGCACGGTTTGCGTACTCTTCACCAGCCACTGTCATCCTTGAGCGTAGCGAAGGATCCCTCGACTACTGATACCGAGGGAAATGCTTCCCCCTTTCTGGTCGGGGACGCTTCGTGGTGAGAAAGCTGGCGAGGGTGCCGAAACAGAGTGCGGGGATTCTTCGCTGCGCGCAAGAATGACAGTATTTAGAAGCAGTGGTTTTTGAAATAGAACACCTTCCTTAGCAGCCATCGCCATGACTATCTCCCTGTGCTCGTTCGCCAAGATCAATCTGGGCCTGTATATCGGCCCTCTTCGCGCCGACGGGTTTCACGAGCTACGCACTGTCTACCAGACGATCGAATTGCATGACCGCCTGCGGATACGCGTGACGAAGGGCAAGGGCGTCGAGATTCGTTGCACGGACGAGCGCGTACCCAAAGACTCCAGCAACACCTGCTGGCGAATTGCCGAACGCACGATGGCGGCGCTCGAAGCTACGGGCCGGGTCATCATTGAGATTGAAAAGCGCTTGCCGGTACAAGGCGGGGTCGGCGGGGCCTCCGGAAACGCCGTGGCAACCTTGCTCGGCATCGAAAGGGCCCTGAAGAAGCAGCTTCCAGGGAACGAGCGCCTGAAAATCGCAGCCGCCGTGGGCTCAGACCTCCCGCTATTCCTGGTGGGCGGGACCGTGCTCGGAGTGGAGCACGGAGAATGCGTCTATCCCCTCCCCGACCTCCCGGCAACGGATTGCGTGGTCGCCTTCCCCGAAATCGGCGTCTCCACCCCGCGCGCCTTCGCCGATTGGGACCTCCGCGTCGCGCCTAAATTGACGGCCAGCGATCCGTCGGCTAGAATGAAGGAGTTCGGTCGCACAATTTCTGCGTGGCTGAGTGGCTCGACTGGTACCAGTAAGAACGGTTCCAACCGGTCGAGGTCAGTATCCGGTGCTCCCGCATTGGGCGGGGGCCGGGTTGGGAATCCGCTTCTCAGCCTCGTCCAAGCCGGGATCGCGAACGACTTCGAAGAAGTCGTCTTTCCGCAGCATCCCGAATTGCATGAGGTGAAGAGCGCGCTGGAGCAGTCGGGGGCGAAGTATGCGTCCTTGTCGGGTTCCGGGTCGGCGGTGTATGGGTTGTTTGGGTCCAGGGCTTCGGCGGCGAAAGCCGTCCTGGTATTGAAAAAGCTCGGGGTTAGGGCACTGGCCACGAAGACCTTGACGCGGAAGCAGTATTGGAAGAAGGTTCTGGTGTGATCATCCTCGCCCTGTCGCAAAGAACGCGACAAGGACGGGGCACCCGAGGGGTGCACCCAGGGGCGCTTAGCATCGACAAGTTTTTGGGCCGTCGACTAATGGTAGGTCAAGTGCCTTTGGAGCACTTTGTCTAGGTTCGAATCCTAGCGGCCCAGCCAGATTTCGTGAATTGTAACGGGAAGTGTAAGCGGTAGTTGTCAGTAACGTCCGAAAAAAAAGGCGAGACGAAACTATGGCAACCACAGTAGCGCCCACCGAAAAGAAGCTGCCGCAGGTGCAGGAAAAAACGGACCGGAAACAGCGCCCGCGGTTGGATGACAAGTTGAAGGTTTTCTCGGGTACCGCCAATCAGCCTTTGGCGGACGAGGTTTGCGAGTTTTTAGGACTAGCCCGAGGGCAAGCATTCCTGACGCGTTTCAAGGACGGCGAGCATTACGTCCAGATTCAGGAAAACGTTCGCGGCGCAGATGTGTTCGTGATCCAGCCGACTTGCAATCCGGTGGATGAACACATCATGGAATTGCTGCTGATGATCGATGCGCTGAAACGTGCATCGGCAAGGCGCATCACGGCGGTGATTCCGTACTACGGATACGCACGGCAGGACCGGAAAGACAAGCCGCGGGTTCCCATTTCGGCGAAACTGGTTGCCGATTTGCTCACGACGGCGGGGGCGGATCGGGCTTTGATCGTCGATTTGCATACGCCGCAGTTACAGGGATTTTTCAACATCCCGGTGGATCACTTGTTTGCTTCGCCGGTACTGGTGGATTACTTCAAAAAGCTGGCGCTGCCGAACTTGACGGTGGTATCGCCGGATGCAGGGGGCGTGGAACGCGCCCGATTTTTTGCCAAGAAGATGGATTCAGCGTTGGCCATCGTGGATAAGCGGCGCACGGACATCAACGTGGCGGAAGTAATGCACGTGATTGGAGATGTACGTGGGCGCACTTGTTTAGTGTTGGACGACTTGATCGATACGGCGGGCACGCTGGTCAAAACAGCCTACGCTTTGCTGGAAAACGGGGCGTCCTCGGTTTATTCGTGCGCGTCCCATGCGGTGCTGTCGGGGCCGGCAGTCGAGAACATTGCGAATTCGCCGCTGGTGGAAGTGGTAGTGACGAACACGATTCCGCTGACGGAAGCGGCGGCAAAGGAGCCGAAGATCAAGGTGCGGTCGATTGCCGGATTGATTGGCAGCGCGATCCGCTCGATTCACGAAGAGACGTCGGTAAGCAATCTTTTCGCGTAACAGCTTTCTGTAAAAGACATTTTGTAAGGAAATCAAATTATGGCAAACGCAGCAGTTAACAATACTCTGGAAGCAACCTCGCGCGAAGCGACTTCGAAAAATGCCGCGCGGCGGGTGCGTGTCTCTGGGCAGGTCCCTGCGGTCGTGTACGGGGCGGGCAAGAACTCGCAGACAGTGTCCGTCGATCCCCGTCATGTGAAACGGATTCTGTATTCGGAAACTGGACACAATACGATTGTCGATTTGAAACTGCCTGACGAGCTGACCAAAGCCATGATTGTGGACTGGCAGTTCGAGCCGATCAAAGGCGCACTTCTGCATGTGGACTTCAAGCGCATCGCCATGGATAAGGTCTTGCGCGTCAACGTGCCGATCCTGCTGAAGGGCGAGGCCGCGGGCGTAAAGCTTGAAGGCGGCATTCTGGAGCAGATCCTGCGCGAAGTCGAAATCGAGTGTCTCCCCGCGGATATTCCGGGCCACATCGATGTCGATGTCAGCGGGCTGGCGTTCGGCCAGATGATCCGCGTGGCCGATCTGCCGCATGGCGAAAAGCTGAAATTCCTGACCGATTCCAACCAGATGGTTGCTCACGTGATCGCGATCAAGGAAGTGGTCGAGGCAACACCGGATGCAGCTGCTGTCGAAGCAGCGGCTGGAGCGGCCGAGCCGGAAGTTGCCAAGAAGGGCAAGCAGGACGCCGAAGAAGGCGCCGAGGCTGCCGCCGACAAGGGCAAGGAAGGCGACAAGAAGAAAGAAAAGAAATAAGCCAAGGAATAGGGTCGAGCGGTCTTGGGTGCCGTGGCGTGAAGCTGATCGTTGGATTAGGAAATCCCGGCATCGAATATCAGTTCACGCCGCACAACTTGGGCTTTCTTGCGGTGGATCGCATCGCCGAGCAGTGCGGAGTTGAGGTTCGCAATCGTCAGTGCCGGGCATTGACGGCGCGGGCGGAAATTGCAGGGGTGCCGGTGCTGTTGGCCAAGCCGGAAACCTTCATGAACCTCAGTGGCTTGTCGGTTCGGGAGCTGGTAGACGAGTACCAGGCAGATCCGGCGAAGGATTTGCTGGTGATTTACGACGAATTGGACCTGCCGTTGGGTGCGATTCGGGTGCGGAAGCGGGGCAGTTCGGCAGGACACAACGGGATGAAGTCGATTTTCGGGGTGCTGGGAACACAGGAAGTGCCGCGAATTCGATTGGGAGTTGCGCCGGAACACCCCGTCGGTGACGGAGTGAGCTATGTGCTCGGCGCATTCCGAAAAGCGCAATATCCGCTGATTGATGAAGTGCTGGATACGGCGGCGAAGGCAGTGCAAAAGATTTTGACCGATGGAGTGGATGCGGCGATGAACGAATTTAACCGCCGCCCTGATCCGCCGGAGAGCGACGAGAAAAATAAGTAACGAAGAAATCTCCTCGACTGAGGAGATGGAGAAAACAGAATGCAACGCATTTACGAAGTGATGTTCATTGTGCGACCGGATATGCCGGACGAAGAACTAGACAAATTGATTGTCGCGCTAGAGTCCCAGGTAACCGGTGCCGGTGGCGTGCTCAAAGCGAAAGAAAAGATGGGCAAGCGCCGTCTGGCGTATTCGCTCGGACGTTTTCAAGATGGTTTCTACGTCCTGCTCACCATCGAGGGCGGGGGCGCGCTGGTGCATGAAATCGAACGCCGTCTGCGCGTGACGGAGCCGGTGCTCAAGTTCATCACCGTGCGCATGGATGAAGAACAGAAGCGTCTGGACAAGATGAAGAAGCTGCGCGACGCGAAGAAGCGGACCGTGCCTCCGCCG
>Ga0137403_10005412_pt1 | contig 14819 bp, 15 predicted proteins | sample CZOMad2_1_16fung_FD_122057 | JGI IMG/M metagenome (GOLD analysis project Ga0137403, IMG submission 122057) | Vadose zone soil fungal communities from Angelo Coast Range Reserve, California, USA - CZOMad2_1_16fungal (Hybrid Assembly) | ecosystem: Environmental > Terrestrial > Soil > Vadose zone... | reverse complement strand
TCCTGCTCGAACTGCGAAGCGTTCCAGGCGCGCCGCGGCGGCATCCGCTTCAAGCCCAAGGGCGGAGGCAAAAGCGACTTCGTACACACGCTAAACGGCTCCGGCCTCGCGGTGGGCCGCACCTGGATCGCGGTTGTCGAAAACAATCAGCAGGCAGACGGATCAATTGTGATTCCGGAAGTCCTGCGTCCTTATATGGGTATCGACCGGATTCCGCCGGCCTAGGCCTTGCCATGACAAAAAAAATTGTTGGACTATTGCTCACAATCGCGCTGTTAGTATGCGTTCCTCGCCTTACTTCGGCGCAGGCCAAGCCGAGCTCAGACGAAGCCTTGGTTCGTCACTTCCTCTCGGACTTCATTACCGCGTTCGACAATCTCGATTGGGAAAAATTTCGGGCATCGTTTGCGGACGACGCTACCGTCTTCTTTCCGCGCGGCCGCCCCGACCGCGCCAGCGGACGCGACGCAGTGGAGGAACATTTCCAGAGGGTTTTTGAACAGATTCGTGCAGGCAGAACACAAGGGCCGTACATGGATTTGCGGCCGCGGGAGCTGCAAGTAACCATCTTGGGTGCAGTGGCGGTCGTGACCTTTCATTTGGACGATCGGCCCGGGTTTATTAACCGGCGGACCCTGGTGCTGCGAAAAACGTCTCGCGGGTGGAAGATCGTCCATTTACACGCATCCGAAGTCGCTATTTGAGCACGGGTGGCTTTTCTAGACCCAGCTCCCTTTGCTGCTTTGTAAGTCGATAAAAACACAGGTCTTATTGGAGAAATGACACGGAAGTACCCAGCTTGCGGCTTGGCATGGGTGCCCGCAAGCTATTGAAATTACACGTTTTCGTTTGACTCGCCCTTTTGCCCTTGCATACACTGCGCTCACCGCATGGCATTTGTGGTAGGCAGGAGAGCGGCTCTAGATTCGCGGTAAGATAGAGTTTCGTATGAACTTCCTCTCCCGCATCATTCGGTTTCTGTTCTGGGTCGTGGTGGTGACCTGGGGTATCCGGCTGCTGAGATGGGTCTTCCGGCCCAACTTGAGCGACTCCGGCCAATCTCAGGCGGGTAGCCCGGCGACCGCGGCAAATACCGAAGCGATTGCCCGGCGACTGGTTCGCGATCCTGTATGTGGAACGCATGTGGCGGAAGTACTAGCCATTCCACTGCGCGACGGTTCGGAAACAGTGCATTTTTGCTCGGTGCACTGCCGGGACCAGTACGCGGCCAGCATCCGCAAGTTTGCGGCGAATGGCTGAAACGATTGCAGCGTTCGCTTGACGTTCGGCTCCAGCAGCACAGATTCAAACAGTCGACTAGACACACGCACAATGGAAAGGACCGACGCTGATGGCCACGGTCGCAAAGCCCACTGCCCCGACACGACAGATAGGCGCACCCCCGATGGTGCCGCGCATCGCACCGCGCGAGGAACTCAATCCCTTCCGCATCGCGCAGATTCAGTTCGATATGGCGGCGGAGTTTCTCAAGCTCGATCCGGGCCTGCGGCAGATCTTGCGGACGCCCAAGCGCATTCTTGAAGTTTCCGTGCCGACGAAGATGGACAACGGGCAGGTAAAAGTGCTGCCTGGATATCGCGTGCAGCACAACGTAGCACGAGGTCCGGGTAAGGGCGGCATTCGGTACCACCCAAACGTGACGCTGGATGAAGTAAAAGCGCTGGCGGCGTGGATGACCTGGAAGACCGCAGTGGTGAACGTACCGTTAGGCGGCGCCAAGGGCGGGATCATCTGCGACCCGAAGCGCATGTCCAAGAGCGAACTGGAACGCATGACGCGGCGGTACGCGAGCGAGATTCTGCCGATCATCGGGCCGGAGCTGGATATTCCGGCGCCGGACGTCTATACCGACGCGCAGACGATGGCCTGGATCATGGACACCTATTCCATGAATGTGGGCCACACGGCGCATGGCGTAGTGACCGGCAAGCCGCTGTGTATTGGCGGCTCGGCTGGGCGCGACGAAGCAACGGCACGCGGGCTGGTTTACGTTGTCGAAGAAGCCTGCAAGCTGAAAAAGATCTCCCTGCGCGGGGCCTCGGTAGCGATTCAGGGTTTTGGCAACGCCGGAGCTACCGCTGCGCGCCTGTTCGCCGAGCGCAAGGCAAAAATCGTGGCGCTGAGCGACACCCGCGGCGGCGTTACCAATCCGCGCGGCATCGATCCCATCAAGGCGATTCGCTACAAGGAACGTTCCGGAACCGTCGTGGGCATGCCCGGCGCTTCACGCATCACCAATGACGACTTGCTGACCATGAAGTGCGACATTCTGGTGCCGGCGGCGCTGGAAAACGTGATTACGCTGCACAACGCCGAGGCCATCAAGGCACGCATCGTCGCCGAAGCCGCCAACGGCCCGACGACTCCGCATGCGGACGAAATCCTGGCGCGGCGCGGGATCACTGTGCTGCCGGATATTCTCGCCAACGCCGGCGGCGTGACCGTCAGCTATTTCGAGTGGGTGCAAAATCTTCAGGGCGTCATCTGGGAACTCGAGGAAGTGCAAGCACGCCTGCAGAAAACCATGGTCAAAGCCTTCCACGAGATGGTGGAGACCATGCGCAAGCATCATGTGCCGCCGCGCGCGGGAGCCATGGTGCTTGCCGTCAGCCGCGTCGCCGAAGCGACGCTGGTCCGCGGTCTCTACCCGTAGTCCAACGCGCTTCCAGCAAGTCCAAACGGGAATTACCTATTGCGCGGCGGAACTGACGCGCGTACATTCGCAATTGCCGGTGCGTTCTCGGACGGGACCGGCAATTTTCATCGATGGACGACCAAGCCGGCAATTCGTGAACAGGAAAGACGGAAAGTAAACGAAAGATGAGCACTCACAACGGTCACAACGGGCATAGCACGCCAGCCATTCTGCTGAGCATCGCGGGATTCGATCCAAGTTGCGGAGCCGGCGTAGCTGCGGACCTTAAGACATTTGCGGCCCATGGATGTTACGGTATCGCGGCGATCACATCCGTTACGGTGCAAAACACTCAAGGCATGGATGCCGCGCACAATACACCAACGGCGGAGCTGCGGGCGCAGCTCGATTCACTGGCCAAGGATTGTGTGATCGACGCGGTAAAAATCGGCATGCTCGGCAATCGCGGCAACGCCGTGGCGGTAGCTGAGTTTCTGGACGCCAACAAATTCGTTCACGTGGTTCACGATCCGGTGATGAAGTCTTCGAGCGGCGCCGAACTTCTGGATGCCGGCGGAATCAAATATGTGGCGACGGAGCTGCTCAAGCGTTCCAGCCTGATCACGCCGAATGTGCCGGAGGCCGAGACGCTGACCGGCATCACCATCAAGGATGTGGCGGACATGGAAGCCGCGGCGCGCAGGCTGGTGGAAATGGGCGCGCGGGCGGTGATCGTCAAGGGCGGCCACATGGAAAAGCCCGTGGACGTTCTGTTCGATGGCAGCGAAGTTACGCATTTGCTGGGAGAAAAGGGCAAAGAAGGACTGTTACATGGAACGGGCTGCACGTTTGCGTCGGCCATTGCCGCGCAACTGGCCGCGGGCCGCTCGTTGATGGAAGCGGCCATGCTCGCCAAAGCTTATGTGACGAAAGCCATCGAGAAAGCCTATCCGGTTGGCAAGGGACGAATTCCGCTGGACCACTTTTACCGCCAGAAGATCGAGCCGCTGGCGCGCGGAACGCACGAAGTTCCGCAGCATGGCTTGCATCCGGCGGCCGAACCCACAGCCCACTAAATGACGACCATTTTCTTGAGGAGAGTCTAGTCGATGCAAAAAGTTTTGCGATGTCCCGAATGCAATCGGGCCATGAAGCTTACCGGCTCGACCGGCTTTGGGAAAGATGTGCCGCGAGCGGCGGAATGCCCTTATTGCAACAAGACAATTGAAGTCACCTGGCCGAAGGGCGATGAATTTCGCATCATGCGTGTCGCTTCGCGATAGGCTCGCTACTCGGAACAAAAATCTCGGTGGAATCTAGGCGGTGTGGGAGGCGATTTTTCCCGCGACAATGGTGGCGACTGGGCCGCCTTTGAACTTGCGTCCATCGAAGGGCGAGTTACGGGATTTGCTCGCGGATTGCTTCACGTCGTAAGTCCACTCGCGCGTCGTTGAAAAAATGGTCAGGTCCGCCGGTTGCCCCGCGGCGATCTTGCGTTCCATGCCCAAGACGCGGGCTGGACCGGCAGTGAACAGCTCGACCATCCGCAGCAGGCTCAGCCTGCCAGTGTGAACTAACTGCTCGAGCGCCAGGCCCAGCGCGGTATCGAAACCAAGAATTCCGAAGGGTGCGCGGTCGAATTCGACATCTTTCAACGCCGGCTCGTGCGGCGCGTGGTCGGTAGCAATGGCGTCCACGGTGCCGTCGGCCAGACCGGCGATCAATGCCTCGCGATCTTCGCGCGAGGCCAGCGGCGGATTCATTTTGAAACGCGAATCGTAGGTCACGTCTTCGTCGATCAGCGTGAAGTGGTGCGGCGTTACTTCGCAGGTGACATTCAGGCCGCGTGATTTTGCCCAGCGGACCTGGTCGAGCGAGGCTTTCGCGGAAAGATGCGCCACGTGCAGACGCGCGCCAGTCAGCTCGACGAGTTGCACATCGCGAGCCACACACACGGATTCCGCTTCTGCCGGCATTCCCGGAAGACCCAAGCGCGTCGACGTGATTCCCTCGCGCATCACTCCGCCGGCTGCGAGCGAAACATCTTCGGAATGCTCGATCACCGGAAGGCCCAACGAGTTGCAATACTCCAGCACTTGGCGCGCGAGCTTGGCGGTGGCGATGGGCTTGCCGTCATCGCTCACGGCGACGATGCCCGCCTCTTTCATGGCGGCGATTTCGGCGATGGCTTCGCCTTTGCTTCCTAGTGATGCCGCACCGATGGGCCAGACGCGCGCCGGTGCATTTCTCGCTTTATCAAGAATGAAGCGGGTGATCGAAGCGTTGTCGTGCACTGGCCTGGTGTTGGGCATGCAGCAAACGGCGGTGAAGCCGCCTGCCGCCGCCGCGCGAGTGCCAGTCTCAATCGTTTCGGAAGATTCCTGGCCCGGTTCGCGCAGATGCACGTGCAGATCGATAAATCCGGGGGCGACGATGAATCCCGCGGCGTCGAAAACTTCCGCGGCGCGCGTATCTCGCGAGAATTTTCCCGCTGCCGCTACTTCCGCAATGGCACCGGCGTCCAGCAGCACGTCGAGCGCCGCGTCGGTCTTCGATGCCGGATCGAGCACGCGGCCGTTCTTAACGAGGAGCATGCGAGGAGTCCTTTACGTCGGTGGAGCGCCGGTTGCGCGGCGGAGTTTCTGTATCCGGCGCCGGAGGTTCTCCTTCGTCCGGCACGCCGACGGTGAGGAGATAAAGCAGCGCCATGCGCACCGCGATTCCGTTGGTCACTTGTTCGAGGACGCAGGATTGCGGACCGTCCGCCACTTCCGGGGTGATTTCGATGCCGCGATTCATCGGTCCAGGATGCAGAACGATGGTGTCCGGCTTCGCGCCGCGCAGACGTCGCGCGTTCAATTGGTAGAGATGAATGTAGTCGCCAGCAGAGAGCGCGGGCTCGTGCAGCCGTTCGGTTTGCACCCGCAGCACCAGCACTACATCCGCGCCTTCTAGGGCTTCTTCGATGCGGAATACGCGGCGAATCGGCGCGCCGGGCGGGCCGATTTTCTCCAGTTCGCGGGGAACCCACATGGCCGGGCCGCACAACGTGAAATGGCAGCCGAATTTGCCGAGCAGATGAATGTTGGAGCGGGCCACGCGGCTGTGCGAGATGTCGCCGAGAATGGTCACGTTCAGATTCTTGATGGTGCCCTTGCGTTCACGAATGGTGAGCGCGTCCAGCAGGCCTTGCGAAGGATGCTCGTGCGTGCCGTCGCCGGCGTTGACCACCGGGATGTCCAGATGCCGGGCGACAAAATCGCACGCGCCGGAAGAGGCATGGCGCATCACCAGAATGTCTGGCTTCATGGCGCTCAGCGTGTGAATGGTGTCCAGCAGCGACTCGCCTTTTTTCAGCGACGAGGCTTCGGCTTGCAGGTTCATGGTGTCCGCGCCAAGACGCGACGCCGCTGTGCCAAAGCTGATTCTGGTGCGCGTGGAATTTTCGAAAAATGCCAGCGCCACGGTTTTTCCGCGCAGCGTGGCGAGTTTCTTCAGCGGATGGCGCTGAATTTCCTGAAAGGGCCGCGATTGGTCGAGAAGAAAGGTGATTTCATCCGCGGAGAGCGGCTGTATGGCGAGAAGGTCGCGGAAGCGGTGCGTCACGTTACACGGAAATTCGGCTCAGACATTATGAAAGATTCGCTCGAAAACGCCAACCCTGATCCATCCTGCTCAACCTCTATTCAACCCGGTCCACTAGTACGACGCGCTCCTCGTTATCGATTTCGCGCAGACGCACTTCGATGATCTCGGTGGCGCTGGTTTGCACCGAGCGGCCCACGTATTGCGCTTCAATGGGCATTTCGCGGTGCCCGCGATCGATCAGCACGCACAGCGTGACGCGCTTTGGCCTGCCCAGGTCGAAAATGCCGTTCATCGCGGCGCGAATGGTGCGTCCGGTGTACAGCACGTCGTCGACCAGCACGATGTCCATATCGTCGACGGGAAAGGAAATGTCCGAGGAGCGCAGCACCGCCTGCGGCGCGACCTTCGACAAGTCGTCGCGGTACAGCGTAATGTCCAGAATCCCCACCGGCACGGTTACGCCGTCGATCCCGCGCATGGCTTGCGCGATGCGCTGCGCCAGCGGCACGCCGCGCCGCACGATGCCGATCAGCGCCAGATGCTTCGTTCCCCCGGATTTCTCCACGATTTCGTGCGCCAGGCGTTGCAGCGTGCGGTCAATCTCCGCCGCGGACATCAATTGAGCTTTTTCAACGATCCTCATGGTCGGCACATCCTAGCATACGTGGAGGCGCTGTACTGCTGGGCGGCGGCTCAACAATGCGGCTAATTCGTCCAATTCGCGCCGGTGTCTCGTCACAATCCAGAAGCAATCGCATGGTAAACTGCCTTCCTTTTCCCTGGAGGAGATCCCATGCGCCGCACGCCGCACCAGAAGTGCACGGCCAAACTGCTCGCGATGCTGATGGCGATTGCGCCGCTGTCCGCATCAGCGGCCTACGCGCAAACGTCGGCGTCGCAAGCTGCGAAAGCTAAGGCGTCGGTGCGCCCCGCTTCCCCCAAACCGCCGTCCTCCAGCTCTAAACCGAAGCTAGTGGTGCTGCTGGTGGTCGACCAAATGCGCGGCGATTATGTCGATAAGTTCCGCGCGCAATGGACCGGCGGTTTGCAGCGGCTGGTCGACGAAGGCGCGTGGTTTCGCGCGGCTTCCTACCCGTATGCGGCCACGGAAACCTGCGTCGGCCACTCGACGATTTCCACCGGAGCCTTCCCCTCGACCCACGGCATGATTGCCAATGCCTGGTTCGACCGCGACACCCAGAAGACCGTAACTTGCACGTCGGATTCGAAGGCAAAGAATTCAGCGTACGCCGGAGGCTCGGCCAAAGGCGGCGACAGCGCCGCGCGCATGGCCGTTCCTGCGTTTGCCGAAGAACTGAAATTTCAAACCGGCGGCGCGGCTCGCGTGGTCACGTTTTCTCTGAAAGCGCGCGCCGCGATTACCATGGCTGGACACAAAGCGGATGCCGTCACCTGGTTCGACGCCGGCTCGTGGATCACTTCGAATGTCTATGGCGCCGTGCCGTTCATCGACGATTACGCCAAAGCGCATCCGGTGAAGAGCGACCTCGGAAAAACCTGGAACTTGTCGTTGCCCGAAAGCGCCTATCTGTACGACGAAAGAGCCACCGGCGCGGTGCCGCCGGACGGCTGGGATCTGGCCTTTCCACACGCGCTGCGCGGCAAGACCGGAAGCGGCGAAGCGGAACCCGAATTCTACGACCAGTGGGGCTGCAGTCCTTTCGCGGACACCTATCTCACCCGGCTCGCGGAGAATGCCGTGGATTCGCTGGGCCTCGGCAAAAGCGGCGCCACCGATTTTCTGGGCATCAGTTATTCGTCGGTGGACTACGTGGGGCACGCCTTCGGGCCGCGCAGCCGCGAAATCCAGGATGAGCTTTACCGGCTGGATCAGGATCTTGGCGAGCTGTTCGCGCATCTCGATAAAAAAGTCGGCCGCGGAAACTATATCGTCGCACTGAGCGCGGACCACGGCGTCGTCCCGGTGCCGGAAGATATGCAGAAGACCGGAGCCGATGCCGGCGTTCTGCATCTGCCGGAACTCCAGGATCGCGTCGAAAAGTCGCTCGCATCGCTGGATTATCCGAAGCCGGCCATCGCCCGCGTCAATGGCAGCGACATTTATTTCTCGCCGGGCGTTTACGACCGCCTCAAAACGGATTCGGCCGCGATGAAGCTGGCGCTGGACGCCGTGCTCGCGCAGCCAGGAGTCGCCGGCGTATACCGGGCGGAAGACGTGGCCGACCGTCCCGCCACCGCGAATCCTACGCGCCGCGCTTTCGCGGACAGCTATTTCCCGGTAAGGAGCGGCGACCTCTTCGTCGTGCCCAAGCCGTACTGGCTGATGGACGGGACGCCCTCCGGCCAAACTCGCCGCTACGGCACCGGGCACGGAACGCCTTACGATTATGATCAGCGCGTTCCGGTGCTGCTGATGGGATGGGGTATTCGTCACGGCGAATTCTTCCGCGAAGTCACCCCCGCGGATATCGCTCCCACGCTCGCCGCGCTGACCGGCGTGACTCTCGCTCCGCGCGATGGTCACGTCCTCCACGAAGCCCTTGCGCAAACAGCGATTGTGCAACCTACCGCACCGGCGAAGGCATCGGCAGAACCGAAACCCGCAAATCCTTAGGCTGGAATATCCCGGTAAAACTGGCCGTTCGTTCGAGCGAATAGCCGTTCGTGCAATTTTTCTTTTTTCCGCCGCGATTTCCCGGCATCGTCACGGCGGAGGAAACATGAAGCCGCTTCTGTTCATCGTCCCGCTAGCTGCCGCATTTTTATCGTCTGCGCTCGCCGTTCCCGAAGCGCCTGCCAACGATCCGGAAATCGAAGCCATTCGCGCCGTAGCCAACGCCTACATCTCGGCCGAGCCGATCCGGCTGCGCGAAGCATTTCTTCCCACCATGAATCTCTATACCACCGGCGAAAAAGAAGCGCTGCGCACCATTCCGTTCGCTGAATACCTTGCACGCGTTTCAACGAATGCCAACCTCGCCCAGGAAGAACGCCGTGCCAGCATCGATTCCATCGACCGTACCGGCACCGTTGCTGTCGTCAAGATCACCACTCTTCGTCCGAAGGTGAAAGTCACCGACTATCTTTCCCTGGTGCGCATCGAGAAGCAGTGGAAAATTGTGAACAAGACGTTCTTCGTCGAGCCGCGCAGCACATCCACATCCGCTTCCGCGCCGCCGTCTCCGCAACCATCCGCGGCGGATAGTCCATGCGCCGTGCCGGATCACCACCTCTTCGATTTCATGGTGGGCGCCTGGCGTACCATCGATCCTGGCAACGGTACCGCCGCCCCGGCCGAAGGGGAAAGCACCGTCGAGGCCATCCTCGGCGGCTGCATCGTTCACGAACATCGCAGTATCGCCCGCGCGGGCAAACGCCTCTTCGATGGCGACGCTTACTGGGGCTACGACTCCGTCAAAAGGCAGTGGCTGCTCTTTTATTTCGACGATCAGTCGCATATGCAAGTTTACGAGGGTCGCTCGGATGCCGGTTACTTGGCTTTCTATCGCGAGCGCCCCGATCCCGACGGGAAGTCCATCTTGATCCGCATCGCCTACGCGCCAACCGCTGCCGGCGGCTACACGCAAACCGTCGAAAGATCCGCTGATCACGGCGCTACCTGGCAGCCAGGCGGCGTGACCACCTATCGATCCGCATCTTGAGTACCGGCCAAACCCCCGCTGGCGCGTCCAAATTCCTATGAATCCGCTTCTCCGCCGCCGCTTCACCTCATTCTGGACGCTGAATGCCATCGCCTGGCTGGCGTATGGCGTCGTCTCCTTTGCCGGCGCTTTGCCCTACGTCGGTCTCAGTTCGCACCTGGATTCGGTCCGCTCGCTGTTCGTCAATCGCGCTGCGTTTGCGGTTGTCGGATTTCTGAGCAGCGGTCTCTTGCGTGTCTTCGTCCAACGCGAAATCGATCGTCAGCGGTCTCTGCTGGAAGCTGCCGTGCGCGCCCTTCCGCTCGCGTTTGTCGCGGGACTGGCATGCACAGCCTTAGCGAATCTGGCGCGGCTGGCTTCCGGTGGGCATCTCGTTGAAGGCTGGGCCGGTCTCTTCGCCGGCTCGGTCACCGCCTTTGCCGTGTTTCTCTGCTGGTGCGCTTGTTATTTTGCCGTGCATGCCTACCACGAAATGCAGGCCGAGCAGCAGAACGCTCTGCGCGCACGCGCCACCGCGCAGGAAGCTCAATGGACCGCGTTGCGCGGGCAACTGCATCCCCACTTTCTTTTCAACTCGCTGAATTCCATCCAGGCGCTCATTCAAGAGAGTCCGGCGCAAGCCCAGCAAGCGGTCGGTCAACTGGCAGCGCTGCTGCGCTATTCTCTCCGCCAAAACAACGGAACAACCGTGCCGCTGCAAGAGGAGATCGACATCCTTCGCAAATATCTGGCCATCGAGAGGACCCGCTTCGAAGACAACCTGCTGGTGCGCGTGGAAGTGCAGCCAGAGACCGTACAACTGCCCGTTCCCGGGTTTCTGCTCCATCCCCTGGTGGAAAATGCCGTGCGCTACGGCATGCAAACCAGCGCCATGCCGCTGCAAATCTGCATTCGCGCTTTTGTCCGCGACAACTCTCTCTGCCTGGAAGTTGCCAACACCGGCCGTTGGCTTGCAGTGGACGAAAGCCAGGTTATGCATGACCGCAGCGGCATCGGGCTGCGCCTCGTCCGCGAGCATTTGGAGCAAAGCTATCCGGGCCGCCATCAGTCAACTTGTTTGAGGGACGGCGGCTGGGTCGTCCAGCGAATCGAGATCGCCGGATTGGCCAGAAAGGAGGAACATGCCTTATCGCGCGCTGCTGCTGGATGACGAGCGCCTTGCCCGCAAGCAACTGCGCTCGCTGCTCGCCGAATTCCAGGAAATCGAGATCGTCGCGGAAGCGGCCAACGTCCCGGAAGGTCTCCGTGCCATGGAAGCGCACCGCCCGGACGTGGTGTTCCTCGACATTCAAATGCCCGCGCAATCCGGATTTGCTTTCCTCGAAAAGGCCCAGCAGCCGTTTTCAACGATTTTTGTCACCGCGCACGATCGCTTTGCCGTGCGCGCGTTCGAAGTCAACGGCCTGGATTATCTGCTGAAGCCGGTGGAGAGCGAACGCCTGGCTCAGGCCATCGGCAGGCTGTCGCAGCGCAATGAACCGCCACCCGTCGGAGCGCCGCTCGAGGCTTCCGACTATTTGTTTGTGACTAGCGCAACCGCGGCGGGATTTATCCAGATTAAGAGAATTCAGTGTGTTTCCGCGGCTGGTCCGTACTCCGAGGTTTTCGCGGACGACGGCGGCAAATGGATGCTGCTGCGCTCGATGAAAGAATGGCAAGCGCGTTTGCCGCGAACGCAATTTGTGCGTATTCACCGCTCCACGCTGGTCAATCTGGATTTCGTGGAACGTATCGAGCCCCTGCCCAACTACTCCTATCGCGTGTTGCTGAAGGGCTCGCCAAAACGTGAGCTTTCCATGAGCCGCCGCCAAGCGCTCTTCTTGAAAGAGCGCTTGGTTTGAGCTGCAGTTTGGTCACGGCGCAAATCTCACCCGTGATACACTTTTCTCTCAGTGAATGCCGCTCGAGCCGTTGACCTGAGCGTTCAAATCGGCGCACTGCGCCTGCGCAATCCCATTCTTGCCGCCAGCGGCACCTTCGGTTACGGCCTCGAATTTGCCCACCTCGTCGACCTGACCCGCATCGGTGGCTTTGTCACCAAGGGCCTTTCCCGCGAACCCATTGAAGGCGCTCCCGCTCCCCGCCTCTGCGAGACCCCTTCCGGCATGCTCAACGCCGTCGGCCTGCAAAACGTGGGGGTTCACGCCTTTGTCAGGGAAAAACTCCCGGTACTACGAAAAATCGATACGGCCGTCATCGCCAACGTCTTCGGCTATGCCCTGGAAGACTACGTCGAGGTCGTCCGGGTCCTCGAGGACGCCGAGGGCCTGGCCGCCTACGAACTCAACATCTCGTGCCCTAACGTCAAGCACGGGGGCATGCAGTTCGGCAGCGACCCCACCCTGGTCTCCGAAGTAGTAGGGGCGGTCCGCCGGGCAACCGCCAAGCACCCCCTATGGGTGAAGCTATCGCCCCTCGTTACAGACATTGGACTTATAGCTCGTGTCGCCGTGGAGGCGGGAGCCGACGCCCTGACCGTGGCCAACACCTACCCGGCCATGGCAATCGACTCCCGCACCGGAAAGAGCCGTCTCGGTAGTCTAACGGGTGGGCTGTCAGGCCCGGCCATAAAACCGATCACCCTGCGGCTGGTTTGGGAAGCCGCCAAGGCCGTCAAAGTCCCCATCCTCGGCTTGGGAGGCATCGAGACGGCGGAAGACGTGCTTGATTATGTGGCCGTGGGCGCGACAGCGGTACAGGTGGGAACGGCCAGCTTCTCTGACCCAAAGGCCAGTGAGAGGCTGTCCGTGGGTTTAGAGAGGGCCATTTTAGGTACTAAGATGTTTAGTTTCAGCGATATACGCGCACAATTTGTTGCAGAAAATGGTTGACATAACACCCTTTTCGTGCTACCATTTATTGGATTTGAGTAGCACAAAAAACACACTATGAGACGACCACTTTTCATGATCTGGGCCGCCCTTCGCTGGGTACCCCTAATGTTTGTGATCGCCCCCGCTCTTGAGGCGCCCCTGGTGGCCCACCTCAGTGAGCCCGCTAAACCCGTCAAGACCTGGGTTGGCAATGCCAGCTGGTATGGCCCCGAGTTCAACGGCCGCAAGACGGCCAACGGGGAACGCTTCGACTGCGAAGCCCTTACCGCTGCGCACCCTAATCTGCCCTTCGGCTCGATCATCCGGGTGGTCAACACCCGGAACGGCAAGTTTGAACTGGTGCGCATCAACGATCGCGGTCCCTATCAAGAAGGGCGCGAAATTGATGTATCCTACCGGGTAGCCCGCAGGATCGGGCTGATCCACTCGGGTGTTAGCCAGGTACGGCTCGAGTTGATGGTATTGCCGCAGAAGCGACGCTGACCCCGGGCAAGTCGGGGTCACTTAACAAAGTGAACTTCGACACCCATCCACGAAGCAGCTTAATCGTAGCTCTGGACTTTGACTCGCTCAATTCGGCGGTGCGGTTCGCCAAGACCGTTGCCGACGTGGTGGGCATGTTCAAGATCGGCAACCAGCTCTTCACCGCAGCCGGGCCGACTGCCGTCAAGGAGATCGCTGCGCTGGGTTGCGGGGTCTTTCTCGACCTCAAATTTCACGACATTCCGAATACCGTCGCTGGCGCGGTGCTTTCGGCCGCCGCAATGAATGGCGTGCAACTGATGAACGTGCACGCCCTTGGCGGTCCGGCAATGCTGCACGCCGCTGCGCAGGCAATCAGCGCAGGCGTGCCCATGGGTGCCGACCGGCCGCGCTTGCTGGCCGTCACGATTCTTACCAGCATGGACCAGAAAGCCTTGCGCGAAGTTGGCATCGGCGGCCCGCCAAAAACGCGGGTGGTCAAGCTGGCCAAGCTGGCAAAAGCGTCCGGTGCCGATGGCGTCGTCGCATCCGTGCAAGAAGCCCGCGCCATTCGCAAAGCTTGCGGCAGAGACTTTCTCATCGCCACGCCAGGCGTGCGTCCCGCGGACAAAACCGGATCGGCAAAGTCCGACGATCAAGCGCGCACCGCAACGCCGCAGGAAGCGATTCGCGCCGGCGCCGATTTCGTTATCGTCGGCAGGCCCATCCTAACCGCAGAGAATCCCCGCGCCGCCGCTCAAGCCATCGTGGACGAAATCACCTCCGCCAAGTAGTCTCCAAAAAGTAGCCTCGGTTTGACCGTTCCTTCCATCCTCCAGTAGCATCGCCAAGACGGGGATCTTCCCATCCATTCCATGCCAAATATTTCCAAGAGCGTAATTGTCGGAACTGCAGGGCACATCGACCACGGGAAGTCGGCGTTGGTCGAGGCGCTAACGGGGACGCATCCGGATCGTTTGGAAGAAGAGAAGCGGCGGGGGATCACCATCGATTTGGGGTTCGCGTTTCGCGAAGAGGATGGCGTGCGGTTTGGATTTGTGGATGTGCCGGGGCACGAGAAGTTTGTGAGCAACATGCTGGCGGGGGCGGCGGGAATCGATGTGGTGCTGCTGGTGATTGCCGCGGACGAATCGATCAAGCCGCAGACGCGGGAGCATTTCGATATTTGCCGGTTGCTGGGAGTGCAGCGGGGAATCGTGGCGCTGACGAAGAGCGATCTGGTGGATTCCGATGCGGCGCAACTGGCGCGGATGGAGGTCGAAGAATTTCTGCAGGGCTCCTTTCTCGAGGAGGCGCCGATTGTTGCTGTGAGTGCGAAAACTGGCGCGGGGCTCGACGAGCTGCGCAAGGCGCTGCACAACGTTGCCGCGGAAGTGCCGGGGAAAGATGCGGCGCGCGATTTTCGGCTGCCGATTGACCGGTCGTTTGCGATGAAGGGATTTGGATCGGTGGTGACCGGGACACTGGTTTCCGGCAGCGTCGGCACGGGAGACGAAGTGGAGTTATTTCCACAGCGCACCAAGCTGCGAGTGCGCGGCGTGCACTCCGGTGGAAAAAGCGTGCAGCGCGCGAACGCGGGGCAGCGCACCGCCGTGAATCTGGCGGGGATTGATC
>Ga0137403_10005411_pt1 | contig 14823 bp, 11 predicted proteins | sample CZOMad2_1_16fung_FD_122057 | JGI IMG/M metagenome (GOLD analysis project Ga0137403, IMG submission 122057) | Vadose zone soil fungal communities from Angelo Coast Range Reserve, California, USA - CZOMad2_1_16fungal (Hybrid Assembly) | ecosystem: Environmental > Terrestrial > Soil > Vadose zone... | reverse complement strand
GACATATTGGCCGGTCGGCTATCCTGATCGAAGTAGCGCACTCGCGAGTAACCGGTCCATTTGCGCAGCGCCTTGTCGCTCCACGGGTTCGCGATATTCAAAAAGCGTGAGTTGAAATGCCGTTCTGACCGGGTCGTCAGGTCCGCCCGAGAGATCCAAAGCAACGCGTGGGTCGCGGTTCCGTTGGGCATCGTCAGGGGTTCGAAATAGAGTCCTTCGGCCTCAGCTCGTTGCCGCAGCATTTCCCAATTGTGACCGATGATGTCGAGTGATTTAGTCGATCTCTTATCAACCGTATCGCGAAACCTGTCCGGTCCGAACCAGCCACCGAAGGTCCTTCCCGACAGAATCAGCCGCGCGCGCAACTCGAGCATTTCGCCGATCGTGAATGCCGGCGATCGCTCCGGTAGCAGTGGCGCACTCGCGTCCGCGACTACGTCTTCATTCGGGAATGGCGATTCGGCGCCGCCGCGTTGACGTCGGGCCAGCAGTTCGCTTTCATCGCGTGAGCGCTGGCGGAGGGTTTCATAGTTCGTCAGGATCGCCAGCGCTTGCGTTACATGCGCGCTGCGATAGTCGGACGCGTTGCGTCTATAGCTGAGGCTGGCGGCCTTCAGCGGAATGCCATAACTGTCCAGAAAAACATTTTGCAGCCCGGCCCAAAAGAATCTGTTCCAGGTCTGCCGGCCGGTATTCGCCAAATCGAGGATCGGCTTGGGCAGTCCTGGCGAAACTTCCTTCTTGTTTCCGACGCGCAGATATAAAAAGGGGATCGCGGAGGCGATTCGTTTCAGTCTGGTCGGTTCCGTATAGGTCAACATCCAGACGTAACGAAGTCGATCATTTTCAGGATCGTTGTCCCCCAGAGTGTCGCGCACGACGCTGAGCAGTGGACCTTCAGGCGCGGGGAGGCTGCCGCTGCCCATCCCATCCAGACGACCGAAAATGGTAAGCAATTCCGCGCCGCCGGCCACCGGGATTCGCTCAACCCGAAACTGAGGTGGAGGAGTACTGACAACATCTGTCGAGGAACCATCGGCAGGCAATTCCGCTGACTTCGGGCTGACTTTGTCGCCTTCTGCAACCGCCGGCGCCTGGCCCGCGCTTACGTCTCCGGTACGTTCAGCGTCAACTCTTCGGGTCCCCACGGGAGGTTTGGTAGCCAACTGTTCAGTCGACTGTGCCGCAACTTCAGCACCTGAAATTGACAGGCCCATTAGTACGAGGACTAAAGGAAGAGTGACCCTCAGCGCGACTCGACTGTTCAACTTAACGGGGCGATGTATTTCCATGCTTATAGAAAACGCTCCATCAGGAGCGATGTTCCGGCGGCTGCTCGATCTATGACGGCATTAACCGCTGAGTTTGCATTATGGTCGAGAACTGACAGCAATGAACGTGCCGGCTAGCTGTCCGGCTTACCTCGATTTTGTCTCACTCGCATTCGCGGCTTCCTTTTTGTCGGCCTCCGGCGTCGTAGGAGCTGTCCATCCGGACTTCTCAAGCAAACTGATCGCGTACCGGATCGGCACGGCAAAATTTGATGCCGTGTTTTCCGTAAAAATTGCGAAAGTGACTCCGATTACTCGAGCTGACGGTCCAAACAGTGGCCCACCCGATCCCCCTTCCCCAGTGCGCGCATCGTAAACGACCCGTCGTGGTTTCAGGTCCGTAATATTGCCTTGCGTAGTCAATGGCTGAATCAGCTTCTTCTCAGCAAGATAAGCCAGCTGGGCTTCAACCGAACCGTACCGTTGTTGAATCGATCGTGCTTCATTTTCATCCAACAGCGCCAACAATCGATCCGGCCCCGAAGGATAACCCATGGTCACTACCAGCTTTCCGACCACGACCGCGCCGGAATCGCTTTCCAGCGGCAAAATCGGAAGCTTGGGCGGCAGATCCTTCGCGTCAATCACGCAGAGCGCGACGTCTTCGCGGGCGGCTTGCTTGAACTTCAAGCTGATGGGCTGAGTGATGCCGGGAAAGAAGGCTGTCAATCTCTTCAGCCGCGGGACGCCCCTAACGCTGCTGCCGAGACTCTGAGCCCGTTCATCCGCTTGCCAGGGTTGCGCCACATGTCGATTAGTCAGGATGAACCCATCGCCGACATGGAAGCCGGTTCCCACAAACTCGAACTCGGCAATGGTGCCGTTGCCTTCGGGAGTTAGCACCGGCGCTTCACTTCCGTTTTGAATTGTGCTTCCCGAATCACTCGACTGCGTCTCGGGATAACGCAGTGGCCGTCCGGTGCCGGCCTCGACGAACATATACGAGCCCGCAATCAGACAGACACCGCCGCCATAGTCGACTCGCAGCACTTCACCCAGGGAGATGGTTGCCTGAATTCGTTCATTCGACTTGATGACCTCGCCCAGTTGATCGTTGGCGCGTTGCAATTGCTGCTGTTGCAGAGCGAGTTGGGTCTGTTGATCAGAGATGGTGCGGCGGCTGCGCCTGGTTTCGTTAAATTGCAGGAACCCGATATAGAGCGCGCCCACTACCGCAGCAATAAGAATCGCAAAGGTAATAATCTTTGTCGAAGGATTAATCTCGCGCACCAGTTCACGGGTGAACTCGCGGAGGAAAATCTTGGCATCGTCACGGCGTGCAGTCGCCGATGCCTCCATGGCGGCCTGCTCGATGAAGGGCGCTACGTGCGCGCTTCCGCGCCGGCCGGGAACAAGGGCTGCAGACGAAGCTATCGGAAAGAAATGTATCGAAGGGCCGGAGGGTCCGATCCAAATTTCGTCTCCGTCGTTAATCCCCTTATTGGATTTGACTGGCCGGCCGTTGAACTTTATCTCGACGTTTGAATCCATACTGGCGATCCGGTAAACGCCATTCATGCGGGCCAATTCGATGACCGGTCCGTTCGAAGTCCCTGCGGCCGTCTGCGGCATGCGGATCTTCACGTCGCATTCCTCGCTCGCGCCGATAGTGATGCGATCCAGCATCACCACTTCAGTCGAGCGATCATTGAGCGACGAAATGTGTATTACCAGCCCGTTTGTGTTCTGTTCAGCCATTTCCCGGGTTTGCAGTCCTTGTGCGTAACATCAAATAAGGCGCCCGCCGTCCGTCACCGCTGAGAAGGCGTTGCGGTCGGTCAAGCGGTCGCCCGTTCAAAGCAATCTTACAATGAATTCAATGGCGAGCAAAGACTATGGCAGATTTTCCGGTCGCTAATTAATATGGCTGTCCCGTGTTAGCATAGAAACCTGATGGCGGAACCGAAATTCATCGCAGATGTGGACGAATTGTGCGAGCTGGCGCCGGTGACCACCGCGCCCATCCGGCACCACGTTTTTGTCTGTACCGGCAAATCCTGTTCGGCCGTGGGCAGCGCGGAGGTGCGAGAGGCCTTTGAACGCGAACTTAAAGCGCGCGGCATTTTGTTTGGCAAGGAAGCGAAGGGGAAAAATCCCAAAGGCAGTATCGTTGTGACGGAGTGCGCTTCGGTTGGTTTCTGTGCGATCGGCGCGGCGGTGATGGTCTATCCGGATGGCGTCTGGTATGCCCAGGTGCGCGCCGCCGATGTACCTGAGATTATCGACCAACATCTTCTGAATGGTCGGATAGTCGAGCGGCTGGCATTGCTTAAAGTCCCGGCAGACGGCCTCTCCGAACAATCATCAACCAGCGACGCGACTTGGGAAGCGTAGCGGATTTTCAGAACCCCGACCTGTCGGCGTAGCGACCGGCTGAGACTGATGGAGCGCGGACATCCTGTCCGCCTGAGCGCGTCAGCGCGAACCTCTTCAAAGCGATTTCCTCGGCGAGACGCAGCGTGCTTCGCCCGCTTGTCGGACAGGATGTCCGCGATCCGTCTGCTATAACCATATCGAGTCGAATTATGTTAAGCTCTGCACCCCGTTATTTAATTTGTTTACAGCAGACGGTTAGGAGGGAATTATGGCTGACGAAGAAAAATGCAAAAACCCACCGTGCACATGCCCGCCGCAACCCGATGGGAAATACTGTAGCGCTTCCTGCGAAGGCACCGGCCAGACAATCGAGCTGGATTGCGACTGCGGACACGATGTGTGTCAGGGAAATTTCTAACGCAATTCTTGACGAGAAAAGGCACAAAAGGCGCAAAGACGGCTAAGATTTACCGAGAGCCGTCCTGATCCTTTTGTGCTTTTTGTGCCTGAGTCTTTCCCCGCCCGCGTTATTGGTGTTTGGCGATCACCATGGCAAGATGTTCAGCCATTGCCGGATCAAGATTGCGAAGCCTTTGCTGCTGCTCCCGCGCTCGTTTCATATCGCCAAGCATGAGATAGCTGACAGCGAAGTTGTAATAGAAGGAAGGTTCTTTCGCGTCCAGCCTGATCGCTTTTTCGTGCAGCGCGATCGCTTCACGCGCGCGTCCGGATTTCGAAAGCGTCACCGCCAGGCTGTCGTAGGCCAAAACAAAGTCAGGAAAATCGCGAATCAGTATGCGATAGACAAACTCGGCGTATTTTAGCTGGCCCATATGGTCGTAAGTCACGCCCATGTTGTAGCGCGCTTTGAGAAACCTGCCATCGAGCGCGACCGCGCGTTGAAAGGCTTCGAGGGCCCGCGGAAATTGCTTCAGCTCACCCAGCGCTTCTCCCAGATTGTTTTGAGCTTCAGCGGAGTTTGCATCCAGCGACAGTGAGCTCCGAAAAGCCACCGCGGCTTCTTCGTACTTTCCCAAAGCCATGTAGATGTTGCCGGCGCTTAAATGTGCGTTTGCGGCAATCGCGGGAGAACTCTTCGCGACAATGGCGATCGTCTGATAGGCCCGAATGGCATCGTCCAGGCGGCCTTGCTGTCGGGCCACCTGCGCGACCCGCGCCAGCCGCTGGGCTTCTCTTACGTCGGCGGAGCTCTGGGCCTGCGCTGAAGCCACCGCACAGATCAGAGCCAGACCCGTGAGTAACATCCGGCCGCTGGTTCGCGATAGGTATGAAGACTGGTACATTTGTTTTGTTCGTCCCTCAGAATAAAAAAGGGGTAATCGCGCGAAAAATCTGGGAATTTTTCCAGATTGGTAGTATTAATCTAACCGTAAATCTCAGCTTTCCAGCACAGTAGAGGACAAGGAGGCGCCCCGAATGACCAGATTCTTTCTCTTGCTCCTGATCGCCTTGATTTGCGCGCCCGCGGCGTTGGCACAGAACAAGGACTATTCGTACTACGAGTTTTATGTCGGCTATGCTCACGAGCGAGCCAACAACAATGCCGATCGCCTGGATAAGAACGGCACCGCTACTTTCAATGGCAATGCGGTCGATTTTGCTTCTCGGCGCGAGGCCTACAACGGCTTCAACGCTGAGTTCAACCAGAACGTGACCCGTCACATTGGGATCGTCACAAGCTTTACCGGCACGTATGCCACCACTGGTTACGTCGATCGGAACTCAGGCCGGACGTTTGATGCCCGAGTGCAGCGTTACGATTTGCTGGCCGGTCCGCGTTATAACTGGCGGCCCGACGGTGTGACGCCGTTTGTGCACGCGCTGTTTGGGATCTCGCACATGCGCGCAAGATTTGATGATGCGCTGGTGTCGTGTCGCAAGAGTGACACTGCGTTTGCCATGGCCTTCGGCGGAGGTCTGGACGTGCATGCGGGAGAACATCTCGACGTGCGCGCGGTTCAGGTCGATTATCTGCCGACTTTCTTTAACGGCAAGCGGCAGGACAACATTCGTGTCGGGGCCGGTATCAAGATCAAGTAGTCGTATCAGTGTCAGAAGCCCACGCGTCAGCAAGGGCAACTCTCGCAGGATGCCCTCTCTAGCGGTCGGGCTTCTGACACTAACCCTTCTTCGCCATCTCAATAAACTGCGCCGCCAATTTTGGTCCGACGCCTTCGTCTTAATGCTTGAAAAAGACGAAGGCGTCTTTCCACTTCTGATCCCTAACACGCGTCAGCCATTCACTGAGATCGCTTTCCTCGTAAGCAGTACGACGCAGACGCAAGTATCCCCAACTTGCGGTGCTGATGATTTCGGTCAGCGGTTTCTCGTCTGTGTCTGAAACGACCAGGGCGCAATCCTTCTGGCGCAACAGTCCGAAAGTTTCCTCATCAAACCACGTTTCGTGGCGGAACTCGAAAGCCGTGCGGGTTTCGGACGGCAACAGTTCAAGAAAAGTTTTGAGCCGGCCGGTGTCCTGCTTCATGTTCGGTGGAAGCTGAAACAAAACGACGCCAAGCCGCTCTTCCAGCAACGCCGCTGTCTCCAGCAGATATTTCGTTTCATCCACGACGTTGTTCAGCCGCTTGATGTGCGTGATGCGCTGGGTGGCCTTGATCGAGAAGCGAAACTGCGCGGGCACCTGGGCCTTCCAGTTTTCGATCATGCTCGGTTGCGGCAGGCGATAGAAGGTGTTGTTGATTTCGACGGCGGGCAGACGCCGCGAGTAATACGAGAGCATTTCTTTCGCCGGCAGGTCTTCGGGATAGAAGTTGCCCTTCCACTCTTTGTAGCTGTAGCCGCTTGTGCCGACGTGAAGTTTCATGATGACGTAGACTTGGTGAATTTATGACTGCCTGATTACGGACGCTACTCACACATTTGGGTGGATATGCTCTTTAGCTTCCCGTACTCAAAAAGAATGCAATCCAAGTATCTGGGATCCAACCCAATAAAGCTCGCGAACTCGTTGTAACGATCAAAAGGAATATCTACTTGGAGAAACTTCTTCATAACACCGATAACATGTCGATCGGGTTTGATTACACGTTCTCCCAGATTGAGTTTAATGTTTGCTATTACCCCTGGGCCAACACCATGCCGCTTCCCGATAAAGTCACGTTTCAGTTCTTTGTCCTTCACTCTCGCGCTCCAATGTCTGATTGCTTCGATTTCGGAGGGAAGGCCATGCTCCTTCTGATATTCGAGGAAGCCGTTGGTTAGCTCTCTCAAAAGACAATATTTCGGATTCTTATCTGCGGCTGAACGCGCGGCGTTGATGTTGAGGTATTTTTTGCAAAACTCCAAAGGGCCTGTGCTGTCCATGACACGCTTAAGAGCTGATAACGTGGTTATCTCTGGAAACTCCTTCCTGAAACGGTCGTATCTGGATTTCATTGCGGACTCTTTCCAGTTAATAACCAGTGAGGTACGCAAAATCGGCGTTAGCGAATCAGATGAATTGGCTAGCTCAGCAGATTCCGCTGTTATCTTTCGACACACCGCGCAAATCGCTATGTCTTTGTCGTCATGCTTTACTGTGGACTTTTCGATTTCACTGATGAGGGACAAGACCTTCTGCTTCTTGTCATTCGATATCACTGATGACCTCCATTGTTCTGATGCCTATCGTCCAACGAAGCTGCCAGACTTCACTGCGGGTCGTCGGCGACGTCTCCAATGGTCGCTTCGGCCCATTCCAGCGCTTCAGCTTCTCTGTCCTCATCGTCGGCCATGGCTTCGTAGCTAGCTTCCAACGCCGGATTCGATTTGAGAGTTTCAGAATGATCATTCTTCAAGGAGACACGCGATCTGCCGATTCAATCACGAGGTTTGTTACTGCGGTGCCCAGTAAGCTAAGCCGCTTTAAGCAGGGCTAGCTCAACGTTGCGCGGTAGCTCAATAAACAAAAAATAATCGGCGGGATAGAGGTAGTCTTCACCTTCGTTGTCGATGACTCGAATGTAATTTGATTTCGCAGCGCTCTCATCAGGCAGTACCTGGTAAATCCTGCGCGGAGTTAACAAGTCTGGATCGTCTGAGGTGATACAGACAGCAAACTTGGGTTCCTGATTATTCTTCCTGGCCATTTTCTTAATCCAGATACCGTTTAATTCGCGTCTTCCTTTTGCCTATTCCGTGCGCTTCGAACCAGTGCACTTCAGCAAGTCGTATCCTACCATCAGAAAGGCGCACGCTGGCAACTCCTTTCAGCTTTCTCCATCGACCCCTGCCATATCGTTTTCTCAAGATACCTAAAATCTTAATCCCGGGTCCGACCGCTATGGTCTCAATCTCTGTTATTCTTCCGACAATCTCAAAATGCATCGAGGGAGTTCCTCACGAAATCAGTCGCGCGATCAGAAACGCGGCCCCGGCGGCGAGACTCCCAATCAGCGCGGTTTGCAGAGCGCTGCGCAGCGGCCGCGTTCCCGTATAGCGTCCTTTGATAAAGCCGAACACGAACAGAGCAACCAGGGTCAGCGCGACGGAAAGCAGGAGCGCGGTCGGGACGCTCATCTGTTTGACGAAATCGGCCACTATATACGGCGCCAAAGGGATCAACCCACCGGCCACGTACGAAGCCGCGATGGTGAAGGCGCTGACGAAAGCCCGTTTCGGATCAGGCTTTTCCAAACCGAGTTCGAAGCGCATCATGAAGTCGACCCATTTTTGCGGATGCTTTGCGAGGGCCTCTACGATGGGCTGGCTCTCTTCGTCGCTCAAGCCGTAGGAATGAAAGACCTGCGCGACTTCGCGTTTCTCTTCGTGAGGAATCTCTACCACTTCGCGCTTCTCACGCTCGCGTTCTTTGGCATAGTGCTCGGCATCGCTCCTGGCGGCGAGATATCCACCCAGACCCATGGCAATCGCACCGGCGGCAACTTCTGCTAGTCCGGCAGTGACGATTATTCCAGGGCTGGCATTCGCAATTCCGGTCAAACCGGCCGCGAGGGCAAAAGGCACAGTCAAACCATCAGACATGCCGATCACGATGTCGCGCACGGTTTCGCCCGCGGTGAAATGTCGTTCAGTGTGTCGCGTCTGCGGCATGGTAGTGAACCGTATAGGACGTATCGGACCTACAGGACCTATATGTCCTGACTCTAGAACTTTCCCATAAGAATCAATACACCAATCACAATAAACGCAGCGCCCGCCACTCGCTTGATCCATTCGAGCGGCAGATAATGACCGAGAGCGCTGCCGACGATGACGCCGATTGCCGAAACGGCGGTCAGCGCCAGCGAGGCTGCGATGAAGACTTCCCAGGGCCGTTTCTTTTCCGCGGCCATAGTCATGGCGGCCAATTGGGTCTTGTCGCCCATCTCTGCCAGAAAAATTACTCCAAAGGTTGTCAGCAGTACGCGCCAGTCCATATTCGCTCCCCCGTTTGCCATCTATGCTATTGATTGCGCAAATCATGTAAGGCACAATTGTTCTTCTGTCAACACAATTACGTCCGGCTGTAGGGATGATCGAGGTTTTCCATGGTTGAGGCCGCCAAAGAATTCATCGGTACCGAGCGGTTCATCCTGCGCCGGCGACTCGGCGCCGGCGGCATGGGCGTTGTCTATGAAGCGCACGATCGCGAAATGGACAAGGTCGTGGCGCTCAAAACGCTGACCCGGGCGGAGGCCGCGCATATCTATCGCTTCAAACGCGAATTTCGCACGCTCGCCGACGTATCGCATCCCAACCTGGCCTCGCTGTATGAACTGATGTCTGACGGCCGGCATTGGTTCTTTACCATGGAATTGGTCAACGGCGTGACCTTCATTCAATACGTTCGACCGGATGCGAACGACGAGCTAACTGATGCCGCGGACAATACTCTCCTCGGGCCCCGTCCGCGACCACCCGCTAGTACCGATACGGAAGCCGAAACTGTCGATTTCGACAGCTCGCACCTGGTGTATAAATCGGGAGAGATGGCGCCTCTCGACGAGGCCTCGTTTCTCGCTTCACTTTATCAACTCGATGAAACGCGCTTGCGATCGGCACTGAGCCAACTGGCTGAAGGAGTGAACCGCCTGCACGAGGTGGGTAAGCTCCACCGCGACATCAAACCTTCGAACGTCCTGGTGACAGAAGAAGGGCGGGTGGTAATTCTTGATTTCGGTTTAGTTGAAGACATCCAGCCCGAACTTCACGAGACGCTGTTGGCCGGCACGCCCGATTACATGTCGCCCGAGCAAGGCGCGCAGATGGCCATCTCGAAAGCCAGCGATTGGTACAGCGTCGGCGTGATTTTGTATCAGGCGTTGACGGGACGGCTACCATTCAAAGGCCGCTTCTTCGAAGTCATGTCGCGTAAGCAAACCCGCGATCCCATCCAACCGATCGAGATCAATCGCGAGGCGCCGCGAGACCTGAATGAGTTGTGCGTGAAGTTGCTGCGACGTGATCCTGCAGCGAGGCCGAGCGGCCGCGAAATACTGCGGGCCCTGGGGGCCCACAGCACCGGGGTTTTGCCACGCTTCTTCGTGCCCTCGACGCTGGAGGGTGCGTTCATCGGACGCGAGCACCAACTCACCGCATTGCACGATGCCTTTGCCGCTACTCGTGAAGGACAAACAGTGGCAGTTTATGTTCACGGCAATTCGGGGATGGGCAAGACGACGCTGGTGCGAGCGTTCCTCGATCAATTGAAACGGCAAGCTCCGAACGCCATGGTTTTACAGGGCCGCTGTTACGAGCGCGAGTCCGTTCCTTACAAAGCGCTGGACGGAGTCGTCGACAGCCTGAGCAAGAAGCTGGCGTCAATGCGCCAGAGTCGAGTCGAAGCCCTGATGCCCCGCAATTCGTTGGCCCTGGCCCGCGTGTTTCCGGTCATGCTTCAGGTCGATGCGATCTTCAACTCGCGCCCGGCCCGACCAGAAACAGTCGATTTGTTCACGCTGCGGAAACAGGCGTTTGGCGCCCTGCGTGAGTTGCTCGGCCGGATCGCCAGGCGTCAACCGCTGGTGATCTATTTAGACGATTTGCAATGGGCCGACGCCGACAGCATCTTTCTGCTCGAAGATCTTTTCCGCCCCCCGGATGCGCCACCGTTGCTGCTGGTCGGCAGCTTTCGCACTGAAGACATCGACGCCAGGCCTTTTCTCAAACAGCTCTTACTACAGACAGGTACCGACACTTGCCGCGAACTGTTCGTCGACCCTTTACAGGGCGGCGAGGCGCGCGAATTAGCGCGTTCACTTTTTTCTGCGACCGGAGTTTCCATAGAACCATTTGTTGAATCGATAGTGCGCGAAGCCGGCGGCAGTCCGTTCCTGCTGGAACAACTGACGCAATACGCAATGATGAGCGAGCGTGCGGCGACGGCCGGAATCACTTTGACCACGATGTTGGAAGAGCGCATCAGTCAGTTGCCTGAGGGCTCGCGGCAATTTCTCGATACGCTCGCGGTCGCCCGAAGACCCGTCAATCAGGACGTGGCCGTGAACGCCGCCGGATTGCACGACGATCCGCTGAAGGTGTTGAGTTCTCTGCGGGCCACGCAGTTTGTGCGCAGCGGCGGCGCCGGCTATGGCGTGGAGCTTTATCACGATCGCATCGGTGAGACCTTCGAATCGTTGCTCTCGGATGACGAGCGGCGTCAGATTCATCGGCGCTTAGCTCAGGCAATCGAAGCGCGTGGCCTGGACGATCCCGAAGGGCTCTATGAAGACTATCTTGGCGCCGGTGAAGAGGACCGCGCGGCGCTCCATGCCAAGGCCGCGGCGCGCAAAGCTGCGAGTGCCCTGGCTTTCGATCGGGCCGCACTTTATTGCCGCCGCGCGATTGAGTTGATGCCTGACGCTGAGAATGTAGTTGATCTGAAGATCGAACTCGGTAACTCTCTGGCCAACGCCGGTCGTCCGGCCGAAGCTGCCAGAGAATTTCTCGAAGCCGCAAAGGTCAGTGCCCCGCGCAGAGCGCTCGACTTGCAGCAACGCGCCGGCGCTCAACTGTTGACCGGAGGCCATATCGATGAGGGACTGGAAGTCTTTCGGGTTGTGCTGGAGTCGGCGGGATTCAAACTGGCGAAAGGACCCAAGCGAGCACTTCTGTCACTGATTCTTCATCGGTTGTGGCTTCGCCTGCGGGGACTGGAATTCATCGAACGCGATATCAGCAGCATTCCTGAGGGCGATTTACTTCGCATTGATATCTGTTGGGCGGTCGCCGCCGGGTTAGGCGTAGTCGATCTAATCCGGGGGGCTGACTTTCAAAGCCGCCATCTGCTGCTGGCCTTGCGCGCGGGCGAGATCTATCGGGTGGCGCGAGCAATGGCCTTCGAAGTCGGCCAGACTGCCGCGAAAGGCGGCGCGACACACGAGCGCGCCTTGCAACTCGCGGATCGTACGGAAGCTCTGGCGCGGCGCGCCGGCAATCCGCACGCGACCGGACTGGCTATTTGGGCGAGGGGATTGAGCGCTTACCTTATTGGCCATTGGAAAGAGGCATCCGAATTCTGCGAGCGGGCCGCGGAAGTCTTGCGCGATCAATGCACGGGCGTTACCTGGGAATTGACTATTACCTATCGCTTCATGCTCGGCGCGCTGTTGTGGCGCGGCAGGATGGCCGAAGTTTCGCGGCGCGTTCCACAACTACTCTCGGCGGCACTCGAACAAGGCAATATTTTCGCCGCCACGGATCTGCGTACCCGCATGAACGCCATCTGGTTGGCAGACGACGATCCCAATCGCGCGCGCGAGGAGGTAATCTCCGCCCTTACCACCTGGCCGCGAGAAGGCTTCCACTTGCAGCATTACACTGCGATGGTTGCGTTGACCCAGCTCGAACTCTACACCGGCGATCGCGAAATCGCCTGGAGGCATATCGAAGCACAGATTAAGCCTATGGTGAGATCCATGCTGCTGCGTTTCCAGGTACTGCGGCTCGAAGCCATGCATTTGCGCGCGCGTCTGGCCCTGGCTAGCGCCGACGGAAGTGAACGAGAACGACGCCTGCAAATCACCGAAGACCTGGCTCAGAGACTTGCCAAAGAAAAGATGGCCTGGTCGGATCCGCTGGTGGCTCTGCTGCGGGCCGGGATCGCGAAAAAGCGCGGCGACGAGTCAAAAGCCACGATCCTGATTTCGCAGGCCATCGAAGGGTTGGAACTAGCAAACATGGAATTATACGCGACGGCCGCGCGCCTGCGATTAGGCGAGATAATTGGTGGCGATCATGGCGCTGAACTGATCTTCGCTGCGGAAGATTGGATGCGTAAGCAGCAGATCAAAAACCCGGCGGCCTTCGCAAACATGCTGGCCCCCGGTTTTTGAAAACCGATCACGCCCAGCCGGCGCGTAACTAAAAAAACTAAACGATTGCTTTCACCGGTGGTAGCATATTGAGCCGGCCAGTCTTTTGGTCGCCTGGGAAGCGAAGCTCGAAGGTTTTTGAGGCGCTGGTCGGAAAGCCTGGAAGCACGGGCCAATGAATTACTATGATTTAAGTTGATTCTTCATCAACCGTTACGGAGCAAATTCAAATGACCTGAGTTCTTTCATCCCATGCCGCTCAACGCTCATATATGACCTTCAAAAGTCCTTACCCAGACATTGCCATTCCCGAGGTTCCTGTTGTCGACTTTATTCTGGAAAACGCTTCGCGCTTTTCCGCCAAACCGGCACTCGTCGACGCTACGACCGATCGCAGCCTGACTTTCGCAGAACTGACCGACGCGGTGAATCGCACCGCCGCGGGGCTGGCTGCGCGTGGTTTTCAGAAGGGTGATGTATTCGCGATACATGCTCTCAACTGTCCTGAGTACGCGATCGCTTTTCTTGGGGTCGCCAGGCTCGGTGGCATATGCACAATGGTTTCGCCGCTCTTCAACGAAGCGGAATTGACCACCCAACTCAAGGATAGCGGCGCGAATTACCTGCTCACCGATCCACAGCTTTCGGACACGGCACTCGCCGCCGCTCGGGCCGTGAACATCAGCGAAGTGTTTGCGCTGGGCGAGGTCGACGGCGCCACTTCGTTCCGTTCATTGCTGGATAATTCAGGCAAAGTGCCGTCGGTCGAGATCGATCCGCGCTCAGATATCGTCGCGCTCCCTTATTCGAGCGGGACTACGGGTTTGCCGAAGGGCGTGATGCTGACGCATTACAACCTGGTGGCAATGCTCTCTCAGATGGAAACCGTGGACGTGTTGCGCAGTCAGGACACTACCATTTGTGTCGTACCGTGTTATCACTTGTATGGACTGCACATCGTGATCGATCTGGCTTTGCGCACAGGCGCGACGGCAGTCACCCTGCGCCAGTTCGATCTGGAGAAATTTCTGCGCGCGCTGGAAAAATACAAAGTCAATGTGGTCCCGGTAGTGCCACCGATCGTGCTGGCTCTGTCGGGAAGTCCCCTGGTTGAGCGTTTTGACCTGTCAAGATTGGAAGCGCTGCATTGTGGCGCGGCGCCGCTGTCACCTGAAGTAGCCAACGCATGCAGCGAGCGGCTCGGCGTGCGCATCAGCTATGGATATGGCATGACGGAACTGAGTTCGCTTTCCCATCTGAGCTATCGCAATGCCGAAAAACACAAGCCCGGCTCCACCGGCTATTGCGTACCGAACACCGTCTGCAAAATCATCGACCTGGAAAGCAAGAACGATCTGAAGCCGGGTGAGAAAGGCGAGGTCTGCGTCCGCGGACCGCAGGTCATGAAAGGTTACCTGGGCCAACCTGAGGCCACCGCCGAGATCATTGACAGCGAGGGCTGGCTGCATACCTGAGACATTGGGTATGCGGATGAAGATGGCGCGCTGTTCATCCTCGATCGCCTGAAAGAGCTGATCAAATACAAAGGCCGGCAGGTGGCGCCGGCTGAGTTGGAGGCGGTGTTGCTGTCACATCCGGCCGTTGCCGATGCCGCGGTAATTCCGAGCCCGGACGAAAAAGCCGGGGAGGTGCCGATCGCTTTTGTGGTGCTGAAACAGAGCGCTTTGCCGGAAGAGATAATCGACTTCGTGGCTGAGCGCGTGGCCGCCCATAAGAAAATCCGGCGCGTGGAGTTCGTGGACGAGATTCCCAAAAGTCCGGCCGGCAAAATCCTGCGACGTCTGCTGGTGCAGCGCGTGCGCGAACACGTTAGACATAGCTGAATAGGGGCAGGTAATGGAGTCAGAACCGCCTGCGGTAGCGGGCGGTTGCTCTTTTAG
>Ga0137403_10005410_pt1 | contig 14827 bp, 18 predicted proteins | sample CZOMad2_1_16fung_FD_122057 | JGI IMG/M metagenome (GOLD analysis project Ga0137403, IMG submission 122057) | Vadose zone soil fungal communities from Angelo Coast Range Reserve, California, USA - CZOMad2_1_16fungal (Hybrid Assembly) | ecosystem: Environmental > Terrestrial > Soil > Vadose zone... | reverse complement strand
TTCGAGACGATCCGCATCTCCGTCGCCTACACCAACGCCAACGTGAAGATCGTCGGCACCCACGTCGGCATCGCCATCGGCGAGGACGGCTACAGCCAGATGGGGCTCGAGGACATCGCGTGCATCCGCGCGCTGCCCAACGTGCCGATCGTCCAGCCCGCCGACGAGGTCGAGACGAAGCAGGTGGTCGCCTACGCGGCCGAGCATCAGGGCCCGCTCTATCTCAGGCTGACGCGTCAGAACCTCGAATCCGTCTGCCCGCCGGACTACCAGTTCCGCCTCGGACGCTGGTGCCTGCTGCGCCCGGGCACGGACGTCACGCTGATCGCCAGCGGGGGCACCGTGTTCAACGCGCTCGAGGCCGCCAGGCGTCTTTCGTCCGAGGGTATCTCGGCCGAGGTGATCAACGCCGCCTCGATCAAGCCACTGGACGAAGAGATGCTCGGGCGCTCGGCGGCCAAGACCGGCCGCGTGGTCACGGTCGAGGACCACTCGATCGCCGGCGGTCTCGGCGGCGCCGTGGCCGAGTGGCTCTCCGAGGTGCGGCCGACCCCGCTCAAGCGCATCGGCACCACCGCCTTCGGCGAGTCGGGCGATCCCCGGAGCCTGTACGCCAAGTTCGGCTTCGATCCGGCAGGGATCGCGCGGACGGTGGCGAAGTTCCTCGCGCGCTGAGCCAGACATGATCCATCAACTGCGCATCTACGAGATCTTCGAGCCCAGCAAGGCGGCCTTTCACGATCGCTTCCGCGATCACGCGGCGCGGATCATGAGGGCGCACGGCTTCGAGATCGTCGCCATGTGGGAGGCGCGGACCGAGCGGCGAACCGAGTTCGTCTATCTCCTCGCGTGGCCGAACGAGGCGACGAAGACTACGGCGTGGGCCAGGTTCATGGCTGATGAGGAATGGAAGGAGATCAAGCGCGTGACCAGCGCCAAGCACGGAGATCTTGTCGGTGCGATCGAGGATCGCGTGCTCGTGGCCACCGCCTACTCTCCGTCACGAGCCTGATCGCATGTCGCGCTACTTCTGCCACGACCACGCCGATGTCCTGACGCTGGAGACGCGCATGTTGGACGCGCGCCCTGGCGCCGTCGTGCTCGAGCAGAGCCCGTTTCACCCCGGCGGCGGCGGCCAGCTACCCGACCGCGGCCGCCTCGCGTGGGCGTCGGGCGACGTCGCGATCACGGGGTTCGAGGTGGCCGACGGCCGCGTGTGGCACCTGCTCGCCGAGCCGGTCGAGCCCGCCGGCATGGTGCGATTGTCGGTGGACCCGGCGTTCCGCGCGCTCCAGACCGAGCTGCACACCAACGCCCACGTGCTCAACGCGCTCGTCTTCCAGGTGTTCCAGGGCGCGCTCATCACCGGCGCCCAGCTGAACGACGACGGTACGGCACGCACGGACTTCGATCTTCCCGACGTGGACAACGACCGGCTGCGCGCGCTGGAGCCGCGGCTCAACGACGTCATCCGCCAGGACCTGCCGCTGCGCGTCTCCTGGGTCGCCGCCGACGCCCTCGCGAGCGAGCCCGGGCTGATCCGCTGCCGCTCGGTGGCGCCGCCGCCCGCGGCCGACGGCAGCGTGCGCGTCGTCGAGATCGTCGGACTCGACCGGCAGGCCTGCGGCGGCACGCATCTCGCGTCCACCGGCCGCTCGCGCGGCGTCCGCGTCCTCAAGATCGACAACAAGGGCCGCCACAACCGCCGCGTGAAGATCGGCCTCGTCGAGTAGACGGCTCGCAACAGGCACCCCGGAGTCACATTCATGGCGACGATCCTGTTCATCGTGAAGGCCACCATCCCCGCCGACAAGGAAGCCGCGTTCAACCGCTGGTACAACGAGGAGCACGTATCCCAGGCGTTGCAGTTCCCGGGAATGGTCAGCGCGCACCGGTACAAGCTCATCGACGGCGATGACAAGTACCGCTATATGGCCGTGTACGAGCTGCAGGACGAGGCGACCTACCGACGCTTCGTTGCCTCCGACCACATGAAGACGCTGCGCGCGGAGTACGACGCCCACTTCCCGATGAGCGAGCGCGCGCGGCTGGCCTACGCGCAGCTGTGGCCGTAGCGGCGATTCTCGACCGCGCCGCAGAGAAGGCCCGCCGCCATGACTCGCGACGCTGACCCGCGTGCCCCGTTCGCGATCCCGCAGGTCCCGGCCGAGGCCAGGATCTCGGGGTTCGTGGCGATCGTCGTCCAGCCCGACGCCGCGACGATCCGCGCGTCGTACGAGCTGGCGGCTGCGCTGATGCCGGAGTCGGCTGAGCAGGCTCTGGCGTCCGGATCGCTGCCGCACGTCACGCTCACGCAGTGTCCCGTCCGCGACGCGCCCCGAGAACGACTGGCCGGGTACGTCACGCGCCTCGACGAAGCGCTGCGGGGCGTGACCATTCCGCTGCGCACCGTCATCGCGTTCGGGGGCGGTTTCCTGTTCTGGTGCGTGGAGGATGCCTCTCCCCCGCGCGTGCTCCTGCAGCAGGCCCACGAGGACGCGCTCGGAGTCGCCGACGGTCTGCTCGATCCCGCCGTGAATGCCCGCGTCGTCGAACAGACGAGGAAGGGCACGAACGACGATCCCGTACTCGTCGCGCATGCCCGCCGGTACGGCTACGCGTTCGTGCGGGACCGCTACCTGCCCCACATCACGCTCGGCTTCGATCCCCGCTTGGTGGTCGACCCGCGAGCGGGCTCGAGCTTCGAGGCCCGGCCGCGTCCCCACGTGATGACGGCGGAGCGGGTCGTGCTCGCGAAAATGGGCGCCCTGGGACGCGTGGAGCACGTCCTGTCGCTCGCGGCCCGCTGAATCCGCGCGCCGCATCGCCGCATCTCAACCGGCGAGGAGGAGATGCGCGATGACTCTGACCGAAGCGACGTTCGACGAGACCCTGGCCACCACCGACGAGCTGCTGCTCGTCGATTTCTGGGCGACCTGGTGCGGCCCCTGCCGCGCGATCGCCCCGGTGCTGGAGGCGCTGGAGCGTGACGAGGCGGGCCGCGTGCGCGTGGCGAAGGTGAACGTGGACGACGAGCCGGCACTGGCCGGCCGCTACGAGATCCGCTCGATCCCGACCATCCTGTTCGTCAAGAGCGGGCGCGTGGTCGACAGGGTGATCGGCGCGGTGCCGCGGGCGACGCTCGACGCCAAGGTCGCCAAGCACCTGTCGCAGTAGAGACCGCAAAGCGTCATGGCAATGTAGGCGGCGCTGGCGCACACTCCCGAGCGCAGCTCATTCCGCCGGGAGGTGTGACCATGCGCTCCTGCATCCGTTCCCTCGGCCTGTTCCTGACGCTGGCCGTCCTGGCCGTCGCTGCTCCCGCCCTCGCCGGGTCGCGGCGCGACGCGCCGCTCGTCATCGGCCATCGCGGCACCGCGGGTTACCTGCCCGACCACACGCTGGAAGGCTACGCGCTCGCCATCGAGCTGGGCGCCGATTTCGTCGAGCCCGACCTCGTGGCGACGAAGGACGGCCACCTGATCGCGCGCCACGAGCCCAACCTGATCGCGACGACCGACGTGAGCCGGCGCTCGGAATTCGCCAGCCGCCGGCGCTCCGCCACCATCGACGGCGCCACCGAGGAGGGCTGGTTCGCCTCGGACTTCACGCTGCGGGAGATCAAGACGCTGCGCGCCGTGCAACCCTTCGCCGACCGGCCATCGCAGTTCAACGGCCGCTTCGAGATCCCGACCCTCGAAGAGATCATCGACCTCGTCAAGCGGAAGTCGCGCGAGAAGGGCCGCACCATCGGCATCTATCCCGAGACCAAGCATCCGACCTATCACGAGTCGATCGGCCTGCCCCTCGAGGGCCGCCTCGCGCGCATCCTGCGCGCCGCCGGCTGGGATCGGCGTGACTCGCCCGTCTTCCTGCAGTCGTTCGAGCCCTCGAGCCTCAAGAAGCTGCGGCAGCTGACGAACAACCGGTCGATCCAGCTCATCGACGCCAACGACGTGAACCCGGACGGCTCGTTGGACTTCACGCCACCCTTCGACCGGCCCTACGACTGGACGGCCTCCGGCGATCCGCGGCTGCTGGCGCGCCGGTTCGACTTCCTCACGACCGACGCCGGGCTACGCGAGGTCAAGACTTACGCCGACGGTATCGGCCCCTGGAAGCGCTACATCGTCAGCACGGCGGCCGTCGACCTGAACGGGGACGGGAAGATCGGCGACGAGAACGGCGACGGCAAGATCGACGAGGCGGACCGCAAGCTGCTGCCGCCCACGGATCTCGTCGAGCGCGCCCACCGGCACGGGTTGCTCGTGCACACATGGACGTTCCGCAACGAGCCGAAGCGACTGGCCGCGAACTACCAGGCCAACCCGGTGAGCGAGATCCTCATGTTCTTCGAGCTGGGCGTCGACGGGATCTTCACGGACTTCACGGACACCGGCGTCGTCGCGCGCGCGTTGTTCATGCTGGCGCACGATCGCGAGTTCGCGGCGTGCCTCGTCGAGGGCGACTGCCGCTAGGAGTCCGTCGATCGATCGGTTAACGAGGGCCGTCCCGGCTGCGCCGGGGCGGCCCGAGCGTTTGGGGGGTATGGGGGGCATGGGGGCCCATCTCGGGGCCCCCCATCTCCCTATAGCCCGAGCGTCTTCACCGCCTCGTCGATACGCTCCTTGTGATTCTTCACCCACTGCTCGAGCGTCGTCTCCTCTTCCTTCTTGGCGCGCGCCTGGGCCTTGGCGAGCATGTCGGCCGCCTGCGCCTTCGGCAGCACGACGATCCCCTCCTCGTCGGCGATCACCACGTCGCCGGGCGCCACCGTCACGCCGCCACACACGACCGCGACGTTGATGAGCCCGGCCGTCTTGCGCACGCCGGGGATCGGGATCACGCCCAGGCCGAACACGGGGAACTTGTTCTTGCGGGTCTCCGCGAGGTCCCGGATCACGCCGTCCACGACGAAGCCGGCGATGCCGCGCTGCTGCGCGTAGGCGCAAACGTTGCCGCCGGCCATGGCCCAGTTCGCGTCGCCGGCCGCGCACGATCACCGAGCCCGCCGGGGCCCGGTGGATCGCGACGTGCAGCATCAGGTTGTCACCGGCGGGGCACGCGACCGGGTACGCGGGGCCCGCCAGGCGCGGCATCGGCTGCCAGAGCGGGCGGATGGCCGGATCCATCACGCGATCGCGCGTGACGACCTCGGCGAAGGTGCATGGCGAGATCTTGGCGAAGGGGGTGTCCATGATCACTCCGACATTTTGAGGAGCAGCCCGGTGCGCCGCGCGCGCTGCACGGACGCGTAGAACGCCAGGTGCGCGACGACCGCGTACACGACCGACAGCGCCAGCCCCGTCGCGATCGGCGCCGCGAACTCCGAGGCGAAGCCGAAGTGCGAGCGGTAGGCGTCGAGGAAATACGTCAGCGGGATCGCGCGCGCGAAGAGCGCCGCCGGCTCCGGGAGCACCGAGACCGGATAGTAGATGCCGGCCAGCACCAGCACGAGGTTCACGCTGGCCCAGGCGAAGGCCTCGGCGCGGTTGCCGAAGAGCGTGATGAGCGAGCACACGAACACGCCGACGATCCACGCGTTGAGGAAGCAGCCGAACAGGAACAGCCCGACCGCGCCCGCGCCCGCCGCGAGCACGTTCAAGTCGAACGCCCACCACGCCAGCACCGCCAGCAGCGTGAACAGCGCGCCCCCGCGCACCATGCCGACCAGCCAGGACCCGACGGTGAGGTGGCGGATGCCGATGGGCGCCAGGAACTGGTGCTTGATGGACTTCGACCAGACGTCCATCAGCACCGCGTACGCCACCTCGAGCTGGCAGACGTTGACCACGGACAGCGCGATCGTCCCGATCAGCACGAACGACGCCTGCGCCGGCGTGAGGCCCAGAAACTTCGTCATGAGCCCGATGGAGAGCACGCCGACGATGGGCCAGAACAGCAGCTCGAAGAAGAAGAAGACGTTGCGCGAGGCCATGAGGGCGTTGCGCACGACCACCGCCCACACCGCCAGGAGGTCAGCGCGCCAGCTCAACGAAGACCTCCTCCAGCTCCGGCTCGCGCACGCGCACGTTGCGCACGGTCACGCCCTCGGCGAACAGCTGCCGCAGCAGGTCGGGCAACCGCTTCTCGGCGTCGTCCACCGTGCACTTCGTCCAGCCGTCGTCCGTCGTGCAGCGCAGCACGCCCGCGGCCTCCGCCAGCCACGCCGGCGCCGCCGGCTCCAGCCGCAGCGCGATCACGTCGCCGAGGCCGATGCGCCGCTTCAGCTCGTCGGGCGTGCCGGCGTCCAGGATCCGGCCCGCCTTGATGAAGGCCACCTCGTCGCACAGCTCCTCGGCCTCGCGCATGTAGTGCGTCGTCAACAGAATCGTCATGCCGCGCTCGCGGCGCAGGGCCGCGATGTGCGCGCGCACGCGCACCGACACGTCGGGATCGAGCCCCAGCGTCGGCTCGTCGAGGAAGAGCAGCTCGGGATCGTTGACGAGCGACTTCGCCAGCGCGACGCGCTGCTTCAGCCCGGTGGACAGCTCGCTGTACGGCACACGGCGGTACTCCGTCAGCTCGTACTGCTCGATCAGGGCGTCCACGCGCGCGCGCAGCGCCGGGCCCGAGAGCCCATAGAGGCGGCCGTAGAACGCGATGATCTCGCTGACGCGCAGGCTCCAGAGGAACGACGGCCGCCCGCTCGCCATGTTCAGACGCCGCCGCAGCGCCATCGAGTCGCGCACGACGTCCAGCCCGAGCACGCGCACGGTGCCGCGGTCGGGGATGAGCAGCGTGGCGAGGATCGACAGGAACGTCGTCTTGCCGGCGCCGTTGGGGCCGAGCAACCCGACGATGGCGCCGCGCGGAACCTCGAGCGTCGCGCCGCGCAGCGCGGCCGTCTCGCGGGGGCGGAGCCATCCGGACCGGAACGTCTTCGCCACCTCGCGCGCGTCGATGGCGAGGACCGAGGCGGGCGAAGGCATGAGTCGATGGTAACATGCGGCGCATGACAGCCCCGGCGGAGTGGCGCTGTTCCGCCGCCGAGCTGACGCCCGGCCGGACGACGAAGTTCCGGCTCGAGTGCCGCGGGCGCGGTGTCGAGGGATTCGTCGTCAATCACGACGGCGACTACCACGCGTACGTCAACCGCTGCCCGCACGTCGGGACGCCGCTCGACCTCTGGCCCAACGAGTTCTTTGCCGAGGACGGCCGCACGTTCGTCTGCTCCACCCACGGCGCCCTCTACGAGCCCGCCACCGGTTACTGCACGGCGGGCCCGTGCGCCGGCGACTCGCTCACGCGCCTGCCGCTGCGGCGCGAGGGCGACACCCTCGTCGTCACGTGCCCGTGAAAGACGTCTGCTCGTGAAAGACGTCGAAGAGGCGAACGCGCGCTTCTACCGCGCGTTCGAGGCGCTCGACCTGCGCGCGATGGAGGAAGTGTGGGCGCACGGCGAGCACGTCAAATGTGTGCACCCGGGCTGGCCGCTCCTCAGTGGCTGGGAGGCCGTGCGCGCCTCGTGGGAGGCGATCTTCGCCAACACGCGGGAGATGAGCTTCACGCTCACCGACGTGCGGGCCGCGGGCGACGGCGACCTCGCGTGGGTCACCTGCACCGAGAACATCTTGTCCGAGACGGACGGCCGCGTCGGTGTCACCTCGATCCTCGCGACGAACCTCTTCGAGCGCGGGGACGGCGGCTGGCGCATGGTGCACCACCACGCGTCGCACGTGCTCGGCCGCGCCGCATCGTGATCCCCGCGCTACACGGCGGGATGCTGACGGCTGCGGCGCGAGTCGTCGCGCGTGACGACGCGCCGGCGTGACACGAGCAACGTCGCCAGCACGATCAGCGGCCCGAGCATGACCAGCGTCCAGGCGAGCGGCGGACCGTGCGAGAGCCGCGTGTGCTCCCAGGCGTCCCATGCTTGTCCGGTGATCTGAGCACCGCTGCCGAAGAGCGCAATCGTTGCCGCGACGCGCGACCGGCCGGCCGAGCGAACGAGCGTCCAGGCCGTCGCGACGAGCAACACGATCACGCCGGCCAGGAAGACCGCGTGCACCGTGGCGAGATGGACGAGCACCTCGTATCGCGTCGCCGGCTCGAACTCCGGATGGAGCCAGCCGTGCCAGGCCCCGTCGATGAGCAGGCCGATGGCCTGGAGGAGCAGCGCCAGCCAGATCAGCGTCCGCGCCCGCGATGCCCGAGAGGCCTTCGACAGCACGGGCTCGGGATCGTGCAACCTCGATGCCGTCAGGGCCCATTGCGCCGCAACAGCGTCCAGCCCCGCTCGCGCGCGACGACTTCGAAGCCGCCCACCTGGGCGCGCGCGATGCTCGAGTCGAGATCCAGCACCCACTGCGCGCGCTCGACGCCGGTGGGGAAGACATAGCACTCGGCTCGCGTGGCGAGATGCGGCACCAGCCGCTCGTTGACGCTCACGGGGACGCTCGGCGGCACGCGTGCCATCAACGCGCGGATCGCGCGCTGCTCTGGTCCGAGCGCCCACTTGCTGACACCGAGATCGTTCACGGTGCGGGCTCCGAGCACGAGCGCGACGATGGCGGCGGCGACGACGACGGCGCGGGCCGGCACGCGCCGCCGCCACCACGGGGCGGCGCCCAGCGCCGCGAACCCCTCGACCGCCGCCAGCATGAGGAACGGCAGCACGAACGCCTGGTAGGGGGTGCGGTGGTGGAAGAGGAAGGCGTCGGTGGACAGGAGGTTCACCGCCAGCCCCGGCAGCGCGGCGGCCGCGGCGCGCGGAGCCGCGAGCGGCAGAAAGCCCAGCGGCGCCAGCAGCGCGAGCAGGTAGAGCACCTTCTCGGGCGTGAACACGACGCGCGCCCAGCGCCACGGCCGCACGATCACGTTGGCGACCACCTCGGGCAGCGTCTCGCCGAGATAGGCGTAGCGCTTGACGAGGTGAGGGTACGGCTCGCCGCGGAAATGCGGCATGATCACGTTCATGTCGAGCCACAGCAGCGCCACGCATGAGACCGCGACGGCGGCGCCCACCGCCCATCGGCGGCGTGCCAGCGCCAGCCACACCCCGAAGCCCACGCCGGCGATCGCGGCGTCCTCGCGGCCGGCGAGCGCGGCCACGACGGCCACCGCGGCCCACGCGGGGCGCCCGGCGTCCACCGCCCATGCGGCGGCGATCAGCAGCGGGATCGCGAAGGCCGTCGGATGGATGTCGCGGACGTTGATGCCGTGCAGCGTCGGGCTCAGGAGATAGAGCAGGGCGAAGCCCGCGCCGAGGCGGGCGTCGCCGAGCCGACGCGCGGCGAAGGCCGCCATGGCGACGGCGCCGGCCGCGAAGATCAGCGTCTGCGCCAGCAGGAGCGCGGTCGCGCCGGGCGCCAGCCACCCCAGCGGGACGAAGACATAAAGGATGGGCGAGAAGTGGTCCCCCCAGGCGTGCATCGGCGGCAGCGTGACCCGCGCGCCGTTGCCGTGGGCCAGGTTCCACACGACCTGGACGTAGTAGCCGAGGTCGAGCGCGTGGGTGCGCAGCGCGACGTGGCGCGTGACGACGATCACGCCCATGGCGACGACATAGACGGCGACGCCGCCGGCGACCAGCGCGCGCGGCGAGACGCGGGGCGGCGCAACGGGCGCCACCGCCAGCCGCACGCCGACGACCAGCGCCAGCACGACCACGAGATCCTCCGCGCGCTCGAGGGCGACGCCGCCGAAGCGCAGGGGCCCGGCGGCGAGCACGGCGACCGCCAGCCCGGCGAGCACGAGAGCCACGCCGTCCAGCCCGCGCGCGAACCCTCTCAACGCAGGCGCGTGTAGCGGGCGCGGAGGCTGTCGAACCGGCGCGAGCGCCGGACGCCCCACTTGCTGAGGAGATACCAGAAGACGACGGCGAGGATCCGCAGGCCGTAGACGCTGGACGCGAGGAAGCTGGCCGAAGACGCCTCGCGGAAGTAGCGCGTGGGCACCGCGATCTCCGCGATGCGGAAGCGTGCCGCCACCACCTGCGCGATGATCTCCTGGTCGAAGATGAAGCCGTCGGCGTTCGCCCGGAAGTTCACCGTTTCCAGCACCTCGCGACGGAATGCGCGGTAGCCCGTGTGGTACTCCGACAGCCGGAGCCCGAACGCGCGGTTCTCGACCCACGTGAGGAACCGGTTGGCGACGAACTTCCACCACGGCATCCCCTGCGCGAGCGCCGACCCGCTCTTGAGCCGCGAGCCCAGCACGACGTCGGCCCCGCCCCGCGTGATGGGCTCGACGATCTGCGGCACCAGCGTGGGATCGTACTGGTAGTCGGGATGGACCATGACCACGACGTCGGCGCCGGCGCGCAGGGCCTCGGTGTAGCAGGTCTTCTGGTTGGCGCCGTAGCCGTAGTTGCGATTGTGGACGAAGATCTCCAGCCCGAGCTGCCGCGCGACGTCCAGCGTGGCGTCGGTGGAGCCGTCGTCGACGAGGATCACGAGGTTGACCGTGTCTTTCGGCAGCTCCTCGTAGGTCATGCGGAGCGTCCGGCCCGCGTTGTAGGCGGGCATCACGACGACGACTTTCGGCGAGCGGGTCTGGCTCACGCGCGTCTGGCTCCGACGACGAACTGATAGGCGAGCAGGCGCGGCAACGCAAGCGCGCTCCGCGCGCTCAGCGCGTGGACGGCGGCCAGCGCACGCCCGTGCCAGCGCGGCGGCACCACCTGGTAGAGCGGCACCGGCGTCGAGGTCAGCCGCGCCACACGCAGCCCGGCGCCCGTCACCAGCGCGGCCAGCGTGCGCCGCGTGAAGAAGCGCAGGTGCGTGCGATCGAGAATGCCGCGCTCGCCGTAGTCGAAGCGGCCGGCCAGGAGCGAGAGCCGCATCCAGAGGTGGGCGACGTTCGGGATCGAGATCACCACCTCGCCGTCCGGCGCCAGCGCCCGGCGCAGGGCGGCCAGCGCGGCGGCGGGATCGCGCAGGTGCTCGAGCACGTCGGCGCAGACGATCGCGTCGAACTCCCCTTCCAGCGGCGGGATGCCCGCGTCGAGGTCGGCGACGATCATGCGCTCGCAGTGCGGCGCGCCCGCCGCCGCCGCCACGGGATCGGCCTCCAGGCCGGTCACCTTCCAGCCGCGCTCGGTCAGCAGCCGCGAGAGCAGCCCGTCGGCGGCGCCGACGTCGAGGAGCCGGCGGCCACGCCCGGCGCCGAGCCAGTCGAGGATGACCGAGTGGCTGCTGTACGGGTCGCCCTTCAGCGTGTAGCGGGACGCGATGCTCACCGAGCCATCATCCGACTTCGGCCGCTCAATTTTCAACATTCGCGTACAGCCACCGCCCCCCGCCCTGCGCGATCAGGCGCACGGAGCCCGACGGCAGCGTGCGCACCACGCTGCGCTCGGGCGCGACGCCTGTGATCAGGAATCGCCGGCCCGGCTTCGGCCACTCCTGCGCCAGCCTCGCGCCGTCCCAGAAGCGGTCGCGCGCCTCCGGGAAGGTCGCGCCGAACGCGAGATTGGACTGCAGCCCGTTCACGATCGTCACGGGACGGTCGAGCGCCAGCAGCACCGAGCCGCTGTTCTCGAGCGGCCCTTCGTGCATGACCTGATCGCCCGGCTTCAGACGCAGCACGAGCGCCTCCGTCACCGGGCGCACCGAGCGGCTGCGCGCGAAGAGCGCCATGCCGTCGCCCGCCGCCGGTAGGAACGCCAGCGTGACCGCGACGGCCGCCCACACGCCGAGGGCGGGTCGCCGGCGCCAGGCGGCCCACGCGAGGACGAGCACGCCGGCGCCGAAGATCACCGTGCACGTGCGGAGGACCGGCACATAGGGCTCGAGCGGCGCCGTCGACGACAGCTGCCCGCGCGCGGCGAGGTTGCGCGTGGCGAGATCCACGTTGCCCATCGCGCCCGCCGGCAGTGGCAGCCGATCGGCGGCGGCCAGGCCGAACGCGAGGGCCACCAGCAAGAACACGACGAGGATGGGCACGATGAGCGCGCGCGGCCGGAGCGAGCCCGGCGCGGCATCGATCGACTCGTCCCAGACCCGGGCCACGAGCAGCGCCAGCGCCGGAAGGGCCGGCAGTCCATAGTGCGGCAGCTTGAACGGCGACAGCGCGAAGAAGCCGAGCACGACGATCGGCCACAGCGCGATCAGCACCCACAACCGCGCGGTCACGTCCTCCCACGGGCGGCGCAGCGCGCGCGCCACCGCCCACGGCGTGGCGAGCGACCACGGCAGGAAGGCCAGGAGCGTCACGCCGAGGAATTGCAGCGTGCCGAGCGGCACATCCTCGTCGGGAAAGAGGCGGTGCCGCGTGAAATTCAACAGGTGGTTGTCCACGAGCGTGTACCAGAGGAAGCCGGGGTTCCTCGCCTCCACGAGCGCGTACCACGGCACCATGAGCGCCAGCAGGAGCAGCACGCCCCACCACGGCGCCCACGGCGCCAGCGGCCGCTCCCGCGTGAGGATCAGGAAGAAGCCGACCACCGCGAGGGGGCCCAGCGCGCCGAGCACGTCCTTGCTCATCGTGGCCGCGCCCAGGCTCGCGTAGAAGACGACGAGGCCCCAGCGTCCGGCGCCCTTGTACGCGACGGCGAAACCGGTGTAGGCCAGGACGATGCAGAGGATGAACACCATGTCCGGCTTCACGAGCCGGCCGTACAGGTACATACCGAGGTTGGCGATGACGATGAGCCCGGCCAGCAGCGCGACCCGAGCGCCGCCCAGGATGAAGCCGAGCCGCGCGGTGACGGCGGCGATGCTGACGGCGGCCAGCGCCGACCCCACGCGAGCGGCGGCTTCGCCGACGCCGGCGACGGCGAACGATCCGGCCATGAGCCAGTAGAAGAGGGGCGGCTTGTCGAAATAGCGCACGCCGTTCACGTGCGGCGTGACCCAGTCGCCGAGCCGCGCCATCTCACGCGCGATCGCGGCGTGCAAACCCTCGGGCGGGTCGACGAAGGGCGCGTGCCCGAGCCGGAGCAGGTAGAGCGCGGCCGCGACGACCGCGACGCCGAGGGGGATCCCGCGCACCGGGCGGCGTTCCCGTCAGGTGACCTTCACGACCGCGTCGCCCGGCAGCCGGCCGAGAAAGTCGGCGAGCGCCTGCTCGAGATACCCACGGTCGCGTGACTCCAACGTCACCTTCACCTGGTATTCGGGATTCGACAGCTCCGGGTAGGAGCCGACGAGCAGCAGCGGAAACGCGTCGAGCAGCCGGTTGAGGTAATCCGCCAGCGTCCCCTCGCCGATGCGCACGAAGACGTTCTTGAGATGGATCGGCGCGTCGCGAAAGCGCTCGCGCATGGCGTCGAACCTGCGGCGGAAGATCTCGGGCACGCCGGGGAGCACGTAGACGTTGCGCATGGCGACGTTGGGAAAGCGCAGCCCGTTCCCGGCGATCAGCTCCGCGCCCTCCGGGATCTCGGCCATGCGCAGCGCCGCGTCGGTGATCTTGTCACGGTAGTGGCGCTCGAGCAGGGTCACCAATTCGGGCTGGCGGACGACGGGCACGCCCATCGCGCGGGCCACGCCCTCGATCGTCACGTCGTCGTGCGTCGGCCCCACGCCGCCGGAGGTGAAGACGAGATCGAACGCTTTGCTGAAGGCGGCCACCTCCTCGGCGATCAGCGACACCTCGTCTGGGATCACGACGACGCGCCGCACCTCCACGCCCAGCTCGCGCAGCTCGCGACAGAGGTAGGCGGCGTTGGCGTCGACCGTCTTGCCGGAGAGGATCTCGTTGCCGATGAGGATGATCCCGGCCGTCTTCGGCATGGCTGGGCGGATTCTACGATAGAATTTCGCCAGACGCATGAGCGACGCCCCCGTTCCGATCCGTCTGTCCGGCTGGGCCCTCGTGCTGGGGGCGTCCTCGGGCTTCGGCGCCGCCACCGCGCGCGCGCTGGCCGCCGCCGGGCTCGACGTCTTCGGCGTGCACCTGGACCGTCGGGCGACGCTGCCGGCGGCCGAGCGCGCCGCGGCCGCCGTCCGGGCGCTCGGCCGTCGCGCCCACTTCTTCAACGTCAACGCCGCCGACGCCGAGCGCCGTGCCGAGGTGGTGGCAGCCATGGAGCGCGTGCTCGGCGAGAGCGGATCGAAGGGCGGGCTGCGCGTGCTGCTGCACTCGCTGGCCTTCGGCACGCTGAAGGTCTACGTCGCCGACGATCCCAACGACGTCGTGACCGAGGCCCAGATGGCCATGACCCTCGACGTGATGGCCCACTCGCTCGTCTACTGGGCCCAGGACGTCGTGGGGCGCGGCCTCATGGGTCCGGGCGGCCGCATCTTCGCCATGACCTCCTCGGGCGGCGCGCGGGCCCTGCCCTACTACGGGCCGGTGTCGGCGGCCAAGGCCGCGCTGGAATCGCACGTCCGCCAGCTCGCGGTCGAGCTGGCGCCGCGCGAGATCACCGCCAACGCCATCCGGGCCGGCGTCACGGCCACGCCGGCCGCGCAGAAGATCCCCGGCTACGGCTCGCTGGAGGACGGCGCCCGCCGCCGCAATCCCTCGGGACGGCTCACGACGCCCGACGACGTGGCCCGGGCCATCGTCGCGCTCTCCCACCCCGACACCGCCTGGATGACCGGCAATGTGATCGGCGTGGACGGTGGCGAGGACGTGGTCCTCTGATCGCGTCCGCGTGAGCGCCTATGCGCTGGCCGTGTTGCTGGGCGTCGTCGAGGGCCTGACCGAGTTCCTGCCGGTCAGCTCGACGGCGCATCTGCGCATCACGCAGGCCCTGCTCGGCGTCGACCTCGGTGATCCGTACTGGAAGACGTTCTCCATCGTCATCCAGCTCGGCGCGATCCTCTGCCTGCCGATCTACTTCCGGCACCGCCTGGCCGCCTTCGCCCGCACCTTTCCCCGCGGCGCGCGCGGCGACCGCACGGTGGCGACCCATCCGCTCACGCTGACGCTGATC
>Ga0137403_10005409_pt1 | contig 14830 bp, 15 predicted proteins | sample CZOMad2_1_16fung_FD_122057 | JGI IMG/M metagenome (GOLD analysis project Ga0137403, IMG submission 122057) | Vadose zone soil fungal communities from Angelo Coast Range Reserve, California, USA - CZOMad2_1_16fungal (Hybrid Assembly) | ecosystem: Environmental > Terrestrial > Soil > Vadose zone... | reverse complement strand
AAACGCAATTCCGGTTCGTCCCGCAGTCCGGGTGCCGGAAGCATGGGTCAGCGCGCTGCTGCTATTTTATTGGGGAGATTCAGCCGAAGATGCTTGGCGGCGGAGCCGAACCGTGAGCGTTCAGACGGTCCGGCAAAATTTGCGGCGGTTCTGGGAGCTGGACAGGACGGCGATCCAGCCAGATGCGCCAAGGACCGGCATGATGGATTTGACCAGGCTTGGGTTGCTGGAGGCTACGAGTGCGGCTGCCAGGATGCACGCGCCTGCCAGAATCAGCGCGGCCCGGGACGGGGCCCACGATGCTCCGCGAAGCCGAGAGTCCAACGCGCTGGCCCCGAGCACTGACAGCGCCAGCAGCACCGGCCCAGCCATCACCAGCCATCCGGAATGGCCACCTCGGACCGCCACCAAGCTAGCCACGATGAGTCCCGCTGCCACAAACAGGCTGGGAACCAGCCCAAGCCAATATTTTCGCGTCATTGCGTGTGCCCTCAACTCTAGTACGGCTGAGAGGCCCCTTATGTTACCGGGCTGCACCGAAGGCCGCACGATCGGCTACAATCAGGACTGCGGAGGCTCCAGATGGCCCACCGGTTCACTGTCATTTTTGAAAAAGAGGCGGAAGGCGGCTACCACGTTTTCTGCCCCACTTTGCCCGGATGCCACACGCAAAGCGAGACCATCGACGAAGGCGTTGCCAACATCCGCGAGGCTATCGAGTTGTACGTCGGAAGCCTGGTCGAAGACGGCTTGCCCATCCCCACCGAAGACATTTTTATCAAGCCGATCGAGATTGCAGTGTGACGCCGAAGCAACCCGCCGCCACAGCAAGAGATCTAGTGCGTGTCGCCGAGCGTCTGGGCTTCATCTTTCGTCGGCAAAGCGGCAGCCACGCGATTTATGTGCGTCCCAGCGACCAGGCGCGTGTGGTCGTCCCGATGCACAAGGGCGAACTGAAACGCAAAACACTGCGCGCCATAATCCAAGACTTGAAAATCAGCGTCGAAGAATTCACCAAGCTGCTCTAGGGTTTCTGCGCATCGAGGGTGGCGTCCAGGCGCAAGATCGTGCGGTAGAGGACTTCGGCGCCGTTGGCGGCTTGGTCGGGTGCGGTGTATTCGAGCGGGGAATGGCTGATACCGCCGCGGCTGGGAACGAAGATCATGCCCACGGGCGCGAACCGCGCAACGTTTTGTGCGTCGTGCCCCGCGCCGCTGGGCAGATCGAGCGTTTTCAGGCCGGCGTCGGCGGCCGAGGCGCGGATGGCTTCGCGAAACGCAGGAGTGGTGAGTGCAGGAGCGTGCAAATCGGGCGGCGTGCAGACGATCTGCACGTTTTCTTCTTTGCCAATGGCGTCGAACCGCTGCAGGATGCGCGCGGCGACTTGATCGATTTTGGCGGCGTCCAGATCGCGGAGTTCGACAGGGAACTGCGCGCGGCCGGGAATGACGTTGACGGCACCGGGTTCGGCTTTGATCCAGCCGACGGTGCCCACCTGGCGGCCCGGCTCGCGGCGAACTTCTTCGCGCACGACGAGAATGGCGCGCGATGCCGCGGCGAGAGCGTCCTTGCGGCGATCCATGGGCGTGGTTCCCGCGTGGTTGGCGAATCCGGTGGCCGTGCAGGTGCGCTGGCTGATGCCCACGATGCCTTGCACGACGCCGATGGGAATTTTCGCTTCGTCGAGCACCGCGCCTTGTTCGATGTGCAGTTCGAGATAGCCAGCGAGCGTGCCCTTAGAGATGCGCGCCTCGGAGATGCGTGAAGCGTTACCACCCATGCGGGTGAGCCAGTCGCTGAGTTTCTCTCCAGCGTCATCTTGGCGGGAAGCGATGCCGGCGGGGAGAACTCCCGCGGCTGCGGATGAGCCGAACAGTCCGGCGTAGAAGCGGCCGCCTTCTTCGTTGGTCCAGATCACCACTTCGAGCGGATGGCGTGTTTTCTTTTTCTGGTCGTTGAGCGCGCGAATAACTTCCAGCGCGCCGAGGCTGCCAACGTCGCCATCGAAATTTCCGCCATGCGGCACGGAGTCAATGTGCGAGCCGAAGAGAAGAACCGGCAAATTCTCGGAGCCAGCGCGATGGCCGAAGATGTTGCCTGCAGGATCGATGCGGACTTCGAGCCCGGCGTCTTTCATCACACCGATCACGTGGGCGCGGCCAGCGAGATCGGCTTCGGTAAACCCGACGCGGCTGACGCCGCCTTCGGGATTCTTGCCGAACTCGCCGAGCTTCTGGAGCGTTTGCCAGAGACGATCCTGGTTGACGTGACGCCTGGTGTTGTCCTGTGCGCACGCGAGCAGCGGAAGAAAGAAGGTGAGCGACGCTGTGGCGATAGCGATTCGATTGATGAATGCTCTCACGCGGGTTCCTCTCGGCGGAGTCTCGCATGCGCGAGGGCACGGCGCAACCGCGTTAGGATTCGTGGGACCGGCGGCAGGCTGACCTGGCTGGGGTTTCGTCGCCGGGCGTGCATCGACCATAAGAATACAGGTGTCAGGGCACATGTCAGGGCACAAGTGAGCGGACGGTTCCCTGCTTTTGGTTGTAGAGCGCCTGGTCGGCGGCGCCGAGGAGGCGCTCGACGCTGGATCCGTCACGCGGATACTCAGCAGCACCGATGCTGACCGACAGCTTCGGAGGCTCGGTGTCTGCCGCGAGCCGCTGGGTGATGCGTTCCGCGACGAGACACGCCTCTTCGAGATGCGTCTCCGGCAAGACAAGCGCGAATTCATCGCCTCCGTATCGAGCGGGCGTATCGACCTCACGACAATGCGCACGCAACACGTCGGCAACACGGCAGAGCGCTCGGCTGCCCACCACGTGACCTCGCGCATCGTTGATTTTCTTGAGGCCGTCGAGGTCCAGCAGAAGCAAGGAAAAGGGGCGCCCGGTGCGGGTGTGACGCTTGATTTCGGAATCCAGACAGTCCAGCAGGTGGCGATAGTTGGCGAGATTTGTCAGCGGGTCGCTGACGGAGAGAAGCCTGGTCTGTTCCTCCTGGCGATGGCGCTCGGAGACTTCCGCGGCGAAGGCCAGTGTCATCACGGCTCCGAAGGCCACGAAGCACTGCAAGAGGAGCAAAGAATCATTGGCATTTTCTCGAGTAAACGGCCCGTAACCTTGTACCGTGCCCGCCACCGCAATAGCGCCCATCAGACAAACCGCAGCAGAAGCTTCGCGCCGCCCGAAACGAAACGCGGCCCACACCAGGAATGGGGTGCAGACGAAGGTCCAAGGATCATTCCTGATCTGTAGATGGAAGATGGGACCGAAGACGCCCGCAGCCGTGAAGAACAACCCGCAAAACAATGCGATCAGTTCAAGAAGCTGGCGCTCGGACCACTTCGGGCGCGGATTTTGTATCCAGAGGAGTAGAAATGGAGTGAAGACGAGCGCTCCCGTGGCGTCGCCGAGCCACCAAGTGCGCCAGATGATGCCGTACTGTGTCCACGAAGCGAAGCCGTCGAGAGCCAGGCTGGACGCGCCAAAGGTGGCGGCCACCGCAGTGCTTAGCAAGCCCGCATAGAGCGCAAAGCGGAGAATATCCCAAGTGCGATCGAAGGTGCGAGCTCCATTGGCGAAGCGCGTCACCAGAACGCAGGCTATGACCGCCTCGAGGGCGTTGCCGGCAGCGATGCCAACCGACGTCAGGACCGTACCGAAGGTCGTTAAGTTGACGAGAAATGCCCCACAGAAAACAGATGGCCAGAAGCGCAGGCCGAGAGTCAGCAGGGTGGCGATGGCGATCCCAGTGGGAGGCCAGACCGGCGTGGCGCTAGGATGGACCGACGCCAGACGCAGGCTCAGCTTGCCGGCGACGACGTACGCGGCGCAGAGGGCCAAGCCCTTGAGGACGTCGTAGAAGCTGCGGGAACGCAGCATTCCGTGCTCCGTGTCTTGCGGCCGCAGGGGAGAGTTGGCAGGATCGCGGCCCAGTTGGGTTGTCAACTTTATGGTAGCGAATAAGAGGAGTGAAGGGGCGTTTGATAGGGTGCGAGTTGCGAATGAGTTAGCACGTAAAGCATTGAAACAAATGGTGTTACATGCAAGCCATCGAGCCCGCGTCGCTCAGCGATACCGATACGTTCAGAACTCCTGCGAGACGCAAAGCACCCCAATCTGTCTTCCTGACGGCCAAGAACGAGAGGTGGACGCAGCGAATGAGCTGAGTGGGGGGACACAACTCGATGGTATTCGCGCGAAAGGCACGGATTTTGGGTCGCGAGAGGACAGAGTGCAGCAATCGGCTGAATGCTGTATCGGGACGGGTAAGGAGAGCTACTCCATCCGTGGAGAACAACCTGCGGCGATTTACGTCAACTGGCTACGAGCAATGTTTCGATGTGGGTTTGCAAAGCGATCAGATCGGTCTTGGCGACAACCGCGTTGATTCCGGCGGCGGAGAGGTCTTCGGTGCGAACGGCGGCGGCGTGCATCGTGAAGAGGATGATAGGCACACGCACTTGTCGTTCGCGCAGTTTTCTGGCCGCCTGAATACCGTCCATGCGAGGCATGGCCAGGTCGAGCACGATGAGATCGGGATTCAGCAGGGAAACTTTTTCGAGAGCGTCAAGGCCGTCAACCGCTTCACCGACTTCAAGCTCAGAATTGTCTTCCAGGAAGCGGCGGGTAGCGGCGCGAATCGGAAGGCTGTCATCGACGATGAGTATTCGCTTCGGCATGTCACCCACTGGAGGTGACAGCCAAAAAGCTGGAGAGCACCTTGAGACTTCTGTACGGTACCGTACCAATGTAATGGCCGATAGCGCTATCGGGTAGTTGATGTAGGGCGAGTGATGTAGGGCGAGTGAGGTTAGCGGGCTTCGCGTTCCCACTTTTCAACTTGCCGCTGAATGATGCCGTAGCATTCGCAGGTGGAAGCTTCGAGTTTGCCGCGGTTCTCGATTTTTACGGAGCCGCGTCTGTAGGTAATCAGGCCGGCCTTTTGCAGGATGCCAGCCGCGACGGTGACACTGGCTCGGCGCGTACCCAGCATGTGGGCGAGAAATTCCTGCGTTAGCGGCACGAGATCGCCGCCCAAGCGGTCTTGAGACATCAGCAGCCATCGCCCGAGCCGCGCATCGACCTCGTGCAGGCGATTGCAGGCGGCGACTTGGGTAGCTTGCAGATTCATTTCCTGCGCGAAGCGCTGGAACCTGGTGACGAGAGTTGGGCATTCACGCAGCGCCGCGACGAGATCTTTGGCGGAAAGTTTGAAAGCACTGCCGCCTACTTGCATGATTACGCGCGTCGGGCTACTGCGCAGTCCCGCAGTAAGAGGCAGGCCGACAAAACCTTCTTTGCCGCACAGGCCGACTTCAACGCTCTTGCCGTCGATGACCAGGGTCAGAAATGAAGCCAGCCCATCGTTCAAGAAAAAAGCGTGTTTGATGGATTCGCCGGCTTCGCTCAGTTCGCTAGCAACGGGCAGGGAAACGAATTGCAGTTTGGAGAAAACGGCGGAGCACTCGTCTTTTGGAAGAGCGAGCAGGATTTCGTTGTGAACGACTTGTCCCTTGAAGCTGAGTGAATTTGCGGTAGCCCTGGAGCGCGACGTTGATTTGCCAGGCATAGCATTTCCTTTGCGAAGGATTTGTCGGATTTCGCAAAGGACTGCCCAGGACAATGTTTTCGGCAGAAGAATGCTAGTGAGACGTGCTCATAATATCTCACATCCAGTTCGAAGTGACTATATGTTTAGACTACGAAAGACTAATCGCGTCTGTACGACACCGTACACACGCGAAACGTTTTTTGCTGTATAGCTAGGGTCTTCCGGCCGTAACGGCTTCGTCGAACGGAGGATTGGCGTGCCGAACGTCGAAAGTACACCGGACTATATCTCAATGGAAGTGAAATGCCCGAACTGCGGGCAGAGCATGCGCGTTGATGTGGGATTGACGACGACGGCAGGCACGACCGGTGACGAAGTGGAATGTCCGGGTTGCCACGAGCAGGTGTTGACGCTGTTTCCCGGTCCGGTGATCCGCGGGCCATTTCTCGTAGCGTGATCGTCCGGGCGGAATTAGGACTGGTAAGACCAGCGGCCGTTGAGCATAGTGCGCTCGACGGGGATAGTAACAAGGGAAGATGGATCTTCCTTGAAAGGGTCGCGGCCGAGGACTACCAGATCGGCTAACTTGCCTGCAGCAATCGAACCCTTAATTTGTTCTTCGTAGGAGGCATGGGCGCCGTTGATGGTGCCGACGCGGATGGCTTCTTCGAGCGTGATGCGCTGATTGGCGCCCCAGATGTTGCCCTGGGTGTCCGTGCGGGTGACTTGCGATTGCAGCGCCATCATGGGCTCGAAGGGGCTGGCGGTATAGTCGGACGCTTGCGTGGCGGGAATGCCGGCATCAAGGAAACTGCGCATGGCGAACATGTGAGTGAGACGCTCGGTACCGTAGAAGCGCATTTTTTCTCCGTGGTAGTAGACGTAGCTCGAGAACGGCGTGGGAATCGCACCCAGCGCCTTGATCCGCGTGACCAGGGAATCGTTGACTAGCGTGCAATGCTCCAGGCGGAAGCGCGGGTCGTTGCGCGGAGATTCTTTTTGCAAGCGCTCGTAGATGCGCAAGGTGCGGTCGATGGCCACGTCGCCGTTGGCGTGAGTGCCGATTTGCCAGCCTGCTAAATGGGCTTTGCGGGCGTGTTCGTATTGGTCGTCCTCGGACATCATCAGCAGACCAAAATAATCGGGGCTGCCTTCATAGGGTTTCGAGAGGCGCGCGGTGCGTTCGGAGATGGAGCCGTCGGCGAAGAGTTTGCAGGCGCCCAGGCGAACGAAGTCGCCGCCGAGACCGGTGCGCAGACCCGCGGCGAGCATTTTGTCGAGATGCGGATAAACAATCAGGCAGTAAACGCGAAAGGAGAGATCGCCGGATTCGCGGGCGTCTTGATAGGCGCGAAGATCTTCGGGGCTGCCCCCGGCGTCGCCTACGGATGTGATTCCGGCTTTGGCCATAGCTTTGGAAATCAGCTTGATGCCTTCGCGGCGATTTTCGCGAGTGGTGAGACCGGCGCCGAAGGTTTCAACGAGCGCGCGGGCCTCGTCGGCCACGCGTCCCGTGAATTTTCCGGTGGCGGGATCGCGATCGAACTTGCCGCCGGGCGGATCGGGAGTTTTTTCGTCGACCTTTGCCATGCGAAAGGCGGTGGAATTGTAAAAAGTAGTGTGGCCGCCGCGGTGCATTACCGCCACGGGATGATCGGGAACGGCGGCGTCGAGATCGGCCCGGGTGAGCATGCGGCCTTCGGTGCCCTTGGTATCGTCATACTTCGAGCCGAGAACCCATTCACCCGCGGCGGTTCTGGCGGCACGCTCGCGGAGAGCGGCCTGGATTGCGGCGATGGACGGGAGATCGCAGTTGACGGTAACAACCATATCCACGCCGGAACTTCCGGGATGACAATGCGCATCGATGAAACCGGGGAGCACGGTTTTTCCGGCGAGGTCGATTTTGCGAATGCCTGGCGCGGCGAGATTCAAGACTTCAGAATTGCTGCCGACCGCGAGGAAGCGCCCGTTGGCCATGGCCACGGCTTGCGCGCGGGGTTGCCGAGCGTCGACCGTGAAGATGTTGGCGTTGTGGAGAATGAGGTCGGGTTTTTCGATTTCCAGCGGGAAAAGAGAAAAGGCCGCTGCGGAACCGAGAAATTCCCGGCGCGACGGCGAATATTGCCAGGTCATGGTATACCTCGACGATGCGGATTGAGCGCGTGCATGCTAAGCGGTGCTGCCAGCGGAGTCAATGCGCGGTCCAGGAGACGATGGTGAATACCGAAGCACAAGTGGCGGGGCATTACAGCAAGCGCGGATTGGAAGCCAAGATCGTCAGCGTGATGAAGAACGCGCGAATGGATTTGCAGCATTTGACGCCGGAGCAATTGGCGCCAGCGGATGAGTTTCACGTCGGCGGATTGGACGCGACGAAAGAGCTGGCTGCGCAGATGGAATTGCGCGCTGGGCTGCGATTACTGGATGTGGGAAGCGGGATTGGCGGCCCGGCGCGATATTTTGCTTCGCGGGGTTGCGCGGTGACGGGGATCGATTTGACGCAAGAGTTCGTGAGCGTGGCCACTGCGCTTACGAAAATGATGAAGTTGGAAGGGACGGCTGAGTTTCAGCAAGGCAGTGCGCTGAAGATGCCGTTTGCGGACGGCGCTTTTGACGGCGCTTACATGCTGCATGTGGGAATGAATCTGACCGACAAAGCGGCAGTGTTTCGCGAAACGCGGCGAGTGATGAAAAGCGGCGGGCTGTTCACGGTGTTTGACATCCTGCGTTGCGGCCCCGGCTCGTTTGGGTTTCCCGTGCCCTGGGCGCAGAACATGGAGACCAGTTTCGTGGCGGATACCGGCGGCTACCGGATGGCGCTGCAAGAAGCAGGATTCAAGGTGGAAAAAGTACGGGGACGACGGCAGTTCTCGATTGAGTTTTTGCAACGGGCCATGGCGCGGGCAGCGGAAGGAGGGACGCCGGCGCTGGGATTGCACTTATTGCTTGGCGAGCGAACGCCGGAGATGATGAAAAATGTTCTGACGGCGATACAGGGTAGCGTGTTGGAACCGGTGGAGATGATTGGGCGTGCGTTGTAAGCTGGCGGCTTGCGAGATTACGGGCGCTGCGGGACCGAGAAGCGGCGAAGCGAGGATTGCAGCAGCGACGTGGCGAAGTGAAACGGCGCGTAGCACAGCAGCAGCGCCAGGGATGCTGTCGCGTAGATGAAAAGTCGCAGCCTCATGCTTGTAGAAACACGGCTGGCGGCGAAATGTCGCGGATCGTCTGAGTTAAAGAACGAATAGAGTCGCGCCGGCAAGACGCCAGCGCCACCAGAGCGCGATCGTGAAGCGAAGCGGCCAGCCAATGTCAGGAGAGTTTAAGATCGATCAAATCGTCCCGCGCCGGCTTCGGAGATTGCGGCCCAGCCGCGCTGTAGTCTTCGGGGAGAGTCTCAAGAAACCGCAGGCGGCGCTGGATCACGTTCAGCAGGGTCGAGAAAAGTGCCACCCAGACGAAGATTGTGACGATCGAGTTCCAGGGATATACAAGCCAAGGCGACTCATCGGCAATCTTGACGTTTGGACCTTGCGGATCGTGCAGGATTCGGACCGATGAGTTGAGCGGGTGACGCAGCGCCCAAGCGCTGACGGTGGTCCAAGAGCCGGTGGTGCGAGTACTCACGGTTCCCCAGCAGGGAAAAGGATCACGGACATCCGAGGAAATGGTGCCGGTCATGCATTCGCCAACGGGCACGGCAAACCCCACTTCGTATTTTATCCAGTACTGGGTGCCGCGCGTGGTGTTTCCGGGACGCCCTCGGTTGGACTTTATCTGGCACGAGGATATGAAGCCATCCGCAACCGGCCAACTCTGCCGAGCGTGAAGTTCGGTAAACACATCCCAAAGAACAGACAAACTGCCCAGCCCGCCAAATGCGAGGAAGAGAATGGCAGCGCCCCGCAGAAACTTCGTTTTGCCACGGTCCGGCAGCAACTGAGCGAGCATGCCGATGTCGTTCACGGGCGGGACCGCAGGGCTGTCATAGGCGGGCACATCTTGATTGTAATCCGGGGATGCAGGACGACAGTGCGTGAGTGCCAAAGAGATACGACGTCTCCTGCAGATCGCGCTAGAAGGAACCCCCGGCGATGGAGGGAACGAGGAGGACACGGTCGCCTTCTTTCAGGGCGCAGGACTCGCCGCCGAGAAAGCGGATGTCTTCTTCGTTGAGATAGACATTGAGGAATTGGCGGATTTGTCCTTGCTCGTCGCGGACGTGGCGTGCCAGGGCGGGGAATTTCGCAGTCAGGTCGTTGAGCGCGTCGGCGACGGTGGCCGCGGCGGAGTCAACCTTGGGTGCGCCTTCGGTGAAGCGGCGGAAGGCTGTGGGGATTTCGATGGTGATTGGCATTTCTACTGTGTCTCCTTAAGACTGTTTCCTCAAGCTGTGGCTTCACAAGATTCCCGCACGCAAAAACGAGGGTTGGGCATGCGCAGAAAACGTCAAGAAGCTCCTGCTATGGCCGGCTGGGCTACGCCGGGGTTGAGTTGCGCGTCGAGATAGGCTTCAAAAGCCTCCAGGCGAGGGGCGATGGCCTGGCTTAGTGGGAAGTCGGCGGCTATCGCGTCCGTCGTCTTCAGGCCGTTCCCGGTGATGCAGACGACCGTGGTTTCGTGCGGCTTGATGCGATTTTGCGCGACGAGCTTTTGCGTGACGCCCGCGGTTACTCCGCCTGCGGTTTCGGTGAAGATACCTTCGGTTTCGGCAAGGAGCTTGATGGCATCCACGATTTCCGGATCGGAAATGTCGTCGGCCCAGCCACCAGAGTCGCGAATTTGCTTGATGGCGAAAGATCCGTCGGCGGGATTGCCGATGGCCAGCGAGCGCGCAATAGTGTTGGGTTTTTGCGGCTCGAAGCGCTGTAGATGACGTTTGACGCCATCGGAGATTGGCGAGCAGCCGGTGGCTTGCGCGCCAAAGAATTTCACGGGTTTGGGTTCGACCCAGCCGAGCTCGACCAATTCGCGAAAGGCCTTGGCTATTTTTGTGATCAGCGAGCCGCCAGCCATGGGCACGACTACGTTGTCAGGCAGCGCCCAGCCTAGTTGTTCGGCGATTTCGAAGCCGTGCGTCTTCGAGCCTTCGGAGTAGTAGGGGCGGAGATTGACGTTGACCAAGCCCCACTGGAAGCGGTCGGCGATTTGCGCGCAGAGCCGGTTGACGTGATCGTAGTTGCCATCGATGCGTACGATGCGCGCACCATAGACAGCAGTATTAAGAACTTTGGCCGGCTCGAGATCGGCGGGGATAAAGACGCAAGCTTTGAGACCTTGCTGGGCAGCTTGCGCGGCAACCGCATTGGCCAGATTGCCGGTAGACGAGCATCCTACGGTGGTGAATTGAAAGCGGCGCGCGGCAGCAAGCGCCGTGGCCACGACGCGGTCTTTGAAAGACAAGGAAGGGAAGCACACGGCGTCATTCTTAATATAGAGATTCTGCAAGCCCCAGCGCTCGGCCAGCTTTCGTGAACGGACCAGCGGTGTGCCGCCGACCGCTGAGGCTGGCGTGAAGTCGTCTGGAAGCGGCAAAAATTCCGAGTAACGCCACATGTTAAAGGAGCGGGAGGCTAAGGCCTCGCGGTGAGCGATCTTGCGCAGGGCGTCGTAGTCGTAAGCGACTTCAAGCGGAGAAAAGCAGTCCTCGCAGAACGAGCGGGGCGCATTGCCCCAGAGTTTGGAACACTCGCGACAGCGAAGCTGGTAGTGCGTAGACATGGCAAGCCCCTCAGTTCGGTTCGTCTATGGCGATGAGGGCAGCGCGGAGGGAGAAAACAAAAAGCCCTCCGTGCCAAAGAGTGCTCGGAGGGTCTCAGAAAATCTTCTGGGAAACTCGAAAAGCTCTTTAGCAGTTTTTTACGTGGAGCAAGTTGCCCTAAATCGCCACGTTTCGGTCGACCGCCGCCGGCCAACCCGCCGCAGACTGCAGCTACATCTTTTATGCTTGAGAACAAAAGACTTGTCAAGCGCATTTGTGGTCAGGGGACGGGCGATCCATGGTTCGCAACCTGGTGGCTCGCAGTGTAGCGCAGACGAGGCAAAAAGTTATGACCCGCCGGCAAGATGCCGACGCCACCAGAAAAACACCAGAAAGATAAGGGTTGCTGGGATAGTGGAAAACAATTACAACAGTTTCTCGTTCCCCTGCGTCCAATCAGAGGGACGAAGAGGCAGCACGAGGGACCCGTCCGCAGGGACAGTGTTGTTCGGGGCGCAACCATGGCGCAACGCAACTGGACGGAATCCAGGGTGTTATAATCAGCAGGAGAACTGGGCGTGGGGTCCGGAAAAATTAGGAGCAAGCCAAGATGGGCGACCAAGTGAAAGAAATTGTGGGCTGGGCCCGGCGGCGCAAAGTGCTGGCCGGGATTTTTTTGGCATTCACGCTGGGCGTGGGAATCATGATCGGTTCCGTGGTTTCCGACCGCGTGCAGGCCATGCGCAATACGTTTGCCGGCACCAACGCCAGCAAACTGGCGGTGCCCGATCCAATTCCTTCGGCCAGTTCGTTTTCAGGAATTGTGAATCGCGTGGAACCCGCGGTGGTCAACATCGCGACGACGCAGGTGCTCGAACGGCACCCCACCAAAAAGCGCCGCTCGCAGCCCTACGATCAAGACGATCCGATGCAGGACTTCTTCGACAAGTTTTTTGACGGGCAGGGACAGAACGCTCAGCCTCAAGCGGAACGCAGCCTGGGTTCCGGCGTGATCGTGGACAAGCGCGGCTATATCCTGACCAATAATCACGTTGTCGAGCAGGCCACCAAAATTCAAGTGCAGCTCAACGGCGAAACCAACAAGTACACCGCCAAAGTCATCGGCGTGGACGAAGATACTGACCTCGCGGTGATCAAGATTGACGCCGGAAAAGACCTGCCGGTCGCCAAGCTGGGTAATTCCGATGGCGTTCAAGTCGGCGATTGGGTGCTGGCCATTGGCAGCCCCTTTGGTTTGCAGGCTACGGTGACAGCGGGAATCATCAGCGCCAAAGATCGCGGCGGCATCGGGCACCAGTTCCAGCGATTTGTACAGACGGACGCGGCCATCAATCCGGGAAACTCCGGCGGGCCGCTGGTAGATCTAGCCGGGGAAGTGATCGGCATCAATACGGCGATTATCACCGGAAGCCGCGGATACGAGGGCGTAGGCTTTGCCTTGCCGTCGACGACTGCGATCAACGTCTACAACCAGATTATTTCGCAGGGCCGCGTAACCCGCGGTTCCATCGGCGTGAGCTTCCAGGAGGAGCTGGGCACCAATTCGATTACGCTGAAGTCTCTCGGCGCTCAGAACGGCGTGGTGATTGAAAGCGTCGAGCCCGGAAGCCCGGCGGAGAAGGCCGGATTGAAGGGCGGCGACGTCATCACCAGCGTCAATGGCCAACAGGTGAAGACCGGCAACGACCTGGTCAATCCGATCGCGCAAGCGCCGATTGGCAGTAAGGTCAAGCTGAACTACGTGCGCGACCGCCAAGCCAAGGAAGCCACTGCCATCGTCGAAGACAGGACGCGTGTATTCCCGAACAGCGCCGGCCGGCTAGGGGATCAGCCCGGCGACGTAGCTCCCACGGAGTTTGGTTTGCACGTCGAAAACCTGACGCCGGAACGCGGACGCCGCATCGGCCTCGAAGGCCAGAAGGGCGTGGCTGTAACCGGCGTCGATCCAGCCAGCTTCGCGGAAGACCTCAACTTTGGACGCGATGACGTCATCGTGGAAGTGAATCGCGAGAGCGTCACTTCGGTTGACGAATATCGCAAAGCCATCTCGAAACTGAAGCCGGGCGACAGCGTCGTCTTCAAAGTGCTTCGCAAACAGGATAGTGACCGTATCCACACGGTGTTTCTGCCGGGTGTGGTGCCACCGAACAAGTCGGAGTAAGCTCCGCCTACGGCGATATTTTTTCAACGATCCCATGAAACCGCGAACCGCGACACACCTGGCTCTCGCGCTGCTCGTTGCAGCCGGGCCGGGTGTGTCAGCGGCTCGAACGGCGGGTTCGCAAGCCGCGCCGAGCACCAAGAAAAAGCCGACGGCGTCTAAGACCAGCACGCAGAGTTCGACGCACCAGCCCTCCACGAAGAAATCCAGCAACAAGTCTGGCAAGCGCGCGACTAGCGGACGCGGCAAAGGCCAGAAGGTGCCCACAGCCGACCGGCTCACCGAAATTCAGCAGGCGCTCGCCAAAGATGGCTCTTATGCCGGCACACCGAGCGGGAAATGGGACGACGGAACGGTTTCGGCGATGAAAAAATATCAACAGACCCACGGTCTGAACCCCAGCGGGAAGCTGGATGCCAAAACGCTTCAGCAACTGGGCTTGGGCTCGCAAACGGCTGGCGTAGCAGCACCCATGCCGCCGATAAGTTCTTCAAGTACGTCTGCACCCGCAAAAACCATTGCACAGCAGCGGCAACCCTAGCCCGGCTGCGTTCAGTGCGGCGGCTGGCGGGAGAAACTCCCACGAAGTTTCGCTGCCGGCCAGGTTTGTGGGGGCGTTTCACCACCAAAATCTTTAGTAAATATTGTCAGCCGCAGGGCCGGGTTGCCCGCGGCCCTCGATGGCGTACAAACTCACTTATGTTCCTTCCGCGCTGCCGGAATGTTTTTCGCTGCGTACGCTAGTGCTGTCGCTGGTGCGATCAGGGAGTTGGTGCGCGGGCCGGCGGGGAAAATTACGACGGTTCTTGATTGATTTTCCGCGCCGAGTGAAATAGAAGTCACGCGACGGGAAACGCAGGGTTGCGCGGTGACTGCCGCGAAAGGACCGGAGCTATGAGGATGTTGCGATGGATGTGGGCGATTGCGTTAGTGCTGCTGGCAGGAGTTACCGTTTTTGCGCAGGAGCGTGCGGCGCCCAAGGCTGTTCGGGTGGTCAAATTCGGCAAGCTGTGGGATGCGAAAGGGAAGTTGTGGACCAACGCGATTGTCATCGTCGAGGGCGAAAGGATAAAGGGGGTGACAACGGATGCTTCCGCGATTCCGGCTGGAGCTGAGGTGATCGACCTTTCGAAATACACCGGATTGCCGGGGATGATCGATGTACACACGCATATGACGTTCTATACGGATGAAACGCCGGGAACGCCGATGGTGAAGCAGTTGACCACCAATCCTCCGGCGGTGGAAGTGTTTCTGGCGCGCAAGGGCGCGCTGCGAACGCTGGAGGCTGGCGTGACCACGGTGCGGGATCTGGGCGCCGATCAGTACCTGGACATCGCCATGCGGGACTTGATCAATCGTGGCGAAATGATCGGCCCGCGCATGTT
>Ga0137403_10005408_pt1 | contig 14832 bp, 15 predicted proteins | sample CZOMad2_1_16fung_FD_122057 | JGI IMG/M metagenome (GOLD analysis project Ga0137403, IMG submission 122057) | Vadose zone soil fungal communities from Angelo Coast Range Reserve, California, USA - CZOMad2_1_16fungal (Hybrid Assembly) | ecosystem: Environmental > Terrestrial > Soil > Vadose zone... | reverse complement strand
AGCGGATTAGCGAGGCCTGCGGGCTGCGCGTTGGCCGGACGGAATAATGCATCGCGTTCTTCCGCCACGTGCGGAATCGTCATTATTTCGTGATAGCCGAGGCCGATCAGCCGCTCGCGCACTCGCGTTTCCGCTTCGTAGTTCGGCAGACGGGCCGCGCCCTGGCGCGACACCGGAAAGCGCGGCGGAAATTTGTCGAGGCCGTAGATCCGGGCGACTTCTTCGATCAAGTCGATTTCGCGCTCAACCTCGGCGCGCCACGACGGTTGCGTGCATTCCCAGGCGGCGAGCAGCGAGCCTTCCGTGCCGCGATTCTGGTCGATCCGTACGGGCGAAAATCCCAGCGCGCCGAGGCTCGCTTCGATTTGTTTGTCGGGAACGTCGGCGCCCATTACGCGGAGGAGTTCCGCGCGCGTCAGCACCATCTTTTTGGGCGCGCGCTTGCCGGGGTAAATATCCACGACGCCGGCCAACAATTCGCCGCCAGCAAGTTGCAGGATCAGCTCCGCCGCGCGGCGCGAGGCGAGTTCGGCCATTTGCGGATCGGCGCCGCGGCCGAAGCGCGTGGAGGCTTCGGTGTGCAGCTTCAAGGTACGGGTGGCGCGGCGGATGGCGATGGGATCGAACCACGCGCACTCGATCAGAACATTTTTGGTGGAGAAGGAAATTTCCGTTTCCGCGCCGCCCATGATGCCGCCGATGCCGACGGCGCGCGAGCCGTCGCCATCCGCGATCACGCAGATGGCGGGATCGAACGTGCGCTCGATGCCGTCGAGCGTGTGAATTTTTTCGCCGGGCTTCGCTTTGCGCACGACGATGCGATGATCGCGAACTTTGTCGTAGTCGAAGGCGTGCAGAGGATGGCCCAACTCGAGCATCACGTAGTTGCTGACGTCCACGACGTTGCTGATGCTGGCGACGCCGCTGGCTTCCAGGCGTTCGCGCAACCACGGCGGCGATGGCTGAATTTTTACTCCGCGGATTACGCGAGCGGTGAATCGCCCGCAGAAGTCCGCGGATTGAATGTCCACGCTCACCGCATCGCTGGCTTTCGCCGAGCCTTCCGCCGGCTTCGGCGCGATCGGCTTCAGCGGCAGTTCGTACACGGCACTGATTTCGCGCGCGATTCCGTAGTGACCCAGACAGTCGGGGCGATTCGAGGAAACTTCCGCGTCGATCACGGCGCCGTGCGGTCCTTTTTCGACGCCGCCGATGTTGGTGCCGGAAAGGGCGAGCCGCGACGCGAGGTCGTCGGGCGACGCGGTGACGTCGACGAAGTCCTTTAGCCAGCTGTAGACGACCTTCATGCGCGCGTCCTAACCTGGAATCGGTAGCCGGTATCGTTCATCGTAATCATCGATCGGTTGAGGTCCTCCCCTCTGCTCAGGATGACAATTAGGCGGTGTCTCATCGGGTTGGAGGCGTCATGATCCGGACTGCGGCCACCGGCCGAAATACACGTGCGTTGCGTATTCCATGCGGACCTGGCCGTTTTCCTGGTTGGCTCGGAACAATTCTTCGAGGGCGGCCATCATTGGCGCGTAATTTGGCTGGCCTTCTTGCGGAGCGTAGGAGCTGCTGCGCAGCCGGCCGGCCAGGCCTTCCCAGTCGAGAATTTGCGCGTTTGGCACGCTGTGCTGTGCGACCGTGCCGCCCACGAAAAATTCCTCCATCGTCTGCTTTTCCGGATAGGAGTCGCGGACGCGCGTGTAATCCGTGCCGAACTTCACGAGCAGCTCTTCGTAAGCGTTGGCGAATGCAGAATCCATTTGGCGGTCGTTGTAGAGCACTACGACCCAGCCGGCCGGCTTGAGGATGCGTTGGAATTCACGCCGGGCCGCGGCGGGTTCGAACCAGTGGAACGCCTGGCCAGCGGTAACGAAATCGACGGTGCCGCTTTCAAGTGTGGTGGCTTCCGCCGGGGCATCGATGCTGACGAAGGAATCGTATGACGCGAGATATTCTTCGCCGGCGTGGCGCATTGCTTCGTTTGGCTCGATGCCGTAGACACGATTGCCATTCTTGAGGAAGAGCTCGCTGAGAAATCCCGTGCCGGAACCGATGTCGGCAATTACGTGACCCGAACGCAGATCGCATTCCTTGCGCAGCAGGTTGAGCGCTTCCGCGGGATAGCCGGGGCGATAGCGAACGTAGTCGGCGACCCGGCTGGAGAATCGTTGTTTGGAGTCGGTGAAGGTCATGGGAATTGCCGTAGGAACCGCAGATCGTTTTGGAAAAACACCTGGATGTCGTCGATGCCATACTTAAGCATGGCCAGCCGGTCGATGCCGATGCCGAACGCGAAGCCGCTGACTTTTTTCGGGTCGTAGTGGACGAAGCCGTAGACGGCGGGATCGACCATGCCCGCGCCGAAGAGCTCGATCCAGCCGGCGCCTTTGCACTTCGAACAGGTTCCGCCGCCGGCGGAAACGCCGCTGCCGCCGCAGAACACGCAGGTGACATCGAATTCTACGCTCGGCTCGGTGAACGGGAAATAACTGGGACGAAAGCGCGTCTTGACGCCGGGGCCGAAAAACTCTTTCACGAAGTATTCAATCGTGCCGGTGAAATCGCAGAACGTGATGTCGGTGTCGACTGCAAGGCCTTCCACTTGGTGGAACGCGAAGGAGTGGGTGGCGTCGGGGTTGTCGCGGCGATAGACCTTACCGGGGACGATCACGCGGACCGGTGGCTGGCGCTTTTCCATGGTGCGAATCTGCATCGGCGACGTATGGGTGCGCAGCAGCAATGGAGTCGGCGCGCCTTCGGGCAGGTCAATGTAGAACGTGTCCATGTCGTCGCGGACCGGATGAAATTCGGGGATATTCAGCGCTTCGAAATTGTAGTAAGGCGTCTCGATTTCCGGTCCTTCGACGACGGAAAATCCAATCGACACGAAGATGTCTTCGATTTGCTGGAAGACCTGGCGGATCAGGTGATGGGACCCCACCGGGCGCGTCACGCCAGGTAGAGAAAGATCGACGCGTTCGCGCGCCAACGCGGATTCGTCGGAGCCGGCTTCGATCGCCAGCTTGCGGGCCTCGATCTGAGCTTCGACATGTGCCCGAAGCTTGTTGAGTTCCTGGCCGACGACGCGCTTCAGTTCTGAAGTTGCGGGTTTGAGCCAGTTATCGGTGATCTGGGTTAGCACACCGGATTTGCGGCCCAGCCAAGTGTCGCGAAGGTGCTTCCAGGAACCCTCGTCGCGCGCGACGGCCGAGTCGGCATCAAAGCGCGCGAGGATCTCCGTGAAAAGCGCGACGACCTGCTCGGGTTGCGCGGCGCCGAGTGCGGCTAGGGTTTGGGCGGGTTTGTTTTCTGGTGCGGTCATCACAATAGCTCAGCGATGTGTTGTTGCCGAACCTCAAAGGCGCCCGCCACCCTTCGTGTCTCAGGGTAAACGGTCGGCGGGCCGTACAACTGTGGGCGGGACTCGAAGGGTCCCGCCCACGTGTGGTCTATCGGCCGCTACGCTTTTTTCTTTTTTACTGGCGGTGGCGCGGCGGATTTCGCCGTTGCTGCCAGGCTCGCAAATGCCGCAGCGTCCTTCACCGCAATGTCTGCTAGCACTTTGCGGTCCAGATCGACGCCTGCGGCTTTCAGACCGTGGATCAGCTGGCCGTAGGTGATGCCGTTTAGGCGCGCGGCTGCGCCGATGCGCTGGATCCAGAGGCGGCGATACTGACGCTTCTTGACGCGGCGGTCGCGGAAGGCGTAGCGATCGGCGCGGTTGGCGGCCTCTTGTGCGGACTGGTACAGCTTGCTTTTTGTTAGGAAAAAGCCTTTTGTGCGCTTGAGGTATTTCTTTCGCCGCGCACGGCGTTTTGTGCCGCGTTTTACGCGAGCCATGGGTTTCTCCTTTTTGTTTGGGGAGACAACGCGGTGCGGGCGCGCGGAAATACACGCGTTACGCAACGGGTTTGTCTCCGGTGGTGCTTGTAGGGAATCGTCCGCTTTGCGCGGACACGCCGGACTAAGGTCCGGCGCCTACATTGCCGCTTTCAATTGCTTGCGGCGTATCGGCCGGCAGGCACCCGTGTAGCGCTGCCCGGCGCGATTTGCGGGGCTTGCGCCCCGCGTTGTTGCATCTCAACTTCGTGAAGCGGAAGTTGAAAACCTTGAAACAAAATGCCTGGCCGAACCGTGTTTGCGGCTCTAAGCGTAAGGAAGCATCTGCCGCACGGAAGCCAAGTCGGCCTTATTGACCAGCGTCAGCTTCTTCAGTTTGCGCATGCGGCCGGGGGCTTTGGTACCCAGCAAATGGCGCTTGCCGGAATGCATGCGAATAATCTTGCCCGTTGCGGTGACCTTGAAACGTTTCGCGGCGCCGCGGTGGGTCTTGAGCTTCAGCTTTGGTTTCGACTTGTTTCTTGGCATTGCTAAAACCTTTCTCGCTTTGTTCTGGTTCGCGTCGCCGATTTTCTACCGCCGACTGCCATGCAACATTGATTTGGTATCGCATGATCAAAACTGCGCCCGCATCGGAAGGCGGCCGCTTACAAAAGCAAGCTTACTGCGCTTGTTGGGCCGCTTGCGGCATGGGCTTGGCTACCGCTACGCCCTTTTTCGGTGCGAGCAACGCAACCAAGACGTTGCCTTCCATGCGCGGCATGGTTTCGATCTGGCCATGCTCGCCGATTTCGCCTAACAAACGGGTCATCTTGGCGCGGCCCACTTCCTGGTGCGCCATTTCGCGGCCACGATGGAAAATCATGGCGCGTACTTTGTGGCCTTCCCCGAGGAAGCGAATGATCTGGTTCTTGCGAACCTGATAGTCGTGCTCCGCGGTTGCCGGACGAAACTTTACTTCTTTCAGTTGCGAGCCGCGGCTGCTCTTGCGCTGCTCGTGGGCTTTTTTATTCTGCTGGTAAAGGAATTTGCCGTAATCAGTGATTTTGCAAACGGGCGGATCGGCTGTGGGTGAAATTTCCACCAAATCGAGTCCGCGTTCGCGCGCCATTTTTATGGCTTCGAACGGTTGCATGACCCCAAGCTGACCGCCTTCTTCATCGATGACCCGGACTTCACGCGCCCGGATTCGTTCATTTACTCGAGTGCGATCGGCCTGTCGGAAGTTACGTTCTGCGATATTTCCCCCTAACCAATTTAAGGCGCCAAATTACCCGCCCCGCCGGGCTCGGCCTGAATCAACTACTTGCGTGACGTGAACAAATCCAAGTCAGCGCGCCCATCCACATAGTGAAAAACCATCGAGGGACGGGCTTCGAAGTATAGCACGTACGCACATTGCTACGACAAGGGTTAGATGCTGGAGGAGAGACAACGTGCGCAGCCGCAGGGCTGGTTAGGGCCTGTCGAAGCCTTGACCCGGCATCAAGTACATCACCAGGCCCAACGCTACCAGGAGGGCCGCGAAATAGGCCGTGATTGCGCGGCTGGGTTGCACCGGAAAATCTTTGGTGAACAGGCGATAGGTGGCGCCCGCAGCTACCACCAGGAAGATTTTCTCGTCCAACACGAAGCAAAGAATCAGGGCGGCGGTGAGAATCACGATGCGCTCGGTTTTTTCCAGCGCAGCAAAGGCCTTGCCGCCATCGAGGACCCAAACTGGGGTGAGGTTGATGACGTTGAGTACAGCCGACGAGCGGGCGAGGGCGGCCCACAGGCCGTTGCCCGTCTTCCACCAGAGCAGCGCGCAAACTGCGGCGCCTAGCAGGCCGGCGAGAGGTCCCGCGAGGCTGACGGCGGCTTGAGTGGCGAGCGAGACGCCCATCGCTGCCCAACGCACGTAGGCGCCGAATCCCGGGAAGAACATGGGCATTTCCGCCGGCAGGCCGCGGCGCTTGATGTCGATGTAGTGGCCCATTTCGTGGACGAGGATAAGGACTGCGAAGCCGACGCCGAATTTCGGTCCGTAAAGCGCCCAGTAAAAAGCCAAAAACGTGGCCAGGCTCAGCAACGATTTCAGCTTGAAGAGAGTCAGGAGAAATTTACTTTTTGCAAGTAGGACCGCTATGGGCGCAAGGGGACCGAGCTTTTTGGCCCAAGCGTGCTGCTTTTCCGGTTCGGCTGCGGCGGCGAGTTCCAGTTCGCTGGCTTTGTTGCGGACCCACTTGGCTTGCTCGGCTTGCGGCGGAAGAAGTTCCAACGCTTTGAGCCAGGCCGCGCGCGCCTTCCGGAGTTCGCCGTGCTCTTCGAACATGCGCGCGCCCGCGGAGATTTGTTCCAGTTCGGCGGCGTGGACCAGAGTGTGGCACTGCTCGCAAGCCAAGGTTCCGGCGCTCAGTTCGCGGGAGCAGGCTTTGCAGGTGCGAGCTAGGGAGACGGGAAGAGTGGACACGTTGGCTCAGGAGCCGGCGTCGGGTTTCGCCGGCGCTGACTTGCTGAAGGGTCCAAGGATGTCGAGCGGGCGAGCCGCGGTGAGTTGCCAGGCGATGCGGATGCCGACGAAGAGGATCACCAGGCCGATTACGCCGTGGAGCGGATCTTGCAGTTCGAGAAACGGAGAAGCGAGGCCGGCCAGAGTGAGCATGCCGATCGCGGAGCCGATGCTCATTTTTGGCTTGGGCGAGCCGGGTTCCGGTGAAACGGGGTCGGGCGTCACGACTACTGCTCCGGGATCTGTGGACGGGTCCGCCTGAGCGGCCGGAGGCGGTGCGTGTTTCACGAGATTTTGTTTCTGCGCGTTGCGATGCTTGACGATTTGCGAGATGCCGATGGGAATAGCGGAGAGTGAGACGGCGGCATAGGTCAGCGCGACGGCGGCGATCTGGTAGCGGCGGCCGCCGATTCCGTTCGTGCCCTTCATGATTGCTTTGCCGACGATGTAGCCGACGGCCAGAGAGATGTAGCCGAGCATGAGTCCGGTGATGATGCCAAATCCAGCGTAGATGATGAGGCCGAGGATGGCGCCGCCAATTCCGAAGAGCAGGCCGCGGACGAAGGTCTGATGCGTATCCTTGGGCGAACGCAGGTGCGCCTGTTCGCCGCAATACGCGCAGGTGAGGGCGCCGTTGACTTTGTAATATTGCGAGCTGATGGATTGGCTACAGGATTTGCAACGCTCGGCGCCGGAAACGCCGGCGTATTCAGCGGTGCCGAATTGGGGGGTGGGATTCGTCAGGCTGTTGGACATGATGCGAAAAATACCATGGCCTGCAGGTGCGCGAAATAGACCGTTCCGTATGGGTTACTAAAAGCTTAGGCACGAACACGAAGCAGGCGAAGCATTTCTGATTTGCGCGGTCAGAAAGTTACGTCGAGTTGGCCATTGGGGCCGGTAATGATGGCATGCAGGTTCGGGGTTTCGGCCTGCGTGATGGGCAAGTCGAGTTGGAGCTGATCGACTTGCTTCAGAAGCGTGTCGGGACGCGGCGTGGCGGCTTCGAAGAACGTGAGGCTGCAACCTTGCGGCGCGTCCACTGAGGGGTGAAGCGCGTTGGCGCCCCACTCAATGAAAAACGGCAGGAGACCTCCGGCATCGTCTTTCAACGCGAGCGTTTTCCAGTTCAGGACGCGGCCGTCAGGGCGCTTTCTGGAGCCTGGCTTCGGGCCTATGAGGGCAACGCCTTCGCTCTTGAGACGCTTCGCGAATGTCTCGATGTCGCCGGGATGGGCAGCCCAGGCGACCAGGACCGGTTTCTCCAACTTTCGCAGGTCTCTTGAGTCGGCACTGGCGGGTTGCTTGGGATCGGGCGCGATGATTTCGAGGTAGCGGTTGCGACCGAGCGAGAGCAACGCGTTGCGTGTGCCCGCGCCGGGGTGGACGCCGCCGAATGCGGCGCGGACGCCGGTGTGTTCTTCGACGAAGGCGATTCCGGCGTCGAGATCGGCGCTGCCGAGAAGGATGTGGTCGAGCAAGGTTGGCGTTCGCTCCTGCGCCGACCATGAGATGCGCGGTGAGGCGAGCGCGGCTGCACCCCCGGCGATGAGGAGCCGGCGCGAAATGGTTTGTATCATGCGATAGATCCTAATGTGCGGGCGGCGGAAACTACAAGCTGACGGTTGCGGAGCTTTGGCCGCGCTTGCGGAGGTAGGCGTGCCAGAAGAGACGTGCGGCGACTGCGCGCCATGGTCGCCAAGGTGCGCTCATTTTTTCGAGCTTCTCGGGCGACGGACGCTGGCGAAGGCGCTTAACTTCTTGAACGGCGGTGGCCAGCGCGAGATCGCCTACCGGCCAGATGTCCGGGTGGCGCAGGGCGCTGAGGAGATAAATGTCGGCGGTCCAGCGGCCGATGCCTTTTAGCGCGATGAGTTTTTCTCGGGCGTGGTCTTCGTGCAGGTCGTGCAGCGCTTTTAGATTGAATTCGCGGCGCTGAATGGCTTCCGCTAGCAGTCGCGTGTAATGCGCTTTCTGGCGGCTGAAGCCCAGCTTTCGCATTTCTATTTCGGTGAGTTTCAGGAAGCGGGCGGGAGTGAACGGGCGGACCACTTCCTGCAATCGCTGATAAAGCGCTCTCGCGGAAGCGAGCGAAACTTGTTGCTCAAGGATGATGTAGACGAGCGTTGGGAAACCGGGCTCGCGAACCCAGAGCGGCGGCGAGCCGTATTCTTCGAGAACGCGAGCAAGATCGGGGTCGCGCTGGGCTAGCTCTGCGATGGCTTGCGCGAAGAATTCTTCGGTCATGCGGATTAGAGATGCTGGCGGCACTTGGGAATTCCAGTCAGCGGGGAAAAACTCAGCTAGTGGCGCGGGAATCGCTCTCTTGTTGCAGCGTGGCGAGAAAATCGGCAAGCGGCTTGGGGCCGAGATCGCCTTTGCTGCGGTGACGGACTGAGACGGTGCCAGCTTCGGCTTCTTTGGCGCCGACTATGAGCATGTATGGGATTTTTTGCATTTGCGCGTCGCGGATTTTCGCGGGCAGCTTTTCGTTGCGCTCGTCGAGATGGACGCGGGTATTGTGGCGCTTCAACGTTTCGGTTACGTGTTTGGCGTAGTCGATTACTTTTTCGCTGACTGGGCAGATTTCGACCTGCACCGGAGCGAGCCACAACGGGAAGGCGCCGGCGTAGTGCTCGACGAGAATGCCGAAGAAACGCTCGACCGAGCCTAGCAGGGCGCGGTGCACCATCAGAGGTTGATGGCGCGAGCCGTCTTCGCCGACGTATTGGAGACCGAAGCGGCCGGGCAGGTTGAAGTCGAACTGGACCGTAGTGAGCTGCCAGGAACGGCCGATCGCGTCGATCAGCTTGACGTCAATTTTTGGGCCGTAGAATGCGGCTTCGCCGGCGATGCGCTTGAACGGGATTTTCATGCGGGTCATGGTATCGGCGAGAGCGGCGGTGGCACGCTGCCAGTCTTCGGGCTTGCCGGCGTAATTTTCCGGATGAGCGGCGTCCCAGTCAGAAAGCTCGACTTCGTATTGGTCGAAGCCAAAATTCTTCATTACTGCAAATGCGAAATCGACGCAGGCCTCCACTTCACTTTCGATTTGCGACGGCATACAGAAGATGTGGGCGTCATCCTGGGTGAAGCCGCGCACGCGCATCAGGCCGTGCAGCACGCCGCTGCGTTCGTAACGATATACGGTGCCGAGCTCGGCGTAACGCACCGGCAGATCGCGATAGCTACGGAGTCTCGACTTGTAAATGAGGATGTGGCCCGGGCAATTCATGGGCTTCAACTGATATTCGGCCTTTTCGACTTCCACGGGACCGAACATGTTGTCTTTGTAGAAGCCGGTGTGGCCGCTGGTATTCCACAATTCGCGGCGCATGATGTGGGGGGTATAGACCAGATCGTAGCCACGCTTGAGAAGTTCGACGCGCAACCAGTCTTCTACAATCGTGCGGATCAAGCCGCCCTTGGCATGCCAGAAGATCAGGCCCGGGCCGGCTTCGTCTTCGATGCTGAATAGATCGAGCTCGGCACCAAGCTTGCGATGATCGCGGCGCTTGGCTTCTTCGAGGCGGTGCAGATATTCGTCGAGTTCTTTCTGAGTGAAAAAACACGCGGCGTAAATGCGCTGTAACTGCGGATTGCCTTCGTGGCCTTTCCAGTAGGCGCCCGCCACGCTCATTAACTTGAATGCCTGAATGCGCTTGGTCGAGGGAATATGCGGGCCGCGGCAGAAATCGATGAATTTTCCGGTGGTGTAGAACGACACCATCGGGTCTTCGGCTTTTTCTTCGACGAGTTCACACTTGAAAATCTGATCGGTCTTTTTGTAAAGGTCGATCGCCTCGGGCTTGGGAAGCAGCTTGCGCTCGTTAGGCAGATCCTGCGCGGCCAATTCGTGCATTTTCTTTTCGATCTTGGCGAGGTCTTCCGGCGTAAACGGTTCTTCACGCAGGAACTCGTAAAAGAAGCCAGTATCGATCGGCGGACCGATGCCAAGCTTAACGTTTGGATAAAGCTCCATCACTGCGGCGGCCAACAAGTGTGCCGCAGAGTGGCGGAAAACGAATAGCGAGTCAGGGTCTTTTTCGGTGAGGATTTGCAGCTTCACGTTGTGATCGAGTGGCCGCCGCAGATCGATCAGCTCGCCAGCGCCGTCGTTAGGCTCGGCAACGCGCGCCACCAGAGCAGCGTCGGCAAGGCGCGGCGAAATCTTCCTGGCAATGTCCGCGGGTGTAGTTCCCTGCGGAACTTCCTGGACCTTGCCGTCAGGCAATGTGATTTGAATTGCATCCATGCTGTGAATTCACCCGAAACGCGAAACATCAAGCTTATCGACGCGGCTGTGCAGGGTCAAGGTAGCGACCCGCACATATCTCCTCTCGTCAAATCCGTCAGATCAATGTGACGAAGTCTAGCCCGGAGAAATGCGCGTCCGAGGTGATTAAGTTCGCGCCATTCAGTTTGGCGGCGGCATAAATCATCGCATCGGCCATCGCCAGCTTCGTTTCAACACTGATGCGGGCGGCCAACTCCGCCAGTGCAATGTCGATGCCTACGACCCTTTCCTGAAACCCAAACGCACTGGACAGAAAGTGTTGCGCCAGGGTATCGCTTCGTTCCCGGCGCAATTTCTTGTAGACCTCATACACCACAATCGTAGGCAATAAGAGCGATTCAGAGCTTTCGAGGTACGGAGCGAAAGCTTGAGCCTTGGGTCCGTCGCCCAGGTACTCAACCCAGCCCGTCGAATCCACTACGAACCATTCAGTACCGGTCAGTGTGGTCACGATCCTCGTCCTTCCACTTCATGCCCTTAGCCATGCCGCGCAAGTCTTTTATTGATCGCGGCCGGTTCAAATGGATCGAGCCATCAACCGTGAAAATGTGAAGTTCCTGCCCAGGCTCTAGCTTCAGAGCTTCACGGACTTTCTTGGGGATCACAATTTGGAATTTCGGAGAGACCTTAACGGTATCCATAACCGCGCTCCTGCGTAGGACGACATTTCATCGATCAAATGATCGTATGACGACAACGCGATCGATATGGGCAGCATACCACGGATGCCTTAATCGATCAACGGATCGTACCACCGACCGACTCCGCCCCTCACCAGATCGCGTTCATGCTCGGTTAGCGCGACTCTATTTCTCGAGGGATTTAGAGGTTTCTTGGGCGAGCGTGTTCTGAGGATTTAGCCGAAGGGCGCGTTGAATGGCGTCGCGAGCGTTGGTTTTGTCGGATTGCTTTTCGTAGGCCTTAGCTAACCACACCCACGTTTCATCCTGGTTGGGGTCCAGGGCCAGAGACTTCTTAAAGCTGTCGATCGCCTTCGCGATATCTCCTCCGAAGGCCTTGGGAGTCATTAAGTATTGGCGGCCCGTGCTGGCCCATACACGGGGATTCTTGTCATCTAGGGCCACGGCACGTTTGTTTTCCTCATTTACTTTAGGTCCAAAGCGGGGACCAGCGATCATGCCTACGCCCAGCGAGATTTTCCGGCCATATAGATCCGCTAGCAGGCTGTGAGCGTCGGCGGACTTGTCGTTGAGTTGAATGGAGTGCTGCACGGCTTCGATAGCTTTGTCGATGGCGGTCGACGCCGCTTTCTTGTCTTTGCGCGCTTCGGCCACATCGGCCAGATAGCTCTCGATTCTCGCGAGGTCGTACTGGCTCATGGCGTCGTTTGGATTCTGGCTGAGGCGCTGAGCTAGTTGGTCTTTGAGGGACTCAAGCTGTACGGGATCGCGTTTTCGGCGCGCGGACTCCAACGCTGGGGTAAAGGCAGCATCGGCTTGAGCGTGCACTGCAGGGGCCGAGGAAAACATATTCATGGCCAGCAGAGTGCCTGCAAGAATGAAGGCCCAGCGTGACGTTCCGCCACTTCGTACAAGGAACATTCCATCACCTCTATCGTATGGGTCTGACTTGGTACTACGGATGCGACCTAGAGAGTCTTGCGTTGCCGTCCTGGGTTCTAGTTCAAGGGTTTAGGTTCGGGAACGAGGAGGGAGCGGAATTGGGCGTCGTCGCGGAATCTTGCGAAGGCGGGTTCTTGCTGGAGCCAGGTGACGAATGCGGCCGCGTCTTTTGTCTTGGTTCTGGCTTGGCGGAGGGTTTCGATGGTCCCTTTACGATCGTTGCCCAGGGCTCGGGCGGTGGCCAGGCTGTTTAGGGCCCAGAGCGAGTCGGGGTCAGCATCGACAGCGAGGAGAAAGTAGTCCTTTGCCAGAGTGATGTCCTTGGCTCCCAGGCGATCCTCGCCGGCTTCCATGGCTTCGACAAAAACGCCAGCGATGGCTCGACGCAAAACTCGGATTCTGCCGAAGCGCGTTTCGTGGGCAATGGATTCGCGGAGGGCGACGATTTTGTGCTGGGTACCGGCCAGGCTGTCGGTGAGGTTGGTGGAGAGCTGGCGGAGGGCGCCGAGTCCGGCGGAAATGTCGCTGGTGAGATATTCCTGTTCCTGGAACTCCTGTTTTTCGTGCTTTGCACCTTCGCGGACAGCTTTCTGAGACGCGAGGGAAGAGGCGGATTGCCTGAACTGCACGACGTCACCGAGCTGATCGAATGTGGAGGCAGATTGGCGGTACTCGCGCCAGGCCATGTAGGTGTCGCCGGATTGCTCAAGAGTATGAGCTCGGGAAAGGGCGGCTTGCTGTTGCTGGGCAATAAAATGATCGTCGCGAGGCTCAGCGGATTGTTTCATGGCGATGAGGCGGAACCACGCCAAGGCTTCATCCATAACAGACTTGGGAGCCCATTGGTGCGGACCGTCGAAGTAGCGCCGAAAATGCGGGAAGCCGTTAGCTTCCAAGGCTTCATCGAGGTGAGTGACTTCGGGATAGTTGAAATCGAGATTGCCGACGGCGGCGAAAACGGCGAAGACAGAATCGCGCGAGGGGGACCTGCCGGTGGAAAATCCCGCACCGTTTAGAAGAACACCGGCTGCGCACTTGCAGTTTTGGGCGATTTGAGAAGCGACACGCGCGCCGCCGGAGAAACCGGCGAGATAGACACGATGCTCGTCGAGCGACAAGCGCGTATGCGTGTCTTCGAACATGGCTTGCGCGGCTTCGCCCTGCACTTTCCAGGCACCATTGCGGGAGTTGTTCGAGCCGACGACGCTGTAGCCATAGCGCTCTGCCGCGTCTTTCATGAGCTCGACGGGCTGATTGCCGCGGGCGGCGGGATCGAAGGCGTAGACGACCGGCCACTTTTTGCCGGGTGCGTAGCTGGAAGGGAGATAGAGGGCGTAAGTTTGGTCTCGATGAGCGATGCAGGCTTCGCGAGGCAGCACAACACCGGCTGGCGGCGCGGCGGGCGTCGGCGAAGCGCTCTGCTGCGAGAAAACCGGGGCGGAGAATGCAATCGTCGCGATGCAAAGAATGACGAGCTTGGTCACGTTGCGAGTATAGACGCGTGGATCAAGCTTTGGGATGGCCGAGAGTAGTTGGTCAGTTTCCGGTTGAGCTGGCAGCGTTTATCACGCATGTGACTGATTGGCTCAGAGCGGTGGACAAACCGGAATACTGCAATCATATTCGATGTGTTCGGTTGGCTGTCAGACCGTCATGATTCGGGCTCGGGGCGAATCTCTCCCACGGAGGAAGAGTGAAATCATTCAGGACAATAGCCGGCGTAGCTACGTTTCTGGCAGTGACAGGGGTCGCAAACGCACAAGACTTCAAACAGCGGTATATTGGGAAAAGTCCGTGCTCGGCTGACATTCGTTCGGAGCAGCCAGATTTCAGCTTGCGGCTAGACAAGACTCAAAACACAACGCTTTTATATCGAGATCTATCCAACTTTAGAGTCGTGTTGATAATTCAAGCCAAAGTCCCGAGCGATGGCTGCGGTGTGATCCGAGACGTAGTTCAGATTACGCGGAGTACCAGGAACTTCGAGTTTCGCTGCTTTGATCCTCAAGCGCCAACCGATGTGATAGTCGGCACCACAGCGAGAAAATATGGAGATATCAAACTCGTCACTGCAATTGACGCATGGCGAATAGATTTGAAGGAACGGAAGTTCATCGAGACACGCCATAGAGTGACCTGCTCGGCTGATGGTTGGGATGGTGAGGACGATGACAGTGATCTCGTGGACGAGTCCAAGAAATACGCTGCTCACCACAAGCCTGGGCAGTTTGCATCCGAATCCAACCACTAAGCAAACAGGCTAAGGGAAGGCGCATTTTGATTCTGGCCTGGACGCGTTGCTAACTCCTGGTTAGTCGCGTTGTCGGAAACTGAACCACTACCATGCCGGGAGAAATTTTGTAACGTGCGACGTGCAAGGTAAACTCTTGTGCTCATAGTGAGTTTCGGTCGGCGGGATTGTGAATTGTTTGAGTCCAGGCAAGCTGGGGCGCAGCAATGCTGTGCCCGCACCATGAAGCGACCGCAGTCATTGTCGAGGAGATTGATGAGATTACCACTTACGCTGGTCTTATTGTCGCTGTTGATGCCGATGGCCGCCGGCGCGCAAGATGCAAAGCCGCTGCCGGTGGCGGATGCGCGGTACAAGGCGG
>Ga0137403_10005406_pt1 | contig 14836 bp, 9 predicted proteins | sample CZOMad2_1_16fung_FD_122057 | JGI IMG/M metagenome (GOLD analysis project Ga0137403, IMG submission 122057) | Vadose zone soil fungal communities from Angelo Coast Range Reserve, California, USA - CZOMad2_1_16fungal (Hybrid Assembly) | ecosystem: Environmental > Terrestrial > Soil > Vadose zone... | reverse complement strand
TTCACGGCGGTCCGCGACGCGGTTCTCGGCGCCGAATCGCGCGGGAAGAAGGCGCTGGTCTTCCTGAGCACGATGCTGGGCCACTACGAGTGGAAGGCGAAGCCCGGCCACGAGGCTCTCAACGGGCGCCAGAGGCTCTACGAGATCCTCGTCGAGTACGATCGGATGCTCGGCGGGGTGCTGGACGCCCTCGAGAAGGCCGGCCTCGGCAACGACCTGCTCGTGCTCGTGACGGGGGACCACGGCCTTCGAAACCAGGCCGAGTTCGACTCGCTCGGCGAGCCGATGCTCCTCGGCCGCGCGGCCTTCAACGTCCCCTTCATGCTGTACGCGCCGGCGCTCCTCGACCACGAGGTGCCCCTCCCGTACCCCACCTCTCACGTCGACATCGCGCCGACGATCCTCGATCTCACCGGGACCGACGCACGGGGATCTTTCTTCCACGGCGAGAGCCTCCTGCACGCCGGCCTCGCCGCGAGGGCGGTCTTCCTGATGAACACGGGTCTCAATCCGACCGACGGGTACTACTTCAAGGGGAAGTTCTTCACGTACAACTCCCTCTCGGAGATGCGGGAGGTGGCGAGGGACGAGACGTCTTCCGAGCCCAGGATGATGACGCCCGAGGGGGCCGAGGCGCGGGGGATCCCCGATCCGCTCCGGGACCCGAGGGCGTTTCTCGATCGCGGCCGCGAGAATTTCGAGCGGGCCGCCCGCTACTTCGCCGAGAAGCGCAAGGGGACCTAGGGGACGGCCGTGGCCACGTTCGAGAACCCCCCCTGGCCCCCCGAGACGTTCTCCGCGCTCACCCGGTACGAGTAGGGAATTCCCGGGAACACGCCCAGGTCGTCGTATGCCGGAAGCGTCGTGAAAGCGATCGGCTCCCACCCGCCGCCGGAGGCGCTGTTCCGATACACGAAGTATCCCTGGAGCGTCGGATCGACGATGGGATCCCACGCGAGGAGCACGGATCCGGCCAGGGGCTGCACCGTCAGGTTCACGGGGGGAGGCAGGTAGTTGTTCCACCGCTGAAGGTAGACGTCCCAGGAGCCCGAGGCGTCGTCCTGCCACGCCACGCCGGCCGACGAGATCACCGGACGGTAGTGGCGGCTGAAGCCCGTCGTCACCGAGCGCTCGCTCCACGTCGTGAGGTCGAAGAGCGAGATGTTGGAGGTGCCGCTCGCGGCGTCCTCGTAGGCGACGAAATTGCCGAAGATCACCGGCGAATGCTGCTCGGCGGGATCCGTCGTCAGCCTTGTCTCCGCGCCGGTCGTGAGGTCGTAGAGGAAGATGTCCGGGTTGCCGGTGCGCTGATCCTCCCAGACGATGCGGTTGCCCTGAATCATCGCGGCGTACTGGTTCCTCGGATCGGTCGTGATCTGGCGCTCGGTCTCCGTCGAGAGATCGAAGAGATAGATGTCGTTGTTGGCGTTGCGCCGATCCACCCAGACGATGCGATCTCCGGAGATCGAAGCTCCGTCCTGATCGGCGGGGTCGTGGGTGATCCGGCGCTCCTCGGCGGTGGTGAGATCGTACATGTAGATCTCCGGATCGCCGTTGCGCCAGTCGGTCCACACGATGCGCCGGCCGTCCGTGGAGGGAGACGTGTGATCGCTCCCGTCGTCGGTGACGCGGATCTCGCGCCCGGCCGCCAGGTCGAAGGCGTAGACGTCCCAGTTCCCGTTCCGGTTGTCTTGCCATACGACGACGTCTCCCGCGATGACCGGAAGGACCTGGTCGGAAGGGTCGGTGGTCAACCGGGTCTCGGCGCCGGATTCGAGATCCTGCATGTAGACGTCGGCGTCGCCGCCGCGCAAGTCCTCCCAGACGATGCGGCTGCCGCTCAGGCTCGGGAAGAGCTGGTCGGTTCCGGCGAGGGCCGAGACGGCGCTCACGGTCGAGCTGAAGTTGGCGACCTCGACGAGCCCCGTCCTCGAATTGTTCGACTCATTGATTTCCGCGACGCGATCGTCGCGATCGACCGCCGCGAAGAGCGTGTGATCGCCGTAGGCTCCGAGCGCCACGTACATCGTGGCGACCCTCGAGGAGCCGGCGGGCACGGCAGGGATGGTCCGCCGGCCGAGCCGCGCGCCGCCGGCCGCCGGATCGCCGTCGAACAGATCGACGTCCACCGACGCGGCGTCGCCGCGCCCGGAGTTGGAGACGGTCACGTTGACGACGACGGGACCGTCCGGGGCCGCCGAGGGGGAGGACGGCGTGAGCGACGAAATCGTCAGCTCCGGGCGCACCATCGCCAGGTCGGCGCGCGCGACCGCCGCGGCGGCGTTGACGCGCCCGTACCCGGTGAAGACGTCGTACCCGTTCCCCTCGAGATCGTCCGCCGAGCCCTCGAGGACCGACCGGACGAGATCGGCCGGGAGGGTCGGCTGGCGGGCGATGATCAGCGCGACGACTCCCGCCGCGTGCGGGGCGGCCATGCTCGTCCCGCGCAGGCGGAGGTAGTCCTTGGCGACGATCTGCGCCGGGTACTTCGCGGCGAGACGCCCCTGCGAGGCCTTCAGCGACAGCATGTTGACGTACGTGAGCTGGGTGTCCGATGAGCTGGCGCTGTCTCCTCCGGGCGCGGCGACGGAGAGCCTGTCCCCCCAGTTCGAGAAATCGGTCCTGACCCCGTTGTGATCGACAGCGCCCACGGCGATCACCTCGGGGAACGACGCGGGGGCGGTGTACCTCACGTCCGTGCTCCCGTTGCCGGCCGCCGCGACGAGGACCACCCCCAGCGAGGCGGCGTAGGCGACGGCGTCGGCGACCACCTGCGACGCCGGCCCTCCCCAGCTCATGTTGATCACGTCCGCCCCGTGGGCGGCCGCGTAGACGATTCCGGCCGCCGCGTTCGTGCCGCTGCCCGTGCCGAGGGCCGAGAACGATTTCACCGCGAGGACCTTCGCCCCGAAGGCGACCCCGATCACGCCGCGCTGGTTGTTCCCCACCGCCGCGAGGATCCCCGCCACGTGCGTCCCGTGTCCGCTGTCGTCCATCGGGTCGGCGTCGCCGTTCGCGAAGTCCCAGCCGCGCAGGTCGTCGACATATCCGTCCGCGTCGTCGTCGGCTCCGTTGATCTCTCGCGACTCGACGGTGCCGTTGTGGTTCAGATCCTCGCCCGGATTGATCCAGACGTTGCCCTTGAGATCGGCGTGGCCGTAGTCGACGCCGGTGTCGACGAGGCCGATGAGGACGCCCGCGCCCGTCGCGGACTTCCAGGCCGCCGGAGCCTGGATGCTCTTGAGCCCCCAGAGATCGTCGTACGGTTGTCCCCACGAGCCCGACGAGAGGAAGTAGGTGTCGTTCGGAAACGCCGCCGTCGTCGTGCGGAAGACGTAGTTCGGCTCGGCGTAGAGAACCTCGGGATCCTTCCGCATCTCCCTCGCCAGCGACTCGACGTCGGCCCGCGCGCTCCCGAGATCGAAAACGTAGATCGTGTCGAGGGAGGGGATCCCGGCGTGGCCCGCGGCCCGGTCCGCGCGCTGCGGGAAACGTTTCCGGATCTCGTCAAGCGGCCGGGGGTGATCGAAGACGCGGCGCGCGACGGCGGCGGGATAGCGGCGCTTCAGGTTTCTCATGACGGAGGCTTCGGTCGATTCCATCGGGTGCCGGAGCCTGACGACGAGTTGCCCGGGGGAGAACTCCGGGATCGCGGCTTTCCCGCCCCCCGCGAACGCGGAGGCGATCGCGACGAGCGCACCCGCGGCAAACGTCCAGCGCATGGCGATCTTCATGGCCCCCCCAAGTCCCGACAGGCCGATGCCGCAAGTCCCGCGAGCATATCAGGGTATGGGACGCTGTGGGAAGGGACGAACGGAGCGCCCCTCCGATGGCGGGTCCCCGCGAAGCGGTCTAGATTCCCCGGACGATGATCCACACGCGGTTCCGATTCTACCTGACCGTTGTGACGCTGATCCTGTCGGGTTGCGCGGCAAAGACGGGTCCGTCGGTCGAGCCCTCCGTGGACGCGCACCCCGTCGAGGTCGCGACGGGAGGTGACGTCCTCCCCGCCCGATCCGTGACTAGGCCGGCGGGCGTCTATCTCGCGTTCGAGCGCGGGATGACCCTCTACAGGATTTCGAAGAAGTACGACGTCTCCGTCGAAACGCTCATGGCGGCGAATGGGATCACCGATCCGACGTCGATTCCGGCCGGCGCGCTCATCTTCGTGCCGGGGGCGACCGGGCCGGCTCCGCGGGCGGGGAGCGCGCACGCGCCTCATGCCCGCTTCGATTGGCCCCTTCGCGGACGCATCACCTCCCCGTTCGGTGCGACGGGGAGGCGGAGGCACCACACCGGCATCGACATCGACGGCGAGGAAGGCGATCCGATCCTCGCCGCGGCCGACGGTCGCGTGGAGCGGGTCGTGAACGATCCGAAATACGGCCGCCTCGTGATCGTCGCCCACGGCGGGGGGTATGCGACCTGGTACGCGCACGCCAGCGAAGTCCTCGTCGTCGAGGGGGACCCGATCGAGCAGGGGCAGGAGATCGCCCGCGTCGGGAGCTCGGGCGACGCGCGCGGGACCCACCTTCACTTCGAGGTTCGTCTCGAGGATCGCCCGGTGAACCCTCTCCCATTTCTCGATCCCGGCCGGGGTTCCCGGCGGGCCGCCGCCCGCTGAGGCGATCGCTCTCTCGTCCGGACTCTACTCCGCACGCAGCGCCTCGACGGGGCTGATTCTCGAGGCGTTCCTCGCCGGGATGTAGCAGGCGAGCTGCGCGACCCCGGTGAGCACCAGGGTGACGCCCCCCAGAACGATCGCGCTGTGGGCCTGGATGCCGGGGAACACGGCCGCGATCAGCCGGTAGCTGGCGCCGGCGCCGGCGAGGCCGAGGGCGGAGCCGACGAGGGCCAGCTTCGCCCCCGAGGCGAGCACGAGGCGCGCGATGTCCCCCGTCTGCGCTCCGAGGGCGAGACGTATGCCGAACTCTCCCGTGCGCAGGGCGACGGTGCGCGCGATCACGCCGTAGATCCCGAGGGCGGCGAGGCCCAGCCCGAGCACGGCCAGGAACGAGAGCATGCTCCCGAGGATCCCTAGATCGTGGTTGGCGCGGGCGATCGCGCTGTCGGCGGGCTGGAGCTTGCGCACGGGCAGATCCGGATCGAGCTGCGTGATCGCCGCGCGGATGCCGGCGACGAGGGTGGACGGGGCGGCGCCCGCGGTCCGCACCGCGAGCTCGCCGAGAGCCTGCGGCTCCTGGGCAAGGGGGTGATAGAGCTGGTAGGTCACCTTTCCCCCGTCGGGATAGACCGTGCGCACGTCGCCGACGACGCCGACGATCTCCCCCCAGTTGGGGATCTTCCCCCCGGCGCGGGCGATGCGCCGGCCGATCGGACTCTCGTCGCCGAAGAGACCGCGGGCCATCGCCTGATTGATGACGAACACCCTCGGAGCGTCGCGCGTATCGCCGGCGCCGAAGATGCGTCCGGCGAGAAGGCGCGTGCCGACGGTCTCGAAATAGTGGGGGGTGACGCCGTTGACGAGGGCGGCGGGCTCGCGGCCGGGCCCGGGAGCCTCGCGGCCCGCGACCAGGAACTTCCGCGCCTCGGCCGAGCCGAAAAAGGGCATCGCACCGGAGATGCTGGCGGACTCGACCCCCGGCAGGGCCTCGAGACGCGCCAGGGCGAGTCGCTGGAATCGCGTGATCTCCTCTTCACCCGGGTAGGTCGCGGTCGGCAGAAGGATCGTGCCGGTGACCAGGTGATCGGATTCCCAGCCGTCTCGAGAGTCGCTCAGCGCGCGGAGTCCGCTCACGAAGAGGGCGGCCCCTCCGAGCAGGACCATGGCGAGCGCGAACTGGGAGACGATGATGAGCTGGCGAAATCGTCGGTGGCCGCGATCTCCGTTGACTCCACGCCCTCCGCTCCTGAGCGCCTGGTTCAAGTCGAGCTTCAGGGCGAAGAGCGCCGGGGCGACGCCGAAGGCGACGGCCGTGAAGAGGCTGGCCCCCAGCGCCCAGAGGACGATGCGCCCATCGAGGGCGAGCGCGATCCCCTCGCCACTGTCCCCGACGCTGACGGAGGCGATCCAATCGAAGGTCCACATCGCGACGAGAATCGCGCCGGCGCCGCCGGCGAGGGCCACGAGCAGCGACTCGACGAGCAGGGGGCGAAGCAGCCGGATGCGCGAGGCGCCGAGAGCGGCGCGCACGGCGAGCTCTCGCGCCCGGGCCATCGTGCGGGCGAGAAGAAGGTTGGCGAGGTTCGAGCAGGCGATGAGCAGCACGAAGCCGGAGAGGCCGATCAGCATTCCCAGAATGCGCGGGTCCGTCTCCTCGAGGACGCTGTCGTAGATTGAGAGCGTCCGCCACGTGGCGCCGGCCCCGGCGTCGGGTAACTCTTCGGCGAGCCGGCGGCCGAAGTCGGCGACGAACGAGGCGGCCTGCTCACGGGTCAGGCCTTCCGGGCGACGCCCGACGAGGTGGAGCCAGTCGGAGCTTCGATCGCGGGTCTCCTTCTCGCCGAGGCCGAGCGGCCTGAAGAGATCGGCCCAGCCGAGGTGCCGCCAGTCGTCGAACGCAGCGGGGAGCACGCCGACGATCTCGTGCGGCTCGCCGTCGACGCGCACGGTCCGGCCGACGATCCCCGCGTCCCCCGCGAACTGTCTCTGCCAGTAGCGGTGGCTGCTGACGAGGACCCGGTGGTTGCCCGCGACGGCTTCCTCGGGACGGAAAGCACGGCCGAGCCGGGGCTCGACGCCGAGGGTGGCGAAGAGATTCGCGGAGACGCGGACGCCGCGGACCATGTCGGCGGGATGGCCGGGTTCCGCGAGGCTCATGTCCGTGGGGCCGTACGCCGCGATCTCCTGGTAGCCGCTCGGCCGGGAGATGAGGTCGAGATAGTCGCCCGCCGACACGGCGCCGCGGGGATTCCGGGGCGTCGCGCGGTAGATGCAGTCCAGACGATCGCTGTCGGGATAGGGGAGCGGCCGGAACATCGCCTCGTTCAGGATGCTGAACGCCGACGTGTTGGCGCCGATGCCCAGGCCAAGCGTGATGACGGCGATCAGCACGAAGCCGGGAGACTGGCGGAGCGATCGGACGGCGTATCGGAGGTCACCGAGGATGGAGGGCTCTCTCATGGGAATCGGCTCCGGCCGCTGAAATGCAGTTCTGACGCCACACGATGCCGCCGCGCGTATCGCGCTGGCGGGAAAGGCGTTGTGTCGGGATCCTGCCTCCCCGCGAGGGGCGAGGGATGTCCAGTCCTGAGACCCCGCAATCCCGGAATCGGGAATCGCGGTCCTGCCTCACCCCGGATCGTCAGTCGATACCGCCGCTACGGCGCCCGCCAGCGGACCGCCCCGCCCGCGTCGGCGATCGTCAGCGACGGCGAGCCGTCGGATCCGACCATGAGGGCGGCGCTGGGGCGGGCTCCCTTCGCCCGGTAGAGAAAGACCCCCGTCCCCCCTTCATGCACCGTCAGCGCGACCTCCGTCGAGTCCGGCCCCCACAGCGAGATCTGCGGCACGCCGTCCGCCGTGACGGTGAACATCCCGCGGGCCCGCGCCCCCCTGTCGAGAAACGTCAGCGTCGCCGTATCGTCCCCCTTCGAGTCGAGCGCCGCCCGCATCCTGCCGTGCGCGTCGAAGAGTCTGAAGCGCGTCTCCTCCGGATCCGCGTCGAGCGCAAGCCGCGGGGTGCCGCTCTTCCCGTCGTACATCTCGAGGCTCGACGCCCCGTCTCCGTCCACCGCGAGCGTCGCCGTCGCCCTCTCGCGCGCGTCGAGGAGGTCGAGGTGCGAGGAGTCGTTCTTTCCCATCCCCAGCCGCCCACGCAGCTTCCCGTTGGCGTCGTACAGGAAGAGGCCCGGCATGGGGACGCCCGTGGCGCTCTGCTCGTTCCCCAGCCTGACGCGCACGATCCCCGCCGCGTCGCGCAGGAGGAATTCCTCCGCCTCCAGCTTCCGGCCGTCCGGCCCCGATTTCATCGCCGCGCACGAGATCAGGAAGAGGCCCGCGAGGGCGGCGACCCTGAGCCGCCGATTTTCCCTCTCGAGGCGCTCCACACGCGACACCACGGCCGTCAGGTCCGCCGATGCTGGGCCCATTGCTTCACCCTCCGTTTCGATGAGATGGGCGCAGTTTGCCATGAACGGGTGCCGTGGGGAGGCCGACTCGAAGAGGCTTCCTCATGAATTCGACATCGATGCGGCTCGGTGCGTCGGCGGGAGGCATGCGGCGGGTGGGCGGAGCCGAAGTTGCGTTCCCTGGCGGCGCGTCGCATACAGGGCGGACGGATGGGGCGCTGGCGAAAATGAGAATCGATGAGCGCACGGCGAGTCGTGGAGATGACGATTCAGGATCTCGATCGCGTCTCACGAGAGTTCTCCGGCGTGGACTACATGACCGAAGAGTCGATGCCAACGGCCGTCGCCGATCGGGGAGTGCTCAACCTCATACGCCTTCGGATGAGTGCCGACATGTTCGAGGCATCGCGCGAAATCGTCCTCGCAGGTCTGACGGCGGAAGGCCCTGTCGGCGTGAGAGAGCGGCTCTTCATTCGGTTTTACGGCGCGGACTTCGGGCCGAGGGATCGGGCGCGGATCGTGGAAGAGATACGGAGGCGGGAGTCTCCGCAACCCTGGTCTCTATCTCGCGAGGTGCTTCTCGATCCTGTCCATGCGACGGACCGCTTCCGAGTAGAGGCGATCCACCTTTTCATGGAGCTCGGCGACCTCGAGCTCGGCCTTCAGGTTCACGTCGTACTCGATGTCGCTTCGAATCTTGTCCTTCGCGACCTGGCGGCTCTGGCTCAGCAGGACGAAGACCGACAGGACGATGGCCTCGAGGGAGACCGCCATGGTGAGAAGGCCGTAGGGGAAGGGGTCGAACCCGGTCATGGGCTTGACCCACGCGGCCTCGAAGCTCTGGGCCCAGTGGGTGTTCAGCAGGATCCAGAAGAAGAAGAACAGCAGGTGGAGGACGAGGAACGTCAAGCTGCCCGAGAACTCCGCGATCCAGTCGGCCACGCGCTGCACCGAGGTCCGGGTGTCCGCGACCTCCTGGTTCACGTTGCGCGACGCGGTCTGCCTCAGGAGTCCGACGGTCGAGCGAAGCCTCCGTCCCGTGGCCGCGAGCAGATCCATCGCGGCGCGGGGGTGGCGCTGGATGAGCGCGTCGAGGTCCTGCCGGTCGACGCGGATCGCCTCCATGTCCTCCTTGATCACGACCGAGGCGTTCCGGGTCCCCGCATCCAGCAGGGAGAGCTCGCCGAAGAACCCGCCCGCCCCGAGGGTCTCGAGGACGATGCGCCGGCCGGTGGTGTCCTTGAAGTAGACCTCGACGACACCCTTGGTCAGCACGTAGAGAGAGTCCCCGGGATCGCCGACCGCGAACAGCTCGTGGCCCTGCGGGTGACGGACGGTCTCGACATGCGCGGCCAGCGTCCGTCGTTCTTCCTCGTCGAGGTTTTCGAAGAAGGGGACGTCGAGCAGGAGCGTCTCAGGATTGGGCGACATTCCTCTCAGTCTCTCAGACCCGGAACCCGGCGACAAGTGGCGCCCCGGCCCCGCGCTCGCCGTCGCTTCCCCCTTAAGGGCGGCATCAGGCAATCGCGCGGCGGACGACCCGGCCCGTGAGCGTCTCGGCGCCGATCGAGACGAACAGCTCGCGGCCTGCGATGGACAGCGCGAACGACATCCGCCGATCGAGCCGTGACGTGAGCGCGCCGATGAGGGCGGGATCGATCGAATAGAGCTCGAGGGCCTCGGCGCGATGGATGCGCTCGCCCGACAGGCGTGAGGCCAGGCGCCCGGCGTCCTTGTGGGTGTAGACCACGACGCGCGGGGAGGCCTTCGAGGCCTTGTGCAGGCGGGCTGCATCCGGAGTGCCGACCTCGATCCACACCCGAAGGGCGCCGGAGAGATCGCGGACGGTCATCGCCGGCTCGTCCGGGTCCGCAAGACCTCCGATGGAGAACGCGATCCCCTCCGCGTGCTCCAGGGCATAGGCGAGCACCCGCGTCACCATGTACTCCTCGGATTCCGACGGGTGGCGCGCCAGGCGAAGCGCGAGCGACTCGTAGACGCTCCGGTCGGCGTCCGCCAGATCGATGTCGAAGTTGTAGATGGTCGCGCCGGTGGCCACGCGTCAGTGGACCCCGAGGTGGCGCGACACCTTCAGCTCCAGCTCGGCGAAGAGGGCCTTGCGCAGCTCGATCTCCAGAAGCTCCAGCTCCTGCCGCGTGCGGGGCTGATCCGGGATGACCCCTTCCACGCGCTGGCCCGTCGGCGGGTGCTCGAGCCAGATGACGTACTCGCGCACGTTCGCGCCGGGGGGAAGGTGCGCCACGCCCCCCGTGGGCTGCGACGTCGAGTCGTACCCCGAGGTGACCTCCCGCGGGTCGAGGCGCCATCTGTCCACGTCCATCCGATCGTCCTCGCTCCTGTCCCGCGACGCGGTGAAGCCCGCCCCCCCATGGTACTCCCATTCGGTGAAGGTCTCCTCGGGTAGCGGGCCCGCCCCCCGCGCGCCCGACCCTCCCCTTCGCCCGAAAGGGAAAACGCCGGGCGAAGGCCTCAGCCTTCGCCCGGCGCGAAGCGTCAAGACCGGCGGGAAGATGCGCGACTAGTTGCAGCTCCCCGAACAGGTGTTCTGCGGGCAGGACTCGACGTTGCAGGCCTGCGACACGCAGTCGGTGTACGTGCAGCACGATCCCGTGCAATCGGCGTAGCAGAGAAGGTCCTGCGCCTTGCAGTAAGTCGTCTGGCACGTGACCTGGCACGACGGTGGCTCACCCATGAAGAGGTACGCCCTGCCGCCGTTGGTGTAGGAGGTGTCCTGGAGCGGCGCGCCGACCACGACGTCGTCGTAGCCGTCCCCGTCCACGTCCCCCGCGCCGGCCACGGAGAACCCGAACCAGGCCGCCTGCTCCTCGCCGACAAGCACGTAGGCGTTGCCCGGCGTTCCGGAGGCCCCGAGGCCGCTCGAGGAGCCCTGCCACAGGAAGGCCGCTCCGGGGTTGGTCGAGAAATCCGAGGAGTAGAACGACGAACCGACGATGATGTCCCCGATCCCGTCGCCGTTGATGTCGCCCGCGGAGGCCACGGAGATCCCGAACTCGACGTCGCCGAGCGCCCCGTGGGCCTGGTTGCTCTCCGCCGACCAATCCGCATTGGAGGGGGTGCCGTTCGAGCCGAGTCCCGATCCGCTTCCGTACCAGACGAAGGCGGCGCCCTCATCCGTTTGGCCGTTGGCGTACTGGGTGGCCCCGACGATGATGTCGCCGTAGGTGTCGCCGTTCACGTCTCCCGCCGATGCCACCGAGGTGCCGAAGAGAGCCGACGCCTGGTTGCTCTCGGCGGTCCAGTCGACGTTGCTCGGGGTGCCGTTGTTCCCGAGACCTCCGTTGCTCCCTTTCCAGAGGAAGACCATCCCCTCGTTCGTCTGGCCATTGTCGTATTGGGGAGCGCCGATAAGTACGTCGTCGTAGCCGTCGCCGTTCACATCGCCGGCCGAGGCGACCGAGGAGCCGAAGAAGGCGTTCGCCTGGTTGCTCTCCGCCCTCCAGTGCGCGGAGGAGGGGATGCCCGTCGAGCTTCCCCTCCATACCTTCACGCGCCCCTCGCTCGTCTCGCCGTTCGTGTACCCGGGAGCTCCGACGATGATGTCGCCGTAGGCGTCACCGTCGATGTGGCCTGCCGAGGCGACGGAGAGCCCGAAGTGGGCGCCCGCCTGATCCCCCTCGAGCGTCCGGTTGGGAGTCGTGGCCAGACCCGTCGAGGAGCCGAGGTAGATGTAGGCCGCTCCTTCATCCGTCTGGTTCGAGCCGCTCTCCCAGAACGGCGCGCCCACGATGATGTCGCTGTACCCGTCGCCGTTCACGTCTCCCGCGGAGGCGACGGAGTAGCCGTACTCGGCACCGGCCTGATTCCCCTCTCCGGTCCAGTTCACGCTCACCAGCCCCGAGGAGGATCCGTGGAGGACGAAAACCTTCCCCTCGTCGGTCTGCCCGGAGTCGTAGAGGGGTGCGCCGACGATGACGTCCGCGTATCCGTCGTTGTTGACGTCGCCGGCCGAGGCGACGGAGTACCCGACGTAGGCGTTCGACTCGTCGCCGCTCATCGTCCAGGACGGCGAGGTCACGATCGGATCGATCGTCACGGGATAGTGGGCCCCCCGATCATCGACCAGAATCCTCAGCCCGCCCTGAGGCGTCAGCGTCAACTCGGCGGGGAGATCCCGTCCGCCCGCGTCGCTCGCCTTGAGCTCCGCGTACCGGAGGATGGGCTCGCCGGCGGTCGATCGGAAGATCACGCTCCGCCGGTCGGCGCCGCAAACCGGCTGGAGGCTCGTGCGGACGGTCATTTCGAGCGCGAGCCGGCCCAGGCTGTCGTCCTTGGGAGGACGACCGGGAACGTCGAATCCCTGCTCGAGCCCGCGCGCGTCGTTCCGGTACCACTCCGCGATCCCGTCGCGGGAGAAGACGACTTTACTCCCCTGTTTCCCCGGAATGGTGGGCGCCAGCTCGTCGGTCGAAGACTCCCGGCCGAAGCGCGCGAGCCGAAGATCGACCGACCAGGCGCTTTCATTGCGCCGCGAGGCCAGGTGCAGTCCGGCGCTGGTCAGCCGGCTCCGGAGGTCCTGGGATCGGTTCGGCGCGGAGAGGGCGCCGTCCTCCCGCGCGCTGAACGCGTATTCCTGACATTGGATATCCGAGAGGATGCCGCTCAACCCGCGAATCTCCGGTTCCGGACGGGTCGCCGCCGTCGCCGGGACCGTGAGGACGAGGGCCATCGTGCACGCCGCGAACGCCTGGATCGTCTTCATCGCGCTCACTCCTTGAGGATGGGCGCCGAAGTCCCTTCCGGGCGGATCCCGGAGTGAACTCCCGCGAGCTCCCGCCAGCTCGACGCGTGGTCGGGCGCTGGAAGGACGATGGCAGCCGGCTGTCGGGGTTTAGTCGGGACGGAGGGGCGGGAGGTTACGGGCCAATGTTGCCTTTCCCGAGCTTCACAATCGTCGGGGCGTTCATCGGGCCGAAGCGTGGGCTCCGCGGTGCAGGATAATCAGCGGGATCGAGCCCGCCCTCGCGGATGGGTTCGTATCGGCTCGCACGGGGCTCCCGCACAGAAGCCGCACAGGCGGCGTCTACGCGAGCGGGGGGAGGCCGCCCCGCAGGCCCGGCCCTCCCGCACTTCTTTTCCGCCGCCCCTGCCGCGGGAACTCTCGCGGTCTGTGAGGTCTTACTTGTTGGGTGCGTGGCCGCCGATGCAGGTGGCGGGCGAGGCGACATCGTAGCCGAGGTCGCCGCATTCTCCGAGGCGGCAGGCCGCGACCGACGGCGACGTCGTCACCGGCGCCTTCCCGAAGAAGGTATGAAGGCGGACGCAGGTGTCGTGAGGCACCCTGAGAACCGTCGAGTTGACCGGGTTCAGGAAGGTGCCGGCCGCGGTCCACCCCGAGGGATCCAGGCTCCCGACGGGATTCTTCGGGTTCACGATCGGCTGCGTCTCGACGACGTAGCGGACGAGAGGGCCCGCCTCCGCAGTCCCCATGCCGGTGGCGACGGTCGCGTTGGTCGACGGGCGCGAGGCGTTGTCCGAGAAGACGGTCACATCGGTCCAGCCGAGGTCGAGGATCCGATCGGAGTTGTGGCCCGGCGACACCGGGGTGATTGAGCGGACCAGCCCCACCGGATCCGAAGCCGACTTCTTTCCGGGCACGCCCTGCCACGGAACGACATTGTGCCCGCCGAAGGTCGGGTTCAGGAGGCCGTCGTTGACGTCCGTGAAGTCGTAATACCCCGGCGGGAAGAAAGTGGTGGCGGGCCGGTTGTACGTGGAGACGGCCGCAACGGCGAGGAAGCTGGCCGTAGGCTCGCGGAGCAGGACCATCATCGGAGAGTCCTGGACCCATTGCTGGCTCGGGACGGAGGCCGGGCTGTACCCGCCGAACCTCACCAGGTAGATGTCGTAGTTCGCGTTGAGAATGCCGTCCTGCGAGAAGGGAAGGGCGGCGTCGCGCGGGTTGTCGGCACAGCCGTCGATCAGGGGGTTTCCCCAGTTGTTGCTGCTGAGGCACAGGGCGCCGGCAGGCACGTTCGGAAAATAACCATAGGAGAAGCCGGTGGCCTGGCGGGCGTCCTCGAGGTCGACGTGGAAGAGGCCGCTGTCGTTCCCGTTGAAGGCGCCTCCGGGGCCGATCCCGGTCCCCGTGTTTCCCGTTCCGTCGTTCACCGTTTCGTTGCCGTAGCCGATCTGCCAGAAGACGGCGGTCACGTTGGTCGGACGCGCGTTCGGGTCCAGCGTCACCGGGAAGGGCGCCGTGTCGAAATAGGCGACGTTCGCGCACTGGAAGATGGCGAACCCTCCGAGCCGCTGCGTGCAGACCGCGAAGACGCCTCCCGATCCGAACGCGCTGACGGCTGCGAGTACGAGAAGCACGGCAAGTCCACTGTGACGTCTCATGACCCGACCCTCCTTTCAGGATTCTGACGTTCAAATCGCGAACGTGGGACGCGTTCCGTGACCAACCCCCGCACTCTCACAGTCGCTCGGCGAGGCGCAGGGTTCCACGAATCGCACTGCCGAGCAGGAATCGGACTCGGGGCCGAGGCCGAGAACCGGGCGCCACGCTGAGGCGACGGCCCGGGTGAGCCCGGTGGGCCGGACTATGAGGAGAAGCAGTGTCCGGCGGACGAACGCAACCGCTCCCATGACACCCCCTTCGGCGCCGCGGTTCTCGAAGCCGATGGGGCCTGCGCGGGAGGGCGATGGACACGCGCTCCGGGCAGTACGGGCGGCGCGGCGTTCCCCTTGAACATGCGGCGATACGGGACGATTGTGGCGAATTTGTTCGAAGTCTCGATGGTGTTCGAGTGCCCGAAGGGAC
>Ga0137403_10005405_pt1 | contig 14836 bp, 18 predicted proteins | sample CZOMad2_1_16fung_FD_122057 | JGI IMG/M metagenome (GOLD analysis project Ga0137403, IMG submission 122057) | Vadose zone soil fungal communities from Angelo Coast Range Reserve, California, USA - CZOMad2_1_16fungal (Hybrid Assembly) | ecosystem: Environmental > Terrestrial > Soil > Vadose zone... | reverse complement strand
AAAAAGCCCACGGGCAAGTTCGACGACATGGACGACGATATTCCGTTCTAGCGCGGCGCCGCGAGGCGCCGGTACATCGCGGACCCGACCGCCATTCCGGCGACGAACACCAGCGCCTCGAGGCTGCCCGTGGACAGCGCCGCGATGCCGGGACCGGGGCAGTAGCCGCCGATCCCCCAGCCGAGCCCGAAGATCGCCGAGCCGACCAGCAGCCTGCGGTCCACCTTCGTCAGGCGGGGGAGGTGAAACTCGTCGTCGAATAGCGGCTGTTTGCGCTTGAGCACGAACCAAAACGCCAGCATTGCCACGCCGACCGCGCCGGCCATGACGAGCGCGAGGCTCGGGTCCCAGTTTCCGGAAACGTCGAGGAAATCGAGTACCTTCTCGGGGTTGACCATCTGCGAGATCGCCAGCCCCAGGCCGAACAACAGCCCCGCGGCGAGCGCGCTCGCGTTCTTGGCACCGGCGTGCGTCACGACGCCACCCCGAACAGGTGCCGGACGACGAACACGCTGATCATTCCGGTGAGCAGAAACGTCAAGGTCGCGGCGATCGAGCGCACCGAAAGCCGGCTGATCCCGCACACGCCGTGCCCGCTGGTGCAGCCGCCGCCTTGTGCCGTGCCGAAGCCCACCAGGACGCCGGCGAGCAGGACCAGCGGCAAGGAATAGCCGGTGCGCGGAACAAACGCTGGCGGCGCGAGCCACAACCAGGCCCCGGCGCCCGCTACGAGTCCCGCGAGAAACAACCAGCGCCAGTGGCCGCGCTCGCGCAGCGCACCGTGCACGATCCCGCTCACGCCGGCGATGCGGCCGTTCAGCCAGAGGAGCAGGCTCGCGGAGATGCCGATCAGCGCCCCGCCGATCAGCGCGCTTACCGGAGTGAAGTTGGCCACGCGTCTATTGTGCACGGTAGAATCTCGATTTGCAGGTGAAATGTTTTCCTTGGAGCCGTACTGCATGGACATCAGAAGGCGCGGGATACTGAAGGCGGGCGGCGGAACCGGCGTGCTCGCTCTAGCGACGGCGGCGGGGCTGCTCCGCCCCGGAGAGGCCTTTGCACAGCAATGGAACAAGGCGGCGTTCGAAACCAAGAGCGTCGCCGATACCCTCAAGGCGCTCGGTAGCAGCGGGTCCACCGAGAGCGCACAGATCCAGATCACCGCGCCCGACATCGCCGAGAACGGCGCCGTCGTGCCGCTCACGATCGAAAGCGGGATCGCGAGGACGCAGACGATCGCGATCCTGATCGAGAAGAACCCGAACACGCTATCGGCGAATTTCGAGATTCCCGAGGGCACCGATCCCTTCGTCACTACCCGCGTGAAGATGGCCGAGACTTCCAACATCTACGCGGTGGTCAGGGCCGACGGCAAGTACTTCCACGCGGTGAAGGAGATCAAGGTTACTCTCGGCGGGTGCGGAGGCTGATATGGCCGATCCGATGCGCATCCGTGCCAACATGGCGGGCGACAAAGTCGAGGTGCGGGTGCTGATGAGCCACGAGATGGAGACGGGCCAGCGCAAGGAGCCCAGCGGCGCCGTCGTCCCGGCGCATTTCATCCAGAACGTCACGGTGACCCACGCCGGGAAGACCGTGCTGTCGGCGCAATGGGGGACCTCGATATCGAAGAACCCCTTCATGCATTTTCGCTTCAAGGGGGGCAAGCCCGGCGAGAAAGTAACCATCAGCTGGGTCGACAACAAGGGCGAGCGAAGGACCGACGAAGTCGTCATCGGCGGCGGATAGGTGCCGGCGAGGAGGAAAACGATGCCGTTTTACCGCCTGCTGGCTCCGGTGCTGGCGGCCATGCTGCCCTGCGTCTCCCTTGCGCAGCAGGACACCCAAAAGGAAATCGAGCGCTACCGGCAGCTCCTGCAGGAGAGCAACCCGGCCGAGCTCTACGAGGCGCGCGGCGAGGAGCTGTGGAAGACCCGGCGCGGACCGAAGAGCGCCTCGCTCGAATCCTGCGACCTCGGCCTCGGACCGGGCGTGGTCAAGGGCGCCTACGTGCAATTGCCTCGTTACTTTGCCGACACTGATCGAGTCCAGGACGCCGAATCGCGCTTGGTGACCTGCATGGTGACGCTGCAGGGGTTCACGCCCGAAGAAGCCAAGCGCAATCCCTTTTCCGGCACCGGTGTGCCGATGGTGACGACGGACCCGTTCTCCGGTGTGGGCCGGCGCTCGGTGATGACGGATATCGTCGCCTGGGTCGCCTCCGAGTCACGCGGCATGAAGATCGCCCCGCGGATGTCTCATCCGAAAGAGCGTGAGGCGTACCAGGCCGGCGAGAGACTCTTTTTCTACCGCGCCGGCCCGCACGACTTTGCCTGCGTAAGCTGCCACAGCGGGGAGGCGAAGCGCATCCGCTTGCAAACCCTGCCGGACCTGGTGCATAGCGCCAAGGATGCACAGCGTGCTTTCGGCACCTGGCCCGGATACCGGGTCTCCGAAGGGGAGCTTCGATCCATGCAGTGGCGGCTTTGGGAATGCTTCCGTCAACAACGCTTTCCTGAATTAGAGTTCGCTTCGGACGCTTCGATCGCGCTCACCATGTTTCTCGCGAAGCGCGCCGAAGGCGGCAGCTTCGACGCTCCGTCGCTCAAGCGATAAGAGGCGCAGATGCAGCTGAAAATAGTCCTTGCGTTCGCGTTGGGCGGCCTTTCGGTCGTGGGATGCGCGATCCGCCCTTCCGACTCCGAGGTGGAGGGCGCGACGGCCCGGATGTTGCAGACTTCATTCAAACCGCGCGGGCAGGCGACGGTCGATCGCTTGAACCAGGACGAGGTTCAAGCGGTGTGCAGCCTGTACAAGGGGGAACCGCCCGAGGCTGCAAGAGAAAAGATCGAGAAGGCCCAGCAGACGACAATCCGCTATCCGAGCTCAGGCAGTCTCCTGGGTGATTGGCGGCAGGGCGAGCGCATCGCGCAGAGCGGTGTTGGCAAGCAATTCACCGACGACCCGGGCCGGCCCGCGGGCGGCGGCTGCTATAACTGCCATCAGCTTGCGCCGCGAGAGCTTTCCTTCGGCACCATCGGGCCGAGCCTGTATCAGTTCGGCAAGCTGCGCGGCTCGAGCGAGGCGATCCAGAAGTACGCTTACGGCAAGATCTACAATTCCGAGGCCTTTTCGGCCTGCTCGAACATGCCGCGCTTCGGGCGCAACGGCGTGCTGACCGAGGAGCAGATCACGCACCTGGTCGCGCTGCTCCTCGACCCGGATTCACCGGTCAACAAATGATCTGATGTCCCTGTCGCGCCGCGAGTTCCTCCAGGCGCTCGCCGCCGCCGCTGCGGCCGGCCTGCCGCTCGCTTCCCGCGCGGCGGGCGACGAGAAAGTCTATGACTTTCCGCGTTTCGGCAATGTCTCGCTGCTGCACTTCACCGACTGCCACGCCCAGCTTCTGCCGGTGTATTTCCGCGAGCCGAGCACCAATATCGGCGTGGCGGGAAGCGCGAACCGCCCGCCGCACGTCGTCGGCGAGGCGCTGCTGAAGATGTTCCGCGTCCGCCCGGGAAGCCGCGAGGCGTACGCCTTCTCGCATCTGGATTTCGGCGCGGCCGCCCTGCGCTACGGCAGGCTCGGCGGTTTCGCCCACCTGTCCACGCTGGTGAAAAAGCTGCGCGCCGAGCGCAAGGCGACGCTGCTTCTCGACGGCGGCGACACCTGGCAGGGCTCGGCGACCTCGCTCTGGACCCGCGGACAGGACATGATCGAGGCGCAGAAGCTCCTCGGCGTGGACGTGATGACCGGCCATTGGGAGTTCACCTACGGCGCTGAGCGGGTCAAGCAGGTCATAGAAAAGGATTTCGCGGACCGGATAGAATTTCTCGCGCAGAACGTCGAGACCGGTGACTTCGGCGATCCCGTTTTCAAGCCTTACTCCCTGCGGAGTCTGGGCGGCGTGCCGGTCGCGATCGTCGGCCAGGCGTTCCCCTACACGCCCATCGCCCATCCGCGCCGCTTCGTCGCCGACTGGAGATTCGGAATCGAGGAGAAGCGCCTGCAGGGCGTGGTCGACGAGGCGCGCGGCAAGGGAGCCGCCGTGGTGGTGCTGCTCTCGCACAACGGCATGGACGTCGACCTGAAGCTCGCCTCGCGCGTCTCCGGGATCGACGTGATTCTCGGCGGGCATACCCACGACGCCGTGCCGGTTCCTATCCCGGTGCGCAACCGCCGTGGCAAGACGCTCGTCACCAGCGCGGGGTCGAACGGGAAATTCCTCGCCGTTCTCGATCTCGAGGTCCGCGGCGGCAAGGTCTCGGAGTACCGCTACCGCCTGCTGCCGGTGTTCGCGAACCTGCTTCCGCCCGATCCCGAGATGGCAAAGCTGATCGAAGAGCAGCGCGCGCCCTACGCGGACAAGCTGTCGGAAGAGCTCGCGCGCACCGAGGCGCTGCTCTATCGGCGCGGCAATTTCAACGGCAGCTTCGATCAGCTGATCCTCGACGCCCTCATCGAGGCGAAGGGCGCCGAGATCGCCTTCTCGCCGGGATTTCGCTGGGGAACCTCGCTCCTGCCGGGCGAGGCGATCACCCTCGAGCAGGTGATGAACCAGACGGCGATCACCTATCCCGATACCGCGGTGTCCGAGCTTTCGGGCGCCGCGATCAAATCGTTGATGGAAGACGTATGCGACAACCTGTTCCATCCCGATCCTTACTACCAGCAGGGCGGGGACATGGTGCGGGTCGGCGGGATGAGCTACAGCTGCACGCCGAGCGCGAGGATCGGCGCTCGCATCGGCGACCTGCGCGTGCGCGGGAGGCGGATCGAAGCGGACAAGATGTACAAGGTCGCAAGCTGGGCGCCGGTGGCCGACGGCGTCGCCGGCGAGCCCATATGGGAGGTCCTGTCGCGCTATCTGCGCGACAAGAAGGTGGTGAAGCCCGGACGGCTCGGGCTGCCGCGCCTCATCGGAACGGAAGGGAACCTCGGGGCCGCGTAGCCGGCCGCTTGAAAGCGGGCGGCGGTGCCCCCATTGCTTCGCGGTATAATCGCCGCCTTGCGTGGAGTCACCATGCCGATCTACGAATATCGCTGCTCGTCCTGCGGGTTCCAGAAGGAATACCTTCAGAAGATCAACGACCCGGTCATGTCCGTCTGCCCGGAGTGCAGCAAGAGCACTTTTTCCAAGATGCTGAGCGCGGCGGGTTTCAAGCTCAAGGGCAGCGGCTGGTACGCGACCGACTTCAAGAACAGCGGCTCGAAGCCCGCCGCAAAGACCTCGGTCGAGACCGGGGACAAGGGTGCCGCGAAATCCGAGACCAAGGATCCGGGCCCGAGCAAGTCCGAGAGCAAGGACGCTGGCCCGAGCAAGCCTGACGGCAAGTCCGAGTCGAAGTCAGAAGCCGCGGCCTAACGCGGCCGACGGGAGCGTCTCCGGCTCTTTCGGAGGCCGACGCATTCAATGAAAAAAATCCTCATCACCGGCCTGCTCATCTGGATTCCGCTCGCGATCACGATCTGGGTGCTCGCCCTCATCGTGAACAGCATGGACCAGACCCTGCAGTGGCTGCCGGAGCACTATCAGCCGCAGGTGCTGCTCGGCCATCAGATTCCCGGCCTGGGCCTGCTGCTGACGGTGGTCATCGTGTTCGTCACCGGCGCCCTCGCCTCCAACATCCTCGGCCGACGGCTGGTGCGGTTCTGGGAGAGCATTCTCGGCCGCATCCCGGTCGTGAAGACCATCTACAGCGGCGTGAAGCAGGTGAGCGACACGCTGTTCGCGCCGGGCGGCCAGGCCTTCAGCAAGGCGCTGCTGGTGCAGTATCCGCGCGAAGGCAGCTGGACCATCGCCTTTCTCACCGGGCAGCCCGGCGGCGACGTCGCCAATCATTTGCGCGGAGAGTACGTGAGCGTCTACGTTCCGACCACGCCCAACCCCACCTCGGGTTTCTTTCTCATGATGCCCAGGGCCGAGGTGATCGAGCTCGACATGAGCGTGGATGACGCGCTCAAGTACGTGGTCTCGATGGGCGTGGTGCCCCCCGAGGCGCCCGGCACCAGGTCGCACGGCTAGCCATGCGCACCCACTACTGCGGCAAGCTCGGCGCCGATCTTCTCGGCAAGACGGTGACGCTCGCCGGCTGGGCGCACCGCCGGCGCGATCACGGCGGAGTGATCTTCATCGACCTGCGCGACCGCGAGGGCCTCGCGCAAGTGGTATCCGATCCCGACCGCAAGGCGACCTTCGCGACCGCGGAGAAGATCCGCAACGAATACGTGCTCAAGGTGACCGGCATCGTCCGCCGTCGCCCCGAGGGCACGGTCAACCCGAACATCGCCTCGGGAGAGATCGAGGTGCTCGCGCACGACATCGAGATCCTCAACCCCTCGCTCACCCCGCCTTTCCAGCTCGACGAGGAGGGGCTCTCGGAGAACGTGCGCCTCACGCACCGCGTGATCGACCTGCGCCGCGAGCCGATGCAGAAGAACCTGAGGCTGCGCTACCGCGTCGCGATGGCGGTGCGCAAGTACCTCGACGCGCAGGGCTTCATCGACATCGAGACGCCGATGCTCACGCGCTCGACCCCCGAGGGCGCGCGCGACTACCTGGTGCCCTCGCGGGTGCACGCGGGCGAGTTCTTCGCGCTGCCGCAGTCGCCGCAGCTGTTCAAGCAGCTGCTGATGATCGCGGGCTACGACCGCTACTACCAGATCACCAAGTGCTTCCGCGACGAGGACCTGCGCGCCGACCGCCAGCCCGAGTTCACGCAGATCGACTGCGAGACCTCGTTCCTCGGCGAGGTCGAGATCCGCGCGGTCTTCGAGGGCCTGATCCGCAGCGTGTTCAAGGAAACGCTGGATGCCGCACTGCCCGATCCACTCCCGGTGATGGGCTACGCCGACGCCATGCGCGACTACGGCTCGGACAAGCCGGATCTGCGCGTGCCGCTCAAGCTCACCGAGCTGACCGACGCGATGAAATCGGTCGAGTTCAAGGTGTTCTCGGGACCGGCGAACCAGCCGGGACATCGCGTTGCAGGACTATTGATTCCGAAAGGCGGCGAGCTCACGCGGGGCGAGATCGACGCCTACACCGAGTTCGTCGGCGTCTACGGCGCGAAGGGCCTCGCCTGGATCAAGTTCAACGACGTAGCGAAGGGCAGGGACGGCATGCAGTCGCCGATCGTGAAGAACCTGTCGAATGCGGCGTTGAAGGCGATCGTCGAGCGCTCGGGCGCGAAGAGCGGCGACCTGATGTTCTTCGGCGCCGGCAAGGCCAAGGTGGTGAACGACGCGCTCGGAGCGCTGCGCGTGAAAGTCGGCCACGAAAAAGGCCATGCGCGAGCGGGCTGGAAGGCGCTGTGGGTGGTCGACTTTCCGATGTTCGAGTACGACGAGGAAGCCAAGCGCTGGAACGCGATGCACCATCCGTTTACCGCGCCCAAGGACGGCCACGAGGACAGGCTCGCGACCGACCCGGGGTCCGCGCTCGCCAAGGCCTACGACATGGTGCTGAACGGCTCGGAGATCGGCGGCGGCTCGGTGCGCATCCACCGCGAGGAAGTGCAGTCGAAGGTGTTCCGTGCGCTCTCTATCGGCGCGGAGGAAGCGCAGCAGAAGTTCGGGTTCCTGCTGGATGCGCTGCAGTACGGCGCGCCGCCGCACGGCGGCATCGCCTTCGGCCTGGACCGCATCGTCGCCATGATGGCGGGCAGCGAGTCGATCCGCGACGTCATCGCCTTTCCCAAGACCCAGCGCGCGCAGGACCTGCTCACCCACGCGCCCTCGCCGGTCGACGAGAAGCAGCTGCGCGAGCTGCACATCCGCCTGCGCAACGAGAAGCCCAAGGCATGAAAGCCGACTGGCTCAAGGACGCCGCGAAGGCCGGCGTGTTCCATCTCTCGGCCGATGCGCGCGAGCTCGCTGGCGCCGCCGCGTCCTCCGGCCTCATGGTGATCTATGTCGACATCCACCACGCGCACGACAGGGAGGACTTCATGGCGGAAGCCTCGAATGCGCTGAGATTCCCCGAGCAGGCAGGGGCAAGCTGGAACAGCTTCGCGCTCGGTCTCAAGGACCTGTCGTGGATCCAGGCCAAGGGCTGGGTGGTGATCCTGGAGAAGAGCAAGCATTTCTGCGGCGGGCACAGCCGCGAATTCAAGGAAGCGATGGAGCCCATGGCCGCCGCGGCCGATCACTGGCGAGCGCAAGGCAAGCCATTCTGGACCCTGATCGGCGGACCCGACGGCTGGAAGTCGGGCTGGCCGGACTTGCCGTCCGCTTAGCGCGGGGGCACCGAGGCCCGCTCGGTCAGGAAGGAACGCGCGCTCTGCGGTCGGACGCCGAAGCGCAGCGACAGGGTCGCCGCGTTGAAGGTCCAGTTCGCGGTCGGCGCGACGGCGTTGCCCGCCACGGGCGAATCGTAGTGTTCGACCTCCAGCTCGAGGCTGACGCCCGGCTTCAGCGACCAGGAGACGAGGCCCCACAGGCGATAGGTCGCGATCCAGTCGCGGATGTCTTCGCCCTGCTTTTCCACGCGCTGCTGCCCGGCGCCTGCGTCGAGCGCAAACGTGAGCGGCGACAGGCCCTCGTACTCGATGTAAGTCCCGATCTCGACCGTCTGGGCGAGCCGCGGGGCGAAGTAACCGGCCGCGGTGGCGTGTTCGTAGCCGAGCTCGCTGTAGAACACACCGACCTCCGCGGCCGGCCGCCATCGGTATACGGGGCCGAACTGGTAGCCGGAACGGTGATTGACGTCGGTGGCCGAGTCGAGCACGCCGCTCTGGCCGCGCGCGCGTACGCGAAACGGACCGGTCAACGGCAAATCGACGCTGCCTTTGATCTCGGCCAGCTCCACCGGCTGCGCCACCAGCCCGGGCGTGGCGATCAAGGGATTCTGCGTCGCTCGCAGCTCCACGGCGGGTCCCTCGGCCGGGCTGGTCCAGCGCAGGCGCAATCCCCGAAGGGGACGGCTCTGGCTGGCCTGGTCCGCTGTCAGGCGCGCGACGCCCGCCAGGCCGTCCAGCTTCAGGACGCTGAGGGGCTGCCACTTCGCGATGAGCGCGAGCGCATCGGCCGTGCCCGACGTGAAAGGGTCTGTCACTTCGTTCCGCTCCGCGTGCAGGCCCAGGCGCGAGCGCTCGCTGAGCTGCCATTCCCCTTCCAGGCCCCAGCGTCTGATCCGGTTCTCGTCCGAGTCGTGGCTGAGGCCGAAGAAGGGCCGCAGCGAGAACGCCGATTCCGCCAATGCGTTTCCGAGCATCTCCCGGGCGCGCCCGTCCTCCTTGATCGACAAGGATTCGGCGTAGGCATCGGCCGCCTCGACGTGGCGCTTCGCCCGCTGCCGCGCCCGCCCGAGCTCGAACCAGGCTTCCGCGTTTTGCGGCTCCCGGGATGTCCACTCCTCGTAGTTCCTCACCAGCGCGTCAATGCGCCCGGCGTCGCGCAGGATCCGGCCGAGGCCCGCGTAGACGTCGGGCTCCGAAGGCGCCTTGCTGCGCGCGAGACGGTATTGCTTTATCGCCTCGTCGACCTTGCCCGCCTTGGCCAGCGCGTCGCCCAGGGCCATATTGCCCCAGGGATCCTGCGGCACGAGCCTCACGTAGCCCCGCAGGAGCGAGACGGTTTCAGGGGAGCCGGCAGGCAGGAGGCGCGCCAATTGAAAGGCGGCCCGGGCGTTGTCGGGATCGGAGGCGAGAACTGCGCGGTAAAGGCTTTGCGCGAGCTCGCGCTCGCCCGCCGAATAAGCCGCGTCCGCCCGCTGCAGGAGTGTCTGCCCCGCCGCCGGAAGACTTGCCCACAGCAAAACCAGGAGCGCGAGGACGGCCCTCATCAGGCCGAATGTCGCACCATCCGCAGCCGCAGGCACAGCCGCGCGACCTGCATCGCGCTGAGCACCGTGGAGAGCACGCCCGAGGTCACCATCAGGGCCGACAGGCGCAAGGACCACATCGCGTGTTCCCCGCTCGCGGCATGTGCGGCGACCTTCTCGATCACGAGCACGGCATCCAGCGCCCAGAAAACCCCGGTCATCGCGGCGACGCTTCCGACCGCGATCCCGAACTGCCTTGCCACCAGGGGCCACTGCCCCGGCTCGCCGCCCTGTCGACGGCGCCACAGCTCGCAGACCGGCATCCACAGCGCGCACAGAATGTAGAACAAGCCGCCGATACCGGTTCCCGGCAGTCCTGGGCTCATGGTCAGTGTCCTTTCTCGTACGTGAGTGAAACGCGCCGCAGGAGCCACTCGGACCAGACGGCTTCCAGAAAAAAGAATCCGTTGACCAGCCGCAGCACGAAGAACGAAGGCAGGCTCGCCAGCGTGCGCCCGAACTCGCGGCGCGGAATCGCGCCGATCACAAGCGGCACCAGGATCGCCGGAGCGTCGATGAAATACGCCAGCAGCAGCCAGGGGCTCCTCAGCACGATGATCAGCACCGGCAGCACGATCAGGAAGGCGAGCGAGGCGACGATCGCGTCCCACAGCGCCACCGCCACCGCCGATCGCAGGTACGGCACCGTCAGAACCCCTCTCCAGTGCAGCGCGACGTTCTGGACGAAGCCGTGGCTCCAGCGGCGAAGCTGCTTGCGCATGAAGCGGAAGTTGTACGGTTCGATGGGGTAGCACACCGCCTCGGGCACGAAGCGCACGCCGACCCCGTTCTGGTGGAAGGTCCAGGTCAGATCCATGTCCTCGGCGAGCGTCCGGCCCGGCCATCCGCCGTGCAGCAGCATGAGGTCGGTCCGATACATCGAAAAACAGCCCGACGAGATCAGCGGCCTGCGGTAGTAGTCCTGCACCTGCTTGTAGAACGTGAACGCGAACAGGTATTCGATGAAGCGCCCCCGTTCCCACAGGGTCTTGATCCGGCGCGGCAGGACGAAGCCGCAGGCCGCGCCGACGCCGGGCTGAGCGAAGGGCTGCATGAGCCTTTCGACCGCGGTCGGCTCCAGCGTGGTGTCGGCGTCGATCGCCATCACGAGCCTGGTTCGCACCCACGGCAGCGCGAAAGTTTGCGCACCCGCCTTGGAGCCCGTGTTGCGCGGGGGCCGGATCACCGTGACGCCGGCGCGGCGTCCCACGTCGCCGGTGCCGTCGGTGGAGCCGTCGTCGACGAGAATGATCTGGTCGGGCGGGACGGTCTGCGCGAGCAGGCTGCGAATGGTATCGCCGACGAACTCGGCCTCGTTGTACGCGGGGATGATGACGGTCAATCCCATGAGCGAATGCGAAGAGCTGGAGGATCTCCGGGTCATAGGGTTAACACGCAGATCGCGTGTGCCGGGTTCCATCAATCCGCCGCCGCGCGTTTTTTTGGAGCGAACGCGACATACTCACAGCGCTCGCGCCCGAGGTGTCTCCTCGGGGCGACACTTTTCGGGACCCGCGGCTTACTCGAGACCCATCGCTCTCCGGAACTCGCGCCTCACGTCCTCCGGCTGGCCGTAATGCCATCTGAAGTCGTTCAGCAGGTTCTTCCAGAACGGATGCTCGCGGTACTGTGCGAGGGTCATGCCCTCGGCGTAGAGCTTGCGCCCGATGTTCGGCAGCTCGACGCGCACATTGCGCGAGGGATCGCGGATCAGGCCTTTGGGATCGCTGCCGTCGGCGATGGCGTCGATATCCTTGAACAATTGCTTGCGCAGCATCGAGACGCCGCGGTCGCTCGCGCCGAGGTTCTCCTTCGTGCGGTCGGCGATCGCGCCCTGGCCGACCCAGGCGGCGATGTCCTGGTTGACGACGTGGCTGGTGATCCAGCGCCCGGTCGCGGCCTCCCTGATGGGGCTCGTCCACGCCGGGATTCTTTTCTGCTCGTAGGGCTCGGCTTCCTTGGGCACGCGGATGAACGACCAGGTGACCGAGAGCATGTTCTCGTCGTCGATGGGCACGCGCCACTCGAAGTGCTCGCCGAGGAAAAACCCGTTCGGCCAAAGGCACACGCGCCCGACCGTCCACAGCGGATCGCTCTCGTCCGCGCCCTGGCGCACGCGCTTGTAGACGAAGCCGTAGTCGAATTCGTCGAAGCCGAGCTTGAGGTGGGTGGGCGCGTAGGGGCCGGTGCGGCCCTCCAGCCGCAGCTTCCAGTTGTCGTGCATCCACTCGAAGTGCACCGGGTCGATCGAGTTCTCCTGGGCCTGCAGCCAGTTGCAGGGCACTTCGGCGAACACGATCTGCACGAACCCGTTCTTCCAGGAGAAGATCTCCCAGTCGGGCAGGAGAGGCGCGGGCTGCGGGCCGAGATAGGCCCACAGCAGGCCCGCTTTTTCCCGCACCGGATACGCGGTGGTGCGGATGCGTTTTTTCAGGCGCTCCTGCGGGTCGAATTTCTCCTCGAAAGGCTGGGCGATGCAGCTGCCCTTCTCGTCGTAGGTCCAGCCGTGGTAGTGGCAGCGCAGCCCGCATTGCTCGACGTAGCCGTAGGCGAGATCGGCGGCGCGGTGCTTGCAATGGCGCGCGATCAGCCCGTAGGTACCGGAAAGATCTCGATAGACGACGAGATCCTCGCCCATGATGCGCACCGGCCTGATCGGGCTCTTGTCGAGATCGCTCACCGCCGCGACGGGATGCCAGTAGCGCCGCAGCAGCTCGCCCATGGGCGTCCCCGCGCCGACCCGGGTGAGAGTTCTGTTTTTTTCCGCGCTCAGCATGACCGATTTGTCATCCCGAGCGTAGCGAGGGATCTCTGCCGGCACCGTGCCTGAGGAGATTCCTCGGCCTTCGGCCTCGGAATGACAATGATAGGGGCCGCACGTGATAGAGGCCGCACGCCTACTCCACCTTCGCGCCCGAAGCCTTGATGAGCGCTTCCCATCTCGGAAAATCCCTGCGGTAGTTCTCGGCGAACTCTTCGGGCGTGTTGCCGATCGGAAGCTGTCCCATCGCGATCAGCTTGTCCGATACCTCGGGCATCCTGAGCACCTCGACGATCTCGCGCGACAGGCGCTCGACGACGGGCTTGGGCGTTCCCGCGGGGAGGTAGGCGCCGCCCCATACCGGCATCTCGAACCCGGGAAAACCCTGCTCGGCGAAGGTGGCGAGCTCGGGCCAGGCGACGAAGCGCCTGGGCCCGGTGATCGCGAGCGCCTGGATTTTTCCGGAGGCGGAGAGCGGCTTGGCGATGAGCAGGCTCGCCCACGCGACGTCGAGCGAGCCGTTCATCACGTCGCTGGTCGCCTGCACTTCGCCCTTGTAGGGGACGTGGTTGAGCGGCACGCCGTATTCTTTCTCCAGGATCACGCCGAACAGGTGCAGCGAGGTGCCGACGCCGATCGAGCCGTAGCTCACCGGGCGCCCCAGTTTCTTCGCCCAGTCGACGAAGCCCTTCAGGTCCTTGTAGGGCGCGTTCGCCGGGCCGATGAGAAGCACGTTGCCGGTGCTGATCTGGGTCACCGGCTCGAAGTCCTTCACCGGGTCGTAGGGGAGGTTGGCGCGCAGCACGCGGTTGCCGACCATCGAGCTCATGATGGTGACGAGGAAAGTGTAGCCGTCGGGCGGCGCCTTCGCCGCTTCGGCGGTGCCGAGCACGGTCGCCGCGCCCGGCTTGTTGTCGACCACCACCGGCTGGCCGAGGCGCACCGAGAGTTTCTCGGCGATGATGCGGCACATGACGTCGATGTTGCCGCCGGCGACCGAGGTCGAGATCAGGCGGATCGGCCGCGACGGCCATTTGTCCTGGGCGTTCACGCCGCCGCACAGCACGGCCGTGCCTGCGGCTACGACGAGCGCGAGTCGGATGCTCATGAATCCTCCAATGGACTATTATTCCCGGCCTCCCGGATTATGACCACTGTTTACAAGATTCCGCGCTCGGTGCTGGTGGTGATCCATACTCCGGATCTCCAGGTGCTGATGATGGAGCGCGCCGGCTGGAAGGACTTCTGGCAGTCGGTCACCGGCAGCGTCGCGAGCGAATCAGAACCCCTGCGCGATACCGCGGTCCGGGAGGTGCGCGAGGAGACGGGCCTGGACGCAGCCTGCTACGATCTGCTGGACTGGGGAATCGAAAACCGCTTCGAGATCTTCAAAAAGCACCAGAGCCGCTACGCGCCGGGTGTCACGCACAATCTCGAGCACGTCTTCAGCATGGGCGTGCCCGGCTCCGTGGCCGTCACGCTCGATCCGGCGGAGCACCTGAGCTACAAATGGCTGCCCTGGCGAGAGGCCGCCGCGCTCACGCCGTCGTGGACCAACCGCGACGCGATCCTCGCGCTTCCGCAGCGCCGCTCGAGCGACTCAGGCCGCTGATGTCACCGCCGCGCCGGCCGGGGCGGCACTAAATAGAAGTCCGCACCGGTCAGCGCGCTGTACTCGACGGGTACCTGCATCCCGTTCGTGTCCCGCTCTACCGCCTCGCGCACGCGCTTGAACACCTGCTCGAGCGTGAGGCCCGGCGTTCTCATGTATTGGACGAGATATTGGGTGTAGCGGCCGCGGGTCGCGGCGCCGTCGCTCGCGACGCGCCCGGCCTCTGTCGCGAACGCCACCAGCGTTCCGCTTGCCGGACGCATCGCCGCCAGCCCGGACCGCCTTGCGGCCGCGCCGCGCAGGACGAGGGCGGGTTTGGGGAGGGGATTGTCGCGGCAAGCATCGAGGATCACGATATTGAGGCGGCCTCCGGCGTCACGCAGGCGCTGAACCAGGCGGGCCAGTTTATTGACACGCGTACTTCTCTCTGAACTCACGGTGTTTTCCTCCCTTGAGACTTACTTAAAGGCGAATCAGCCATCCGGCCGATGTACTGTTTATACAGGTTTCGCCTTATGAGCGCCGAACGTCTTCCTTCTTTGGAAGCGTTCGGACTTGACAGAGAGTAAGGGAAACGCAGGGTTTCCTGGCAACAGCGCTGTTGCAAAGCAAATTCAAGACTGTATGGAGGCAGAAACGA
>Ga0137403_10005404_pt1 | contig 14836 bp, 9 predicted proteins | sample CZOMad2_1_16fung_FD_122057 | JGI IMG/M metagenome (GOLD analysis project Ga0137403, IMG submission 122057) | Vadose zone soil fungal communities from Angelo Coast Range Reserve, California, USA - CZOMad2_1_16fungal (Hybrid Assembly) | ecosystem: Environmental > Terrestrial > Soil > Vadose zone... | reverse complement strand
CACGAAGACCGGGTCGTCGGATTTGGGTGTTTCTTCGAGGGAGTTGCGCTCGAACAGCTCGCGTACCGAAGATGGAAACTGCGGCAGGAGGTTGTACTGCTCGACAATTCTGCGGCAAGCTTCCACGCTAGTCGAATCCGGCATGGTTGGGCCGGACGCCAGAGCGTCGGGCGTCGCGTCAGGCACATCCGAGACGAGAAGTGATACCTGCTGCGCGCCGCTCGCGGCCAGGGCGAGGCGTCCGCCCTTGACGGCGGAGAGATGTTTGCGAACGGCGTTAATCTCGGCGATAGGCGCGCCGCAGAGCACCAACGCCCGGTAAGTTGCAACCAAGTCGTCGAGCGGGATCTCATCATCAATTGGCTTTTCCAGAATGGAAGAACCCCCGCCGCTAATCAAGAACACGACCAGCGAATTCTGATCGGAGCTCTGGGCCAACGAATGCAGCGCACGCAGAACTGCATCGGCAGCGAGAACCGAGTCCGCATTCGGCGTGGGGTGACCTCCGAGAAAATATCGGAAGCCGCGAATCTGCTGCTCAGGCGCGACGGAACTCGCGACAATGCCCTCGAACAACTCCCCCGTTTTCGCTGCCAGTGCTTCTACCATGGTGTTGGCCGCCTTGCCGATGGAAACTACGAAGCGGCGGCTGTAGCCGTTGAGATCGAAAAGGTCTTCTCCAATTCGCAGCGTGCCCACCCGCAGCACGCCGCCGCGTTCGAGATCGACGTGGCGGTCGAAGGCGCGAGCGATGCTGGCCTCGGCCAGTGCGTGGGCGAAGATTTGGCGGGCGAGAGGCTTCAAGTCGGAGCCAGCGCTAGGATCAGCAGTAGACATCGTGCGCGATTATACGGTCGTTGCTCTAGACATTGTCATCCTGAGCGGAGCGAAGGACCCCTGCGCCCTCAACAGAGCCGCAGTCTCTCCAGCCTTCTTCCTGGTCGGCATCCTGGCAAGAAAGCTTGCAAGTTTGATTTCCGTGCCAGCATTCCGGGGGTCCTTCGCTCTGCTCAGGATGACACGCTTAGTGGTGGCGAAATCTGCGTACGCACCCAGCTTTCGATCACGGCCCGCATCTCGGAGAGCCGACCTTCGAAGAAATGATCGGCGCCCGAAATCAGCGTCAACTGCTTTGGCTCGGGCAAGCCTGCGACGAAGGCTTCGAGCTTCGAACGGGGCCCGAATTGGTCGCGATCTCCACTGCAAAACAGTTTGGGCTTGGTGCAAGTTTGCAGAAAGCCCAGATCGTAGGCGCGATCATCCACAGGCGTAACCGGCGTGCCGAGACCAATCAGGCCAACGACACGATCATCGCCACCCGCAGCGCGCAAGCCAACGGCTGCGCCGAAAGAAAATCCGCAGAACACGAGCGGCAAGTTGAATTCCCGCGCCAGCCAATCGAGCCCGGTGCGAACGTCGTCAACTTCGCCCTGGCCATTGTCGTGTTCACCCTCACTCAGACCCGTACCGCGAAAGTTAAAGCGAAGGACGGGCCAGCCAAAACCATGCAGCGCTTTCGCCGCATGAAAGACGACTTTGTTGTGAAGCGTCCCGCCAAACTGCGGGTGCGGATGACACACGATGGCGGCATGCGTTGCCGCGCCGCTGCCAACATTGAGCAACGCTTCTAGCCGTCCGGCCGGACCTTCCAGTGACAAAGACTTGATTTGCGATTCGCTCATCGTCACGCGGCACTCAGATCGCCACTCACGCAGCGATGTTCTCACGAACTGTGCGGCGTAGGCTATTCTGGAAGTCATGCCTTTGCCCGGCCCTATGCAAGACTCCATGCAAGACAAAGACGTGTTTGCGCTCACGCGAGAGTTGGTCGACATCGAGTCGATCACCGGCAACGAAGGCCCGGTGGGCGATTTCCTACACCGCGAGTTGTGTCGGCTGGGCTATCAGGCACGCAAGACTGTCGTTGAAGGCACTCGCGTCAATGTCTTCGCCACGCTGCTAGAGCAGCCTCATCCCGCTGTCGTTTTCTCCACGCACATGGATACCGTGCCGCCCTTCATTCCGTCCTCGGAAGACACAGATCGCATCCATGGACGCGGTTCCTGCGATGCCAAGGGAATTATTGCCGCACAAATAGCCGCTGCTGAGAAGCTGCGCACGGAAGGCATTTACGCCGGATTGTTGTTTGTGGTTGGAGAAGAGCGCGACAGTCTGGGCGCCAAGGTGGCGAACGAAAGCGCGCCGGGTTCGAGATTTCTGATTAACGGAGAGCCCACCGAAAATCAGATCGCCACGGCGTCGAAAGGAGCGTTGCGAGTTGAAGTCATCGCCGAAGGCAAGATGGCACACTCGGCATATCCGGAACTCGGTGATTCGGCCATCGATAAGTTGCTGACTGCGCTCCAGCGGCTGCGCGCCATGGAATTGCCAGTCAACCCGGAAATCGGCCCATCGACGCTGAACATCGGCGTGATCGAAGGGGGACGCGCTCCGAATGTGATTCCGGACGCGGCGCGAGCGCAATTACTCTATCGCCTGGTCGGACCGGCGACGCGGTTGCGGCAGCAAATCACCGAAGCGGTGCAAGGCTTGGCCCGCGCCGAGTTTGTTTTGGAGGTTCCGTACCAGAAGTTTCGTACGATCGATGGCTTACCCACGATGATTGCAGCGTACACAACCGACATTCCTCAGCTTGGCAACTGGGGCGAGCCGCTGCTCGTTGGGCCGGGATCGATACACGTCGCGCACACGCCACGAGAACATATCGAGAAAAAACAATTGCTGGATGCCGTCGACTTGTACGCCGGCATCGCCAGACAGCTGCTCGCATCGTGATCCATTTTAGCAACACCGAATCAGGAGCCGCATGAGCACCGAGTCCCTCAACGCCTTAGCGAAAGCTTCCTCCGCTTATCTGCGCAGCGCCATGCATCAACCTGTGCAGTGGAGAGAATGGGGCGAAGAGGCGTTCGCTGCCGCGCATAAAGACGACAAACCTATCCTGCTCGACATTGGCGCGGTGTGGTGCCATTGGTGCCACGTCATGGATCGCGAGTCGTACGACGACCCGGAAATCGCCAAGATCATCAACGACAACTTTATCGCCGTGAAGGTGGACCGCGACGAGCGCCCCGATATCGACAGCCGTTATCAGGCAGCCGTCAGCGCGGTCAGCGGGCAAGGCGGTTGGCCGCTTACGGGCTTTCTCACGTCGGATGGCAAGCCGTTTTTTGGCGGCACGTACTTCCCTCCCGGCGAGCAACATGGGCGTCCCAGTTTTCGCCGGGTGTTGCTTTCCATAGCCAGTGCTTATCGGGAAAAGCGGGAAGATGCTGTAGAACAAGCCGAGAAAGTGCTTGGCGCGATCTCGCGGGCGGACTCTCTCAGCGGTCAGGATGCGGATTTTTCGCCCGCAGTCATTACTGCAATTGTCGAATCCGCGCTTGAGGCCTACGACGCGCGCAATGGCGGCTTCGGCAACGCTCCGAAGTTTCCGCACCCGGCAGCGCTGGATCTGCTGATCGACCATGCCGGACGTCACAACGATGAACGCGCCAAGGAACTTTACGTCAACACCCTAGAGCGCATGGCGCGGGGTGGCGTTTACGACCAGCTCGCTGGCGGATTTCATCGCTATTCGGTGGACGAACGTTGGGTCGTTCCGCACTTCGAGAAAATGGCCTACGACAACTCGGAGTTGTTGAAGAATTACGTCCATGCATTTCAGGCAACCGGAAATGCATTCTTCGCCGACGTTGCGAAAGACATCATCCGGTGGATGGACGAGTGGCTCAGCAACCGCGAACTGGGCGGCTTCTACGCCTCGCAAGATGCAGACGATTCCATGGACGACGACGGTGACTACTTCACCTGGACTCGCGACGAGGCCCGTGCCGTCCTTGATCCGGAGGAGGCCGAGGTTGCATGTTTGCACTACGACATCAACGAAATCGGTGAGATGCACCACAACCCGGCGAAGAATGTGCTCTACCAACGCGCTCTAGTGCCGGAAATTGCGGAGCGGATGAGTCTTGAAGCAGCAAGGGTTACGGAATTGCTGACTTCGGCGAAGAAAAAAATGTACGCGGCGCGCCTGCAGCGCCGGACGCCCTACGTCGACAAAACGGTTTACACGGGCTGGAACGGGCTGTGCATTTCGGCCTATCTCGAGGCTGCCAAGGTGCTCGGCCTGGCTTCGGCGCGAGAATTTTCGCTGCGCTCGCTTGATCGGGTCTTGAGCGCGGCCCTGAAACCGGACGGCAGCCTGCTGCACGTAATCGCTTATTCCGACCCACAAGCGGAACATCGCGAGGTAACCGGACTCCTCGAAGACTACGCCTTTGTCTCCAATGCATGTCTGGACGCCTATGAAGCCACGGGCGAACTTCGCTACTTCACAACGGCCCAGGCCATCGGAGACGCGATGATTGCCAAATTCTTCGACTCCGTGGGCGGGGGATTTTTCGACAGTGAAGCTCCAGCCGCAGCACTCGGTGTTCTGGGCACCCGCCGCAAACCGTTTCAGGATTCGCCCACGCCCGCGGGAAACTCGGCGGCTGCGATTGTCCTTTGCCGCTTGCATGCCCTGACGCACGACACGGGCTATCGCGATAAGGCCGAAGGAACGTTGGAGCTTTTGGCAGCGGTCGCCGGCCGCTATGGAATTTTCGCTGGCACATATGGATTGGCGGCTGTTCGTCTTGCCTATCCAGAGACCCAAGTCGTCATCGTTGGCGAGGATCAGCAGGCCGAACGCCTGCAGGAAGCAGCCGCAACCGGTTACGCCATCAATCGTTCGATTGTGCGGTTGAGCCACCAGCAAGCGCTGGCGAAGTCTCTCCCACCCGCGTTGGCGGAGACGATTCCCAATCTCCCAGACCTCGCGACGGGAACGGCCGTAGCGCTGGTCTGCACCGGATTCGCTTGCCAGCCGCCCACTTCGGATCCCATAACCCTACGCGAAATGCTGTGACAGTCTCCGAATCTTCCAGCAATCGTCTTTCTTGCATCCCGCAAAACCAATCCAGAATCCAAGCAAAGTAGGAGATCTTTATGCCGACAGCAACCCAGCACAAGCTCTTTTCCACCAGCGTCAGCCTTCCTGAAAAATCGCGGCTCGAACTCGTCGATTTGCTCAACTCTCGTTTGGCCGACGCCATCGACCTCAAAACGCAAACCAAACAAGCCCATTGGAACGTGAAGGGGCCTCACTTCATTCAGTTGCATGAACTTTTTGACGATATCGCGACGCACGCGGACGATGCCGCCGATCTCCTGGCTGAGCGCGCCACCGCGCTCGGCGGCGTGGCGCTCGGGACTGCAAGGCTAGTTGCGTCTACTTCCTCGCTCGCCGAGTACGATCTGAATGCGGTCACTGGAGAACAGCACCTGAAGGCGCTTTCGAAATCGTTGGCTGCGGTGGCGAATGCGTCCCGAGCCGGCATTGACCAGTCTGGTCAACTCGGCGATCAGGCGACCGCGGACGTTTTCACGGAAATTGTTCGCCAAGCGGATAAGGATTTGTGGTTCCTGGAAGCGCACTTGCAGGGCTAGATCGATTGCAGAAGAAGAACCGCCCAGGGTTCGCTCGTTAAAAAACTATGGCCGGAAGAGGCGAAAATCTCTCCGGCCAATTTCCTTGGGGCCAAGGGCACTCGAAGTTGAGTGCAAGGTGTCAGCAGGTTACGAGGGTAATCTTGCCCCGGCTCGCGCCGTCCGGCAAGATTCCTGTTGCTCTTAGCAACCGCTACCGCCATGACGGCAGCAGACCCGATACGGACAGAATGGGCCGCCGTCGATTGCTGGGCCGCTTGCAACGGCCGCAGCAACGTAAGTAACAACCAAACCACACAGCAACAAAGCGACTCTGATCGAACGCTTCATGGTTGGGTATTCTCCTTGAAAACCCGCGCGATGGATTCGCGCGGGTAAGCATAGTTACCAAAGTAACCATCGAAGCGCAAGCGTGAAATTCGCGCAGAGGGCTATCGGCGCGGGTTTCGCGCCGACTCTAATGTGTTCTGCTTATTCGGAAGCGTCAAAAAGCAGAGTCTCAGGCTTTGAGCTGTGCGTCGGGCTTGCCCGGCAGTGGGCAGCAAACCTAGCGGTTAGCGGGGGTTGGTTTTTCGAAGGACGGAGCTTCTTTGGACGGGCTCGCGGAGCGCGCTAGCGCCCGTTCTACCATGCTTTCGAACATCGGAATCAGGGAATCGGCGGGCGAGGGATTTTGTACTTCGTTCAAACTGCGATCCCAGCGTTGCGTCTTCAGCCGCGTCGAGGTTGTGATCTCTACTGGGCTTGACATCCAGCAGTAGGCGAGCCAAATCAGGATCGAGATTTCGTAAGACGCCATATTCGCCATCGTTGCCGCAGACGGCGAAAGGAACCCTCGGCCATTCAAGGCCACGGCATATACAACTAGCTCCGTCGTAGCAAAGAATCCAAATCCGAGTGCCAGTCCAAAGCTGCGATGCTTCCACCGGATCCCCAGATGCGAGGCGAAAGCGATCAAGAACAGGACCATCCCCATTTGGGCCAAGCGCACACAGCGTTGGACGGCAACCAGGGCCTGGTCCACAAGCGGAATGTCGGCTCTGGTAGAAGCGGCCACTACCACTCCCACCAGCAACATCACGAGCGCACCCCATCGAAACAAAATCGTTCCCAGATCCTTCATGGAGTGGTAGGGCCGAAATACATCCATAAAGATTTCGTGGAGGACCTTGAAAGCCAGGGAAAAGCCGATGAAGCTGGCGCCCCAATTCAGGAAGGTCCAGTAACGGTAAAAAATCTGATCGGACGCGAAGTTGAAGAACGGAAGGAGGACGACCACGATGGCGATCTGCGCAAGCAGATACGCAATAAACACAGGGAATTCCTTATGCAACCTCTTGCGCCACAGCGAAAACACGACGGCGCTCTGCAACAGAGGTTGCGACGCCCACAAAACGTTCGAAACTGAAAAAAATGACCCCATCGGGTTCTCCTTTCGAACCACGACGAAAACTGCCACAGACTTTCGGGAATTTCGCTGGGGAGAAAGTAACAGTGCGCGCCTTCTGGCACCAAAGTACGAAAGTAACGTTAACTACATAGTTAATAAGCTAGAACCGGTCTAGTACTTGATTACGGTAGGTCCCGGCTTCAGCCGGGACAATCCGAACCTCACAAATGTAGGGCTTTAGCCCCCGGATCCGCCCCCGAGATCCGCTATGAGACCGCAACAAGAGGGCTGCCTTGCAATCCGTCATTACCAAGTGCAGAAGCGCGACATCGAACGCACCGCTGGAACGACGCCGGATTCAGGTTGCGAGGTCACGATCAAGTTGAATTCCCCGGTGTCCTTGAGGTCTTCCAGAAAGGAGGCGTCGGCGGAGGGTTGAACTAGCGCCAAGTGGCGGAGGAACTCCCACACGTCGGAGGACGTCCGGAAGCCGGGCGCCACGAAGGACACCATCTCGGAGACGTGGGCAAAGTACCAGGCCAAAGAAGCCGCTAAGCGGACCCCGCGTTCGTAGGACTCGGCGGAAACCTGCCCGGTGGCTGGGTTATCGAAGACGATACGCAAGCGAACTTGTTCGTCACGGGCAAACTCGCGGACTTTGAGGGCTCCAGATTTCGCCGTCGCTTTCCAATCGACGTGGCGGGCGGAGTCTCCGGTTTCGTAGGGGCGAATTCGTAAGAGATCCTGACCCGGCCCGGCGTGGAGCGAACTCAAGTCGCTGGCGATAGCCGGAAGGATTTGCGCAAGTTCGGCGGTAGCATCCACTGCCGGGTAGACGACCAGTTCGTGCGCTACATCCACGCTGCGGCGCTTGACCAGCAAGCCAAACGGAAACACCGTGACCAGAGCAAACGCGTCTTGACGGTACAGACCGCGGCTTTGAAAACACAGTTCGATCTCGGACTTCGCCGAAGAGCGCGGCGGGATCAGCGCAAAATGAATGGTTCCCCGAAATACCGTGGGTGCCAGCGGAGCGTCTGGAACGCGACGAATCTTAATGTCCCGAATGCTCATCCATTGCCGTTCGGGCGGCCGCATGGGCGGGAATCCGAAGGTGGCGCTTTCGGCACGCCATCGTTCCTTCACTCTCCGTTCCTTCGGAGGAACAATGGAAACGGAGAGAGAAGGCAGCCAGCGGCGCGAATTCCGCAGCTCCAGACTTCCGAGTGCGTTCTCTTTTGCAAAAACATGCTGCGGCAAATCGACGTGTAACGCCAAGCCGCGCAGCACCAGGCTGGAACAGATTCCCGAAACCAAAACCGCGCCCAGCATGGTGGAAACGATGAGGTACAGCAGATTGTTTCCGGTATTTAGCGCGGCCACTCCGATGAGCAACGTGGCCAGGACATACACAATTCCCGCACGCGTTACTTCAAAATCGAGCGAATCCTGCCATCGCACTCCAGAAACAACCCGTCGCGCGAGATAGGGGACGGTCGTCATCCCGACCCAGACTGAAACTAACAGCGACCCGCCCGCTAATATTGCTGTGGCGAAGACATTTCCGGCGTCCCGCGTGACGGTCGAGAACAGGGCTGCGGCAAAGGAGGCGCCCAAGCCAAAGATGGCAATGAGCGATCGCTTCCAGATTTCCGGCATGGACGCGCGGGCCGAGGGCAGCACTGGAGTGGAAGATGTCATGCGGCCCTTCCAGCTTCCGCGATGCCCCGAGGCGACTGCAAGTAACCAACGACAGCGTCCTTGCTGATCAGGACAATTTGGCTTTATTGCTCGGCTCGCCTCCGCCGCCACCAGACGACCAAGACCACGACGGCTGCCACGACAAGCAGTACGATGTTGGCGCGCCCCATGAGCCGCATAACCCTCCCAAACTGGCTGCCGAAGAAATAACCCGCGGAAGCAATCACGGTCACCCAGAGCGCCGCGCCCAAAAAGTTGTACAAGGCAAACTGAGCCCAGTTCATGCCCAGCACTCCCGCGAGCGGCCCGGCCACTACGCGAAGGCCGAAAATGAAGCGCGCGACAAAAATGATGGGCGGACCATAGCTCTTCATAAGCTGTTCCCCGCGCGCAACGACGTTGTCAGAAATGCGAAACCAATGTTGGTATCGCAGCAGAAGAGGCCGGCCGCCATAGTGCCCGATTGTGAATCCAACGTTGTCCCCGAGCGTGGCGGCGATGACACCGGTCAGGATGATCAGCGGCAGGCTGAGCCGGTGCTCGGAGTAGGCAAGGAAACTGGCCAGCAACAGAATGGTCTCTCCTGGAACGGGCAGACCGGCATTTTCCAGCAGCAAGGCCACCCCGACGGTCAGATAGCCGTGGTGAGCCATATGCCCTTTGAGCATGCCGAGCAAGTGGTGGTGCCACATTTTGCGATTCTCCCAGCGTTCCAGCCCAGCGTCCGGCAATGACCCGCAACACTGGCAGCGGGAGTGAAGAGAGCCCCTGTTTCCAAGCGGGTGATTCAGTATGGATCGAATCCGGTGGAACGATTCTAAATCGGCCGCAGCAAAAACTCGGTCACGATGCGGTTGAAGTCCTCCGGCGCTTCCTCGTAGGGCAAATGGCCGACGCCCGACATCGTCACATATTCGCATTTACGGAAATGCTCGCGCAGGGGTTCCGCGGACTCGAGATAGACCGCAGGATCCGCGTCCCCCCAAATCAGCAGAGTTGGCACGTCCGACAAGGCGGGTAAGAGGCTCTTCAGCGTCTCCAGATCCTCCAGCCAGGTCTCCAATACCCCGAAGCCGTAGTCCCAGCTCCTATCCACCGCCAACGCCGCTGAATAGCCTTCTACGGTCCCCGGTGGCATTCGACCAGCGTTGGCGTAGAGCCGGCGAATAAAAAACCCCCAAGCGAAACTAGCACGCGGGAGGGTTGACCGAAGCGCCACGGAAATGGGCCGTTGAGCGAAGAAAGGTGCCAGGAGCCGGCCATGCGGCGACCAGGGGTTCGCCGGAGCCGAGAGGATCAGACGCTGCAATCGCCGGTCGCCACGTTCCGCCAAAAGCGCCGCTACCCACATGGCGATGGCCCCGCCATGCGAGGTTCCCAGCAAATCGAATTTTTCCGGGGCCTGCTGGTCAATGAAGGCGATGGTGCGCATTGCTACGGCGCGCATCGCGCAATCGAGATCCTGCGGATGATCGGAGAAACCCACACCCAGTTGGTCTAAGGCCAAGACTTTGCGGTGCTGCGCCAAGGCGGTAATGTTTAGCCGCCAGGAAAACGAATAGCCGAGCAGCCCATGCAGTAGAACCAAGGGCTGGCCTGCACCGGCTTGCAGGAACCGAACTCGTCCGTCGCCCAAGGTTGCGAAGCGTTCCTCCGGTACTTGCGGGCTCTCCGTTTCCAGTTCAGCGGCGTGTCCGTCTTGCAATCTCAATCCCCCCTACCGCATTCTTGCGAAAACTGGCAACCTCTGCTGCAAGCCTGGGGCCCTTAGAGCTCCCACGAAGAGCCCGTATTGCTTAAGCCGGGGCAAGCACGCGCGCCTCTCACAATAGCCGGTCGTCGATGACCCGATTGCGCTCACAGAGGACGGTTTGATGATGCATCCGCTCTGAGTAAGTGCGTTCGGTCCGATTCTAAGCTGACGGCGCACCGGCAGAAACCTCGCAACGAAAACGGAAGGAGGAATCCACATTCCAGAAGTTTGCTCCCAAAAAGCATATACTTCCGGAAGAGGCGTGCCTTCGATAGCCTAAGCTGCTTGTTTTTAAGTACTTATGCCTTCAAAATCTAAGAGACCGTGGCACTCAAGTTGCTCATCTCAGGGGAACGCGGTGGGAACCGCGTCTAAGCCACAGCGGGTTGCCGACCCGATCATGAAGAGCGAATTTCAAACCCGGTTCACGGTCGTCCTCCTCGTCCTCTTAACGGCGGCGGCCGTCGTGTTTGCTGGTCTCAATTTCTCCAAGGAACACGCCTTTCAGATCCCCTATGACGGAGTTGTTTGGGACGAAGTCAACGGCCATCTGGTGGCCAGCCGCGTAGTAGGCAAAGGCCCTGGCGAACGCGCTGGCATCAAGGTCGGGGACCAACTAACCGCCGTCGAACGCCAAGAGACGGCGGGGACGCCGGCTCTGATGCGACAAATTTACCGCAAAGGCGTGTGGGCCAAGGCGACGTATTCCCTTCTCCGCAGGGGCATTCCCCTCGACACGATTGTCGTGCTGGAACCTGCCGACCGCTCGGCAAATGACTGGCTTCGCTTTATTGCTCTGATCTACCTCGGCATTGGGATGTACATCCTCCTGCGACGGTGGACGGCTCCCGGCTCCCTGCATTTCTACATTTTCTGCCTGGTTTCGTTTGTGTATTACGCCTTCAAGTACACGGGCAAGTTGAACGAGTTTGATTGGATCGTGCTGGGGAGCAATGTGGTGGCCGGACTTCTGCAACCGGCGCTGTTCCTGCACTTTGCCCTCGTCTTCCCGGAAAAGCGTCCCTGGGTCCGCGAGCATCGCGGTTGGTTGTGGCTCGTGTATTTGCCGGCCGCGCTTTTGCTGGCAGTTCAGGTGGTGGCCCTAAGCACACTGACTGCGCGCGCGAATCTGGTCTTTAATCTCGACCGCCTTAGCATGGCCTATCTCGCGGCGTATTTCCTGGTAGCGGCGTTCATCATGCGCCGTACCTACAGACAGGCGACGCAGCCCGTGCTCCGCCAGCAGATGAAGTGGTTGATGCGCGGAACGATTCTTGCCGTGGCGCCTTTCGCACTGTTCTACGTGCTGCCATTCGTCATTCCGGCCCTCAATAATTTCGTTCCCACCGGGCTGATGAAGTGGTCCGTGTTGTCGCTGGTTCTGTTACCGCTAACGTTTGGTTACGCCATTTTCCGCTATCGCTTGATGGATGTGGATCTCATCTTTAAACGCGGCGTCGTTTACACGCTCGCGGCCGCATCCATTGTGGGCGTTTATTTCGGAGTCGTAGCCGGAGTAGCGCAGTTGATTCAGGCGCGGATTCCGAGCAGCGGCCCTGCCGGCCTCATCCTCGCCATGGTCGTAACGGCGCTGCTCTTTGATCCCGTCAAAAACTGGATTCAGCAGCGGCTGGACCAGGTTTTCTATCGCACCCGCTACGACTACCGCAGAACACTGGTGGAATTCGGCCGCGAACTCAGCTCCGAAAAAGATCTCGACAAGATGCTGGGCTCGGTGGTCGATCGCCTCTCGCACACTTTGCTGGTGGACCGCATGGGCGTTTTCCTCGAGTCCAACGAACCTGCTTCGCGTTTCCATTTGACGAAGTCGTTTGGCATCGCCCCGGCGGGCGCTCTGGATTTGAGTTTCCTGGGGCGCGCGCGTCCGGAAGACGATGCGGGACACCTGTTCTTCGAGAATACCCATTTATTGCCGCGGGAAACACCTTCCGCGCGGGATACGATCGCCAGACTCGACTTGAATTACTACATCCCTTGCGTGGTGCAAAACCGCACCATTGCCGTGTTGGGATTGGGCAAAACAGTCGACGGAGATTTCCTCACCAGCGATGATGTCGCGCTGCTGGAAACTCTGGCGGGGTACATCGGCATCGCCATCCAGAATGCTCGCCTGTATGCCTCGCTGGAGCAAAAAGTCTCGGAATACGAACGGCTGAAGGATTTCAACGAGAGCATCGTGGAATCCATCAGCGTCGGCGTTCTGGCTGTGGATCTGGAAGACCGCATCGAATCCTGGAACTCGCAGATGGAGGTCATGTACGCCCTTCCCCGCCTGCGGGCCGTGGGGCGGCCCCTGAGCGAAGTTATGCCGCCAGCGTTCGTGGAGGAGTTCTACCAGGTGCGGCAGAACACGGGCATCCACAACCTCTACAAGTTCCGTCTCGATACGCCGACGGGCGAGACACGCCGTGTGAATGTCGCCATCGCGCCGCTGGTAACCCGCAAGTTCAGCGTGATCGGACGCTTGATCATCGTTGACGACATTACTGAGCGAGTCGAACTTGAGTCGCAACTGGCGCAGGCGGACAAGCTTTCTTCCATCGGTTTGATGGCGGCTGGCGTCGCGCACGAGGTCAACACGCCCCTCGCGGTGATCTCCTCGTACGCGCAAATGCTCTCGAAGCAAGTCCAAGGCGATGAGAAGAAGGCCGCGTTGCTGGAGAAAATCACTCGCCAGACCTTCCGCGCCTCGGAGATCGTCAACAACCTGCTCAACTTCTCGCGCACGAGTGGCGCGGAGTTTGGCGATGTCGACGTAAACAAAGTTGTCCGTGACACGCTCGCCCTGCTCGAGCATCAGTTCAATACCGCGCACATTGAAGTCGCAGCCAAGTTCCACGATGACCTGCCGCGAATCTACGGCAGCACGGGCCGCCTGCAGCAGGTTTTTCTCAATCTGTTCCTGAATGCGAAGGACGCCATGGCGGGCCGAGGCGGGACTCTGCGCGTCGCCACGTCCAATGGCAAGGCCGTGCACATCACCATCTCCGACACGGGCTCCGGAATCGCGCAGGAACACATCGGTAGGATTTACGATCCTTTCTTCACGACTAAGAACGCTCCGCGCGAAGGTCAAAATAGGGGCACGGGCCTGGGCCTTGCGGTTACATACGGCATTCTGCAGGAGCACGCCGGCAAGATTCGCGTCGAAAGCGCCGTCGGCCAGGGCACCACATTCCATCTCGAATTCCCTTTAAGCAGGAAGGCACTCCATGTCTGACGCCGGTGTACTTACGCGGCATCCAGCGGGAACGGCAGCCGTTCCCGCCACTGGGCGAATCCTCATCATCGACGACGAAGCCGAGATCCGGGAGTCGCTCCAAACGCTACTCGAACTTGAGGGCTACGAAGTCACCACGGCGGCCAACGGCGCCAAAGGTCTAGCTCGCGTAGGCGAGAAGCCCTTCGACCTCGTCTTGCTCGACAAAGCTCTGCCCGACCAGGATGGCTTCGAGGTGCTCGCCTCTCTCCGCGAGCGTGATAACGCCCTCCCCGTCATCATGATCACCGCCTACGGCACGCTGGAGAACGCGGTGCACGCCATGCAGGCTGGCGCTACTAATTTCATTCAAAAGCCCTGGGACAACGAAAAGCTGCTCGCCGACGTGCGCGAAACCGTACGTCGCCGCCGGGTGGAAGAGGAAAACGTCCAACTCAAGCGCGCCCTCAAACAGCGCTACAGCTTCGACCAAATTGTGGGCAAGAGCGAGCCCATGCTGCGCATTTTCGACCTGATTGCGCAGGTCGCTCCCAGTCGCTCCACTGTGCTCATCCAGGGTGAAAGCGGAACGGGAAAGGAAGTCGTTGCCAAAGCGATCCACCTCTACTCGCAGAGGAGGGATCAGCCCTTCGTCCCCGTGAATACCGGCTTCATGCCCGGCGACCTGCTGGAATCCACGTTGTTCGGCCACGTGAAGGGCGCTTTCACCAGCGCTATTGCCTCAAAAAAAGGTCTCTTCGAGGTCGCAGACAAAGGCACGCTATTCCTCGACGAGATCGGCACCATGGGCATGGAAACCCAGGCTAAACTGCTCCGCGTTTTGCAGGAGAAGAAGTTTATGCACCTCGGCGGCGTGCAGGAAATCACCGTCGACGTCCGCATTCTGGCGGCTACCAACGTCGACCTGCGCCAGCAAGTGAAAGAAGGCCACTTCCGCGAGGATTTGTTCTACCGACTGAATGTCATCAACATCGACTTGCCTCCGCTCCGACAGCGCAAGGAAGACATTCCTCTCCTCGTCGACCACTTCCTTAAGAAGTATTCCGAGGAAAACGAGCGCCCGCTGCGCCGCATCGCCTCCGAAGCCCTGCGCGCCCTTGTCAACCACTCCTGGCCCGGCAACGTTCGCGAACTGGAGAACGTCATGGAGCGCGCGGTCGTTCTCTCTAACGCCATCGAGATTGGCATGGAGTTACTCCCGGACCATATCGCCAACCGCCAGGAACTGATCCCTCTC
>Ga0137403_10005403_pt1 | contig 14837 bp, 17 predicted proteins | sample CZOMad2_1_16fung_FD_122057 | JGI IMG/M metagenome (GOLD analysis project Ga0137403, IMG submission 122057) | Vadose zone soil fungal communities from Angelo Coast Range Reserve, California, USA - CZOMad2_1_16fungal (Hybrid Assembly) | ecosystem: Environmental > Terrestrial > Soil > Vadose zone... | reverse complement strand
CGAGGTCATCATTTGCTAACCACGAATGAACACGAATAAACACGAATTTCAGGAAACCTGAAACCGCCACTCGGGATAAGTGCCGGTGGCTTGCTTCGCGATTGATGCGTCGCCGGGAAAGTTAGCTTTTCTCTTCGTCCAGCTTCACTTTGACCGCGGCTTCAATTTCCTCGTACAGGGCCTTGTCGTTTTTCAAAACTTCCTTCGCGGCGTCGCGACCCTGGGCAAGTTGCGTACCCTTGTAGTTCAACCACGAGCCGCGCTTCTCGATAATTTGCTTTTCCAACGCGACGTCGAGAAGCGCGCCGGTCGAGGAGATTCCCTCGTTGTACATGATGTCGAACTCGGCCTCAGTAAACGGCGGCGCGACCTTGTTCTTCACGATCTTAATGCGGGTGCGATTCCCCGTGACGACGCCATCCGTCTGCTTGATCGCGCCGATGCGCCGGATATCGACGCGCATGCTGGCGTAAAATTTCAGCGCTCTTCCGCCGGGCGTCGTCTCCGGGTTTCCGAACATAACCCCGATCTTTTCCCGGATTTGATTTGTGAAAATGCAGCAGGTCCGCGCTTTTGAAATGAGCGACGTGAGTTTGCGCAATGCGGCGCTCATCAGTCGCGCTTGCGCGCCTACTGTGGCGTCCCCGATCTCGCCCTCGAGTTCCGCTCTGGTGACCAAAGCCGCCACGGAGTCCACGACAATTACATCGAGTGCGTTCGAGCGCACGAGTGTCTCGCAAATGCGTAGCGCTTCCTCGCCAGAGCTTGGCTGGGAAACGAGCAGGTCGTCAAGATCAACCCCGAGCCTTTTGGCATAGGCAGGATCGAGCGCGTGCTCGACATCGATAAACGCCGCGAGGCCGCCACGTTTTTGTGCCTGAGCAACGACCGTCAACGCAAGTGTGGTTTTCCCGGAGGATTCAGGACCGAAAACTTCTACTACCCTGCCCCTTGGAAATCCGCCCACGCCGAGAGCGCGATCGATCAAAATGTTGCCGGTAGGAATGACATCGATATCGACAATTTTTTCGTCGCCAAGGCGCATGATCGCGCCTTCGCCGTAATCTTTGGCTATCTGCTGAATCGCCAAATCGAGGTTTTTGTTTCGCGCCGCCGTCAGTTTGTCAGCGGCTGTCTTTTCTTCGGTCTTTGTCGCCATATCAGGAGGACTCTAAGTACGACCCAGGCGACGATTCGCCAAGCAGAAAAAGGTAGGGCGGTTCACCCGAACCGCTCGCCACGTGCGCGACACCGCCGATGGAGCGCGGGCGATTGAGGTCAATCGCTCCTACCTGAAAACGGCAAAGGCCGCGAATTTCCACGTTCACAGCCCTTGAGGTGCGACGAAGCTGACCGTTACGAAACGGTTATCTTCCGCGGTTTGACATGCTCCGCTTTGGGCAGAGTTACCGTCACCAAGCCCCGCTCGATTTTGGCGCTGTGCCTTCTAGCGCCTTGACAGTTTAATCATTGAACGGTTACGAGTCGCGTCGTGAATCCGACAAGCGAAGGGCGCCGGGAACTCGACTCGGTCGTGATTAACATCGAACTCACGCTTGTCAGCATAATCCAGGGCGTCGCACTCTTTTTCCTAACGGACAATGCCCGTGGGCTCCTTTTGACGCAACACGCGAGCGCGTCTCTCTATGTCGCGGCCGGCTTGTGTGTGATCTTTATCTTCTGGTCGCGTGCTGTCATTCACACCCTCACGCTAATTCGGTGGCCATTGGAGTTCGGCCACAACTTTTTCTACATCGCTTGCGCGCTCGGTGAAGCGATTCTTTTTAGCCGGCTCGATAATCCCCTCGCGTGGTTTCAACTAAGCGCCGCTTATTCAGGCATTGTTTGGCTGCTCTTCATTTACGACATGCGGTTGATTCGCGCGCGCATCGCCGAATCACGTGCCGATTCCGAGCACGCTCTTTACTCCTGCGCCAGATCGGATCAGTTGCTCAATATTCGTCTGCTCGCCCCTCTGCTGATTGCGCTCAACCTCCTCTCTGCGTTCGCCATTTGGCGGTGGCCTGATTTGTTCATCGCTCGTGCCGGTCACATTTGGTTGATTAGCGCCCAACTTCTTTCCTTTATCGGTTACCTCTTTTATACCGGCCGTTACTTCAGCGCGATTGCGCCACTTGTCCTGCGGAGCCGGCAGGCAAATTAGCCAAACGCGATGTTGATGCGGCGCCCCGGAGTTCTTTGCCACGACTTGTCGCGGATTATTGCTTGTTCTCTTTTCGCCGATGGGTTCGCCTCTGGAGTCAATGGCTATCGCTCGAGGTGGACTTGCTGTCGAGATAAAGCACAACGAACGCGATGCCGAGCAATGGTTGAAGAATTTTTTGCAGAAGGTTCAGAGCGAAACCGGAAACATTAAAGCCCTGAGCTTGCTGGGCTTCAGTCAGTTGTTTTAGGAGCGCCTGGGGATCCTGTGTGGTCACCAATTGATCAAAATAGTGGTGAAGGGTCGTCCACTCGGAAACGAGTGTGACTGCGAGCACAAGCGCGAACCAAAGGGACGCAATGAACGCTCCGCACCACAACGGGCGTTTAAACCAGGGAAGATCGCGTCCGCTATGGGCGAGATTTCTGCTATCACGCAGTGAATCAATGAAGGCGGCGTTTTCTAGAACGGCAAACTGCTGCCAAAACAGAACGTTGACAAAGAAACGGCCGAACATCCAAACCTGCAGAACTAGCAAAGCGAGGACAAAAACGATCAACAACAATGAAGACGCTCCGGCAAGAGCCATGCCTGCGATAACCAATCCGAATACGATCAGCAGGAAGAACACGCCATAAACGAAGATACATAGCGCAGCGACGCGCGGCCAAAATCTGACAGCTTCATTTAGCGCCGCGACCAAACCGAGTCGACCTCCGCCGGCAATTTCAGCAGTGACAATCTGGACGCCCGCGACATAGATCGGCCACATCACCATCGACAGGACGAACATCAAAAGAGAAAAAGCCCCCGCGGCGAGGAAACGCACATCGACATCTGAACCGCGCCCGGTCTGCGCCAGTGCGGTCGTTGCCTGGCTAACTAGCGAGGGCAGTAACACTAGCAGGGTAAGCCCAAGAAATTGAAAAAAGCCTTTGCGGTAAATCTGCAATGTATCTGTCAAAATGCGGCCGAAGCTGCGATGTCGCGTTTGTAGCGGTGGCTGTGTCGGCCCCGGGACGCTCGCCGCCGCGATCGGCCCTACATTGAACAACCCCGGAATCGCTGCCGCTGTGCTCCAAAGATCGGCACCCGCTTTTCGGGCTTCGTTTTCAGGAAGGAGCCTCCCCTCTCTCTTCCATTCACGCAGCGTCTCGATATCTGTCGGCCCATACTCCTTTCCCTCGACGCGCACGATCCATTCTTCCGCCATGTCTTGATCATCCAGCATCATGCATTCAGAATCCAGCATCAGCCTTTCCCAATGAAACTGTTGCTTATCGATGGTCATTACTACGTTTATCGCTCGTTTTTCGCCATTCCGAATCTTTCCAATTCGCGGGGCGAACCGACCAACGCCATTTTCGGCTTTATGAAAACGCTGCGGTTAATGCTGAAACATTTGCAACCGGGTTTAGGCGCAGTTGTATGGGACGAAGGCGTGCCGCAGAAGCGAGTGGAGCTGCAACCGGCATACAAGGAGACGCGCAAAGAGATGCCCAAGCCCATGATTCCACAGCTAGAGTTCATTCAGGAACTCACACCTTTGCTGGGTTTTCGGAATATTTCCCTCCCCGATACTGAGGCTGACGACTTGATGGGCTGTTATGCCGTCGCCGCGTGCGAGCGGCCCGGGATGGAAGTCGTGCTCGCGACCAACGACAAGGACCTTTATCAATTGGTCGGGCCTTGCGTGAAAGTCTATACCACGGCGAAAGCGGACCTCGTCTCGCCGAAGGATGCATTCGCGTTGTTGGGCGAAGATCAGGTTACTACAAAATGGGAGGTTCCACCGAGACTTATCGGGGATATCCTCGCGTTGACCGGCGATTCGGTCGATAACATCCCCGGGATCGGCCTCGGTCGCAAAACCGCTGCAGGATTGATTCGCGAGTTTGGCGGATTGGAACCCTTGCTAAACAATATCGAGAAGGTGAAAAGCGCGAAAACGAGGGAGAAGCTCACCAACGCTCGTGAGCAAATTTTGCAAAACCGAAAAATGGTCGAGCTCGATTGTCGCATTGAATTGCCTGTGCCGATCGATCAGCTCCAAATCGAACCCGATTATCCTGCCCTCATCGCGGCGTTGGAAACGTGCGAGTTTAAGTCGCTGCTTCAGGAGGTGCGTGACGAAGCGGCGCAAATCGGATCTGATCGACAGGAAAACCTCTTGTAGCTCAATGAGTTACGGACAGACACGAATTCTTAGTAAAAAATTCGAACAAACTCCGGGACCAGGTGTCGAAAGTAACAGGTTAAGGCGATTCGGGTGGTCGCACGATTTTCTTAGATTCGTTGTTTCTCCTTAGCGTGCGCTGCCCGAATCTTTTTTTGTCTGATTCCAGACAAACGGCCGGCAGATTGCCAGGTAGTGTTCCTCCCTGCATGCGCTTTCGAATACCGCGCGGACTTGCCCAAGACGACCGCAGATGTTTGATACACGGGTCTCGAATAGACCCGCTCGCATTTCGCACGTATCCTGGTATCGCCCCCTGCGTTCATGAAGTCAAAACGCTACGATCCGATCGCCGCTGCCCTTAAAGAAGATATCGGGGACGGCGATGTCACCACTGACTTCTTCGTGCCAGAAACACTGCACGCAACCGGACGCATTGTTGCCCGTGAAAAAGCCATCGTCGCCGGTACCGGAGCAGCTGCGGAAGTTTTTCGGCAAGTCGATCCTGCGACGGACATCCAGATTAATCGCCGCGATGGCGATGAAGTTGCGCCTGGTGACGTCATCGTCGAAGTGCGTGGCCTGGCCCGTTCGATTCTGAAGGCCGAACGCGTCGCATTAAACTTTCTGCAGCATCTCTGCGGCATCGCAACCCTCACGCGCGAATTTGTAAACGCTATCGGCAGCGATTCGACCAAAATACTGGACACACGCAAGACCGCCCCTGGGTTACGCGCATTGGAAAAGGCTGCCGTAGTCTCTGGTGGCGGCGTTAATCATCGTTTTGGCTTGTACGACATGGTGCTCATAAAAGACAATCATCTGGCGGCCCTCGGTGGCCTTTCCAGCTTTGCCGATCGAATTCGTCATCTTCGCCAGGAGCGGCCAAACATCCGCATTGAAGTCGAGGCCGATGATCTTGAACAAGCGCGCGTTTTTGTCGAGGTGGACGGCATTGACGTTATCCTTCTCGATAACATGACACCGGCCCAAATTCGGGAAGCTCTGGCGCTGAGAAGGAACAATATCAAGTTCGAAGCAAGCGGCGGGATCACGTTGAAAAACGTGAAGCGGGTGGCCGGTACGGGAGTCGATTACATTTCCATCGGCGCGCTAACAAACGCCGCGCGCGCGATCGATATCGGCCTGGAAATGACGCATGTTCCCAGCTGAAACATTGGATCGCTTGATCGCCGATGAGCTGCTAGCTCACCGCCGCTGCGCCACGATCGGCCGCAATATTGTTGTGCTCGAGCAAACTGACTCGACAAACGACGCGATTTTGCAGGTCCCATCTGCAGATTCAAACGAAGGTCTGGTGCTGTTTGCAGAGCATCAAACTGCCGGGCGTGGTCAGCGTGGCAATCGGTGGGAATCGGCTGCTGGCAAGGGGCTTTGGTTTTCAATCCTTTTGCAACCAAATATCAAGATCAACGCCTCAGGGCGGGTCACGATTTGGGCGATCGAGGCTATTTCGGACATCATTAAAAGGGAGTTTTCTCTCGAACCCGCAGTTAAGTTGCCCAACGATATTCAGCTTTACGACCGGAAAGTAGCCGGCGTGCTGGTGGAGATGCGCGCTCAAGAGAAGGCTCCGCACCTGGCTATTGTAGGAATCGGAGTTAACGTGAACCAGTCGCTGGAAGATTTCCCATCGGAACTGCAAAGCCGGGCAATCTCGCTTGCCATGGCGCTAAATCGGCTAGTTGATCGCCAGAAATTTGCAGTCGCTCTCCTGCAACACCTGGATCTGACCTATCGCAAAAGGTTCACGAGCGCGGGGCTGTAGCCGAGGCGCTAACCTTGGCTCGCTTGCAGGGTCAAATACCGAGCGCCGCCGCGGTTCAACGCCACGGCTACAACCCCACAACCGGCTTAAGCTTTCGCCTGCTGCGCCAGCCAGTCCCGATAAACATTCGGCGAAATCTCCGATGGCTTGATCTCGCTGCGGCCCCCCCAGAAGACGTTTGTGTAAGAAACCGGAATGTCGCTCAATCGAAGATGCCGATCTATCGCAGCCTTATGCTCGAGGAGCAGTTGTTTGTCAGTGCCGTGTGCCACAGCCATGACGTTAACGTTTTTAAATTCCGGTCCCGCTTCGCGCCAGTAACAATGCGTCAGAATATGGTGACGACCTACCTCGCCGCCCACTTCAATCTCACGACCGGGCGACACTGCCCAGTGAAAAAGGGCGTTGAAGCGCGTGACACGCACACCGCCGGCCGACGGTTTGACGTGCTCGAGAAAAGTTGAAAAACGGCCGACAATCTTTCGGGCGCTCAGTTCTTCAGCAACGCGGTAGAAGTCTTCCAATGATACCCCAGCTTCATTCGCGCGCGCAGCCCAGGGCGTTGGCGTGATCTCTTCCGGAGTAAATTCGCGCTTAAGCGCAATCAGAACATTCCATTCGGGCTCGCTCAGCTCGACCATCTGCACTGGAATCATCGTTGCTGGCTGATCTGCCTTGCTGCCTGGTTCAATCGTTTTCCGGCGAACGTGGCCAACGCCGAGCGTGAAAATTCCTTTTGCTGGCATCAGACGAAAACGCTCCGCGCCAACCTTTTCTGCCAGCAGCTCGCAATGCGCTTGCAGCGAAAATCCCCGGGGAACTTTCAAGGTTGTCCAAAGCTTGTAGTCCGATCCGGCGCTGACAGTATCGGTCGAGCGCAGCACCACGTGACCAGAAAAAGGATCGCGCTCAAACATCCAATCGAAGGCGGCATCGATTTTATCCTCGAGCACTTTCCATGCGACTAGCGCGCCCTCAGCCAGATTCGTTGCAAGCAAGGTTTGACGAACGCGCCTGATTGTTCGCGCACGCAACATCGCAGCGATCCGCGCCATCACAATATCGACGCCTATACCTGAACGGGTTGCAATCTCCTCGAATGGCTCGCGCACGAATCCTTCGATTTTGTCCTCGGAGATCGCGAGGATCCTCGCATTGATAGGATCGTTGTGCTCGATCGGCAACATCCCAATTAATCGGTCGCGCCAGCAAACTTGTCCAACCACGCGCAGAGCTCGCTCACACCCCAACCTAGCGGCTTCTTATCAGATCGCACAGACAAGCACCGCCGCAAAATGACAGCCCGTGCCGGTGAGGACGAACAGGTGCCACACAAAATGAGCGTAACGCAGGCGGTTGTTCACGAAAAACAACACGCCAGTTGTGTAAGCGATGCCACCGGCGATCAGCAAGAGCAGCGCCGAGAGCGGCACCGCGAGCGCGAGCGGCCGGATGAAAATCAGCGCAAGCCAGCCCATTCCCAGATAAAGCGTCATAGCGAATTTTCGATGGCGCGCGGCGCCGCGTGTCGCCTTGACCAAGACCCCGAACGCGGCCAATGCCCAGACGATTCCGAGCATCGTCCAACCCCAAACTCCACGAAGCGGCCCCAGCGCAAAGGGCGTATATGTGCCGGCGATCAACCAAAAAATCGCCGAGTGATCCAGTATTTGTAAAACCGACTTGATGCGCGTCTGAGGCCAGGCGTGATAGAGCATCGAGCCGAAATACAGCAGCAACATCGTCGCAACAAAGACAATCGTGCCGACAAAAAAAGAAATGCTGCCATGGCGAAGCGCCGCCAGGACCAAAATCGGCGCGCCGATTATCGCACCGACGAATCCAACCCCATGGCTGATACTATTGGCCAGCTCCTCGCCACTGGATTGCGTCCATCTCGGCAGGGCCAGCGGCTCGTCAACAACAATCATCGCCGCATGATGCAATCCTCATCGTGCAATTTTGCAATCCTAAAATTAAGCCGCCACTGCGACGTGTCGGCAAAAGGTTGCAATCAGCGCCAAAACAACTTTTCCTCGAGCGAACGAACTCATGGCTGCTACAAACGAAACGACATCAATTAAAGCCATTCTTTTCGATGCAGTCGGCACGCTCTTCAGATTAACAAAAACCGTAGGCGATCATTACGCCTATGTCGGTCGCGAAATCGGATTAGATCTCGATGCAGAAATTCTCGAGCGCGCATTTCACACAGCCTGGAAACAAATGCCGCAACGCTCCGCCGTCGATGGGCCGCGTGAAGAAGACGACAAAGGCTGGTGGCGCGAACTGGTCGATCGTGTCCTCGACCAGGTCGTGCCTTCATTAAGAGAATTCGATCGGGACAATTTTTTCGAAATCGCTTACGAACACTTTGCCGAACCAGGAGTTTGGGAACTTTACCCGGAAGTGCGCGGCGTCTTGAAGGAATTACAGCCGCGCTTCCAGCTCGCGGTCGTTTCAAATTTCGACGGACGTTTACGATTCATTCTGCAGCATCTCGGTATCTCAAAATTTTTTGCGAAGGTGTTTATCTCGAGCGAGCTCGGGGCGGACAAACCCGACCCGGAGATTTATCGGCGGGCACTCCGCTTATTGAATCTGCAGCCGAATGAAGTTCTGCACGTTGGTGATGATTCGGAACGCGACTGCGCGGCAGCAACCGCCGCGGGATTATCAGTATTCCTGTTGGATCGACCAAAGAATTCGCTGCTCGATTTGCTCACGGCGGTTTAACCACGAATGGACACCTCGCCTTCGCGCGCTCGGCGTTTGGCAGGCGAATGAACGCGAACCGGCTACGCAATAAAAATCCTACCATTAGCAAATGTGTTGAAGGTCTTCCAATTCATAGTGATCGTGGCAAAACAGCAATGGGCTTTCTTGACGAGCTTCGCGTAAACCAGGAGGTAGCACACACACGCTTGCTAGCGTGGCTGTTGAACCCGAATGAAGATCATGAGCTGGGTGATCGTCTGCTCTCCAAATTTTGGCGGGTTGCCGATCTCAGCAAATCCCGTCGAGGATTACGCTCAGCGGAAATCAACGTCGAGGTGAGCCAAGACGAAACAAGAGCCGATATCGTAATTATCACCCAGGGCGTCTATGTGCTCGTCGAAAACAAGATTCGCTGGGCTGCTTTTAATCAGCAGCAAATGGCAGGACATGCCAAAAGCGGCAAACGAAGGGCAAAGCGCAGCGGCAAAATTTTCAAGCTTGTGCTGCTACTACCTGATGACACCTACAAAATCGATGACAATCACCACAGCCCAGCTATTCGTAAAATACGGCGCGATTTCCAAGCACAAATTATAACCTGGGCCGGCCTCGTCCAAATATTTCGCCAGCTCGACCCGGAAAATGGTATTACCAAACCACCGGGTCTACCATTCCTTCATTCCTATTGCCAATTCGTGGAACGGGAGATTTTGAAAAAATGGAAAGGTTTTAATATGCAAGTGATCGACAAGAACACTGTGACTGCTCTCTCGACCTATCTCGGCCGAAAGAATCAACTATTGAAGGAGTTCAGAAATTTTGCTGAATCTGTTCGTGCCGGACTTGGTCGATGGTGTGAAGAGCCCCGTCACGAGGAGACAGAGAAGCAATCGCCAGCAGGTCTGCTCGTCTATGCGCGCCGGTATACATTCCGAAAGTATGCCAACACCCACGTCGAATTGTCGTTCTGGGTGGACCCGCAAGCCCGCTCGGTCAAAGGACTAAAACTCTACCTCGGGTTCTGGACGAAACACAAAGGCGTAATCAGTATCTTCGCAAGAAAGAGGCTGCTCACGAGAAGCGCAGCAGACTTAAAATTTAACAATCCGACCGAGTTCGATACGACCGACCAATACCTTTGGATTGCACATCTAATTTCCCAAGACCGTTGGTTAATTGATGATGGGAAGACAGCAGAAGCCGGAGTGAACGCTGTCACAACGCTACTGCGTCGATATCTGAACACCACCGAAAATCTCCTTGGCGGGTTCGCCTGATCTGATTGGTTTCGCTGTCGCGGGCGTAGCCATGGCTTCCAAAAATTCCCGATCCTCACGAGCCTTCCTCTCATTCACGAGCTGCGCTGGAATAGTCCTGTCTGACATGTCTCCTAGAAAGAAGTGGCAGCCTCAGCGCGCTGCCCCGTTCACCTTGCAGACTTCGCAGCAGTTTCCCCGGACAACGTTGATTTTCCCTCCCGGACCCACCTCAATGCTAATTTGCGGATTGCACATGTATGAACGCCGTGCGAGGCGCGCACCTGGAATCTCGATGCGTAGTGGATTTGAATCTCCGACAGCACCTTTCAACCCATTTGACACGCAGAGCAGCTGTGTCCTTGCACGTAATTCCCGGAAAACCGTTTCGTCAGGATGATCCGCATCACCAGCAAACAACACCGACAATGCGGCCCGGTCTTTAACACAAAGATCAAGATAATTATCTCGCTTTCGCGCGAGTTCCAGCGCATTCGCCGCGCCGTGGTGAGGTACCTTCAACAGCCCGGCACGCGGCAACCCGTGTTTTCGGTGCACCGTGATCGCGTGTTTCCAATTCCGCTTCAGTGCATCTGCTCCAAGTAGAATCACTGTATCTCCGTACCTGAGCGCAAAGATCGCCGATAATAAGTTCGGGTCCGGTAGCCACTTCGCTTGGCCGCCGGCTCTTGCTTTATAAGTTTTAACGAAATCGTTAGCAACCTGCTCATCTGGACCAAGGCACCAGACCTCCACGCCGGCAATCTTTGCCGGCTGCACTCCAGAGTGAAACTTTTTCTCGGGAGTGGCGCCGACTGATGAATAGAGATCAAGGAGGAACGCAGCCCATTCGTCTGCTAATCGGTTTATGAAGTCTCGAAGCGGACTGGGGTAGTTTGCTCGTTGTGTCGCGCAAAAAAACACAAAAGACGATGTATCAGGACTGGTGTGCCAAAATTCCCCGATCTCCTTATGTTTTTGTAACACCGGAATGAGATCAACACCATGATCAGCATGGGGATGTGTCAGACACACAAAATGCAATCTTTTCCCCGCGATCAGCTCAAGGATCTTAGGTCGCGAATTCTCCCTTGACGGGTGAGCGTCAATTAATCCGAGCCCGCCATCCGGAAATTGAATCAGTATCGTCTCGCCGTCCCCGGATTCGTAGAAATCAAGCCTTAGGTTTGCCGAATTTTTTGACGATTGCGGAGAATTTTCGATTCCTGTCCTCATTTAAGTCAATGGCATCAACAAAGGAATCCGAAGGATTTGCTAATGGACAAAACACATACCCCGTCATTGATCGTCCGCCATCCAATTCAATTTCCACTTCATCCATCTGAAACGGCTGATTCGGCGCTATGATACCGGCTTTGCGCAACTGGCGCGCAGGTAAGTAATAAAAAACGAGATGATCCCCATTCTCTACGAATGCCACTTTATATTCTTCGCCTCGGTCTTCGACAAGAAATCCGTCTAAACGCCGAACGACCTTTTCTGTCCCCTCTCGCTTTCTTGGCGGTTTTGACCCCTGAGCGGAACGAATCTCAAAAGAACTAATCTCGTCGCCATAGTCCCGCGTTCCATACTTTATCGTCGTACGCGCTGACATCTCAGCCGCCTTAGGGCTTTCTCCCACGTCAGAGTACGTTAAGATCTCAACGCTCATCGTATTCCGAAAAGTTCAATCGCCGACCTCTTCGCTTTGAGCAACTGCTCAAAATGCTTCTCAAGATCTGGAGGCTCGGGTGGTTCATGCTCGATAAGATCCAAATCTAACATCAACGCATGCGCCACACCAGTTTTAAGGCGCTCCGCTTGCTTATTCAGTCTTTCAATTCGGCTTCGTTGCTCGGGCGATGATCCAAATTGCGGGTTAAACCGAGCAACTGTGACCTGATTAAATGTCACCGGTTGGATATTAACCCGAAACTCGTAACTGCCGGCCGCAAAGTGATAATCGAGATGTTTGTGCGAGGCCTTCATTCCGAATGTTCTCTCAAGCTTGATCTGATATTCATCGCCCAGCGTTAGACTCGCCTTGAGCGCCGCTTCCGGTGAATTGAATGGCCAATACATTTTGCAGAGAAATCCGTTCGACCAGACGCGTCTCGGTCGAAATAGACCCATCGCGAGTCTCGACAGACCATCACATGCCCCAAGAAAGTCTTTTCCGTCACCTGGTTGTTCTTGCGTTACCGTGAGGTCGCTTGAATTGACCGCTGCCTTGATACCGACCTCCGGTTTCTGGAGCTGCGCGCTCGTTATCTGGATTTCTCCGGGTAAGAAGTCCATCTCGTCCACCGCGTGGACCATAAACTCCCCACACTTGTCAAGATAGCGGTATCCTTCTTCGTACGCTTGCTTGAAGTGGAAGCTGAATGGCTGCCAGGACACGGACAGGCAACCTGAAGATTTTTGCTCATTTCGTCAACGCCAAAAGACTAGACATCTTCTCGGCGCAAAAGTCCGCGTTGATCCGCGCGCAGAGTTTTAGAATGTGGGTCGGCCGGGACTCGAACCCGGAACCAACGCCTTAAAAGGGCTTTTTTAAGCGATTCCACCCTGCTTTCGCCTCCTATCGTGTGCCTATGGAGGCCTAACTCGTCTATTTTTTTATTGAAAGTGTGACAGTAGGTGTGTGACAGTTCTCTCAAATGCCTTCTCGAAACAAACGCAAACTTGGTCGCGGCATCTATCTTCGCGGCCACGTCTACTGGTTTGCCGTTCAGCGAAACGGTCAACGCTACTTCATTACACTTGAAACCACCGATCCGGCCGAAGCCGTCCGCCGAGCCGAAACCATGCGCGATCATATCGACATCGAATCTGGCGCTCCGATCAAAGCCGAGATCGATCGATTCATCGCTTACAAATTGCGTCAGCAGGAATACACGCGTTCCAGCGCTGTTACGAAACGCAACAAACTTCTTTTGTTTGCCAACTCCCTCCCGCCGGGCGCCACCGCGAGCACTATTACAACAAGGCTGGTTCAGCGTTTCTATGACGAAGCGCTCGAACGCGCCGCCGACACGACGGCCCTCGGCTACGTTATGGCCGTCCGTGCTTTCTTCCGCTGGGCCATCGAGACCGCTCGAATCGCCCGTCGCAATCCTGTAAAGGACGTGAAACTGGCGAGAACGATTGGCCGCGCACGGAAAGGTTTCTGCAGCTTCGATCTTCGCGACCGGCTGATTCGAGAAGCACCCACCGACGAATTGCGATTTATCTTTTTCTGCGGCTTCCATGCCGGTCTGCGCTTCCAAGAAATTGTCGAAGCGCGGCCGTTCTGGTTCGATCTTCCCCACGGGCGACTCGATCTGCGGCAGACGAACACCATGCGCTTTAAGGACCGGGAAGAGCGCTCGATTCCGCTCACAATCGAGTTTCAGACGTTTCTTAAATCTTACGGACTTCGCGATCCGTTCATGCTCAGGCCCGACGTGCCCCACGCGAGATGGCTTTATCGATACGATTTTCGCGCGTCCTTCATGAAATATATGCGCGAGCAGGCATGCGACTGGGTTACGCCGCATACCATGAGGCACACCTTCGCGAGTCTTTTGGTTTCTGCGGGAGAAAGCATCTACAAGGTCGCCGTCTGGCTCGGCGATGAAGTGGCAACAGTTCAAAAACATTACGGCCACCTCACCCCCGACAATCACGGCATCGAGAAAGCTTTTTCCGAACGCGCGTTTGCTTTCTCCACCTCCGGGAACTCACCTCCCTCAAGTCGCGAACAGCACGCGTCGAGATCAGCCCGGCGATAAACAGTTAACCGCTTCCGTCGAACAACTGGCACGAGCCAACCGGCCGCCACAAAAAGCCTGAGGATTCCCTCACCGCCGACATACCAGGCAGCATAGTCTGGTCGAACCAAACGCGGATCGATCAATGTCGAGAAACGTCCCATGGCTACAGAGTGAAGCGTACGGCTATCATTTGTGAAGTATTACATTTCGCGTCCAGTTCGCCTTTTTTTTGGTTCGGGTGTGATCGCGTCAATCGCTGCGTTTACGGCGTCATAGTTGCCGAGGATCTTTGCAGCTGTGCGAATCTTCTGTGCAACCGACCGCCGAGGCCGTCCTGCTTTCACCTCAGCATTTCGCCTCTCCAAAACCTCCTGCACCGAGACGTACGTCCGCCCCAGGAAGTCATATCTACAGAGCTTTCCCAACTCCACAAGCTCGCCAATTCGCCGAGTGCTCACCCCAAGCACTGCCGCTGCCTGTGCATGATTCAACAGGCCTTCTTCCCGCTGACTGATGCGACTCATCTGGCGCACTTCGGCGAGCAATTTCCTCGCTCTCGATTCTCGCGCCTCAACTGATCTGCCATTTTGCAAGACGGACGAAGCTGTCATATTCCTAATGCTTCACATATAGGAAGTATTATGTCAACTTTTTTCAGAACACCTTTGGCATTGCCCCAAAGGTGTAGCCAAAACTCTAGAGGGAACAGTTCGGAGCGCGCCAAACAGCAACGAAACGGACCGCCCTTTGCGCTTGCCATGTCGTCGAGTAAACCCCTTCTACGGCCTGCCTTTGATACCCGCTGCTTGTACAACTCTCTGCATGACTCCGCTTTTTTCGCGCTCCCCCCAGCTAAGCGAGTGGATAAGACGGAATAATTCCGTAAAATACTACGTTCTCGGATCCAATTCACCATAAGACATGAATACGACCCTACCAACAAAGCTCCTCGCATTCGTTCTAAGTCTGATGCTTCCGG
>Ga0137403_10005402_pt1 | contig 14838 bp, 15 predicted proteins | sample CZOMad2_1_16fung_FD_122057 | JGI IMG/M metagenome (GOLD analysis project Ga0137403, IMG submission 122057) | Vadose zone soil fungal communities from Angelo Coast Range Reserve, California, USA - CZOMad2_1_16fungal (Hybrid Assembly) | ecosystem: Environmental > Terrestrial > Soil > Vadose zone... | reverse complement strand
GGGCGCCCGCTCGATCTACCGCTGGGAGGGACAGGTGAAGGAGGAGGCCGAAGTGGTGGTCCTGCTGAAGACGGACGCGTCGAAGTGGGAGGCGTTGTGCGCCGCCGTGCGGGAGCGGCATCCGTACCAGGTGCCGGAGCTGCTGGCGCTGCCGGTCGAGCGGGGGCTCGAGCGGTACCTCTCCTGGCTCACGAGCGAGGTGGTCGGGTGATCCGCAAGCGCGAGCCGCGGTGGCAATCGGCGGCGGAGCGTGCCCGCGTCGCGGCCGAGCTGATCGAGGAAGCGGAATCGCTGACCGAGACCAGCACCATCGCGTCACCCGCGGACGTGGCCCGCGCCGGCCTGCCCCCCCCGATCACGGCCCAGCTCCCGGCGCACGGGCCGTCGGTGCCGGCCGAGGCGCCGACGCCCAACGGATCCACGGTCGAGCCGACGCTCGACGACGCGCTCGCGGCGGACCCGGACAACGTCGCGCTCCTGGTCGAGCGGGCTCGCCTGCTCGCCGGCGCGACGCACTATCGCGCGGCGGAGCTGGACTACGAGCACGCGCTGCGCCTGGACCCGATCCACGGCGAGGCGCTCAGGGGCCTCGGAGTGGTGCTCTCGCGGCGCGGGTTGTGGAGCGAAGCAGTGCCCCAGCTGCGGCGCGCGACGGAGGTCGACCCGGGCCGGGCGGCCGCCTGGTTCTATCTGGGCGAAGCCCTCAATCACGTGGACGACCTCGAGGGTGCGCGGGCTGCCTACGAGCGGGCCGTCGAGCTCGAGCCCCGCAACACCCGGGCGCTCTACGGTCTGGGAATTGTGCTCGACCGGCTCAATCGCCCGGACGACGCTACGCGGATGTATCGCCGCTCGCGGGAGGCCGGCGGCGGGTGATCCGCGTGGTCGTGGACGATCTCGCGTTCCTCGCGGCAACGGCGGTCGTGCGCCCGGCCACGACCCGTCTCGATCCGACCACGCCGGCCGTCCGCCGGCTGGAGGCGGTGGGAGGCACGGCGTTCACGAGCGGGCTGCAGCTCCAGAAGGAGCTCGCGGTAGGGGCGGCGGTGGTCACCGCCGGTGGCGGCGACCTGCCGGCGGAGTTCGTGATCCACGCCGTCATACGAAGCGACACCGAGCCAGTGACCCGCGACGGCGTGGCACGCGCGTGGCGCTCGACGCTGGAACAGGCGCGCGAGTGGGAATTCACGAGCCTCACGGTGCCCCCGATCGGGACCGGGGCCGGGAATCTCTCCGTCGAGGACGCGGCCGACATCATGGTACCCATCCTCAAGAGTCATCTCGGTAACGCCGCGTTTCCCGCGAGCGTATCCATCGTCGTGGAAACGTCCGAAGAGCGCGAGGCGTTCGAGGCGGCCCTGCGCCGCAGCGGGGCGGCGGAGTCATGACGCGTCGCACGTGGGCGGTCGCGATCCTGGGCGCGTGGGCTGCATCGCTCGGGTGGCTCGTGAAGCGGGAGTTCTTCCGTCCCACCGGAACGCGACTGGCGGAAGCGGCGCTCAGCGTGCCGCCGGGCGCCGTCTACTATCGGCTGGACGTCGGGGGCCAGCAGGTCGGGTTCGCCTCGTCCACGATCGACACCCAGGCGACCAGTATCGGCGTGACGGACATGCTCGTGCTGCGCACACCGGCGCTGGGCGTGTTGCACCGGAGCGTCGTCCTGAGCCGCGCGGTCCTGTCTCGCACCCTGCGACTCGAGGGCGTTCTGGCGCGATTCGACGGCGACCTGGGCCGGTTTACGGCGCGCAGTCTCGTCAACGGCGATAGCGTCCTGGCGGTCACTCTCTTTGCGGGGTCGGACTCCGAGACGACCCGCGTCCCCCTCGCCCGCCCAATCGTGCTCCCGAGCCTGCTGCCGCTGCGACTCGCGTTCGGCGGCGAGCTGAAGCGCGGCAAGAGCTACGCCAGCGTCGTGTACGATCCGGTGCGCCTAGCCGAGCAGCCGGTGACGGTGGAGGTGGCAGCGGAATCCACGTTCGTGGTCGCGGACAGCGCGCTGTACGACTCGACCGCCATGGCGTGGGTGCCCGCGCGTTTTGACACCGTGCGCGCGTTCCGCATCGAGCAGCGCGCGGGAGGCATGACGACGCGCGCGTGGATCGACGCCCAGGGACATATCGTGCGCGCCGAGAACGCGGTGGGCTTCGCCATGGAGCGGACGGCGTTCGAGCTCGCCTACACCAACTTTCGGCACCGGGACACCACCAGCCTGATCCACGCCAGCCTCTCGCCGGGTCCCGGCGAGGTGGTCGCGACGACCGTCCTCGCGGCGCGGGAGCTCCTCCCGCACGACACGGCGTCGCACCTTCGTGTGCGGCTCACCGGTGTGACGCCGGGCGCGTTCGATCTCGGAGGCGGGCGCCAGCAGCAGAGCGGTGACACCTTGCTGATCCGGCGCGAGCCTCGGGCGACGCTTTCCGCGCGGTACCAACTCCCGGCACGCGACTCGAGTCTCGCCCGCTGGCTCGCCCCCGCACCGCTGATCCAGAGCGAGGATCCCCGCATTCAGGCGCAGGCTCGGCTCATCGTCGGACGGGAGCAGGATCCGACGCGCGCGGCGCGCCGCATCGCGGATTGGGTGCGCGCCAACCTGGCGCAGCGGCCCACCGCGACATCGCCCGGCGCGCTCCAGGCGCTCGAGGCACGGCTGGGCGACTGCAACGAGCACGCGGTGCTGTACGTCGCCTTGGCGCGGGCAGCCGGGCTGCCGGCCCGCACCGCCGCGGGACTCGTGCCCGTGGACGGCCGCTTCTACTATCACGCGTGGGCCGAGGTGTACCTTGGCGACTGGGTGGCGGTGGACCCGATGCTCGACGAATTCCCCGCCGGCGCGGCGCACGTGCGGTTCAGCATCGGCGGTCTTGCCCAGCAGGCAGAGCTCGTTCGCCTGATCGGGCGCATCAAGCTCGAGGTGCTATGATCCAACTGGAGAGCCTGACCAAGCATTACGGCAGCTTCGTCGCCGTCGATGATATCTCGCTCGACATCCCACAGGGGGTGCTGTACGGATGCCTCGGCCCGAACGGCGCAGGGAAGACCACGACGCTGCGGATGATCGCCGGCATCCTGCGCCCCACCAACGGCCGGGTGCTCCTGGGTGGCGACGACGTGCATGCGAACCCGATCCCCGCCAAGATGCGACTCGGCTTCATCCCGGATCGGCCGTTCGTGTACGACAAGCTCACCGGGGTCGAGTTCCTGCGCTTCGTGGCGGCGTTGTATGGCCAGGAAGGCGACGCGGTCGAGCGGCGCGTCGCCGAGCTGCTCGACGTGTTCGAGCTGACCAGCTGGAAGGACGAGCTGGTGGAAGCCTACAGTCACGGGATGCGCCAGAAGCTGATCATCTCAAGCGCACTCATCCACCGGCCACAGTGCATCGTGGTGGACGAGCCGATGGTGGGCCTCGATCCCAAAGCGGCGCGGTTGCTCAAGGACATCTTCCGCCAGTTCGTGGGCCGTGGCGGAACGGTGCTCATGAGCACCCACACGCTGGAGGTAGCGGAGGCGATGTGCGACCGCGTCGCGATCCTCCAGCACGGCAGGATCGTCGCGGAGGGAACCGTCGACGACCTGCGCCGGCAGCACCGCGCCGGCGACGCGAGCCTCGAAGAGCTGTTCCTGAAGCTGACGGGAGGGGCGCAGGTGCGCGACCTGGTCGAGGTGCTCGGCAGCGGGGACAACGGCGGAGGGCGCGCAGCGTGACGCAGCCCTCGCTCTGGCGCGTGCTCGAGCCCAAATGGCGTACCGCCTGGCAGCGGATCCGCGAGGAGCGCTCGCGCGGCGGCAGCGGCAAGCTGCTCTTGCTCACGATCGTCGGGCTGCTGTTCTGGCTCGGCGTGTACCGCCTGCTCTACAAGATCCTGACGTATTTCCGGGGCGTGGAGGATCTGGGGCCGCTGCTTGCGGGCAAGCTGCTGGGCGTCGCGCTGCTCTCGTTCATCACGATTCTCGTGCTCTCGAACGTGGTCACGGCGTTGTCGAGCTTCTTCCTGGCCAAGGACCTCGATCTGCTGGTGTCGGCGCCGGTGGACTGGTTGCGCATCTACCTCGCGAAGCTCGGCGAAACGCTGCTGCACTCGTCATGGATGGTGGCCCTCATGGCGGTCCCCATTTTCACCGCGTACGGCGTGATCTACCGGGGCGGCCTGCTGTTCATCCCCTACGCCGTGCTCACCGTCTTTCCGCTGTTGGTGCTCCCGGCCGTGGCAGGCTCGGCCCTCACGCTCGTCCTGGTGAACATCTTCCCGGCGCGCCGCACGCGCGACCTGCTCTCGATCGTCGCGTTAGGCGCGGCGGGCGGCCTGATCCTCTTGTTCCGGCTGGTCCGGCCGGAGCGGCTGGCATCGCCCGAGGGGTTCCGCAACCTGCTCGACTACATCGCGGTGCTCCGCGCTCCGACGTCGCCGTTCCTGCCGAGCGAATGGGTGACGCAGGCCATCATGAGCTTCCTGCGCGGTCAGCCCGACCTGCTGCCCCTCGCGCTCCTGTGGACCACGGCGGCGGCCTTTGTCGCGCTCGGCGCGATGCTCCACCGCAGCCTGTTCGCGCCGGGCTTCACGAAAGCGCAGGAGGGGGCTGAACGGTTCGTGCGAGGCGAGCTGTGGCGCCGCACGGTCGGCACGCTGCTCCGGTTCCTCCCGGTGGCCAAGCGCGAGTTCGTGATCAAGGACATCAAGCTGTTCTTCCGTGATACGACGCAGTGGAGCCAGCTCATCCTGCTGGCGGTGCTCGTGCTGGTGTACCTGTTCAATATCAAGACGCTGCCGCTGCACCGCGGCGAGGCGGTGGGCTTCTTCTATATCACGCTCGTGTCGTTCTTGAACCTCGGCCTCGCGGGGTTCGTGCTCGCCGCCATCGCCGCGCGCTTCATCTTCCCGGCGGTGTCGCTCGAGGGCCGGCACATGTGGCTATTGCGCTCGAGCCCGCTCGACCTCCGCGCCCTGCTGTGGTCCAAATACTGGGTGGGGACCATCCCGCTGCTGGTGCTGGCGTTGCTGCTCACCGGCTTGACCAACGTGCTGCTTCAGGTGCGACCGTTCATGATGGTGATGGAGGTCGTGACGATCTGCGGGCTCACGTTCGCGATCGCCGCACTGGCGCTCGGCTTCGGCGCGCTGTACCCGCAGTTCGAGACCGAGAACGCGGCCCAGATCCCCACGTCGTTCGGGGGGCTGGTCTTCATGATGGCGACGATCGCGCTGCTCGGGGCCGTGATCTTCGTGTTGTGGCAGGCGGTGTACCAGTACGTCCGATCCGTCTTCCTGGGGCAGCCGGTGGTGGTAGACGCCTGGATGATCGGGTGGTTCGCCGTGGCCGCCGCGCTGTGCGCGGCGGCTACGGCGCTCCCGCTCTGGATCGGACTGCGGCGGATCGAGCGCTTCGAGTTCTAGCTAGAGGGGGAAGTTGAGCCCCGCCAGAACGTTGAACGATGTGTTGTCGGCAAACACGAACTTCGCTTCGAGGAACGGCTTGAACGGCCGCGCCCGCCGGCCCTCCCACCCCGCGAACAGGTTGGCGCCCGCGTCGCTCGCGCCACTCGCGTGCAGGTACGCGAACCCCGCGCCGAAATAGAACAGTCCGTACACCGTCGGGGGATGATACTTCAGGTCGGCGTTCAACCGGAACGGCGAGCCGGTTTGGCCCGGATAAAACTCCGCCGACGGCACGAGCCCCCAGCGACGCCCCACCGGCAGGTTGAGCTGGCCGCCAATGAACACGTGCTTGAAGTCGAAGTCATAGCCGATCCGTGGGCCCACCGCGGGCCGGTCGACCATCACGGCGCGCCCACCCCGCACGCGCCGCTGCCCCTGTGCCATCGTCGCCACCACGACCAAGCCCGTGACGACGATCGCGACCCGCACTGTGAATCCGCTCACACCGGCGCTCCGCAGTTGTAGGTCGCACACTGATACGGAAGCGCGGCGCGAAAATCAAGGGCCGACTACTCGATCCGGTAAGGAATCCCCACTTCGTTCGTCCGGTAGTTGTCCGCCGTGCCGAGCAACAGGGTGGCCGAATCGAGCGCGTCCACTATGAAGCGATCGATGCCGCTGCGGCGCGCGATCCAGGTGCGCTCGTAGGTGCCGTCGCCGTTGTCGGTCATTGGTATGCGACGCCAGCTCGTCCCCAGCCGGTCGGCATGGCGCACATGCAGGAACACGAAGCTCGCGGGTGTGAGCCCCGAGCCCGTCGTGTTCGTCACGGCTGCCACCACCTTCACCGTATCATCCAGATGGAACCGGGGGATGCGGTTGGCCACGTCGAACAACCCGCTGGGATCGGTAACCTCGATGAGCAGCGTGTCGTTGCGATAAATCTTGACGTCGCTGACCATGACGGTTTGCCGGTTCGCGTCCACGACGGTCCAATTCTGCGGTGAGACCTGCACGGCCCGCCAGCCGCGGCGGTCTGAGCGATCGCGCACCAGCACGGCGCGCTGCGTCATGCGATCGGCCAGGGGCTTGGCGGTCGGGTTGAAGAGGCCGTCGGCAGTAGTATCCACCAGGAACAGGCCCTCGAACGTGACGTCGTGCTCCACCCGAGCGGTGTCGCCCTGAATCGTGACGTCGCGATGATAAACGGGACGCGGGCCGCCGGGCACGACGCGCAGGCGACCCCAGAACGTCGGCGCCGGATCACCGGCGGTGGTCGTTAGGTTGGCCAGCACGCCGGTGGCCGTAGCTGCTGCCGTCGCGGCGGCGCCGGGGACGCCGAACTCGGTGTCGACCATGGCGCCGAGCTGGTCAGCCTCGGCGGCGAGCACTTCGGCCTGCTCGGACGCGGGCGCCGTGCCCTCGCCGCAGGCGGCCACGAGCCCGATCAGGGCCGCGGCCAAGGTGAGCTGAACGGTCTGCCGCATGGATGCGCGTCTCCTGTCGAAGTCTGGAACGTCGATCCGCACTCCGAGCGGTACAGACGCCAACTCGTGGGCGATGTTAAGGTGTGAGAGCCGTCACGCGCTGGGGCGGACGACCCCGTCAGGGGATCGCCCGCCCGCGTACTGCGACCAGCACTACTGGCAACTGAGGTGCAACTGGATGTTCCCGCCACCCAGCGTGCCCGACGCGCCGTAGTCGTTGGACAGCTTGAGCGTGAAGCTGTCGTTGCGTCCGGGCTCGCCGTTGTCCGTCACGTCCACCTGATAATGGAACCCCTCCTCGCCATTCACCTGAGCGGTACCCTCGATATGGCGCGTGGTCGGGTTCGTCGTCGTCGTATAGGCGGTTACGCCGGTGCCTTTCACGTGCGGCCCGCCGGGGCCGTGATCGATGTAGGTCAGATGGCCCCAGAACGCGCCCTGTTTGATCCCGCCCGCGACACCGAAGTTAGCCTTGGCGCCGGACGGGGTGCCCGTGATCCAACCGCCGCCGGTGACGAAATCCGCGCCGGTGCAGCCGGGTGGGGGCGGAGCCGGGGCCGACTGGCAGGTGATATCGGCGTGCGCCGAGGAAACGATCACGTCCGCGACCCCAGGCACGAACACATGGAGCGCGTTGACGGTGATGTCTCCCGCCCCCTTGCTCGTTTGCTCGTTGATGATGACCTCGCCGATGGGCAATTGCACTTTCTGATTGGGCTCACCCGAGATCGTGACGGTTTGGCCGTTCAGGGACAGCGCCGCGATGTCCGAGCTACCGCTCGCCGTCGGCCCGCCGTCCCTGCAGACGGCCGCGGCGCGCGCCTGGAGCAAGCCGGCCGAAATCGTGTTGCCGGCGACCGTCAGCGAGAGCTCGGCCACCGACGCCTCGGAGCGACTCGCGTTGCCTTTGCCCACCGTGGACGCGTGCAACACCTCCGCCGTCAGCAGGCCGGGCACGCTCGCGTTCAGAAGCGACGCTTCCTGGGCACCACCCGACGGCGGCAGAGAGCCGGCGTCGGCCAGCACCACGGGGAGACCGAGCACCGTGGCCTGCAGCACCGTGGCGCGACCGCTGTAGCTTGTCGCCTGGGTGGCGGAGGACGCGCTGGCGTCTGCCAGCACGCCCGCCGGCGGCGGTTGACGCTCGGAGCACCCGAGCGTGAGCGCCGCGGCTGCGAGTAAACCGGTGCCGAGCGCCGCATTCAGTCGAATGGTCATTGCGGTAAGCCTCCTTCCTCGAGTCTCAGACTCGAGCGAGCTGGGACGCTCGGCGTGGATGGCAAGGCGGGTGCCGCGATGCTGCGTCGCTACGTCGTGGCCATGCCACGGCGCGTTGGCGCATTGATGTGAGGCGAGCGACGCTGAACCGCGTCGCGATTAGAGGCGCCCGGGCCCTGAAGCAAGTCCGACGGGCCTCGTCAGAGTCCGGCCGAGCGATCTGTAGGACTTTTCTGACGCCGAGCGGGCGCAGTCGTGGACGGGGCCACGAGGCGGTGCTCGATCGCGTAGCGGATGATCTCGGCGCTGGTCCTTAGCTTGAGCTTGTCGAGGATCCGGCTCCGGTACGTGCTCACCGTTTTAGGGCTCACTCCGAGCTCGGCGGCGATTTGTTTGAACGGGATTCCGGAGCCGAACATGCACAGCACCTGGTATTCTCGGTCTGAGAGCGCAGCGTGCCGGGGCTTTCTCCCGCCGCCTCTCAAGTCGGAGATGAGCCTGCTGGCGAGCGAAGGGCTCACGTACGATGCGCCGCGCACGACCTGTCGAATCGCGTCAATGAGCTGCTCACGCGAATGATCCTTGCCGAGGTATCCCGCAGCGCGGGTCCCCAGCAGGCGCAGGGCATCCGCATCTCGTCCTTGCACGTTTAACACGAGCACGCGGCACCGGGCGTAGCGGCGCCGTACCTCGCGGATGAGTCCCCGCGTCTTGGGGCCGCCGAGCCATGCGTCGAGCAGGATCACGTCGACTTCAGTGGGTTGCAGCTGCTCGAGCACCTCGTCCGGTGTTCCCGCCTCGCCCACGACCTTCATGTCGGCGCACTGCGCGATCATGCGCTTCAGGCCTTCGCGGACGACCCAGCGGTCGTCCGCGATCAGCAGCCTGATTCGGGAGGGCGTGGGGTCGAGCGGCGCCTTGGACGACATGAACCCCCAAGCTGAGCACAGAAATGCCCCGTCGAGCCGCATGCGGGCGCAACGGGGCCAGGACTCCAATCCTCTTGCTACGCAGTGTAAGACGGCGGCCGCGCCCCCGTCAAGTGCGCCGGCTTACGCCGCGATGCGCGCCCCGCACGAATGGCAGTAATGGGCGTCGTGCTCGAGCGCGCTGCCGCACCGCGCGCAGTAGCCGGGCGCGGTCGCGAGACGGCGGCCGCATTCCGAGCAGAAAGCGGCAGCGGATTCGGGGCGGGGGCCGTGGGTGGGACAAACGGGATGCGGGATGCGGGATGCGGGATGCGACCGGACAGCGGATACCACGCCTCCCGCATCCCGCATCTCGCCTCCCGGTGAAGTGGTCCGGAGCGCGGCAAGCGCTTCGGAGGTGTAGCGGGTTTTCAAGACGTCGTAGTCCGCATCGGAGAGCTTGCCGGTCGCGCGATCGAACTCGATCTCTTTCAGGGCGCGGAGCGCGACCGCCCGGGGCGAGAAATCATCATCGGGATCGTCTCCTTCGTCCACCCTTCCCGCATCCCGCTCCTCGCCTCCCGACGAACCCGGGCGTAGGATCGGTTGCAGGACGAAATACACCGCTCCCGCGGCGAGCAGGATCCCGCCGATCAGCTCGAGCATGGTGGTTAGACCGACAGACGATCGAGCTCGCCGCGCAGTCGCTCGAGCTCTTCGGGGGTGCCAGCTGCGGCGAGGGGCCGGGCGGGGACCGCGTCCACCGCCGCCGTCCGCACCCGGCGACGTAGCACCAGCGTCAGAGCCACGCCCGCCGCGACGATCAGCAAAGAGGGAACGAAGTAGCCCGCCAGGTTGAACCCGCGTTTGGGCGGCGCCATGAGGATCGCGACGCCGTGCTCTCGCACGAACTGGTCGATGATCTGCTGCCCGGTCATCCCCTGCTTCGCGAGCCCGACCACGTGCTGGTGCATCGCCGGGCTGACGGTGCAGGTGAAGTCCGTGGTCCGGCAGGTGTACACGTCGAGATTGCAGCCGCACGTGCAGTGGAGCTGTTTCTCGATCGCCTGGATAACGGCGTCATTGTCGGCGGTGGTGACGGGATCGAGGGGCCTCCCCGCGCGTGCCGGGTCCCAGAGCCGCCCGGAAGGTCCTGTGCCCGGGAGGGAATCGGGGCTTTGGGCGGTCAGGCGGACGCGCGGACGGACGGTCAGAACCAGCCCCCCGGCCACGGCCGCCAGGAAGTCGCGTCTGTTACAGTCCGCCTGACCGCCTGTCCGTGTGTCCGCCGTCATGGTTCACCGACCAGGCGCACCGAGTATCCCGCTTCCGCCCGCTTCACGGCCGGCCCGCCTCCGCCCGGCCACATGACGATCAGCCCGCCGAGTGCGATGATCATCCCGCCGTACCACACCCACCACACGAGCGGGTTGATGGTGAACCGGAACACCGCTTGCTCGGTGCCGTTCACCACGCCGCCGAGGACGATGTAGAGATCTTCGCGCAGATCGCTCCGGATGCCGACCTCGGTGGACGGCTGGAACGTCGGCCGGCCGAGCGCATCCACGTGCTGGCGTTTCTCCGTGGTGAGCACGCCGAGCCGCTTGCCGTCGCGGCTCACCTCGAGCGTCGCGGCGGTCACCTGGCGATTGAGCGCATCGTACTGGGAGATCCCGAGGTGAGTGAGCCGGTAGGTCCAGCCGTACGGGCTGCGGATCGAGGCGGACTCCCCCGGCCGCAGGCTGGCCTCGGTCTCGGTCTTGAAGGCCATCCCGGCGAAGGCGACGAACAGGATCACGATGCCCGTGTGCACGATGTAGCCGCCGTACCGCCTGCGGTTGCGGGCCAGCAGCCGGCCGAGCGCCAGCGCATAGCCCTCCCCGTACTGGCGGTGCCGGGCGCGCGCGCCGCGGGCGAACTCCTGCCCCACGGTCCCCAGGACGAACCCGCCCAGCGCCATCGCTATTACGGCGTACAGGTCCCGCATCCCCGCGACCAGCAGGATCAATGCGGTGAACGCGCCGACAGTGCCGGGGACGGCGAACTGGCGCTGCAGGTTCGGGACCGAGGCCCGACGCCAGGCGATGAGCGGCCCGATGCCGGTGAGCGCGAGCAACGCCAGTCCGAGCGGGATGTTGACCTGATTAAAGAACGGGGGCCCGACGGTGATCTTGGTGCCCTGGACCAGCTCGGACAGGATCGGGAACAGCGTGCCCCACAGCACCGAGAAGGCGATCCCGATGAAGAGCAGGTTGTTGAACAGGAAGCTCGCCTCGCGGCTCACCATCGACTCGAGCCGCGCCTCGGCCGTGAGCAGCGGCAGCCGGTTCGCGTACAATGCAAAGCTCGCTACCCCCGACACGATCAGGAACGCAAGGAAGAAGTAGCCGACGCTCGACTGGGTGAACGAGTGCACGCTCGAGATCACGCCGGAGCGCGTGATGAACGTGCCGAAGATCGACAAGAGCCACGACCCGATGATCAGGGCGAGGTTCCACTTCTTGAGCATCCCGCGCTTCTCCTGGATCATCACCGAGTGCAGGAACGCGGTCATCGTGAGCCACGGCAGGAGCGACGCATTCTCGACCGGGTCCCACGCCCAGTAGCCACCCCACCCCAGCTCGACGTAGGCCCACCACATGCCGAGACAGATCCCGATCGAGAGAAACAGCCACGACAAGAGCGTCCATTTGCGAATCGCGACGAGCCAGTCGGTGTCGAGCCGCTTGGAGAGCAATGCGGCGATCGCGAAGGCGAACGGGATGGTGATCGAGATGTAACCGAGGTACAGCATGGGCGGGTGGAACACCATCCCGGGGTTCTGGAGCTGCGGGTTGAGACCGTTCCCGTCCAGCGGCGTGTACGGCAGTCGCTGGAACGGGTTCGCGTGCCCGAACAGCATGACCGAGATGAAGAAAGCGGCAACGAGCGACACAACCCCCGCCACGTGCGGCAGGAGTGCGCGGTGGTGGCGCGGCGTCAGCACCAGCGCGAGCGATCCGAACAGCGACAGCACGGTGGCCCAGAAGAGGAGGCTCCCCTTTTGGCCCGCGTACAGAGCCGACCAGGTGTAGAAGATCGGCAGATTCCGGCTGGTGTAGGCGGCGACGTACTCGACGTTGAAGTCGTGCTGGAACAGCGCCCATTCGAGCGAGACGACCGCAACCAGGAGGGAGCCGCACATCGCGAAGACGGCGTGGCGCGCGCTCCGCGCGAGGTCGGGACGATCCTTGAGCCCGCCCACGAATCCCGCGAGCGCCCCCCAGATCCCCACGAGCAGGGCGAGCCAGAGCGCCAGGTTGCCGAGCAGGGTCATTTACGCCTTGGGAACCGCTTCGTAGCGCGAACCACACTTGGCGAGCACGTTGGTCGCGTAAATCACGCCGTCCTTCTTGAGCCGACCCTCGACGACGACCTCGACGCTGTCGTTGAACGTATCGGGCGGCAGGCCGTGGAACACGACCGGATAGCGCGCGCTGCCGTCGGTCACCTGGAAGCGTAGCGTCTGGGTGGCGACGTCCTTGGATACGGTGCCCGGGACAACGTGGGCCCCGACTTTCATGCCGACGTCATAGAAGGAGGGATCGGCCGCGATCTTCTGCGTCAGCTCCGTCGGCGTGAGGAAGTACTGGCCCGTCTGCTTCACGCCCGACGCCATGAGGTAACCGACCGACCCGACGATCAGCACGGCGCCGATGGCGAACTTGGTTCCCGCGTTCATCCTGTAATTATACCTCCCGGCGTCGCGCGTGCTCCAACGCCCCATGCACCGCCTCTACCGGCCGCTCCACGCGGGGAATATCCGCGCCCGGCATGAAGGAATCATGAAGCCCGCCCTCCCCTTCCCTCCCCATCCCCGAACGGCGGCTGCTCGAGACCCCGGTCGGTCACGAACCCGGTCACGTAGCGCGCCGGCGTCACGTCGAAGGCGGGATTGAGCGCGTCGGCTGCCGCCGGCGCGACGGGCCGCCCCGCGACCGTTTTCACCTCGTCCGAGCCACGTTGCTCGATCGGTATTCCCTCGCCGTCGGCGAGCGCGGCATCGATCGTCGTGGAGGGCGCCGCGCAGTAGAACGGCACGCCGTGGTGCAGCGCGAGTACGGCCAGCGAGTACGTGCCGATCTTGTTGGCGAAGTCGCCGTTCGCCGCGATGCGGTCGGCGCCGACGATCACAAGGTCCAACTGGGCCCGGCGCATGAGCGACCCCGCGACCGCGTCCACGATCACGGTGCAAGGGATCCCGGCATGCACGAGCTCCCAGGCGGTGAGCCGGGCGCCCTGCAGCACGGGCCGCGTTTCGTCGACGAACACGTGCACGCGTCGCCCGGCGTCATGGGCGAGGTAGATGGGCGCGAGCGCGGTCCCGATCCCGCCGGTCGCGAGCGCACCCGCGTTGCAATGGGTGAGCACCTTCGCGCCATCCGGGATGAGCGGCAGCCCTGCCTCGCCGATCCGCCGGCACATGGCGCGGTCTTCCTCCCAGATGGCCGTTGCCTCGGCCTGGAGCCGCTCCCAGATCGCCGCGCTTCCCCAGTTGCCCGGCGCCTCCATCGCGACGCGCGTCATGCGGTCGAGCGCCCAGCGCAGGTTCACGGCGGTGGGCCGCGTCGCCCCGAGTAACCGCGCCAGATCGTCGAGGCGCGCCAGGATGCGGTCGCGCGGCGCCGCCCGCAGCTCCCGCGTCCCCGCGACGAGGCCCATCGCCGCCGCTATCCCGATGAGCGGCGCGCCGCGCAGCTGCAGCGTGCGGATCGCGTCCGCCACCGCTTCCCCACTCTCCAGATCGCGCTCGATCTTCGCCTCGGGCAGCGCGCGCTGGTCGACGATTCGCACGGCGCCGGACGGGCTCCAGGCGATGGCTTGGACGGGCATGGGAGCAACATAACGCGGAAGTCGGAACGCGGAACGTGGAACAGAGCGACGCAGGGGTTGGCCCGCCTGTTCCGCGTTCCGAGTTCCCCCTTCCGCGTTCTCGTTGTACCATTCTCCGCCATGAGCTACGAAACTCTGCTCTTCGATCTCCGCGACGGCATCGCTTTCATCACCATCAACCGCCCCGACAAGCTGAACGCGCTGAACGATCAGGTGGTGCACGAGCTGGCCGACGCGGCCGAGCGCGTGGCCACCGACGACGCGATCAAGGGCGCGATCCTCTCGGGCGCCGGGGAGAAGGCGTTCGTGGCGGGGGCGGACATCGGAGACCTCGCGAAACAGGGTCCGTTCGACGGGAAGGCGCGGGCGCTGCGCGGCCAGGCAGTGCTGCGGCGCTTCGAGACGTGCGGCAAGCCTATGGTCGCGGCCGTGAACGGCTACGCGCTGGGCGGCGGCTGCGAGCTCGCCATGGCGTGTCACCTGCGGATTGCGAGCGACGCCGCGAAGTTCGGGCAACCCGAGGTCAAGCTCGGCATCGCCCCCGGCTACGGCGGCACGCAGCGACTGCCGCGCCTGGTCGGCAAGGGCAACGCGCTGCGCTTGATCCTCACGGGCGACATGATCGACGCGCAGGAAGCCTATCGCATCGGCCTTGTGAACCAGGTCGTCCCGGCGGGGGACCTCCTCGCGACGGCGGAGCGGACGCTGCGGGGTATCCTCGCCATGGGTCCGCTGGCGGTGCGCCTCGCCATGGAGGCGGTGGACCAGGGGCTGGAGATGACCCTGGACGAGGGACTGCTGCTCGAGGCCAATCACTTCGGGCTGCTCGCGGCGACGGAGGACATGAAGGAGGGGCTGGCGGCGTTCCTCGAGAAGCGGCCGCCGCGCTTCCGCGGCCGATGATAGTAAGTCTTGCCACGACAATAACTTCTGAGTATTTTTAGTGGGTTATCTGAGGCTCTCGCGGCGCCGCCGCGCTGC
>Ga0137403_10005400_pt1 | contig 14841 bp, 14 predicted proteins | sample CZOMad2_1_16fung_FD_122057 | JGI IMG/M metagenome (GOLD analysis project Ga0137403, IMG submission 122057) | Vadose zone soil fungal communities from Angelo Coast Range Reserve, California, USA - CZOMad2_1_16fungal (Hybrid Assembly) | ecosystem: Environmental > Terrestrial > Soil > Vadose zone... | reverse complement strand
TTGGCTGGGAGGCAGGGACTCGAACCCCGATTCTGCGGTCCAGAGCCGCATGTCCTACCATTGAACGACCTCCCAGCAGGACGGACGAAGAGGGTAGCGGAAAGGTGGTGGCGCGGTCAACCCTGGGGGCGACCGAGACCGAACGTCTCGCAGAGGAAGGGATCTACCGCCCGGCTCACGCCTGCTCGGCGGTCATCGCCGCACGGCCCGCAGTCATCGCCGCACGGCCCGCGATCATCGCCGCACGGCCCGCGATCGTCGCCGCACGGCCCGCGATCGTCGCCGCACGGCCCGCGGTCATCGCCGGACGTCGCGCGGTCATCGCCGGGCGTCGCGCGGTCATCGCCCTCGCCGCCCCGAAGGGGCTTAGGTTGGTAGCCTGGGGTGACAACCCCAGGTAGGAGATAAACCAAAGAATCTAAAGCCCCGAAGGGGCGACGGTAGACCCGGCTGACCGTTGCGGGACTGGACGATCTTGAGCCCCGTGGGAAGCTTACTCCAATTGGGCGCCCCCCTCCTGGCCTCCCCCCTGATCCAACCCACCCCCGCCCAGGGGGGAGGAACCCCCGCCCGTGCGCGTGGACACCTATCCTTATCTATACAGCTCAGCCGATCCAGCTCAGCCGATCCGGATGCAGATCTTGCCGAAATGCCCGCCGGCCGCCATGTGCTCGAAGGCGGCGCGGGCCTCTTCCAGGGGGAAGGTGCGGTCGATCACCGGGTGGAGGCGGTGGGCCGCTATGGCGCGGTTCATCGCCTCGAAGCTCTCGCGGGGACCGACGAGGATGCCCTGGAGCCGCACCCGCTGCATGAAGACCAGGGGGAGGAGGAGCTCGGTGCTCGAACCGGCGAGGTTGCCGATCAGGCTGATCGTCCCGCCCATCCGGACGGCGCGGAGCGACTGGCCGAGGGTGCCCGCCCCGCCCACCTCGACCACGTGGTCGACCCCCACCCCGCCGGTCAGCTCCTTGGCCCGGTCGCCCCAGGCCGGCACCGCTTTGTAGTTGATGCCCGCCTCGGCCCCCAGCTCGCGGGCACGGGCGAGCTTCTCGTCGCTCCCCGAGGTGACGATCACCCGCGCTCCCAAGAGCCGCGCCAGCTGGAGGGCGAAGATCGAGACCCCGCCCGTCCCCTGCACTAGAACCGTGTCGCCCGCCGTCACCCGGCCCTGGGACACCAGGGCGTCCCAGGCGGTGACCGCGGCACAGGGGAGAGTCGCGGCCTCCTCGTCCGACAGGTGCTCCGGCACCCGCACCACCCCCTCCTCGGAGAGGACCATCTGCTCGGCCAGGGTACCGTCGAGCGGTCCGCCGAGGGTCGAGCGCAGCCGCTCGCGGCTCGGCTCCCCGGCGATCCAGCGCTGGGCGAAGATACCGGACGCCCGATCCCCTACCGCGACCCGGGTCACCCCCTCCCCGACCGCCACCACCTCGCCCACCCCGTCCGAACCGGGGATGAGAGGGAGCTTCTGCTTGCGGTTGTAGCTCCCCTGCGCAGTCAGGACGTCGCGGAAGTTGACCGAGGCGGCGCGCATCCGGAGGAGCACCTGGCCGGGACCGGGCCGCGGGTCCGGCCGCTCGGCGAGCCCGACGTTCTCCAGGCCGAAGGCGTTGGCGATCTCGATGACGCGCATGGGCTTCTAGGACTTTCCTTCCGCCGCCAGGGCCGCGGTCATCTTGGCGACCAGGTCGCGGGCCGTCCCGGCGTCGAGCTTGCCGGCCGACCAGCCGATGCCCAGGCCCTCGCTGCCGAACTTGGGGATGATGTGGAAATGGACGTGCATCACCACCTGGTGCGCCGCCGAGCCGTTGTTCTGCAGCACGTTGTAGTCGGTCGCCCCGGTCGCCCGCAGGACCGCCCGGCAGAGCCGCGGCAGGGCCCGCCCCAGGGCGGCGGCCGAGTCGTCCGACAGCTGGTGGAGCTGCGCCTTGCGCTCCCTGGGGATGAGGAGGGTGTGCCCCTCGCTCAAGGGGCCGATGTCCAGGAAGGCGAACACCTGCTCGTCCTCGTAGACTTTGTACGACGGGATCTCGCCCGACAGGATCTTGTCGAAAATGGTGGGGGTAGGGTCGCTCATGGAGCGCTATTCTAGCCGCAGTGGCCCGGTGATACTCTGCCCGCCGGACCCCAGACGAACCCGGAGCACGACATGGAGCACGAGGAGCACCAGGAACCCGACCCCAAGGCGAGCTGGAACGAGGCCGACAGCCAGAACTTCATCGACCACGGCCGCTTCTTCGTCCCCGAGCGGGAGGAGCAGATCGACACCCTCTGCTCGCTCATCCCGCCCCCGCGGCCGGCCGGGGAGCCCACCCACCTGGTCGAGCTCTGCTGCGGCGAGGGGCTGCTCTCGGGCGCTCTCCTCGAACGCTTCCCCACCGCCACGGTCCACGCCTACGACGGCTCACCCGCCATGCTGGAGACCGCGGCGGCGCACCTCGCGAGCTACGGCGAGCGCTTCGACGCCCAGCTCTTCAACCTCGCCGACCGCGCCTGGCGGCGTTTCCCCTGGCCGGTCCACGCCGTGCTCTCCTCGCTCGCCATCCACCACCTGGACGGGGCGGCGAAGGCCGAGCTCTACGCCGACCTCGCCCATGCCATCGCTCCCGGCGGGGTCCTCCTCCTCGCCGATCTCGTGCTGCCGGTCCACCCCCAGGGGCACGCCCTGGCCGCCCGCCGCTGGGACGAGATCGTGCGCCGGCGCTGCGAGGAGCGGGCCGGGGACCTGGCGCCACTGCAGATCTTCCGTACCGAACGCTGGAACTACTATGCCGATCCCGATCCCGGGGACCAGCCCTCTCCCCTCTTCGATCAGCTGAAGTGGATGCAGGCCGCGGGCTTCGACCGGGTCGACGTCTTCTGGATGAAGGCCGGCCACGCCATCTTCGGCGGCATCAAAGAGGGGGGATGACCGTGAAGGTCGTCGCCGTCGCCGCCGTCGTCGCCGCGGTGGCCGGCCTCCTGCTCGCCGCCGCCCTCCTCGGGGCTGCCGCAACGAACGCGACGGCTGCGGTCCATCCCAACGTCATCCTCATCCTGACCGACGACCTGGACGTCAACCTCCACAGCCTGGGCTTCATGCCGCATCTGAAGGCGGCGATGTCCGAGCAGGGCACGACCTTCTCCAACTACTTCGTGCCGGTCTCGCTCTGCTGCCCGTCGCGAGCCACCATCCTCCTCGGCCAGTACTCCCACAACCATCACATTTTCAGCAACTTTCTCCCCGACGGCGGCTTCCAGCTGTTCCAGCAGCTCGACCTCGACAAGGCGACGATCGCCACCGCCCTCCAGGCCGCCGGCTACCGCACGGTGCTGATGGGGAAATACCTGAACGGATATCCCCACACCGAATCGGCGACCTACGTCCCGCCGGGGTGGAGCGAGTGGTACGTCCCGGCGAACAACAACGCCTACGGCGGATTCAATTATCAATTGAACGAGAACGGCCGGCTGGTCGACTACGGCGGCGCGCCCGAGGCCTACATGACCGACGTGCTGGCGGCCAAGGCGGCGGACGTCATTCGGCGGGCGAAGGGGAGCGGCCAGCCGTACTTCCTCTACCTCGCGACCTACGCGCCGCACGCGCCGGCGACCCCGGCGCCGCGCCACCAGAACCTTTTCCCGGACCTCCAGGCGCCGCGCCCGCCCTCCTTCAACGAATCCGCCGCCACCCTGCGCGACAAACCGCAGCAGTTCCGCGACGTGCCGCCGCTCGCGGCGAGCGACGTGGCCAAGATCGACGCCCTCTACCGCCGGCGCATCCAGTCGCTCCAGGCGGTCGACGAGCTGGTGGCGCGGGTCCTCTGGGCGCTCCAGATCAACGGCGAGCTCGATCAGACCTATGTCCTCTTTACCTCCGACAACGGTTTCCACATGGGCGAGCACCGCTTCCGGCCGGGCAAGTACACCGCCTATGAAGAGGACGTCCACGTGCCGCTCGTCGTGCGGGGGCCGGGGATCGCCGCCGGCCGGGTGCGCGACGACCTGGCGATGAGCGTCGATCTGGCCCCCACTTTTGCCGATCTGGCCGGCGCCACCCTGGGGATCCGGACGGACGGACGCTCGCTGGTGCCCCTCCTGACCGGCGGCGGGCCGGCCCCCGCGGACTGGCGGCAGGTGGCCCTCCTGGAGCAGCGCCCGTTTCCCCAGCAGGCTCCCGCCACGGGCACCACCGGTCACGCCGGGGTGCTCGAGCCGCCCGACCCCGGAGACGCGCCGGGGCTGGGAGGCTTCCCCCCGGTGACCTTCCGCGGCCTGCGCACGAAGAGTGCCAAGTATGTCGAGTACGCGACCGGCGAACGCGAGTACTACGACCTGGCGGCCGATCCCTACGAGATCCACAACCGGATCAAGGCGGTCGACCGCGGCTGGCTGGCGCAGCTCGCGGCGGTCCTCGCGCGGCTCCACGACTGCGCCGGGAAGAGCTGCCGCGCCGCCGAGTCCACCCCGCTCACCCCGCCCCGGTAAACCGCGGCCGCGCCGGGCTCGCGAGCGCTTTCTCCCATTAAGAAATTTCCTCTTGACATGGCGGAGAACTCCGCTATCGTTAAGGACGTGGACACGAACGTGGCGCCCGACCAACCTCCGAGTACTCCCGACAGCGCGGCTTCCTTCGGTGATTGCCGCTCGCTGTCGGGCATCGCTGCCTCCGTCTACCCCGCCGCAACCTTTCTCACCTCCGCCGCAGCCCTCCGCCTCACCTCCGTTCTGCGGCATAGCCCTCCCGGGTTAGCGAACTAACCGATCATGATCCCGTGGCCCTCCGGGGCTCTTCCGCCGGTTGTCCTACCGGATCGGTCGTCGGGTATCGATACATCCTCCCGAAGAGACGCAAGGAGATTGCAGATGAAACGAGAGGCACTGGCCTCCCTCGACGAGTCCGTGACCTTGCGCCGCGAGGACGTGTGCAGCGTTCTCGGGGTGCCGTACGACGCCGCGCAGTGGAACGACTGGCGCTGGCAGATGCGCCATCGCCTCACCCGGCTCGAACAGTTCGAGCGCCTGCTCGACCTCACCGAGTCGGAGCGGCGCGGTCTCCTGCTGGCGAGCGAGAAGTTCTCGGTCGCCGTGACCCCGCAGTTCGCGATGCTCTTCGATCCCACCGACCCGGGCTGCCCGATCCGCCGGCAGGTGGTGCCGGTGGCCGACGAGCTCGTCGTCGCCCCCGAGGACATGGCCGATCCGTGCGGCGAGGACCGCGCCACCGTCGTCGAGGGGCTGGTCCATCGCTATCCCGACCGCGTCCTCTTCCTCGTGCTCGACACCTGCGCCGCCTACTGCCGCTATTGCACGCGGAGTCGCCTGGTCAGCCAGGGCGAGCTCGAACCGCTCGGCCGCCGGGTCGAGGAGGCGCTCTCCTACCTGCGCGAGCACACCGAGGTGCGCGACGTGCTGCTCTCGGGCGGCGATCCGCTCCTCATGTCGGACCATAGCCTCGACCAGATCCTCGGGCGGATCGCGGCCATTCCCCACATCGAGTTCCTGCGCATCGGCACGCGCATTCCGGCTTTCCTGCCGCAGCGCATCACCCCCGAGCTGGTCGCCGTCCTAAGGAAGCACCGGGTCTGGCTCTCCGTCCACTTCTGCCATCCCAAGGAGCTCACCCCCGAGGTGGCGGAGGCCTGCGACCTCTTGGCCGACGGCGGTATCCCCCTCGGCTGCCAGACCGTGCTCCTGCGCGGCGTCAACGACTCGGCCGAGGTCCTGCGCGACCTCATGCACGGGCTCTTGAAGCTGCGCATCCGCCCCTACTATCTCTACCAGTGCGATCCGGTCGTCGGCACCGGCCACCTGCGCACCTCCGTCGGCGAAGGGATCCATCTGATGGCCGCGCTGCGCGGCTACACCACCGGCTACGCGGTGCCCACCTACGTCGTCGACGCCCCCGGCGGCGGCGGCAAGATCCCCATCCAGGCCGAGACCCTCGTCGGCCACGAGGACGGCATCTGGAAGGTCCGCAACTGGGAAGGGAAAATCTACAGCTACGTCGACCCGGCCGAGACCGGACGGTCATGAAGAGCCTGCGGATCGCCCTCACCTACGACCGCAAGGAAGACTACCTGGCCGCCGGCTTCACCCCCGAGGCGGTGATGGAGTTCGACAGCGAGGAGACGATCGCGGCGATCGAACTTTCGCTGCTCGGGCTCGGCCACCAGGTCCTCCGGGTGGGGCGCGGCACCGACCTCGCGCGGCGGCTCGGCGCTGGGGAGCGCTGGGACCTCGTGTTCAACCTCGCCGAGGGGGTGAGCGGGCGCTCGCGCGAGGCGCAGGTGCCGGCGGTCTGCGAGCTGTTCGGGCAACCGTACACTTTTTCCGATCCGCTGACCTGCGCCGTGACCCTCGACAAGCCGCTCGCCAAGCGGCTGGTGCGCGATCACGGCCTGCCCACCGCGGAGTTCGCGATCGTCGAGGACCTCGCCGACGTGGAAAAGCTTTCCATCGCAGGCCCCTTGTTCGTCAAGCCGGCGGCCGAGGGGAGCTCCAAGGGGATCACCGGCCGCTCGAAGGTCGAGACCCGGGCCGAGCTCCTGGCGGTCTGCGCCGAGCTCCTCGGCGCCTTCCACCAGCCGCTCCTCGTCGAGTCGTTCCTGCCCGGCCGCGAGCTCACGGTGGGGATCGTCGGCAACGGCGACGCGGCCGGGGTCTTAGGGGTGATGGAGATCTCGTTCGTCGACGGCGACGAGCGCTACGCCTACACCGCCGCCAACAAGGGCGAGTGGGAGACCCGGGTCGCCTACCAGCTGTTGAATGGCGAGCCGATGGCGGAGCGGGCGCGGCAGATCGCGCTCGCCGCCTACCGGGCGCTCTCTTGTCGGGACGCGGCACGGATCGACCTGCGCTGCGACGCTGCCGGCGAGCCGTGCTTCCTGGAGGCGAATCCGCTGCCGGGCCTCCATCCGCGGATCGGCGACCTGCCGATCCTGTCGCGCCTCGCCGGGATTTCGCACCCCGAGCTGCTGGGCCGGATCGTGGCGGCCGCGGGCGAGCGTTGGGGGTTGTGAGCGCCGGCCGCCCTGCCGTCACCCACCGGCCAGAGCGGGTGGTCATCGCCCACAACCCGGTCGCCCCGGGCGACGATCTGGCGACCTCCGACGTCCTCGCCCAGGTGGAGCTGGTCGCCGCCGGTCTCCGGGAGCTGGGCATCCCCTTCTCCGCGGTCGCCGTTGCCGGCGGTCGTCCCTGGGAGGTGCTGCCCCCCGCGGCGAACGGCGGCCAGGGGCTCGTCGTCTTCAACCTCGTCGAGTCTCCCACCGGGGCGTCCTGGGTCCACACCGCCAACGCCGCCGCCCTGGAGTCTCTCGGGCTCCCCTTCACCGGCTCCTCCGCCGCGGCCTTCCAGCTCACCACCGACAAGCTCGCCACCCGCGCCCTCCTCGCCGCCCTGGGATTGCCGATCGCACCCGGCGGAAGGCTCGATCCCGCGGCGCCCGAGGTGCTCGACCGGGTGCCGCCGCCGTGGATCCTGAAGCCCGCCTGGGAGGACGCCTCGCTTGGGCTCGAAGACGATCCGGTCGTCACCACCCGCGAGGCGGCGCTGGCCCGCGCCGCCGCCCTCCTCTGGCGTTTCCCCGGCCAGCCGGTGCTCGCCGAGGCCTACCTGCCCGGGAGGGAGATCAACGTCTCCCTCCTCCCCCGGGCGGGAGGAGATCTGGAAGTGCTGCCGGTCGCCGAGATGGTCTTCGTCGACTTCCCCCCCGACCAGCCGCGCGTCCTGGGCTACGACGCCAAGTGGCACACCGACTCCTTCGCCTACACCCACACGATCCGCCGCTTCCTCGACCCGACCGAGGACGGCGCATTGATCGAAAGGTCGGCCGAGCTGGCGCGGGCGGCCTGCCGGGCCTGCGGCGTCGCCGGCTACGCGCGGGTCGACCTGCGGCTCGACGCCGGCGGAGAGCCCTGCATCCTGGAGGTCAACGCCAGCCCCTGCATTGCCGCCGATTCCGGATTCATGGCGGCCGCCGGGGAGGCCGGCTTCACCGCGGCCCAGGTCGTCGAGCGCATTCTTGCTACTACCCTTCGGCCGGTGGCGAGGGCCGAGGGCGCCGCGCCAAGCCCCCTCTCCTCGCCTTCTCCAGACGTCCTCCTCCGCGACGACCTCCGTCCCTCGGACCGCCCGGCCCTCGAAGCGCTGATCGTCGCCACCGGTTTCTTCAACGCCGACGAGCGGGAGGTGGCGATGGAGCTGATCGACGACCGGCTGAGCCTGGGGACGGCGAGCCATTACCGCTTCCTGGTCGGCGAGGTCGGCGGCGAGGTCGCGGGCTACGCCTGCTGGGGACCGATCGCCGGCACCCTGGCCGCGGCCGACCTCTACTGGATCGCCATCGACCCCCGCTTCCAGCGCCAGCACGTGGGCGCCGCCCTCCTGGCCGCCGGCGAGCAGCGGATGGCGGCGGAGGGGCGGACCCGGATCTACGTCGAGACCTCGACCCGCGCCCAGTACGACCCCACCCGCCGCTTCTACGCCGCCCGCGGCTACCACCTGGCCGCCGAGCTCGCCGACTTCTACGCCCCGGGAGATGGGAAGGCGATGTTCCTGAAAGTGCTCTAAACCATTCCCGCCGAGCTGTGTCTTACTCTCCGAACCCCGTCCCTTCGGAGAATCCTGCCATGCGCCTGCTCTCTCGCTCCGCCGCAGTCCTCGCGATCGCCGTCCTCTCGTTCCTCCTCCCCCCGGCGGCCGCCCGGGCGGCCGTCACCGCCGCGCACGGGGATACCTACGTGACCGCCGCCACCCCCGGCCAGAACTTCGCGACCGCGCCGACCCTCAACGTCAATCCGCAGTCGATCACCCTCCTCAAGTTCGACCTGACGGCCCTTCCCACGGGGACCACGCCGACCCAGATCGCCAAGGCGACCCTGTTGCTCTGGGTCAACCCGTCCTCGCCGAACCCGAACGGCAGCCTGGCCGTGGTCCCCGTGGCGAAGGACTGGAACGGACCGGCCGTGACGTACGCCAACCGGCCCACCACCCTGGCCTCGCCCAAGACCACCCAGGCCCTCCGGCCGGGGGCCTCCAGCTACTATCTCGAAGTCGACGTGACCGAGCAGGTCAAGAAGTGGATCACCTCGCCGGCCACCAACTTCGGCCTCGCCGTCACCGCCGCCACGCCGGCGGTCGACGTGGCTCTCGACAGCAAGGAGAACGCGGCGGGCCATCTGGCATTCCTGGATATCACCGTGGCCGGCGGCAAGACCGTCGCCGTCTGCCTGAACGGCACCGAAACGAGAGTCTGCAGCTGCACGGGGAAGCTGGTGAGCATCGTCCGGGGAGGCTCCTGCCAGGCGACCGCCGATACGGGCTCGTGCAGCGCCATGGCGGCGGGGATGGCCCGCGACAACCCGATCGCCAGCTGTTGCGTGTGCGCCCTGTGAGTGTCTGCCCTGTTCGAGAACGAAACTGAGGCCTGCTGCACGGCGTTGACTGCGCCCTCGACTTGAGAGTTATACTCTCACCGAGATGCAGCAAGTGATGACTGGCGGTCAAGCAATGAGCGATTCACAGCCTCCGTTAGTTTTCTCGAATTTAGAGTTTAAGCTGAGAGAGCGTTTGGTAGACGCACTCAGATACGTTACCAGCCTACCTCAGGGAGACATCTTACGTGTGACGGTGGATGTGTGAAGGAGATCGTCAGGGAATTTGCGATACTCCCCCCCGCACTTCGCCTAGATTTACTGTCTATTGATGAGCGGATCGGCGAGGCTATAGACCTGCTAACAGAGCGAAACACAGGCCACACTAATCACTCCTTCTTCATACCTATTGAAGGAGAAGCTGAGTGGCTGGGCGAGGTGAATAGACAAAGATCGGCGATTGATGACAATCCGCTTGCCTTTTTCGATGCTCCTCGATCTCGGATTAGCATTAGGTTAATGGTATCCCCAAGTGGTGAAGCCGGCGCCTTGAAATCTGCGCTTGATTATCGGAGCAAGCTAGTTGAGCGATATGTGGACACGGTTCGCGAAAAGATAGTGGCATTTAACGTAGATTTGGCAGAAAAAATGGCAATTGAACTCAACAAGAGAAAGGAGGCGTTGCTTAAGGCTGAACGAGAATTGGCAGAGACTGGACTCCCAAGGACCTACAATCCGGAGCACCAGGAAATGTTAATAAACATGCGAAATCTGCTCGAAAGCCTCGGCAGGCACATGACGAATACGGCCGATCACGGTAGAAAGCCTAGAGAGGTTCGCTGCTTTATCGTTCATGGTCATGACCATCAGAGTCTTTACGAGCTGAAGGATTATATCCAGAATACCCTGGAGCTTGGAGCTCCTACAATATTACGCAACATGCCTGGCTTGGGAAAAACTCTCATCGAGCAGTTCGAAGTAGATGCTCCTGCACAAAGGCCAAGTAGAGTTGCCCTCGGATCTTAACGGTATCGAGTTTATAGACATATCTAACGGCATCCAAAGCGCGGGAGAGACAATTAGGAGAGAGCTACGCGGCTTAGGCATACAGGTCTGAAAGGGTGAGAATTCATCCGCCTGTATCCGCCTGGTAGGGACAATCCCTTAGCGTGGCCTTCGGGGGCAACCAAAACGCAGAGCTGAACCGGTGAGCCTGCCGGGGGATCAAGGCTACGGGTTCGACGTTGGAGCCGCGTAGCCATTTTGGGAGACGATCCTGACCGTGGCGTCTTTCGAAGGCGGCGCGGTGTCTTCGTAGAGACGCCCAGCCGCTACCACAAAATCCCCCGAAACCGCCGCCGCCAGGGCGTCTCCGCAGACTGGAAACGCCTGGGTCCCGGCGGCGTTGGAGACGGCCTGGTGTTCGTGGTCACGGCAATGGCTGGGGTAGCGGCTGGCCGTCTCTACAACCCTCCCGATCGCAAAGTTAGCGCCTATGCCCCCAGCCCCTCTCCCGGGGGAGGGAGGGGCCCGCCGTTTGACCCCACCCCCTCCCTCCCCATACCCTTCCCGGGAAGGAGGACCGAGTGCCCGTCACCTATGGCAACTACCTCAAGCTGACCGAGCTCCTCAATCTCCAGGTCCCGCAGTCCGACGGACCGGAGGGAGCGGAGCACGACGAGCTGCTGTTCATCGTCATCCACCAGGTCTACGAGCTGTGGTTCAAGCTCGTCCTGCATGAGCTGGATCTCGTCCAGCGCTCGCTCGAAGCGGGCGACACCCCCGTCGCGATGGAGGCTTTCAAGCGCATCCTCACCATCTTCAAGACCCTGGTCGGCCAGGTGGACATCCTGGAGACCATGACCCCGGTCTCCTTCCTCTCCTTCCGCGACCGGCTCGACACCGCGAGCGGCTTTCAGTCCGTGCAGTTCCGCGAGGTCGAGTTCGTCCTCGGCGCCCGGAGCCGGTCACTCGCCGCCCACTACCCGCCGGCCCAGGAGCAGCTGGAGCGGCGCCTGACCGAGCCCAGCCTCTACGACTCCTTCCTGCGCTATCTCGTGACCCGCGGCTACCCGATCCCCCAGGAGGCCCTGGAGCGCGACCGCGCCGAGCCGCCGGCGGAGAACCCCGAGGTCCAGCGCATCCTGATCGGCATCTATCACCGGGACCCCACGACCCGCGAGATCTGCGAGCGCATGGTCGATCTGGACGAAGGAGTCCAGGAGTGGCGCTACCGGCACGTCAAGATGGTCGAGCGGACAATCGGCACAAGGCGCGGCACCGGCGGCTCCGCCGGCGCCGACTACCTGCGCTCAACCCTCTTCAAGGCCCTCTTCCCTGACCTCTGGGCGATCCGGCCGCACCTGTAAAGAAGATCGCGGGACCTTTTGCCATGCGGGAAGACGACCTCTACCGGAGCCCCAACGCGCTCGCCCCGCTCTACTCGCGGTTCCGGGTGGGCGAGCGGCTGCTCCTGACCGGCCACTCCCACCAGGCCTGGCCGGACCGGGCGCTCGACGGCCAGATCCGGGCCTTCACCGACGCCGCCGAGCAGGTCGACGCCAAATGGGAGCGGGCGTTCGCCCAGGCCGACCGAGTGCGCCGCGGCTTCGCCCATCTGATGGAGGACGATACCGGCGACGACGTCGCGCTCGCCGGCAACACCCACGAGCTGGTGGTCCGTTTCCTCTCCGCTCTGCCGCTCGCCCGGCGGCGGCGCCTGGTGACGACCGACGGCGAGTTCCACTCGATCCGCCGCCAGCTCGACCGCCTGGCCGAGGAGGGGATCGAGGTCGTCAAGGTCCCCGCCCACCCAGTGGATGCGGTGGCCGGGCGCCTCGTCCAGGCGGTCGACGACCGGACCGCGGCGGTCCTCGTCTCCGCGGTCTTCTTCGGCAGCGGCGCCATCGTCCCCGGGTTGGATCAGGTCTGCCGTGCGGCCCGCGCTGCCGGGGCCGAGATCCTCATCGACGTCTATCATGCGCTGGGCGTCCTGCCCTTCCCGGTCGCCCAGCTGGGCCTCGCGGGAGCGTTCGTGGTGGGCGGCGGCTACAAGTACTGCCAGCTGGGCGAGGGCAACTGCTTCCTCCGCCTGCCGGCCGGCTGTGCTCTGCGGCCGGTCGTGACCGGCTGGTTCGCCGAGTTCGACGCCCTCGCCTCCGCGAGACCCGGGGAGGTCGCTTACGGCCCCGGAGGGGTGCGCTTCGCCGGCTCGACCTACGACCCCACGAGCCACTACCGGGCGGCGGAGGTCTTCGATTTCTGGGCGGAGCAGGGGCTCACCCCCTCGTTCCTGCGCGCCGTCTCCCAGCACCAGGTGGGGCTCCTCGCCCGCGGCTTCGACGATCTCGACCTCTCCCCCGCCCTGATCGACCGCGACCGCTCGCTGCCGCTCGAACAGACGGGCGGCTTCCTCGCCCTGCGCTCCCCCCAGGCCCGGGCGCTCAGCGAGGGGCTCCGGGAGCGCGGGGTCTCGACCGACTACCGGAACGACGTCCTCCGTTTGGGTCCTGCCCCCTATCTCTCGGATGCCCAGCTGCGCGACGCCCTGGGTCTCCTGGGCGAAGTGGCTCGGCAGGTCGAAGGATCGCGATGAGCTTCGCGCCGCCCGAGCGTTTCAACCTCGCCGACTACTTTCTGGACGAGCGGGTCCGCGAGGGCCGCGGCGAGCGCGTGGCCCTGCGCCTCGCCGACCGGGAGCTTTGCTATCGCGACGTCCAGAAGCTCGCCGACCGTTTCGCGCGGGTGCTCGAACGGCTGGGCGCCCTTCCCGAGCAGCGGGTCCTCCTCGCCCTCCCCGACGGCCCCGAGTACGTGGGCGCCCTCTTCGGTATCCTGAAGCTCGGGGCGGTGGTGGTGATGATCAACCGCGATCTCTCCGTGCCGGAGATCGTCCGCATGTACGAGTACACGCGGGCCCGCTACGCGGTGGTCGATCACGCGGCGCTCCCCGCCTTCGTCGAAGCGGCGGCCGCGGCCGAGGTCGCCCCGATGCTCCTGACCGTAGGGGGATCGACCGCGCCTCACCCTTGCTTCGAAGAAGAGGCACCGCGGGCGGCGGAGGGCTTCGCCAATCCCCGCAATGCCCGCACGCATCGCGACGACCCGGCGATCTGGCTCTTCTCGGGCGGCACCACCGGCCGGCCCAAGGCGGTGGTCCAGACTCACACCTCCTACGCCAACACGACCGAGTGCTTCGGCAAGGCCTTCCTCGGCTACTCCGAGCGGGAGATCACCCTCTCGGTCCCCAAGCTCTACTTCGGCTACGCCACCGGGGCCAACCTCTTCTTCCCCTTCTCGGTGGGCGGCTCGGCTGTTCTCTTCCCCGAGAAACCGACTCCGGAGATCCTCTTCCAGAAGATCCGCGCCCACCGGCCGACGGTCCTGGTCAACGTCCCCACCATGGTCCACCACATGGTGAGCCACCCCGAGGCGGCGGCCCAGGATCTCTCGTCGCTCCGCTTCTCGCTCTCCGCCGGGGAGGCTCTCCCGGCCCCCCTCTACCATCGTTGGAAGGAGACCTTCGGGGTCGAGCTGCTGGACGGCCTGGGCACGGCCGAGATGTGGCACATCTTCCTCTCGAATCATCCCAACGACGTGCGGCCGGGGACCCTGGGGAAGACGGTGCCCGGGTTCGAGGTCAAGGTCTGCGACGAGGAGGGGAACCCCGTCCCGCCCGGCGAGCCGGGCCGGCTCTGGGTCAAAGGCCGCTCGCGCGCCATCGCCTACTGGCAGGAGATGGAGAAGACCGCCGAGACCTTCCGCGGCGAGTGGGTGGTGACCGGCGACCTTCTGGTCCAGGACGCGGACGGCTACTTCACCTACTGCGGCCGGGCCGACGACGTGCTCAAGGTCGGCGGCCGCTGGCTGGTCCCCGGCGAGGTCGAGGCCTGCCTCATCCGCCACCCGGCGGTCGCCGAGTGCGCGGTGGTGGGGGTCGCCAACGAAGAGGGTCTGATCAAGCCGCGCGCCTTCGTCATCGTCCGCGAACCCCGGGAGCGCGGGCCGGGGCTCGAAGCGGAGCTCAAAGCCTGGGTCCTCCAGGAGCTCGCTCCCTACAAACACCCGCGGGAGATCGTCTTCGTCGACGACTTACCGCGGACGCATCTGGGGAAGGTGGATCGGGGGAAGCTCAAGAGTTGGAGGTAGGGCGGCCAGCCCTTCGCTCCCGGCGTACCGCCAGGTATTCACTTTGACATTGAATCGCCGAAGGCGTATACCAAAGCGAACCTTGAGGAGGAGATATGAAGAAACGTGCGAACGCCTCCAAACTGAAGCTTGACCGCGAAACTCTCCGTCGCCTGAGCGAGGTACCCGAGGAGGTCACTGGGGAGGTCGTCGGCGGGGTCCTGTGCTCGAAGGCAGCGACCACCTGCGCCTCCTGCGTGCGGAGCGACTGCCCGACCTGCTAGTAGACTGATTCTCTATTAGTGTTGCAATAAGCTACCCTCCGGTTTACTCTCCTCCTGTCCCCCCGATCCTTGG
>Ga0137403_10005399_pt1 | contig 14842 bp, 11 predicted proteins | sample CZOMad2_1_16fung_FD_122057 | JGI IMG/M metagenome (GOLD analysis project Ga0137403, IMG submission 122057) | Vadose zone soil fungal communities from Angelo Coast Range Reserve, California, USA - CZOMad2_1_16fungal (Hybrid Assembly) | ecosystem: Environmental > Terrestrial > Soil > Vadose zone... | reverse complement strand
TAAACACTCGAAGCCCCGCCCAGAAGTTGAGGGGTTCGGATCCTGGACGGCAGCGACCACTCGACCAATTCCGGCCGCGATAATCGCTTCGGTGCACGGTCCGGTCCGCCCAGTGTGATTGCAAGGTTCCAGACTTACATAGAGCGTCGCGCCTCGGGCTTTCTCGCCCGCGGTTTTCAGGGCGACCACTTCCGCATGATCGCGCCATTCGTACTGGTGGAATCCCTCGCCAACGATTTCGCCGTCGCGCACGATGACGCAGCCCACGACGGGATTCGGGCTGGCCAAGCCGATACCTTTGCGCGCCAAGCCCAGCGCGTGCTCGATAAAGCGAATGTCGTGTGTATTCACGGATTAGTCGAAAAGTGAGTTCGCGTAGGTCTCAGCGTCGAACGGCACCAGGTCGTTGATCTGCTCCCCGGTTCCGACGAAGCGAATCGGCAGTCCGAGTTCGCGCGAAATGGCCACCACGATGCCGCCCTTTGCGGTCCCGTCCAGCTTGGTCAGAATAATACCTGTCACTCGCACGGTGGACGTGAATTGGCGTGCCTGCGCCAGTCCGTTCTGTCCCGTGGTGGCGTCAAGTACCAGCAGCACGTCGTGCGGCGCTCCGGGAATCACCTTGGCAGCGGTGCGCTTCATTTTCTCAAGCTCCGCCATCAGGTTGGATTTCGTGTGCAGACGGCCGGCGGTGTCCACCAGCAACGCGTCGGTGCCGCGAGCCTTGGCCGCTGCGACCGCATCGTAAACCACAGCCGCCGGATCCGCTCCAGACTTCTGCTTGATGACCTCGATACCATTGCGTTGCGCCCAAATCTCCAGTTGCTCGACGGCCGCGGCGCGAAACGTGTCGGCAGCGCACAGCATCACGCTCAATCCATCCTTGCGCAGCCGGTTCGCAAGCTTCCCGATGCTGGTGGTTTTACCTGCCCCGTTCACGCCGACGATGAAAATGACACGCGGTCCCTTGCCGTTCGGCGACGCTCCTGCCGTGCTCGGTAACGGACCCTCAGCGGACCCTGTCGCGCTCCCCGACGCGTTCAATATCCGAACAATATGCGACTTAATTTCGCGTTTGAGCTGGCCCGCGTCCGCCAGCGCGTTGCGATCCATTTTCTCTCGCACCGCATCCAGAATTTCGCGCGTCGGGCGAACTCCCAGATCGGCCGACAGCAACGCTGTCTCCAGCTGCTTCAACAAGGCTGGGTCGATCCTCCGCTCACCCAGAAAGATCGTATCGACGGTCTCGGAAAGCGCGGCTTTCGTCTTGCTAACCGAAGCCTTTAGCTTTTCAAGAAGCGTCGGTTCCGGCTCATTTTTCCCGAAAAGTGAAATCATAAAGAGTGTCTAAGGTTGTTGCGTAACACAAAATTGTAGCAGAAGCGGCGTGGTGGCCGGCGGCTACGAGAGCGATCATTTCGAACTACCCGCGTACCACTAGCACTAAAACTGTCCCCCCGGACAGGTATCCCCCGAGCCATGTTTCAAGATAGGCTCACCATCAATTCCCAGGCCCTGATCGACCAAAAAGCCGAAGCGGTTTGGCAACATCTGCCTGTCGTACCGCCCCGCTTGTTTGGCTCAATTTCCTTGTCCCTGTCGGATCGCACGCTCGTTCTTTCAAAAATTGGGGGAAACCGCATGACCGACCGAACGAATCTGGAATCCACTCGCCCGAATATCGAGAAACCCACGGATACTCCAAAAAAGGGCCCAACGCGCCGCGCGTTCCTCGGCCAGGTCACCGGCGCGGCGGCCGCAACCCTCGCAGTGGGAGCTGTGGTTTCCAAGCCCGCCGCAGCAGCAGCGCCGCAGGACGCCTCCGCATTCGATTCCGGAAACAATGCCAGGACGCGCGCTCTGAAGTGTTTCAACGTTCGCGTTAGAGCGGCACAGGTGGAACTTGAGGTTCGCATCCCGGACGAAGTCACCAACGGAGACGAACATCGCTTTCCGAACCATATTGGTAACTATTCGAAAGGCCTCGTCCACAATGGGATCGGCGAAGTTGACGGCGCTTCCTATGCAAGCCTGCTCCGGGCGGTGAACAACGGGGATCCCAGGCTATTCGAACAAATTCACATGGGCGGCAAGGTTCCCTTGGTCGATCCACAAGCAGGCCTGGCCTTCGATCTGGAAGGAGTTGATTCCCACGCCCTGGCTATCGGGACTCCCCCGTCCGTAGCGAGCCGCGAAATCGCCGATGCCGCGGTCGAAAACTATTGGATGGCGCTGTGCCGCGACGTCAATTTTACGCAATACGGAAACGAGCCGCTCACCACCGCGGCGATCGCGGAATTGAACTCGCTGCCATCCTTTCACGGCCCAAAACCGGTCACCCCGCAAAATCTTTTCCGCGGCTTTACCGCTGGCGACGTGCTCGGCCCTTACTCTTCGCAATTTCTATTGCTGCCGTTCAACTACGGCGCCGTGCCGGTTACGCAACTTCTCACCACCTACGCGCCCGGGATCGACTACATGACCGACCAGGCTTCCTGGCTGGCGGTGCAGAATGGCCAAGGACCTTTCGCCTCCAATCAAGTCGATCCAAACCCACAGCACATGCGCAACGGCCGCGGGCTATCCGCCTACGTCCACATCGATGTTCTCTTCGAAGCGTACTTCAACGCCTGCCTGGTTCTCGTCGACCAAGGCGCGCCTCTCGATCCCAATAACCCCTACGCGAACTCGCGAACACAAGCCGGCTTTGGTACGTTCGGAGCCCCACATCTGAAAGCGCTAGTGGCGGAAGTATCGCAGCGCGCCCTAAAAGCGGTCTGGTACATGAAGTGGTTCGTTCACCGCCATCTGCGGCCGGAGGCATATGGCGGCCTGGTGCACATGAATAAGACCAACCAGGCGAACTACCCCGTGCATGTGGACGTACTAAACTCCCATGCCTTGGAGCAAGTCTTTACCAAGCACCTAACATATTTTATGCCCCATGCGTTCCCCGAGGGGTGTCCGCAGCATCCATCCTACGGCCAGGGTCACGCAACGGTAGCCGGCGCGTGCGCGACCATCGTCAAGGCTTGGTTCGACGACACCACTCCCCTCAGTTCCGTTCCCGGAATCAATATCTCCCAAGCCAGCGAGGATGGCTTCTCGTTGCTGCCATACAGCGGTGCGGATCGCGATCAACTCACGATTGGCGGCGAAATGGACAAGCTGGCGTCCAACATCGGTATCGGACGTGCGCACGCCGCAGTTCACTGGCGCTATGACTATGCCGATTCGCTACCACTCGGCGAAGCCGTCGCCATCGCTATGCTGAGGGATATGGCCAGCTGCTGGAACGAATCGTTCGAGGGCTTTTCCTTCACGAAGTTCAATGGCAAGCGAATCACGGGCGTCGGCAAGAATTCTTGATGGGGACGCCGAACGGTGTGCGACGCCGGCTCTTAGAAGCCGAGCATTGTTTCAGACGTGAACTTCAACCGCGCTGAGTCGCAACTTTCCGTTCGTAACGGCAGCGTCAAGCGCATTCACGACTACGGTGTCGAATTTCGACCCGGCGAGCGCCTTGATCTTACCCAGCGCGTAATCAAGGTCCATGGCGGATTGGTACGGCCGGTTCGTGGTCATGGCATCCAGCGTATCGGCCACGCCAATAATTCGCGCCATCATCGGAATCTGCGGTCCGGTCAGACCGTATGGATAGCCGCGACCATCCATATGCTCGTGGTGCAACTCGATCCCTGGCAGCATCTCTTTCAGCTGCGAAACCGGACGCATGATGTTCGCGCCCTTTACGGTGTGCTGCTTCATCAGGGTGAACTCTTCCGGTGTCAACGCGCCCGGCTTCTTCAAGACGCGATCTTCCACGCCGATCTTACCCACGTCGTGTAGCAGCGCGGAAATCCGCAGCGTGTCCAGTTCCTGGTCCGAAAGGCCCAGTTCGTGCGCGATGAGTGTCGAATATTTCGCCACCCGCCCAGAGTGACCTCGCGTGTACGGATCCTTTTCGTCGATCGCCGCAGCCAGCATGCGAATCGACCCGATGAACAGCTCGCGGTTTTCTTCCGCGGCTTCCTTCAACCGCTCGATATACTCTTCGATGTCCCCGGCCATCTTGTTGAAGTTTTCGGCTAGTTCGCTGATTTCCGACGCCCCGCGCACCGCTGAACGCTGATGAAACTCGCCGCGGCTGATGGCCCGTGTGGAAGCAGCCAGTCCGCGAATCGGCCCGCTGATGCCGACTGCAAAAAAATACCCGAGCAGGATCGCGGCGACGATGACCACGGTAACGAAGGCCAACGCCTGCCGGTTCAATTCATTGACGCCGGCGTCCGCTCGCGCTTGTTTCAAGCTGCGTTGCGCGATCACGGCCCAATTCACCTCGGGAAATGTGCTGTAGGTCCCGATCATTTCCACTTCGCGATTCTTTTCTTTCTGTGCGAAGCGAATCGTCGCGGTGGTGCGCAACTCCCGCGGCAAAGTAAGTACTTGCTCGACCACCTTTGAGTAATCGCTGCTCACGTCCGTTCCGGGAACGAAGTTCTTCGAGTCCGGATGCGCCACAATGTGGCCAAAATGATCGATCACGAATACCGTTCGCCCGCGCACGCTGGCGTTCTGCAACTGCTGCAAAATCGGGTCAAGCGAGACCACTGCCGCCAGCATTCCGGTGAAATTGTCGTTGATGTCCTTCAGAGGCACGGCGATGACGAAAGCGGGCCGGTTATCCGGTGCCAGCGCCAGAGGATCGCTGCGAAATTTAACCGACTGCATCGACGCCGCAAACGCCCGCTGCAACGCCTTCGCCACAAACGGGTCCAGGTCAGCGCGAAAATTCCCCTGCGATGCCACCGTACCCTTGCCCGTTTTGCCCACGGCCGTCAGATAGAGAAAAGTCTCCCGATTACTGTCCGCAAAATTCTCCAGCAACCGCGTTACTTTCGGCTCGGCCACGGCATCTTCCACGTTGTCGCTCAAGCCCATCAGCGCCAAAATCTGCCGCTCGCTTAAGAGTTGCTGCGTCAGATTCGCTTCAAACAACTGAATCTCCCGGGCGAGCGAGCGTGTCAAGTCGGCCTGCTGCACAAGTTCCGTGTCCACCAGTTTTTCCTGGCTCAGTTGCAGTACCTGGCGATGGTAGAGACCAATAGGCACCGCGCTGACCAGCAGCATCGCGCCCAGCACGAGCCACAAGATCCGCACGCGACCCGCGCGAATGCGATCCCACGAAGATGCAATTTTGACAGACATCGTCCTGCAATAAGTTTAGGGGAAGCGTCATGCCGGGGTCGCCCGTCCGAAGGTACAGGGGACACGCATGTGCAACTGGACCGTTAGTACCACGGGCAGTGGCTGTTTGAATCGCCGTCCGATTTAAGTGTCGTTGAATGAACGAGATTGGCGAAGTGCTCTCAGAAAACGCAAGAATCTAAACCGCGAGGGAATCTACAACTCTCTTCGCTGCGGGCGTTCCATGATCGCGCGGATAGCCTCTCGTGGAGACTTGCGGTGATGAAGGATCGCCTCCACCTGTGCCGTGATCGGCATCTCGATGTTGTTCTCGCCGGCCAACGCCAGCAGCGCCGCCGCGGTCCCCACGCCTTCCGCCACCATGCGCATCCCAGCCAGGACCTCCGTCAGCGAGCGGCCTTTTCCCAATTCGATTCCCACCTGGCGGTTACGGCTCAACGCGCCAGTGCAGGTAAGCACCAGATCGCCCAGCCCGGCGAGCCCGCTCAACGTCTCCGGTCGGCCGCCGAGAGCGATCGACAGCCGCGACATTTCCGCCAACCCTCGCGTGATCAACGCCGCCACAGCATTGCTCCCCAGGCCCAGTCCCTGGCAAACACCCGCCGCAATCGCAATGACGTTTTTCATCGCTCCGGCGAGTTCCACTCCCAGGACATCGTCGTTGGTATACAGCCGAAAATTCGGCGCCGCAAATTCTTCCTGCAGCTCAGCAGCGAGTGCCGCGTCGTGCGACGCCAGCACCACCGCCGTCGGCTCTCCCTGCGCAGCCTCGGCAGCGAACGATGGGCCGGAGAGCACCGCTATGCGTGGCTCCAGTGAAGAAGGGATCTCCTCGGACATGATCTGGCTCGCGCGCTTGTGCGTGGAGGGTTCCAGGCCTTTCGTAGCACTGACGACGATGGTCCCCTTGGAGAGACAATTCGCCGCCGCCGAATAGACCTCGCGCGCATAGGCCGAAGGCATCACCCCCAGAATTACCTTCGCTCCAGAGAGCGCTTTGGGAATTTCGTGAGTGACCCGAATTTGTTCGAGCACTGCAAGTCCAGGCAAATAGGCTCGATTTTCGCGATCTTGGCATATCGACTCCGCCACCACGCGGTCGTGCACCCAGAGAGAAACCTCGTGAGCCCCTGCGCTCCGCGAAAGAATCAAGGCTAGCGCCGTGCCCCAGCTGCCCCCGCCCAGAATCGCGACACGTATCACTTGTCGTCCTTGCCCTTGCCAAACGAAAATCGCGGCTCGCGCCCTTCCACCAGCCGTTGAATGTTGGCGTCGTGTTTGTAAACCACTAGCATCGCAGCGGCGAAGGCCCCGAACGTGACAATCAACGGCGGCGCGTGGCGCGGCGCCCACAAGAGATAGATCAGCAGCGGCATCGCCGCGGCCGCCGCGACCGAACCCAGGGAAACAAACCGCGAAAACAGAACCACCAGGATAAAAACGCCGATGGCGCCCAGCGCAGCGGGCCAACACAGAGCAAGGAACATTCCCGCAGCGGTCGCAACACCCTTTCCGCCCCGAAAGCGCAGCCACGCCGGAAAACAATGACCCAAAAGCGCCGAGAGTCCCGCGATGGTCATCCACATCGCGCTGTCACTCGCATACCGGGCAGCGAGCCACACCGCAGCGGCCCCCTTCACGCCATCGAGCACCAGCGTAAGGATGCCCGGCACCGGCCCCGCCACCCGCGCAACGTTGGTCGCGCCAATATTGCCGCTGCCCGCTTGCCGAACATCCACACCTCCAAACATTCTTGAGAGAATGATGCCGAATGGAATTGAGCCGATCAGATAACCTGCCACTGGAATCCACGCCAGGCTCAGTGAGAGTTCATGCATGCGCCATCAGGCCTCCGCCGAAAAAACGAACGATTGCAGCGTAGTGTACTCCGCGCCGGTGGGTTTCAGCTTGCTTTCGATCAGATGAAATTCGTTGGTACGCAGTTCGCCAAAATCACGAGCCGCGTTTCTCTCGACGGCAACCCGTAATTCCAGTGACATTGCAGCGCGTTCGCAGCGCGCCAGGGTCAAGTGCGGAGTGAACGCGCGCTGTTCGCTCGCAATCCCGAACTCCGCCAGACCTCGATCAATGTCGGCTGCGACTGTGATCAGGTGTTGCGAACCAGCCACGCCCGCCCAGATGACTCGAGGCCGCTTGGCATCCGGAAACAAGCCGAGCCCGCGAAGGCGCAATTTCACCGCGAGCTCGGAGCGCACTCGGGCCAAGGCCGTGCGAATCCCATCCAGTCGTTCCGGCGCGATTGCGCCAATAAATTTTAGCGTTAAATGAAGATTTTCAGGGCGCACCCAACGTGGCTTCTTCGCGGCGGATCTCGATTCCAAGGAGCGAAGCTCGTCGATCAACGCCGTGAAATTATCTCGGACTGTTGAGGGTATTTCCAGCGCAACGAACAAGCGCACGGCTCAAACCTTTTTCGAAGAAGATTTCGCGCCGTTCTTGCCATTGTAGAGAAAATGCACGCGCACCATGTCCAGCGCGGCCTGCGATGCCTGCCAACGAATGTTTTCGCGCTCGCCGGGGAAGCGCGCGCCGCGCTCCTTGACCCCGCCCGCATGCGCAATCGCCACGTGTACCGTCCCCACCGGTTTTTCCTCGGAGCCGCCACCAGGCCCCGCGACGCCGGTGATTCCCACGCCGATCGTACTACCCACTCGACGACGAATGCCTTCCGCCAAGGCCACTGCAACTTCGGCGCTCACTGCCCCCTTCGCCAAAATCATTTCGGGCGGAACGTCGGCCCAGGTCGTCTTCAATTCATTGCTGTAACACACCACGCCGCCGAGAAAATACGACGAGCTGCCTGCGATACTGGTCAATCGCTGCGCCAGCAGCCCTCCCGTGCAGCTTTCCGCCGCTGCAATCGTGGCGTTGTTCAGCGTCAACTCCTCGGCCACCACTTCCTCCAGCGACCTGCCGTCTTCGCTGAAAATGCGGTCGGTCAGGGCGATCTCAAAGCCCTGCACCATTTCGTCGAGAATTTTCTTAGCGTGCTGCGGATCGTCGGTCCAAATCCGCAAGTGAATCTGCGTTTCGCCGGGCGCAGCCAAAATCGTCGTGGTCACGTCCGGAAACCGCTGGTAGATCGGCAGGACGCGCTGCTCCACGTGGGATTCGCCCAGACCAGTCACACGAATTTCGCGTTGGTACAAGCGCACACCCGAAACGCGACGTTCCAGTCGCGGCAAGACTTGCTCGCGAAATAGTGGCTTCAGCTCCCGCGGCGGTCCGGGAAGCAGCGCTATGATGTGCCCCGAGTCTTCGAGCCACAGTCCCGGAGCAGTCCCGCGTGGATTCTCCAAAATCTCAGCACCCTCAGGAACCATGGCCTGCCGCACGTTCAATTCCGGCATCTCGCGGCCCATGCTGCGAAATCGGCTCTCGATGAAGTGCAGGATGGCGTCGTTGCGGATCAGCTTGCGGCCCAGCAACTCCGCAACTGTCTCCCGCGTAAGATCGTCCTGTGTAGGTCCCAATCCGCCAGACGAAATGATCAACTCCACGCGGCCTAACGCCTCGCGAAACACCTCGCGCAACAAGTCACGGTCGTCGCCCGCGATCGTCTTGCGTACTACCTCAATCCCAATGGCGTTTAATTCCGCGGTAAGAAACAGCGAATTGGTATCAAGCCGATCCGGCGTCAACAACTCCGATCCGACTGCAATGATCTCAGCTTTCACGGTTTTGATTTATCCAACCAGCGACAATCCGCGCACGTCCCAATCCAGCGTATACAGGGCGCCATTCGTCGTTAGAATCGCACGGCCTGAAGGTTGCAGCGCCAACCCGACTAGTCCCGAACCGCTGAGAATCACCTCAGCCTGCCCATCCGCGGTAACCCGCGCGATCCCGCGCCGCCCGCCGTAAGAAGCTGCCACGTACAGATTCGCGTCACGGTCAAATGCCAGCCCCTGCGGACGTCCCAGCCCTCGGTAAAAAACCGACACATCGCCGCCGGTCGTGATGCGATACACGCGATCGTAGCTGGAAGTCGTCGGGCCGGTTACATACAAATCGCCGTTAGGATGAAACGCCAGATGATACGCGGATAGGGAAGGCTCCAGCGTCGCAAAGACAAAAATTTCCCGGCTCGGACTGATCTTGAAAATTGTTCCGCTGCGATCGCCCACATACAAGTTTTCTTCGCGATCGAACGCAATCCCCGTCGCGATCCCCATGCCTTCAATCCACTGCTCGGCGCGCCCGTCCGGCGTGACCCGATGAATCGTCCCATCGTTCCGGCAAGAAACAAACAGATTCCCAGCGCGGTCCAGCGCCAACCCAGAAGGATTAATCAGCGACGTTAGAAACGGCTTGATGCTGTAGTTCGATGTGATCTTATACAGCGAAACCGGAACCCGCTGCCCGCGCGGCCCGCTAAAGGTCACATAGATATTTCCGTCCGCGTCCACCGCTGGATTGCCCACCGGATGCAGGTTGTCGGCGATTTGCATGCCCACCGACACCGGGTGCGGCTGGCTCTCCCCATTCGCATTTGCTATCCGTACCATTCCGCCGTTGGCGCTGTCCGGGACCCGCGCGATCACGCGATTATCCGTCGCCAGCATCAGGCTCGCGTCCGCTTCCCCAAAATGCACCACCGGACGCGCGCCGGTGCGCGACGCGAACCCGCTCCCATAGATCACGATCTCCCCGCCGGGAATGGCCGCTGTCGGGGCTATGCGATCAATGCGAGGAACGCCGTTCTTCTCTGACGGAGAACCAAATCCAAATTTCATAGCAGATCGATCAGCTTAAAGTGTAGCGCCATGCGCAACAGGATGGCAGCGTACACTCCGGCCATCCAGTCGTCGGCCATGATGCCCCAGCCGCTCGGGAGGTGTTCCAGCCGCCGTAGGGGAAACGGCTTCCAAATATCGAAAATGCGAAAAAACAGAAATCCAAGCAGCAGATATTTCCAATTCACCAGGCTCAGCGCAGAGAAAATCGCGAACGTCGATAAATCCATGTGCGAATGCAGATTGGGCAGCGCGATCGGGATCAGCGGAAGCACCAGGGTCAAGTGCTGCCCGGCCACTTCGTCGATCACCACGAATTGCGGATCCTTGATCCCGGAGTACTCTGCCGCCTTCGACGAACTCCAAACCCCAATCGCTCCCAGAATCACCAGCAACACCGCCGCGCAAAAAATCGGCAAGATCAGCATCGTATTGTGAATGTCGCTGCCCGGAACCAGAAAATGCTTGTCCATGAATCGGGCGTCCGACAAAACATGAAAGGGAGACAATCCCGCCAGGGACGTGGGCCGCAGAAAAAAGATCGCGCACAGTCCGATCGTCAAGACTCCCACCAGCGATCCGAAGGTGCCGGGCGCTTGCGGCAAGTAGCCGACCCCCAATGCCGTCGCGATGGCGTAAGCCAGCTTCGGCTTCTTGCCAGCCTGCGCTGCGGGCGTCGGTGAAGTTTCAGTGCTTGGTGTCATCGGAATTCGGCGTATCGCCCACTTCGTCGTCATCTTCATTGAAAATCGGTTCGGAGACGACATACTTCTCCGCCGCCCAATTCCCAAGGTCCAGCAATCGGCAGCGTTCGCTGCAGAAAGGGAATTCGGTATTCGTGGCCGAGTCAACCAGCTTCTTGCAAATCGGGCACCGGCGTTGCATGGAAAATCAAGTTTACCCTAAGACGCGCAGGGCTGCTCCCGTGGAGATTCGCGTCAACGTTTCCGTCGGCGGGATCGCCGGCACGCCCGCAAATTCACGCGCCGCTGGACGCGGAAAAATCTCCACCACCCGCCCGATCAGGTCATATGCGTCCGTCTTCGAAATTTCCACGCGCACTACATCGCCCACGGCCGCCGTATCGCCGCCCGTCAGCTCAATGTCCGTCAAATACACCTTGCCGTCGATATCCGGCGCCATGCCTTCCAGCCGCGCCTCCCACACCAGCGGATTGTCTTTCGAAGGTCCTTCCACCAAAGCCGTCGCCGTCCGTCCCTTGAAGGCCCGCAATTTCTCTCGCGACACTTTCTTCTGTATCGCCATCAGACGATCGCGGCGTCCCGCAATCGTCTCCGCGTCAACCTTTAGGTCCAGCGCATAACTCCCGGCATTGTCCACGTCCGAATATTCGAATACGCCCATCCAATCCAACTGCGCCGCCTTCACAAAATCGCAAAGCTCCTCAAAATCCGCGTCCGTCTCCCCAGGAAAGCCCGCGATAAACGAAGTCCGCAGCGTAACCCCCGGAATCGTCGCTCGAATCCGCTCCAGCAATTTCAGAAACGCATCTCCGTGCGACCCGCGCTTCATCCGCGCCAATACGTTGCGGCTGGCATGCTGCAACGGCATATCCATATATTTCGCCAACCGCGGATGCGCCGCCAAAGTATCCAGCAATTTCTGCGTAACGCGATTCGGGTACGCATAGAGAAACCGCACCCACAGCAGATCGTCCACCTCAGCCAGCCGCCCCAAAAGCTGCGCCAACCCATTACGCAAACCCAAATCTTCACCGTAAGAAGTCGTATCCTGTCCGATCAAAGTAATCTCGCGTGCCCCCGAAGCCGCCAGATTCTCCGCCTCGCGCACCACCGACTCAAATCGCCGGCTCCGGAATTTCCCCCGCAACTGCGGAATAATACAAAACGTACAAGGATGATCGCAACCTTCCGCGATCTTGATATACGCAGCATGCCGCGGAGTAGTGACCACTCGCGGCGTCAAATCGTGATAAAGAAACGCGGGCGGCGCCGCCGGCAGCATCCGCAAATCCCCGTCGACCGCCTCCAGAATCCGTTCCACTTCCCCGGTCCCCACCACCGCATCCACTTCCGGCACCTGCTCCAGAATCTGCTCCCGATACCGTTCCACCAGACATCCAGCCACGATCAATTTCTTCGCCGCGCCAAACTTCTTGTGCTCCGCCATTTCCAGAATCGCGTCCACCGATTCCTTCTGGGCCGGCTCGATAAAACTGCAAGTATTCACTACTAGAATCTCAGCTTCATCCGCGCGCGCCGTCAACTCATACCCCTCGCGCGCAAGAATACCCATCATCACCTCGCTATCCACAAGGTTCTTCGGGCATCCCAGACTGATGAATCCAACCTTAGTCATATGCAATGAATTTGCGGCTTCCCGCAATTCTCTAGTGTAGCACGCCGAAGTGGCCCCGGTTTTAGCCCGCGAAGCTCAGATCGAGCCATCTTCGAGGAGAGGTACGGACCAAAGTGTTACCGCCGCGCCGCCTGAATCTGCTGCAAGAGCCCGCGCAACCTCAACGTATCGCAAGGCACCCCGCCAAACCGCGCCTGCGCGTAGATCATCGTAAATTCCCTCACCGCCGGACCCAAGCTCGCCTCTCCCACCCCAACCGCAAACTCCAGCGGTGTCTGCGAATCTCGCCGCGCCAACCCCCGTCGTTCCAGCACGCGCAGCAGCTCTGCATAGAGCCGTGAAGCCAGTTGTGGATTCGCCCGCGCCGCCTCCGGCGCGCGCAGTTGCCAGTACCATCGCAACTTCCGAATCGCGGCCCGCAGCAAATCGTACCGCAGCAGCACCAGCAACAACGCAATCGCTACCGGCAGCGCAAACGTGATCCCTCCTCGCCGGTCCATCCACGATCGCAGCCACTGCTTTCCGCCGGTCTCCTTCTTCGCAAACCACCCGCGCGCCGACTCCGTCCAGTTTCGTGTGCTGCGCTGCAGTATCTGCGCCATTTGTACCTGGTGCGCGAAATCGTAATTGATCACCCACTCGTTCCACGTCAATTCCATCCAATCAACGTACTGGCCCAGCCGCGACAACAACCCAAAATTCTGCGTCGCCGCCGGCGTCGGATCGAAAGTCATCCATCCGACTGCCGGGAAATATACCTCCACCCAGCTGTGCGCGTCGCTGGCTCGCACGATGTAGTCGCCCGCCAAATCGTTGAATTCTCCGGGCAAAAAGCCGTTTACCTCGCGGGACGGCACTCCCAACGTGCGCAACATGATGGTCATCGCCGATGCAAAATACTCGCAATGTCCGGCGTGCGTCTCAAACAGAAAATGCGCCAGTGGGTCGTCGCCTGGTTTCCCGCTGAGCTGCAGCGTATACGCGTACCGCGAACGAAGATAGCTCTCGATCGCCACCGCCTTGTCGTACGGTGTGCGTCCTTGTGCCGCCACTTTTTTTGCCAGTTCCGGTATTCGCGGGTCCAGCGACGGAACCTGCAGGTACACGCTGCGAGTTTCCTCCGAATATTCCGTCGAAGCGGCACGCAGCCTCGCGGCGTTCAGCACCGGTAGCCGTGAATATCCGAAGTAACGCACTGGAGCGTAGTTGCGAAAGGGGTTAAACAGGGAACCCGTGAAATCTCGAAAAAGATAAGTGCGCCGCGCATTAAAGCCCACGGTCGGGTTCTCGCCGGAAAAGCCTCCCAATATCGAAATCGCATTCGCCGGTGCGAACACCGCATCCGTAGCCATCGGCTGCACCAAAGCCTCGTAGTGCAACTCGATCGCCGGCGTACCTTGACCCTGCTGCGGATCGGCCACATAAATCCAACCGCTCAGATCGGGGGAAAGCGCAGCGGGATGATGATTTGGCGCCGACCACCGTCTTCCATCGAACGTCGACAATGCGATCCCACGCCACCGCAGCTGCGGATAAGGAACGGGCGTGCCGGTCTTCACCCGCATCACCACCGCTGGATTTTTCTTGATCTCTCCAATCTGCCCCAGCTCGATGTCGTCGCTAAATCCCGTCATCAGTGACGGCTGCATCCCCATGCGGCCCAGGTATCCGGCGCTGAACCTCGGAAAAAAGAAGAACAGCGCGCCGCCGATGACGATCGCGCCCGACGCCACGCTCAATGCCGCCAGAATCAGCGCCCGCGCCAGGCGCCGCTCCTGCGCCGGCTGTGAAAAAGGCGGTGCGACCGCACCTCTTCCGCCTCGCCTCATCTCCATGCCCACAAACGTCGCCACGCCAAACAACAGGAAAATAAAAAACAGCACCAGGAACGAGGTATCGACCGTCAGGATCGCCGCTGCCAGCATCGCCGAAAACGCCAGCACCGCCAGAAAAAAAGCATCGCGATCGTTGGTGGCGCTGTACAACCGCACCATCATCACGAACAAGAGAAAATGCACCGCCCCCAACAAAGCCGCATACAGCGACGGGTTCGTCGATGTCGAAACAAAAGCGCGTGAGAAAAATAAAATGTCCAGCGGGAAAACGCCCAGGTAGGAAACCACCAGAACCGTGGCCACTCGGTGCGACAATTCCGTCGGCTTTCGCAGCAACCAGCGAAGCCCCTTGAACGACATCGCCACCAAAACCAACACACAGCTGAACGGGTCCAGCTTCCCGGTAGCGATCAGTGTCGCGATCGCGCTGAAAATCAGCAGTAGCAGCGACCCGTGGAAAAATCGCTCAGCCGGCAGTGCCGGAACACCCAACGACGTCGATGTAGCCGCGGAGGACATGGCAGTCTCTAATTTTACCATCCGCCCGGACCCGAAGTAGCACAGGCACTCCTGCCTGTGCCAACTTCAAACCCACCCAGCTGACGCCTGGAGGCAACCCGACGATATCGGAATTCTGTTGAGCTCGCTGGTTCGGAAAGCTAGGTGGGTTTGAAGTTGGCACAGGCAGGAGTGCCTGTGCTA
>Ga0137403_10002728_pt2 | contig 14842 bp, 14 predicted proteins | sample CZOMad2_1_16fung_FD_122057 | JGI IMG/M metagenome (GOLD analysis project Ga0137403, IMG submission 122057) | Vadose zone soil fungal communities from Angelo Coast Range Reserve, California, USA - CZOMad2_1_16fungal (Hybrid Assembly) | ecosystem: Environmental > Terrestrial > Soil > Vadose zone... | reverse complement strand
TGCGCGTCTGTAACCACCAGCAAATCACATTCGGGTGGGACGCCGCTGGCGCCTAGGCCGACGACTTTGCCAATATCCCGGGTCATGTTTCCCGAGGGACTGTACTGCAACTTAACGTTAAGGCCGTATTTCTTGTTGAAGGCCGCGGCCAACGCCTGCGCGCCTTGGGGAGTCAACGTTGACGGAGCGTAGAATTCAATGGTTCCCTCTTGCTTGGCACCCTTAACAAGATCGTCGATGGGTGCGGCACGGCTGGAGTTTGTCCAAATGGCGATTGTCATCACCAGAACAAAACAACTTGAAAGTCTCTTCAGATTCTTCATGGAATTCCTCCTTAGCGGTCCGCCAGCGTGACTAAGAGCTGGATACCTCTTGATAAAAACTCTCTTCGTAATATCTGACCAAATCTTTGCCCATAGGTGGAGTAAGGCGGAATTGAATGCGCAGATCGAGAACACTCTGCAGTCCGGGTAAGTTCAGTTTTCCGCTGGGCGGCAACTGCGCTAGCTTCCGCGCTGCCGCGGTTTCATCGACTTTTTCTTCCGCTGCGATGATTTTGAGCGCGTCGCTCCGATTCCTGTCGTCATGACACCAAGCAAGCGCATTATTCCAAATGCCAAGAAACTTGACTAACAACCGGCAATTTTCATCCGCCCATTTACGGCTAACGGCAAACACTCCTCCGGGATAGTTGGGCAACACCTCACGGTGATCCGCGAAGCGCTTGTGTCCGGCGGCTTCAGCCTTCTTGTCCCACGGCGAATTCAGAACACCGGCAAACGTCTCACCACGGATCATGGACTCCAAACGGGCTCCGGTCGTCCCCAACGGTAGGAGTTCATAATCACCCCGATCGAAATCCAGGCCATGCTCCAGGATGATTCGCCGCAGGACCAGCGCGTAGGCCGTGTCCACGGCATCCACCGCAAGCTTCTTACCGCGAAGATCCGTCCAGCTCTTAATTTCAGGCCTGACGTAAACCGGTAACGCAATCCCTTGGGATACTTGCGCGATGGCGACAATCTCCGCGCCCTCGCGACCGGACCACCCGAGCACGTTGTCGAACGCCGTCGAAACGATCTGCCAATCGCCCTTGCTGAGGCCGCGCATTTGATCCGTTGAATTCGGCGTGACCAGCAGCTCAACGTCGAGATCTTCCACAGCGAAGAGTTCTCTGGTCCGCGCCGCCGTGAGGGCTGCGTCAACATTGAAAACATTTACGAGCAAGCGATCCGACATAGCAAATTAAGTTCTTCCTTTTCCTCGTGAACAGCGGTTCAATTGCAAATCGGACATACTACCCGTGCACGCCTGGATATTCTTCATCTCTCCCCCTTCGACGGGGGAGAGTTAGAGTGGGGGTGAATAACTGAGTACGGGCGAACCGACTTATCACCCCCATCTTAATCTTCCCCCGTCGAGGGGGAAGAAATTTTTTCGCGCACGCTAAACTTAGTGCCGACATTTCACGTCGCCTGACTGGGAATGAACCTCACTGAATTTTTGGACCCGTGTACTCCAGGACGTAAAGTCCACCTTTGATGCGGTCCGTCACGTAAATCAAGCCGTCCGTATCGACATAAAGGTCGTTGAACATAGGCGCCTTTTGTCCTTCAGGCGCCGGTGGAATGAAGTAGCCTACTTCTTCAGGGCGGAATTTATTTCTGATGTCAAAGATGCGAAGACCCGCATTATAATAAGTCACAAAAATAATGTTCTCGCTCTGGAACGAGCCGGGTCGGTTTTCGTGGACGTTGTGGGGACCGAACCGCAGACCTCGTTTACAGAAGTCACCCTCAGGGACCGGACAAGTGCTAACGATCACCGGGTTTCTTTCCTCCCTGATATCAATCAGCCAAACTCGCTTTTCACCTTCTTGACAGTCGTATTTCACCGACTCATCGACGGCCACCACGAGCTTTCTTCCGGGAAGCGGCAAGGTTGTGTGAGCGTAACCTCCGTAGGGTGGGCTCCAGTCGAGGCGGCTGATGGTTTTCGGTTTGCTGACATCGGAAATATCGACGATAGCCATGCCCGCATCCACGAGCGCGACGTAAGAGCGATCGCCGTGGGGAATCGCGCCGTGCACGTGGAAGTGCTCGCCTGGGAACGGCGCCCAGTCCGGCGGCGTTTCCTCGCCTTCCTTCGTTCCCGGAATCCACCAAACGCCCGCCTGTTTCGGGTTGGAAGGGTCCGATAGGTCCGCAATCAGATAAGCCCGCTCTTTGATCCCTGGAATCATGGCGCCGACGTGGGCGTACTTGCCGTCGGTGAACCACATACGGTGCACACCTTTCCCCGGGATCTTCATGTAGCCGATCTCGCGCGGCTCCGTTGGATTAGCAATGCTATAGATCCGAATGCCCGCTTCGTTTGGCACACTCGCCGAGATCGATTTGTCAAAATAGGGACGCTCCTGATTTTGAATCATGATATCGCCGGCGATTTGCACTTTGTGCGCGTGGGTATTATTGGGGTGGGGCATCTGCCGCACGACTTTAGGATCCGCAGGATCACTCGCGTCCAAGATGGTGAGCGCCATCGGCGAGGTGCCGAGGTGGGCAAGATAAATGTAGCGGCCGTTTTTGAGCAGCTGCATGCCATCGCCATGCCCGTTGAGATCGTTGTGACCAACTAACCGGACATTCCAACTCTCGCTCTTGGCTTGAATCGCCTCGACTTGTGCTCGCATATTGCCCCCGTTTGAAGTAGCGTCCCCCGTGAGTGACGCGAAAGCTGCGTCCATATAATGTCGCAGGTGACATGTTGTCAACGGTTACCGGTGCAGTGGCGAGCGGGTTAGGCCTATGGTATTAGAACCGTCACAGGCGGTTAATATGTCATTTACCGAAAGGAAGGGGTGACTAATGAACAAGCAGCTTATTGTTTTCGTTCTGTTGCTGGCGTCCTTGATTCACGGGGCACTCCACGCGCAAACCAAACGCATCGCCGTCGCCTACAGTGCCATCAGTGCAACGCAATCCGGTTTCTATCTTGCCAAGGATGCCGGAATCTTTGACAAGCATGGGCTTTACGTCGATCCCGTTTACGTGGCAGGCGGAAGCCGGGTGTCTCAGGCGGTTATCGCCGGAGAATTCGCGGTGGCCTTGGCAGGCGGCAATATCGTCTTTGCTGATCTTGCCGGTGGCGACATTGTGACCTATGGCGGCGTGGTGAATGTGCCGTCTTTCTACCTTTATGTCCAGCCATCGATCAAAACCCAAGAAGAGTTGCGAGGCAAGACTTTGGGGATTACACGCTACGGCGCCTCGACAGATTTCACTTTGCGCTTTTTGCTAAAAAAGTGGGGAATTGAGCCTGATCGTGACGTAAAAGTCATCCAAATGGGCGGGCAGCCGGAAATTCTGGCCGGGATGCAGGCCGGCGTAATTCATGGAGGCGTTCTGTCTTCACCGGGAGATTTCAAAGCAAAGAAGGTCGGTTTTTCTATGCTCGCGAACTTCGCCAAGGTGGGGCTTGACTACCCGACCACTAGTCTCGTTTCTACGCGCTCCACGATTAAAAAGGACCGCGAAACGGTAAAGCGATTCTTGATGGCGTATAGCGAGGCCGTGGATCGCTTATTTCGCGACAAAGAGCTGGCCATGAAAGTAATCGGGAAGTGGACGCGTACTCAGGACCGTGAGACCTTGGAATCGTCGTACGAATATGCCACCAACTTCATCGAAAGACCGCCGCGGTTACCGTATAAGGCGATCGAGACCATTCTGGCGCAAGCTGCGGAAACAGACCCTAGGGCGAGGGGACGCAAAGCCGATGATTTCCTGGACTCCAGCATCTACAACGAGCTGGAAAAGAGCGGCTACTTCAAGTCATTGGGCCAATAGTCAAAAACGTTGAAAATCTCCGGATCTTTTCGTTATCACCTGTTCGTTCTTCCAACGCCGACTTTAAAATGAAGCCACCACCAATTGAAAGCCATTGTCCTTAAAGAATTCGGCGGACCGGAAGTCTTGCGGCTCGAAGATGTTCCGGTGCCTCAACCGACCCCGGGCGAAATCCTGCTCAAGGTTCATTCCGTTTCTGTCAATCGCACCCTGGATCTGATCGTTCGCGCCGGCAGGTATCAGGTAAAAATTCAATTACCCCACGTGCTCGGCGCCGATCCCGCCGGCGAAATCGTCGAAACCGGCGGCGCCGTCACGAAGTTCAAAGTCGGCGACCGCGTTGCCGTGATCTCTGCCACCCCTTGTCAACAATGCGGACCATGCCTCAAAGGCGAAGAAGCCAATTGCGTTGACAGCAAACGCATTGGAGTTGATCTCTCCGGCGGTTACGCAGAGTTTATTGCCTTGCCGGCGCGCTATGCAGTGAAACTTCCCGATGAAATCTCCTTCGCAGAGGGGACAGTCATCACACGTCACTTTCCCATGGCGTTTAGTCTATTGGCCAGCAAAGCCGAGATCAAGCCGGGAGAATGGGTCCTGGTCATGGGCGCAACCGGCGCCCTGGGCAGTTCCTGTGTCCAGGTCGCCAAAATGCTCGGTGCCAAAGTCATTGCCGGAGCAGGCTCTGATGAAAGGGTTAATGCGGCAAAGAGTTACGGCGCGGATTTCGGCATCAATTATCGCCAACAGAATCTTGCAGAAGAGGTGATGAAACTGACTGACGGCCAAGGTGTCGACATCGTTTGCGAAAACATTGCGGACCCGACCCTCTGGCCCGACGCACTCAATAGTCTCGCCATAGGCGGGCGGCTCGTGACCGCGGGCGCCCATGGCGGTGGGACAGTAAAACTGGATGTTAAGCGAGTCTATATGCGGCGGCTGCGTATCATCGGCGCCGCCGGAACTCATCTTCCCGATGTCGATAAGGCGCTTCAAGCCGCGAGTGCGGGAAAAATTCGCGCGATCATCGACCGAACCATGCCGCTGAGTGCAGCTGCCGAAGCGCATCGTATCCTCGAAGCAAATCAGACTTTGGGGAAGATTATTTTGGATCCGACGAAAGAGTAGCATCGTATCACAACGCACCATTCAATAGACTTGACAATGGTGGCGCGAGCCCAGTGTCATCCTGAACGAAGCGAAGGATCTAGATTCTTCGGCTGCGCCTCAGAATGACATACCGCGTGAAAACTAGTGCGGGTATCCGACACCGATCTTTATTTACAGCTACAAATCAGTCGTGTTAAACACGAACAGAATGAAATACCAGGAGGTAGCCCATGGCTAAACTCGTCACAATAATCGGCATCACCCACAACCCATTCATGCCGCGCCTTTTCCAACAGCCGCAGCAGCCCCCCGGCACCGCCAAGGTCAAAGAACGAATCGCCATGATGCGCAAGAAGCTGGCCGAGGCCAAGCCGGACGTGCTGATTACGATCGGCAACGACCATCTGCATCAGTTTTTCATGGACAACATGCCGCCGTTCATGATCGGCAAGATGGACACTTACGATGGGACATTCTACGACGAGACTCGCGAATTCGGCCTGCCGACCTGCAAACTGCCCGGAGACCCGGATCTGTCCGATCACATTCTCGAACGCGCCTTGGACGAGGGGGTGGATTTCTCATACTCCAATGAGTTGACGATCGATCACTCCATCATTGTGCCGATGATGTTCGTCCGGCCGGAGATGGATATACCCATCGTTCCCATCCTGACCAACTGCATCGCTCCGCCGATGCCGCGGCCCAAGCGCTTCTACGAAGTCGGAATGGCCATACGTAAAGCGATTGACAGTATCCCGGGCGATCGCCGGGTGGGCGTCCTCGTCAGTGGCCATCTGTCGCTTGAAGTCGGCGGGCCGCGGCAATTCGAGCGTCACCTCATGGATCCACAATTCGATGCCGACGCTGTAGGCTGGATACAGCACGGCGACATCAAAAGCGCTGCTGAAGGCTGCACCCCCACCAGAATGATGAAAGCCGGAAATATGACCACCGGCTACCTGAACTTCCTCATGATGATGGGCGTAGCGAATCTAGCGTCACCGTCGTACGCGGAGGGCTTGGACGCTGGATTCCCGGCGATACCATTTTTCAGTTGGGACCAGCAAGGCTAGTGCTACGAATGAATAAAGGAAGTTTTTAGTAAAAATACAAACCAAGAAGATTTTTCATGGACTGGAAAATATTATCGACAGTTTTCACGTCAGTCTTTATCGCGGAGCTTGGTGACAAAACGCAGCTGGCCACGATGCTGTTCGCATCGGACAAAGACGCCAGCAAGCTGACTGTTTTCGCCGGAGCGGCATTGGCGTTGATTGTGACATCTGCCATCGGCGTCGTCGCAGGTTCAGCCATATCACAATACGTCAGCGAAAAGACTTTGCATTACCTGGCGGGAATTGGGTTCATCGCCATCGGCATTTGGACACTGATCAAAGCCTAAGCGAGGAGATTATCATGAGCAAATACCTGATGAACAAACTCATTCACTACGTCAACATGAACGAGTCCGCGGAGGATGAATATGCTAGCAATCCGCGCGGGTTTGTTGAGAAATGGGAGAAAAGCCAGAAGCTAAAGTTCACATCCGAGGAGCGCGAAGCGCTGGCGATCAAGGACTACGGCAAGCTTTACGCCCTGGGCGCCCATCCGTTCACGCTCTGGAGCTTCACCGAAGCTGTTTGGATCCACGAGAAGCCAAGAGAAGAGTTAGTCAAGGATTACAAAGAAAAAGCCGCAAAAGCGGGATATCCGGATTTTAAGACCTGACGGATTTTAGATCCTTCGGCTGTCGCTCGGGACAGGTTTTCGTTTTTGGATTCTAAAATCGCAGCGACGTTTGAAGTGCCGTTTCGATCAAAGGCGCACGACTCTCGCGATTCAATTCCTGCTAAGAAGTTTCTCAGCCAGAGCCGTCGCCGGCTTTCTGAGCTTGTTGACCGAAGATTCCAGGTGGGTTTCCAGGCGATAATAATCCTCCACCGTCATGATGTCCTTGCAGGCCTCGATACCTGACTCTTTCAGCCATTGCGTATCGACATCGAGCCGGCGCGTTCCCTGGAGCATTGCCTTCCCATAAAGCTCCTGGCCTTCCTTCCCCAACAACCAGTTAACAAATACCCTGGTAGCATTTGGATGCGGAGGATTTTTCACCACCGTCACGACACCGCTGCCGTTGTTGGCGTGGGCTCCCTCCTTGATATTGGGCACCGGTTTGACCGGCAGCGCGGCTTTTATAAAGGGTTCGTAGCTGTAATGACTGAGACCGATCGTAAAGGCGAGCTTTCCCTTCGCCAGGCTTTCGGCAAGCTGCCGTTGGTTTTGAGTGATCAGAAGATCTTGCTGCACGAGCTTGCCGAGAAATTCTTCTCCTTTTACTTTCCAGAGAAAAGCCCAAGTGTTTTGCCCTGAGCCGGGATTCCTCGGGTCAAGAAAACCGATCCGGCCTTTCCACTTGGGATTGAGAAGATCATCGAAGGAACGCATTTCCCGCGGCTCGACCTGACTCGCGTTATACCAGAAGGTCTCGCTCGTGTAGCAAAGAAACGCGTAAATATACCGTTTTGTGCTCACGTTATCCTCCCAGACATGCCCACCCCACCAGTTTTTCGAATCTTTGACCTCCGGCAGGATCATATACGGCTGAAAGTCGTCCGCCGCTCCCGCTGCCACCATAGAAAGCGGCGTCGCTCCCCCGGCTACGAGAACATCAAAGTAACGAACACCGGCGCTGTATTCTTTTATGATGCGCGTTACGTTCTCAGGACCCCGGCTAGGAAAAAGCTCTACGTCGATACCAAACCTCTCTTTGAATCTTGTACCGATTGACTTCCGCAATTCACTGCTAGCGGGAATGCCGACAACCGAGGTCCCTTCTTTCTTTGCCGCAGCCAGAGTTCGCTCCCATTCCATTTGCCAGTCCGCGGCTAGGAGAGAAGATGATAGAAATACAGCCAGCAGCGCACCGGACCCCAAAGAAATCCAGTTCGATAATAGCAGATAGCATCCTTTCCTTTGCTCCGTTATTCTCACCGGAATGTAATAAGCCTCCTACAAAAGGCTTCGGAGCGAAAGATACCACGACCTCAAAGCACCGACTACTGAACTTCGAACCTCGTCTCTCGTTCCGAGATGTTGTTGAAAGCTTTCGGCTGCACCAGCCCGCGGCTGTAAAAAACCATGCGCAGAAAACCGGGGCTTCCGGTAATCCGATGGGCAATGCCACGGGGGATCATAGCAGTCTGGCCCGCGTCCAGCTCCAATGCGCCCCATTCCGTATGATTCAGCGAATGGCCCCGAAACTGAAACCATATTTCGTCCTCGTCGCAACCTCGATGAAAACCTCTTTGTTCCTCTTCGAGATTATAAACGTCAATCCTGAACTCCTTGCCGGTGTAAAGCACAGGCGCTTTGGCTCCGCCCTTTCCGGTCATGCCGGTAAAATAATCGAAAGCTCTGATTTTCTTCATGGGGCGACTGCCGCCCGTGACGGTGCCGATCAATGCTGCGGCGTTGCGCTCAATCCAAACGTCGGACTGCGGATCCCAAAAAGTGATGTGCTCGAGCGTGCGGCCATTCTGCGATTCTTGTCGTCCGCTGCCATGCGATGTGAATGGTTCTGAAGGACGCACTTTGAATTTGGTCTCCACAAGGGGTTTTTCGGGATCGACTCCCAAGTTCACCAGCTCTCGGGTCGCAACCCTAAGCCGCAGGCACTCTTCTCGCCCGGTGGAACGATGTGAGATGGCCGCTGGAATCAAAACGAATTCGCCCGGTTCAAGTTCCACAACGCCGCATTCGCTCTCGATGGTGGAGCGGCCGCAGAATTGGAAATAAACCAGATCATGGTCCGCCGCGCGGGTGAGTTGCTCCTCAACCCCGTCGATGTGTTCAGTCGCGATACGCAAGCTGTCGCCTTCCCAAACCGTCGCCCGAGTGCCGTTAGCGGAGCGCGGCGCGCTTCGGAGCAAGTCGAACGGGCGAATCTTTGGCACCATTCTTTGCCCCATGCGGGCGGTGCCGATGACCGCGCCTTCATCTCGTTCCACCCAAATATGCTCATCGGGCTCCCTGTGCGTCATAAACTCACGGATTTTTTTTTCCATATGGTGCCTCCTTTAATTATAGGTGACATTAAATTCGTTTAGATCAAAGCTTCGGCTTCCAGCTCTTTTTAAGCTCGGCATAGACTTTCTTGATAATGCTGTAATCAAACAGCTGCCCGGGCTCGGGCAATTTGGCCAGCTTAATCAGTTCTCCTCTTGTGACAATTTCGTCTCTAAGCACATCATCCGCCACCCAGCCTGCCTCGGTCATACTTCCCAAGACCGTGTCATAGTCCAACGACAAGACGTCCAACGGTGATGGATTATGCTTGGCTATCATCGCAATCGTCGGCTCCTTATAACGGCGCGCAAATTCTCTCCCTTTCGCCACTGCGCGCAAGAAACGTTCAACCAACTGCGGGTTTTCCGTGAGCAGTTTGCTGGAAACCGCAACGCCGTTCCAAACCAGCTGGACCTCTTTTGTAGTATCAGCGAGAATGTAACCCTTCAGCGGGCTCACTTGAGCGATATCTCTGGGGGTCAAAGGTGCAGCATCGACGGAGCCTGAAACAAAAGCGGGAAAGCGGGCTTCATTCCTGACGGCGATAAAGAGGAAAGATTTCGGATCCAGCCCATACTTTTTCAAAAGCAAAAGTGTGGCGAGATGACCCGTATCACCGAAACTATTGATAGCGATTTTCTTTCCCACAAGGTCTTGAAGGGTCTTAATCTCAGGCTTGTTTGAAACCAGCCTGTACGTCGGCCGCGACATATTGGTGTAAACAATTTTGACGAGACCGCCTCGCAGAGCCGCACTGAGGGCAGAGCCCGCCGACGAGCTGAAATGCAATTGTCCTGACAGCAAGGTTTGTGTTGCCGTCCCTCCTCCTGTTCTCATGATTTTAACATTCAAACCTTCGTCGAGAACGTAGCCCTTTTCGATAGCTACGAGATGGTCCATATAGGCGGCGGTGAGCGAGGCGTAAGAGACCGTGATCTCTTCACCGAAGACACTCCCGGTGCAGATACACAGATAGAACGCCAAGCCAAGCCAGAGTGCCTTTCTTACCGATGCGATATACATTGCATGCTGAAGAACTAAAAACATCATTTCAGCTATCACTATGAAGCAACCCTGTCAAAACATACTTGACTTGATATGCCCTACGAAAATCGGGCGACTGATTCCATGGATCGGGTAAAATCCGAGTAGCAAGACTCAAGAGATAGAAGTTTTCCCAGCTACTCGGTATACTTTCATCCAGTTAGAGGACAGCAAATGCAAGGGGGCCAACAGGCTGTAGATCTGGTCGCGCTTTTTTTCGCGCCATTCTTCGCGCTCATCACGGTGTTGGCATTGGTCGCCTTTTCGCCGCTGAATAAATTTTCTCGCCCCATCAGATTTTTTCTTTTTGGCGGCATCGGCAGCGCCGTCACTATTATGATATTGATCATCATCGGTCTACTCGGAAAGGTCAGTACTGGCGTATGGCGGTTCGATGTTGTGATATCACTGATCGCAAGTGCTCTTATCGGCCTCAGTCAGTTTGGGTCTTCGGGAAAATTGACCGACAAGACCCAAGACGAACCCGAGCGAATTCATAAGCAGGATTCTGGCTGGTTCTGAGATTTGTCATTCATCCGGCGTTATTTCCGAGTGACGAGTCCGCATTTCATTTCTTCGTTTTCTGTGTTCCAGGATAAAAGTACTCGTACGTGCCCTCTTCGACCTTTTTAAAGATCGCAGTCACCGTCTTCCATGGATCTTTCGCGTAATCTTCATACCGCCCTTTCGCGTTGATACCAGGAATTTCCGGCACCCAGTCTTCCGCCAACAGTTCCTTCGGATCGCCATAGCGCGAAGTCAGCGCACGGACTTCCGGGCTGTCAAGCGAGTTCATGCGGCCTTTATTGACAATGGTCACCCAGGTATTTTTCGTGCCGCGAACCCGGAGCCGGTAGGTGGTGAAATAGTTGTGGATATGAAACCAGTGATCATTGGGCAGGTTGTTTTTGGTGGTGAAATCGACCCACTCTTTGGCCCACTCGGGGCTGTCGGGTCCGTGGTGCACGCGAATGCCGTGACCGTAGTGCATGATTCCGCTGCGGTTTCGCTCCGTAACGTTATCACCGACTAGATTCTCATCCGGCCGCTTGTAAAACTTCGGGTTTGTTCCCAGTGCGGCTTCGTAGAGCAACCAATAACCTGGACGATCGTGATATGGATAGGTCACGTCGTTGATCTTCGGGTACTTAAGAAACTCACGCCAGGCTTCGGCATAGGTTCCTGTGCCTTTAACGTCAACTACGTAGCCGTCTTTAATCACCGCTTCCGTATGCGGGAAATGGCCTGCATGGTTCGCCGTGCCGGCGATCACGCCGTTCGCCTTCGGCGTGGGTGAGCGAGGATTCCATTTCTTCTGGAATGCTGGATACTCGACCACGGAGTATGGAAACCTACCAGTCGCTTGATTGGGAAACATATAAAGATGACCCTGTTGGTAAACACCGCGAGCCCATCGCTCTGCCATATTCTCGGTCAGATCGCTGGTTAGATTCGTCCCTTCAGGGTCCGTAATCTCTAACCTATCGCTCCAAGCGATCGGTTCTATGGTCCGCTCTTCCGCCAACCGCCAGACATCGCCGGGAAACTGCGAGATCTTGCTCATGACAGTCCAGCGGTTGTCGAAAACCATCACCCCAAGAAATTTCTCTTCGTAAGGCCGAACGTATCGTCTCAGCGTAGTTGTGCCCGCCCTGCCCCAGAAGAAGCCTCTGACGCTCGGGTTTTTCTCCAAATATTCTTTGATACCCTTTCCGACATTTTCTCGATCGAGTTTCTTCTGCGCTTCCTTTAAACGCTCAGGGATCTCAGCTTTCGCGGGATACAGCGCGTTGTACAGATCAGGACGCCTCTCTTTGAGCCATTTTTTGGGTGCTTCAACATCCGCGAAGCGGCCTTCAATCCACTGTCTCGCCTCCACATAGCCCTGCTCCGACGTGAACTGCTGCCGCGCCTTGCGGAGTTCGGCAGCGTCCGTCCGGCTCACTCCCATCAGCTCGTAGTCATGGAGGATCTGAACTTTGACGCCACGCTCCTCAATGGCACGCTTAATCGCTTCAACGATCATATCTTCCGCGGTTGCCTCCAAAACAATCGCGACCGTTTCTCCCTGCTTGAGTATGCCAAAGCCGTCACCCTGCAATCCGGTGGTCTGGCGCGCAATCGAGCGAGCGAAAGGCATGACCTCTTCAACGGATTTTGGCGCCTTAGTATAGGAGGGAAAGCGCGGTACAGGATACTTTGTCTGCTCCGCGGTATATGCCCCTTGAGCGAGTCCTATGGCAGCTATTAGGCCCGCCGCCAGCAACCCTTGTTTCATAAATGCCTCCCGTTTTTTGGACATGTTCTGTTGCCTGCCCCGGTGTCATTCCGGCCATTGTTCAAGCGAGTCACACAAAATTCCCGTCGCGCATATTGTAGACTTTCTTGAACTGCTCGACGGCTTTCGGATCGTGACTCGCCATGATCACCGTCTTGCCATACCGTTCCGCCAGCGACAAGAAAAGCGCTGAGATGGTTTTGGTGTTTTCGGTGTCGAGATTGCCGGTGGGTTCATCGGCAAGGATGAGCGACGGATCGTTGGCGAGAGAAAGAGCGACCGCCACGCGCTGTTGCTCGCCGCCGCTCAATTCCTCCGGGCGCTTGTGACCCTTGGCCGCCAGTCCGACCATCTCTAAGAGTCCAGTCGTTCTCTTCTTTCGCTCTTCTGTCCCTAACCCTGCAATCAACATAGGAAGCTCCAGGTTTTCCACCGCGGTCAGCGTTGGGATTAGGTTAAAAAACTGAAAGACGAATCCCACCTTGTGCAAGCGATATTTTTCCAGGTCCCGTTCCGGCAACGAAGTTAGTTTTTGATCGCCAACCACGATCTCCCCACCCGTGGGATGATCGACGCCGCCGAGGATATTGAGTAGCGTTGTTTTGCCGCAACCCGATGGTCCCATGAGCGCCACAGCCTCACCGGGACCGATCTGCCACTCGATTCCTTTGAGCGCTCGGACTTGCTCGGCGGCGGTGTTATAGGATTTATTCAGCTTCGTGACTTTCACGTCTACGCCACGGTTTTTAAAGAAACCATTACTACTCATCTATCCCTCCATCTTTCATCCTTCCGTCATGCTGGCTCGCGCTGAACGGCGAAAAACCCATAGACTAAAAAGCAGCGCGATGGTCACGACCATGGCCAACAGACCAAGACTGATCCAAACCGTCCAATCGGAAATCACCAGGTGCGTCGGCAGCAAATGAACAACCGATTTCAATTCGCGCAAACTCCAGATCAGGTTCGTAAGGCCGAACCCGGCGGCCGCGGCGACCAGGAGGCCCACCGCAAGGCCGAGCAGCGCCGGCGCGAGCAAACTCGAAGCAAAAAATCTAAAGAGTAAGACCGGTGAAACGCCGCGCACGCGCAAAAGCCCCAGAGTTCTTCGGTCTTCTAAATAGTTGGTCAAGGCGATCGACAGGATCGCGATCAAGGCCAGCAGCACGCCGCCGACGAGATATATGCGCATATTCTCCAGAGCGAGAAAGATAAACATGTCACCGCCGACCTTTTTTAGCTCGCGTTTGAGTTCGCGCACTTCCAGCGGTCGGGCTTTCAACGTCTGCGTGATCGAGTTGACGATGGCGTCGGTATCGCCGTTAGGCCTGACCCGCACGAGCAGTAGAATGCGCGGCACTAAAACTTTGAGATTTTCCATCAGACGATTATCGGCGGTCCCTACCAGGTAAGCGTCAGTGCTCGAAAGATAGTTCAAGTAGTCGATGCGCGCGGAGACAAAGCTCTGACGGTCCGAGATGCTGCGGGGCGGCATGCCCGGAAGGAAACCTACGACACCGCCGGCCGGCACCAGCACCGGCTTCTTGTTCAAATCCCCGCCCAAAAGCACCGGCTCGCCCGGACCTAAGTCCCAAAACGCGGCCACCGGCGGGGAAGCCGCGATCTGTTGTTCTCCCAGCACGTTGATCACGTCGCTGAATTTTGCGCTGACCCCAAGCTTTTCTTCAAAGATGGCGTTCTTCAAATATCGCTGCGTGTCATCGAGCAGGTAGAGCGGTACGCCGCTCATGCCATACCCAGGGAAGAAAAAACCCGGCAGGATAGCCTCGAACAGGGGATCCACCGATAACACGTCCCCATGCTGAAACGCCGCCAGCCGATTCTTGACTACGGTGCGCATCGCTTGGATTTGCCCCCCGAGACCCTGATCGAGTTGTTCCGCGCTAACTAGATCGTTGGGATTGATCGAGATATGGAGCTCGCTCCCCACCTGCACCGTCGCGCCGCGCATCGCCTTGTCCTCGAAGGACTTCGAAGCGATGCTCGGATAGAGACTGACACTCGCCATCAACCCGACGATGAGCAGGAAACTCGAAATACGATGCGGCTTAAGCGACATGTGTTTGAGTGACAGAGAGCGCAGTTTGCCGCCGACGAAATAGGTCACCGAATTGAGCAGGGCTCCAATCAAACGCGGCTGCGCCACGAGGATCGCGACGAGGCCGTAAACTAATAGCGGCAAAGCGACGAAATCGAGGGCTCGATCGAAAGCCGAAATCGCCTGCGCAGCTGCGGTCCACCAAGCGCCATCGTCTTCGTTGATCGTCAAGTAAGAAGAGAGCTGAAAGTCGAAAACCCAACCGCCGACCTTGTAGGCGCCGACTAGCAGAGCGAGCCATTCGAGGATAGGCCAGCGGGCCCGGGCTTGGCCGGTCTCCGATACAGCCACTCTGCGAGAGGCTTCCAGCGGTGAGATCGTCGTTGCATAGCGCACCAGCCGCCGGCTGATAAGCAGCACCAGGACCAGCCCAAC
>Ga0137403_10005398_pt1 | contig 14843 bp, 14 predicted proteins | sample CZOMad2_1_16fung_FD_122057 | JGI IMG/M metagenome (GOLD analysis project Ga0137403, IMG submission 122057) | Vadose zone soil fungal communities from Angelo Coast Range Reserve, California, USA - CZOMad2_1_16fungal (Hybrid Assembly) | ecosystem: Environmental > Terrestrial > Soil > Vadose zone... | reverse complement strand
CGCATGCGTGCCGGTCGGGAAAGTTTGCGCAAAGGTGTATTCGCGCTTGTCGGTGGCCATCAGTTTGGCGAGCGACGCGCCATCGACCGCACCCTTGTCGGCCAGCTTCTTCGACAAGGTGATGGCTTGGCCATTGTTGTTGAGCGTCATCAGCGCAGCCATGTCCTTCTTCGGCCCGCCCACACCGAGGTGCACGCCGTAGATCAGGCCGTACAGCACATGCGCCATGTCGAGTTCGCCGTTGACGAGCTTGTCGCGCACACCGGCCCAAGAGGCCTCTTTGGTGGGGATGATCTTCACGCCGTACTTCTTGTCGAAACCGAGTACCGAGGCCATGACCACCGAGGCGCAGTCGGTGAGGGGAATGAAGCCGATCCTGACTTCTTCTTTTTCGGGTTTGTCCGAGCCTTGTGCGTAGACGGCACTTTGCAGCCCGGGAACGAGGCCTGCAGCGCTGCTGGCGGCAGCGGCTTTGATCAAGGTGCGGCGACTCATGGGGATTGTTCCGGTGAGGTGGTTGGTCATGCGGTTCTCGGTGGGCGTCGCACAAATAAACTGTGAAAAAAAACAAAAAGGCGTCCACACACAACCGGGACCAAAACCCAAGTTGGTGGAGACGCCATCGTCCGACCGGCCAGACACCGCCATTGGTGCCGCCGATGTGATGAAAGATCACCGTTGATCCTTCGCACCACACTGCAGCAAAGTGTGTGCCAGGCTTATTTCTGCACCTGAGCTGTGGCGGTGCGCATTCAACAAGCGACTGCACAAAGCAGGTGCTTCACGCACCTTGAAGAATGTTGTGGGCCTCGGTCAGCCCAGAAGATCGCTCACGTCGATCAGCCGCTGCGCCACGTCGGCGAGCTTCAATCCCTTGTCCATGGCGGTCTTGCGCAGCCGGGCATGAGCGGTTTCTTCTGTCAGGCCATGTCGTTTGATGAGGATGCTTTTCGCGCGATCGATCAGCTTGCGATCCGACAATTCCGTTCGCATATCGGCAAGTTCGCGGCGCAACGCTTCCTCGTGCTGAAAACGCGCCAGTGCGACATCCAGTACCGGCTTCACGCGTTCGGCCGCCAACCCCGCGACCACATACGCCGTGACCCCGGCGGCAATGGCATCACGCACGTGGCTGGTATCTTCGTCCTGCGTGAACAGCACGATCGGACGCCGTGCGTCGCGGGTGGCCATCACCACATGCTCCAGCGTGTCTCGCGCCTGGCTTTCGGCGTCGACGATGATCATGTCAGGTTGAATTTGCGCAAGTCGATCCGGCAAGAACACATCTGCCGGTAACACGGCCACGATGTTGTAGCCGTTTTCCAGCAGGCCGATGCGCAGGCTGCGCGAGCGTTCAGCTTCGGTGTCTGCCTCTGCATCGCTTGTATCGGTTGCCAGTGAGTCAGGCGCCACGATGACGATGCGCAGCGCCTGTCCGGTGGCTGGAGCAACTCCGCGATAGTTCATGGGGAAAAAGCGAGCAACATCCGCGCCAGTTTAGGCCGGCCGGCCATCAAAAAGCCCGCACGTGGCGGGCTGTTCAATGCGCAATATTCAACGCGGGAGTTGTTTAAGTGTTCAGCGCTCTGCGAATCCAGCCGCCAATGGGACGGAGCGAATTGAATACGGAATCTGACACAAACAGATCACGTTCGGTCAGCACCCCACGAGAATCCAGCGTATCAAGAAACTGCTGAACTTCATTGCGCCGAATGCCGCAACTGGAAACCAATTGCGCCACCGACATATACCGGTGGGACATGTCGGCCAGCATGCGGCTATAGGCCATCTTGCCGAATGAACCGGACAGCTCCGGCCACGCAATCAAGCGGTATTCCTTCATCGAATTTCCCTGGTTGTCGTTTTGGCAGTGCATCGAAGGCATGTGCTCGGTCGGCTAGATTAATCGCGCCTCACCGGGTCGCAAAGGGTTTTTGCGCCAGGAAAGGGTAAGTCCCCAATAGAGATGTTGACAAATCGCACAGTTTTATCGGCTGGGGTTTCAGTTTCTATACGAGAAACGCCTCTCGTTACACTCGGCGCATGAAAGTTTTGGGTGTGGAATCGTCGTGCGACGAAACAGGCGTGGCCCTTGTTGAATGCCACCACCATGGGCTGCCGAACTTGTTGGCGCAGGCGCTGCACAGCCAAATTGACATGCATCAGGCCTACGGCGGAGTGGTGCCTGAGCTGGCGTCGCGAGATCACATCCGGCGTGTGATTCCATTGGCGCAACAGGTCATGGATCAGGTCGGCAGTGATTTGGCTGCCATTGACGTCGTGGCCTACACGCGTGGTCCGGGACTCGCTGGGGCTTTGCTTGTGGGTGCCGGTGTGGCCTGTGCCTTGGGTGCGTCCTTGAACAAGCCTGTAATGGGTGTGCATCACCTCGAAGGGCACTTGCTGTCGCCCTTTCTCGCCAACGATCCACCGGAGTTTCCGTTCGTCGCGCTTTTGGTCTCCGGCGGGCACACGCAATTGATGCGTGTTGACGATGTCGGGTGCTACACCTTGTTGGGCGAGACCATCGACGATGCGGCAGGAGAGGCGTTCGACAAGTCGGCCAAGATGATGGGGCTGGGGTATCCGGGCGGCCCTGCGCTGGCGCGCTTGGCTGAATTCGGCGATCCGGAGGCATTTGCGCTGCCTCGGCCGCTGTTGCACAACGGCACGCTGGATTTTTCGTTCGCGGGCCTGAAAACCGCCGTTCGCACCCAATTGTCCAAGTTGGGCGGCAATGTCTGTGAGCAGGACAAAGCCAATCTTGCCGCGTCGGCCCAGCAAGCCATCATCGAGGTGTTGGTTCGCAAATCACTGGCCGCGCTGAAGTCAACCGGTCTGACACGTTTGGTCGTGGCGGGCGGCGTTGGCGCCAATGCGCGCTTGCGTGAAATGTTGAACGCCGAATGTCGTCACCGGCAGATCAGGGTTCACTACCCCGAACTGGCCTTGTGCACCGACAACGGCGCCATGATTGCCCTGGCCGCGGCCATGCGCCTGCAGCGCGACGCCGGTGTCGCCAGCCACGACTACAGTTTTGACGTGCGACCACGCTGGAGCCTGATGGACAGCGGCTTGAGCCTGTCGTCTCGTCCAGGGTAGGGGCGGGTGGGCCGGCGTTCGCCTTCGGCTACAATCGACGGGCTTTGCGCTGATCTACAGCCAGGCACCTAGCACGGCGCGGGAGGTTTCACCCGCTACCGCAAGTACCCACCCCGATGAAACCGCAAAACGGCATGTGTTCGCATGGTCCGGTTTGCGGCGGGAAATTCAGGAAACTTTCATGTCTATTGCTGAACTCAACAAGGCCGAGATCGTCAAGGCCAATGCCCGCACTCCCAATGACACAGGCTCGCCGGAAGTGCAAGTCGCACTGCTGACGGCTCGCATCAACGAGCTGACACCTCACTTCAAGACCCATCTGAAAGACCACCACGGGCGTCGTGGCCTGTTGAAGATGGTCAACACCCGCAAAAGCCTGCTGGCTTACCTGAAGGACCGGGACGCCGACCGTTACACCGCGTTGATCCAGAAGCTGGGTCTACGCAAATAATTTGCGCATGAAAGCCAAGAGCCTGTCTGGATTCACCAGCACAGGCTCTTTGCATTTGGAGTCGAACATCCAACGAAGACGATGTGTCATTCCACCGACGTTTGAATCCCGAACGTCATTGGAATGGCATCGCGCCAGGATGTCTTGGCTCCGGGTCGAAGGGCGCCACCCGAACGGCGCCGATAACCAAAGGAGAACACCATGAGCATGTTCAACAAAGTCACCAAGACCTTTCAATGGGGTCAACATTCCGTCACGCTGGAAACCGGCGAGATCGCGCGCCAGTCCGGTGGTGCCGTGATCGTCAACATCGAAGACACCATGGTGCTGGCCACCGTGGTCGGTGCCAAGAATGCCAAGCCCGGGCAAGACTTTTTCCCGCTGACCGTCGACTACATCGAGAAGACCTATGCCGCCGGCAAGATCCCCGGCAGCTTCTTCAAGCGCGAAGGCCGCCCCAGCGAACTCGAAACCCTGACCTCGCGTCTGATCGATCGTCCGTTGCGCCCGCTGTTCCCCGAGGGCTTCTACAACGAAGTGCAAGTGGTGATCCACGTGCTGTCGCTGAACCCCGAGGTCTCGGCCGACATCGCCGCGTTGATCGGCTCCAGCGCTGCCTTGGCCATTTCCGGCATTCCGTTCAATGGTCCGATCGGCGCAGCCCGTGTGGGTTACATCAACGGCGAATATGTGCTGAACCCCGGCAAGACGCAGTTGCTGCAATCGAGCATGGATCTGGTCGTTGCCGGCACTGAAGCTGCGGTGCTGATGGTCGAATCGGAAGCCCAGCAGCTGAGCGAAGAAATCATGCTTGGCGGCATCGTGTTCGGTCACCAGCAAGGCAACATCGCGATCGCCGCGATCAACGACCTGGTGCGTGATGCCGGCAAGCCGGCGTGGGACTGGAAAGCGCCTGAAAAGGACGAGTCCTTCATCAGCAAGATCGGCGCATTGGCCGAAGACAAGCTGCGTGCCGCCTATCAAATTCGTTCCAAGCAAGCCCGCACGCAGGCCACCCGTGAAGTGACCGCGTCTACGCTTGCTGCCCTGCAAGCCGAAGGCGCTGAGTTCGACAAGGTCAAAGTCGACAACGTGCTGTTCGACATCGAAGCCAAGATCGTGCGCAGCCAGATCCTGTCCGGCGAACCGCGCATCGACGGCCGCGACACGCGCACCGTGCGACAGATCGAGATCCGCAATGGCGTGCTGCCGCGGGTTCACGGTTCGGCGCTGTTCACCCGTGGCGAAACGCAGGCGCTGGTTGCTGCCACCTTGGGCACGGACCGCGACTCGCAAAAGATCGATGCGTTGTCGGGCGAATATTCCGAGCACTTCATGCTTCACTACAACATGCCTCCGTTCGCCACCGGCGAAACCGGCCGCGTGGGCACACCGAAGCGCCGCGAAATCGGCCACGGCCGTCTGGCCAAGCGCGCTCTTGTGGCCGTGCTGCCAGACCGCAGCGACTTCCCTTACTCGATGCGTGTCGTATCGGAAATCACTGAGTCCAACGGTTCGTCGTCGATGGCGTCGGTGTGTGGTGGCTGCCTGGCGCTGATGGATGCGGGCGTGCCGCTGAAAGCCCACGTGGCCGGTATCGCCATGGGCCTGATCAAGGACGGCAACCGCTTCGCGGTGCTGACCGACATCCTGGGTGATGAAGATCACCTCGGTGACATGGACTTCAAGGTGGCGGGCACGACCACAGGTGTGACGGCGCTGCAGATGGACATCAAGATCCAGGGCATCACCAAGGAAATCATGCAGGTGGCGCTGGCGCAAGCCAAGGAAGCCCGATTGCATATCCTCGGCAAGATGGTCGAAGCGATGGGTGGTGCCAAGACCGAAGTGTCCGAATTTGCGCCGCGCCTGTACGTGATGAAGATCAACCCCGAGAAGATTCGTGACGTCATCGGCAAGGGCGGTGCGGTGATCCGTGCGCTGACCGAAGAAACCGGCACGCAGATCGACATTGGTGAAGACGGCACGATCACCATCGCCTCCACCGACAGCGTGAAGGCGGAGCTGGCCAAGAAGAAGATCGCCGAGCTCACCGCCGAAGTGGAAGTGGGCAAGATCTACGAAGGCCCGATCACCAAGATTCTGGAGTTCGGTGCGCTGGTGAACTTGCTGCCGGGCAAGGACGGCCTGCTGCACATCAGCCAGATCGCGCACCAGCGCGTCGAGAAGGTGACCGACTTCCTGAAGGAAGGCCAGATCGTCAAGGTCAAGGTGCTGGAGACCGACGAAAAGGGCCGCGTCAAGCTGTCGATGAAAGCGCTGCAAGAGCGCGAACCGCAGCCAGCACACGACTGATGAGCCCGTGCCGCCGCAAGGCGGCCTTCGTCCTGGAGCCCCCTTCATGAAAGCCATTGAGATCGCGACCTACGGCGCGCCCGAGGTACTGCGCCTGACTCAACGCTCGACGCCTGTGGTCAAGGCGGGCGAGTTGTTGATTCAGGTCGCGGCATCGGGCGTGAACCGGCCGGATGTGTTGCAGCGAAAAGGCCGCTATCCGGTGCCTCCTGGCGCTTCGGATTTGCCGGGCCTGGAGGTTGCGGGAACGATCGTTGAAGGTGACAAGGATGCGATGGCGGCTGCCGGGCTGGCGGTTGGCGATCGCGTGTGCGCGCTGGTGGCAGGCGGCGGGTATGCCGAAATGTGCGCCGCGCCGGTCGAGCAGTGTTTGCCGGTTCCCAAGGGCCTGACCGACATAGAGGCCGCAAGCTTGCCGGAAACCTTCTTCACCGTGTGGTCCAACGTGTTCGATCGTGCGCGCCTGCAGCCCGGCGAAACGCTGTTGATTCAAGGCGGTACGAGCGGCATTGGCGTCACCGCCATCCAGTTGGCCAAGGCCTGGGGCGCGAACGTGATCGCCACGGCTGGCAGCGACGACAAGTGCGCGGCCTGTCTGAAGCTCGGTGCTGACCATGCGATCAATTACCGCACGCAGGACTTTGCGGTCGAAGTGCAGAACATCACCGCCAAACGCGGCGTCGATGTGGTCCTCGACATCGTGGCCGGTGCCTATGTGGCACGCGAAGTCTCGTGCATGGCTGAAGACGGCCGGCTGGTGATCATTTCGATTCAAGGGGGTGTCGAATCTCAGTTCGATGCCGGCCTGGTGCTGCGCCGCCGGCTCACGATCACCGGTTCCACGCTGCGGCCGCGGCCCGTGGCGTTCAAGGCGGCGATCACCAAGTCCTTGCGCCAGCACGTGTGGCCATGGCTGGAGACGGGGCGCGTGAAGCCGGTGGTCTATCAAACCTTTCCGGCCGAGCAAGCAGCCCAATCACATGTCCTGATGGAATCCAACCGGCACATCGGCAAGTTGGTGCTGGTCTGGTGAACTTGAACAAAGGAGTGGCTCGGGTGCGTCGCAAGCTGATGGTGGGCAATTGGAAAATGAACGGCAACCGTGCCGTCAATGCCCAACTTCTGACCGAGCTGAGCGCTGCGCCTTGGTGCAATGCCGATGTTGCCGTGTGCGTGCCGTTTCCCTATTTGGCCGAGGTGGCGCTGCTGCTGCAGGCAAGCCGCATCCAATGGGGCGCGCAAGACTGCTCGGCCCATGAATCAGGCGCTTACACCGGTGAAGTGTCAGCCGCGATGCTCGTGGAATTCGGCTGCCACCACGTCATCGTCGGGCACTCCGAGCGCCGTGCCTATCACGCTGAATCGGATCAACTGGTGGCCGACAAGGCCAAGACGGCACTGGCCCACAAGCTGACACCCATCGTCTGCGTCGGCGAGACCCTGGCCGAACGCGACTCAGGCCAAACCGATGTGGTGGTCAAGCGCCAGCTGTCTGCGGTGATCCACACCTTGGGACACTGCATTTCGCAGATCGTTGTGGCGTATGAGCCGGTGTGGGCGATCGGGACGGGTAAAACGGCATCGCCCGAACAAGCCCAGGCGGTGCATTCGTTGCTGCGGGCGCAGTTGCGTGCCGCCACGCAAAAGGCGGATGAAGTGACGATTCTTTATGGCGGCAGCGTGACAGCCGACAACGCGGCGCAGTTGTTCTCGCAACCCGACATCGATGGCGGCTTGATCGGCCGGGCCTCTCTCAATGCGGCCGACTACGCCCTGATCTGTAAGGCCGCGGACTGAGTCCTCGGCATCGCAAAACTTTGGAGCAACAAGAATGAACGTGCTGTTGAATGTGGTGGTGGCTGTGCAAATGCTTGCGGCCTTGATCATGATCGGTCTGGTGCTGATTCAGCACGGCAAAGGTGCCGACATGGGGGCGTCGTTTGGCAGCGGTTCGTCAGGCAGCCTCTTTGGTGCGACAGGCAGTGCCAATTTCCTGTCGCGCTCGACGGCTGTGTGTGCCGCCATATTTTTCTGCTGCACCTTGGCCTTGGCTTTCTTCTCCAATGACCGCCGGCCGTCCTCTTCCACCAGCGTGCTGGACCGCGCCGCCGCTGTCGCACCTGCGGCCAGTGTTCCTTTGACCGGCGCTGCCCAGATTCCTGGGGCGGCCGGTTCGGTTTCCGGCAGCGGCTCCGCGGCTTCGCCCGCTGCGGCCGCTTCTGGCGCGGGGGCCATTCCCGCCAGGTAATGGTGGCCACGACTCCCGCTTCGTCTTCTATTTCTCGCGGTGTTGGCGAGCAGGGGCAGCCGGAGCGCTAAGGGTTTACGGTTAGAATTCTCGGCTGTCTGGTGAGCCGATTTCCTCACGCAATCCAGGCACAGTTTATGCGCCGCCGACGTGGTGAAATTGGTAGACACGCTATCTTGAGGGGGTAGTGGCGAAAGCTGTGCGAGTTCGAGTCTCGCCGTCGGCACCAGATCTCTGGACAAGGGTCTATTCGGACACTTGTCGTCATTCGAAGTGATTCAACCCACCATGAATCTGGCCCAGTATCTTCCCGTCATTCTGTTCATCCTCGTCGGAGTGGCAGTGGGTGTGGCGCCCCAGGTCATCGGCTTTCTGATGGGCCCGCGTCGCCCTGACGCTGCAAAGAATTCCCCCTACGAATGCGGCTTTGAAGCGTTTGAAGATGCGCGAATGAAGTTCGACGTACGCTATTACCTGGTCGCCATCCTCTTCATTCTGTTCGACCTGGAAATTGCTTTCCTCTTTCCTTGGGCCGTCTCGTTGCGTGAGATTGGTGCGGCGGGCTTCTGGGCCATGATGCTTTTTCTGGGCATTCTGGTAGTGGGCTTTGCCTACGAGTGGAAAAAGGGCGCGCTGGATTGGGAATGAAAAACGAGGCTGACAAGGCAACACCATGAGCATCGAAGGCGTTCTCAAAGAAGGCTTCATCACCACCCAATTGGACACCGTGATCAACTGGTCCAAGACCGGGTCGCTGTGGCCGATGACCTTCGGTTTGGCGTGCTGCGCCGTCGAAATGATGCACGCCGGTGCGGCGCGTTATGACATCGACCGCTTCGGCATGCTGTTCCGCCCCAGCCCGCGCCAGAGCGACTTGATGATCGTGGCCGGCACCCTGTGCAACAAGATGGCGCCCGCGCTGCGCAAGGTTTACGACCAGATGGCCGAACCGCGCTGGGTGCTGTCGATGGGCTCATGCGCCAATGGCGGTGGCTACTACCACTACAGTTATTCGGTGGTGCGGGGTTGCGATCGCATCGTTCCCGTCGATGTCTATGTGCCGGGCTGTCCGCCGACCGCAGAGGCGCTGCTCTACGGCATCTTGCAGCTGCAGGCCAAGATCCGCCGCGAAAACACCATCGCACGTTGAACATGCCATCAATCAATTTGTCGCGGGCTGAGCGCCGGGCCGCTCCCAAGCCGGCCCGCATCCCTTCCGGGGATCGGCCGATGTACTCGTCGGACGAGCGGTTGTCATGAGCAAACTAGACACTCTTCAAGCCGCGCTCGAGTCGGTGCTCGGCGGCCAACTTAAGAAATTGGTGCGTGACCGTGGCGAGATCACCATCACAGTGTCGGCTGCCGACTACATCGCCGCGTCCACCACGCTGCGCGATCACCCGTCATTGCGCTTTGAACAGGCCATGGATCTGTGCGGGCTCGATTACTCGGCCTACAAGGACCTCCCGCAAGAAGGCCTGCGTTATTGTGTGGTGACCCACCTGCTGTCCATCACCCACAACTGGCGTGTGCGGCTCAAGGTATTTTGTCCTGACGATGATTTGCCGTCGGTTGAATCGCTGACCGGTGTGTGGAGCGCGGTCAACTGGTTCGAACGCGAGGCCTTCGACCTCTACGGCATCCTGTTCGAAGGCCATCTCGATCTGCGACGCATCCTGACCGACTACGGTTTCATCGGTCATCCGTTCCGCAAGGACTTTCCGACCTCCGGCCACGTCGAGATGCGTTATGACGCAGAGCAAAAGCGCGTCATCTATCAGCCGGTCACGATCGAGCCGCGCGAGATCACGCCGCGCATCATTCGTGAAGACAACTACGGTGGCTTGCATTGATGAACTTGAACCCCCGTGCTCACATTCGTTCGCTGCCCCCCGAGGGGGCGCAGGGCTCCCTTGGTGCGGCCCGGCGGGAACCCTGACCATGGCAGAAATCCGCAACTACACCCTGAATTTCGGCCCGCAGCATCCGGCCGCTCACGGCGTGCTTCGCCTCGTGCTCGAATTGGATGGCGAAGTCATCCAGCGCGCCGATCCACACATCGGGCTGCTGCACCGTGCCACCGAGAAGCTGGCCGAGAGCAAGACCTTCATCCAGAACCTGCCGTACATGGACCGTCTCGACTACGTGTCCATGATGTGCAACGAGCACGCCTATTGCCTGGCCATCGAAAGACTGATGGGCATCGATGTGCCCGAGCGGGCGCAGTACATCCGCGTGATGTTCAGCGAGATCACGCGCCTGATGAACCACCTGATGTGGCTGGGCGCGCATGGTCTCGACTGCGGCGCGATGAACATCTTCATCTACTGCTTTCGCGAGCGCGAAGACCTGTTCGACATGTACGAAGCCGCATCGGGTGCGCGCATGCATGCGGCCTATTTCCGGCCCGGCGGCGTGTACCGCGACCTGCCGGACACCATGCCGCAATACAAGGCCTCCAAGGTGCGCAACGCGAAGGTCATGTCGGCGTTGAACGACAACCGCCGCGGCTCGCTGCTCGACTTCATCGACGACTTCGTGACGCGCTTCCCGAAGTGTGTGGACGACTACGAAACCCTGCTCACCGACAACCGCATCTGGAAGCAGCGCACGGTGGGCATTGGCGTGGTGACGCCTGAGCGTGCGCTGAACCTGGGCTTCACCGGCCCGATGCTGCGCGGCTCCGGCATCCAGTGGGACCTGCGCAAGAACCAGCCTTACGACGTGTACGACCGGATGGATTTCGACATTCCGCTCGGCGTCAACGGCGACACTTACGACCGCTATCTGGTGCGCATTGAAGAGATGCGTCAAGCCAACCGCATCATCAAGCAATGTGTCGACTGGCTGCGCCAGAACCCGGGACCGGTGATCACCGACAACCACAAGGTGGCGCCGCCGTCGCGCGTGGACATGAAGTCCAGCATGGAAGAACTGATCCACCACTTCAAGCTGTTCACCGAAGGTTTCCACGTGCCGGAGGGCGAGGCCTATGCCGCGGTCGAACACCCGAAGGGCGAGTTCGGCATCTACCTGGTCAGCGACGGCGCCAACAAGCCCTATCGCCTGAAGATCCGCGCGCCGGGGTTCTCGCACTTGGCAGCGCTCGATGAAATGGCGCGCGGTCACATGATCGCCGACGCGGTGGCCGTGATCGGCACGATGGACATTGTGTTTGGAGAGATTGACCGGTGAGCACGACCGCAATGATTTCCGAGGCAACCCGGCAGCGCTTTGCGCGTGAAGTGGCCAAGTACCCAGCCGACCAAAAGCAATCCGCGGTGATGGCTTGCCTGGCCATCGTTCAGCAGGAACAGGGTTTTGTTTCGGCTGAAAGCGAAAAGGGCGTGGCCGATTACCTCGGCATGCCGCCCATCGCCGTGCACGAAGTGACGACCTTCTACAACATGTACAACCAGCAGCCGCTGGGTCAGTTCAAGCTCAACGTGTGCACCAATCTGCCGTGCCAGTTGCGTGACGGCCAGACGGCACTGAACTACCTCTGCAGCAAGCTCGGTGTGGAAGAGGGCGGCACCTCGGCCGACGGTGTGATCACGGTGCAGAAGAGCGAGTGCCTGGGCGCTTGCGCCGATGCGCCGGTGTTGTTGGTCAACGACCGCCAGATGTGCAGCTTCATGAACGAGCAGCGGCTCGATGGACTGATTGAAGCGCTTCGTTCGGGAGCGAGCACATGAACAACGCACAAGTTCAGCTCGACCTGTCTCGCTTTCAAGCGAGCGGCACCGAGACCTGCTTCCACGGGCGCCACATGGGCGCACAGATCTATGACGGCCTGGATGGCCGCAACTGGTCGCTGAAGGATTACGAAGCGCGCGGCGGCTACCAGGCATTGCGCAAGATCTTGACGGGCGCCGGCGCCGAGCCGATGACGCCGGACCAGGTGATTGCCGAGGTCAAGGCCTCGGGCCTGCGTGGACGCGGTGGCGCGGGGTTTCCGACCGGGCTGAAGTGGAGCTTCATGCCGCGCCAGTTCCCAGGCCAGAAATACCTGGTCTGCAACTCGGACGAAGGCGAGCCCGGCACCTGCAAGGACCGCGACATCCTGATGTTCAACCCGCACATCGTCATCGAAGGCATGGCGATCGCCGCCTTCGCGATGGGCATCACCGTGGGCTACAACTACATCCACGGCGAGATCTTCGAGGTATACGACCGCTTCGAGGCTGCGCTCGAAGAAGCGCGCGCTGCCGGGTACCTTGGCGACGCCATCCTCGGTTCTGCCTTCAATTTCCAGCTGCACGCGTCACATGGTTTTGGCGCCTACATCTGCGGTGAAGAAACCGCGTTGCTGGAGTCGCTCGAGGGCAAGAAGGGCCAGCCGCGTTTCAAGCCGCCATTCCCTGCGAGTTTCGGCCTGTACGGCAAGCCCACGACGATCAATAACACCGAGACCTTTGCCGCGGTGCCTTGGATCATCCGCAACGGCGGTCCGAAGTACCTCGAGATCGGCAAGCCGAACAACGGCGGGACCAAGATCTTTTCGGTCGTCGGCGACGTCAACAACCCCGGCAACTTCGAGGTTCCTCTGGGGACGCCGTTCTCCAAGCTGCTGGAGCTTGCGGGCGGGGTGCGCACCGGCCACAAGCTGAAGGCCGTGATTCCCGGTGGCTCGTCGGCGCCGGTGCTGCCCGCTTCCATCATGCTCGACACGACGATGGACTACGACGCCATCGCCAAGGCCGGCTCCATGCTGGGCTCGGGCGCGGTGATCGTGATGGACGATTCGCGTTGCATGGTCAAGAGCCTGCTGCGCCTGAGCTACTTCTACATGCACGAAAGCTGCGGCCAGTGCACACCGTGCCGTGAAGGCACGGGCTGGTTGTTCCGCATGGTCGACCGCATTGCCAACGGCCAAGGCCGCATGGAAGACATCGACCTGCTGAACTCGGTGGCCGACAACATCCAGGGCCGCACCATCTGCGCGCTGGGCGACGCGGCAGCGATGCCGGTGCGCGCCATGATCAAACATTTCCGGGATGAGTTCGTTCATCTCATCGAGCACAAGACCCCCCAGGTCGCAGCGTCCGTCTGACCGGGCGCCTGAGGCAACAACATGATCGAAATCGAACTCGACGGACAAAAGGTGGAGGTGCTTGAGGGCAGCATGGTCATGCATGCCGCCGACAAGGCCGGTACCTACATTCCGCACTTCTGTTATCACAAGAAACTGTCCATTGCGGCCAATTGCCGCATGTGCCTGGTGGATGTAGAGAAGGCGCCCAAGCCGATGCCGGCTTGCGCCACCCCGGTCACGCAGGGCATGATCGTTCGCACCAAGAGCGACAAGGCCTTGCAGGCCCAGCAGGGCGTGATGGAGTTCCTGCTGATCAACCACCCGCTGGATTGCCCGATCTGCGACCAGGGCGGCGAATGCCAACTGCAGGATCTGGCCGTCGGCTACGGCGGGTCGGCCTCGCGCTACAAGGAAGAAAAGCGCGTCGTGTTCCACAAAGACGTGGGGCCGCTGATCTCGATGGAAGAGATGAGCCGCTGCATCCACTGCACGCGTTGTGTCCGCTTCGGCCAAGAGGTGGCCGGCGTGATGGAGCTCGGCATGATCCACCGCGGCGAGCATGCCGAGATCACCACGGTCGTCGGCAACTCGGTCGATTCCGAGTTGTCGGGCAACATGATCGACATCTGCCCGGTGGGCGCCCTCACCAGCAAACCGTTTCGCTACAGCGCCCGCACCTGGGAGTTGTCGCGCCGCAAGAGCGTCAGCCCGCACGATGGCACCGGCGCCAACCTGATCGTTCAGGTCAAGTCCAACAAGGTGATGCGCGTCGTTCCGCTGGAGAACGAAGACATCAACGAATGCTGGATCGCCGACCGCGACCGCTTCTCGTATGAAGCCACCAACAGCGACGAGCGCCTGACGTCCCCGATGATCAAGCAGGGCGGCGAATGGATGCCGGTCGACTGGACCACCGCGCTCAACTACGTGGCCAAGGGCATCGCCCAGATCAAGGCCGACCACGGCGCCGACAGCATCGGCGCACTCGGCTCTGCTTACAGCACGGTCGAAGAACTGCACCTGCTCGGCAAGCTGGTGCGCGGCCTGGGCAGCAACAACATCGACCACCGCCTGCGCCATGCCGATTTCAGCGCCACCGATGGCGGCGTGCGTTGGCTGGGGAGGTCGATCGCTTCGTTGTCTGCGCTGCAACGCGTGCTGGTGGTTGGTTCGTTCCTGCGCAAGGACCATCCGCTGTTCGCACAACGCATTCGCCAGGCAGCCCGCAAGGGCGCCAAGGTGCACAGCATTCACGCCGTGCATGACGACTGGCTGATGCCGATCGCCAGCACCATCACTGCGGCGCCCAGCGCCTGGGTGCAGGCGCTTGCCGAAGTCGCCAGCGCCATCGCTTCCGCCAAGGGCGTGCCGGCACCGGTCGGTGCCACCGCGACGGCAGCTGCGCAGGTCATCGCCACATCGTTGTTGTCGGGCGAACACAAGGCGGTGCTGCTCGGCAACGCCGCGGCGCAACATCCGCAAGCCGGCGGCCTGCTGTCGCTGGCCAACTGGATTGCCGAGCAGACCGGCGCGTCCGTCGGTTACCTGACCGAAGCCGGCAACACGGTGGGCGCGCAACTGGTCAGCGCGTTGCCGCGCAACGGCGGGCTCGACGCCGGTCAGATGCTCAATGGCAAGCTGAAGGTCTGTGTGCTGCTGAACGTCGAACCGGCTTTCGACACCGCCAACGG